>Ga0315278_10000345_pt1 | contig 41271 bp, 57 predicted proteins | sample YL17G06_0_MG_FD_203880 | JGI IMG/M metagenome (GOLD analysis project Ga0315278, IMG submission 203880) | Sediment microbial communities from Yellowstone Lake, YNP, Wyoming, USA - YL17G06_0 | ecosystem: Environmental > Aquatic > Freshwater > Lake > Sediment | place: USA: Wyoming | collected... | reverse complement strand
CGCGCACGAGCGGCTCCGTCCCCGACGGGCGGACCAAGACCCGGCCCTCCTCGCCCAGCTCGGCCTCGGCGGCGTGCACGGCGTCCCACACGGCCCCCGCTTCCGACAGCGCCTGGGGGTCGCGGACCTGCACGTTCACGAGAGCCTGGGGATAGCGATGCATCACGGCGGCGAGCTCCCGCAGGGAGGCGCCGGTGGATGCCGCGAGCGCGAGGAACCGCACGGCGGTGAGGAGTCCGTCGCCGGTGGTTGCGTGCTCCCGGAAGATCACATGCCCCGACTGCTCTCCGCCGAGCACCGCGCCCGAGCGGGTCATCTCCTCTAGCACGTAGCGGTCGCCCACCTTGGAGGCGATGACCCGGATCCCCGCCTCGCGCATCGCGTGATGGAAGCCGACATTGGCCATGACGGTGGTGACCACGGTGTCCTGCGCGAGCCGCCCGGCGGCGTGCAGCGCCACCGCGCAGGCGGCCAGGACCTGGTCTCCGTCCACGATCGCGCCCGCCGCGTCGGCGAACAAGGCCCGGTCCGCATCGCCGTCGTGAGACACGCCCGCGTCGGCGCCGATGCGCACGACCTCGGCCGCCACCACCTCCGGGTACAGCGCGCCGCACCCCTCGTTGATGTTCTTGCCGTCGGGATCCGCGTGGATCGCGTGCACCGTCGCCCCGAGCCGTCGGAGCACCTCCGGGGCCAGGACCGACGCGGCGCCGTTCGCGCAATCCACCACCACGGTCATGCCGTCCAGCGGCGCCTCGGCCGCGGCCACCAGATGCTCGAGGTACCGGTTGGCAGCGTCGCCGGACGCGAGCGTCGCGCCGGCCACAGCCGCCGGGGGTGCGGGTGAACGCAGGGCCGCCTCGATCTCGTCCTCGAGCTCGTCCGGGAGCTTCATGCCGTTATCGGCGAAGAACTTGATCCCGTTGTCCTCGGCCGGGTTGTGGGAGGCGGAGATCACCACGCCGGAGGAGGCGCCCAGATCCACCGTGAGGAACGCCACCGCGGGTGTCGGCTCCACACCGGCCAAGATCGCGTCCCCGCCGGCCGTGCGGATGCCCTCCACGAGCGCATCCTCGAGCCATTCGCCGGAGGCTCGAGGGTCGCGCCCCACCACGAACGAGGGCCGCCCGGCGCCGTGGCGGCCCAGCACCTCGACCGCCGCGCGGCCCAGCCCGAACGCGAGCTCCTCCGTGAGGTCGGTGCCCGCGTGCCCCCGGATGCCGTCGGTGCCGAAGAGTCGTCCCATCGCACGAGAGGCTACCCCACGGCCTCCGCAGCCCGCAGGCGCCCCACAGGCACCCCAAGCGCCTAGGCGCCGCTGCGACCGCCGCCGTGCCCTGCGGATCCGCGAGACGTGGGAGGATAGCGGTCATGAGCGATCTCACACGCATCTACGCAAGCGGCGATCCCTTCGCGGGCGAGCTGATGAAGGGCCGCCTGGAAGCCGAGGGGATCGCGGTGATGATGAAGGGCGAGGGCGAGGGCCCCTACCGGACCGGCCCCGTCTACCTCTGGGTGAACCGTGAGGACGAGGAACGCGCCCGCGCGGTCCTGGCTGCCGTTGACTCCGGCGCGTTCGCCGTGACCGACGAGGACGTCATGGAAGCCTCCGAACCTGCGCCCGAACCCGAGTCCTCGCGGGACTGACCCGCAGGCCCGGAGCGCTAGGAGCGCTAGGAGACGATCAGCGCTTCGAGTACTGCGGCGCCTTGCGGGCCTTCTTCAGGCCGTACTTGCGTCGTTCCTTCTCACGGGCGTCGCGTGTGAGGTAGCCCTCGGCCTTGAGCTGGTCCCGCAGTTCGGGGTCCAGGTCGATGAGGCCCCGGGCGATCCCCAGGCGCACGGCGCCGGCCTGGCCGCTCACGCCGCCGCCCCGCAAGGTGACCGTGATGTCGTAGTCCTTCTCACGGCCCACCAGACGCAGGGGTGAGACCGCAACCATGCGGTGCACCCGCGTGGGGAAGTAGTCGTCGAGGGCGCGACCGTTCACCGTGAAGACCCCCGTGCCCGGGACCAGGCGCACGCGAGCCACGGCCTCCTTGCGGCGACCGGTGTTGATCTTGGTTGCGGTTGCGGCCACGGGTGACTACTCCTTTTCGGCGGCTTCGGACGCTGCCGGCTTCTTCGCGGTGGACTTCTTGGCGGTAGTGGTCTTCTTCGCTGTGGACTTCTTAGCCGTCGACTTCTTGGACGTGGTGGTCTTCTTCGCGGTGGACTTCTTGGCGCTCGAAGCCTTCTTGGCGGGCGCGGTGGCGGCCTTCGGCTTGGCGGCCGGCTTCTCCGGCGCCGCGGCGCGCGTCTTGGGCGCGGGCAGGCCCTCCCACTTCGGCGGCGTGCTGCCGAGCGCGTAGGGCTCCGGCTTCTGCGGCCCGTGGGGATGCTCAGGGCCGGCCAACACGTGCAGCTTGCGGAACATGGCGTGGCCGAGCTTGTTCTTAGGCAGCATGCCCTTGATCGCCTTCTCCACCGCGAACACGGGACGCTCGGCCAGGAGGGCGTCGTAACGCGTGCCCTTGATCCCACCCGGGTACCCGGAGTGGCGGTAGGCGACCTTCTTCATCTCCTTGCCGCCTGTGAGGACCACCTTGTCGGCGTTCACGACGATCACGTTGTCGCCGCAATCCATGTGGGGAGCGAAGATGGGCTTCTGCTTGCCCCGCAGGAGCGCCGCGACCTCGCTGGCGAGGCGGCCCAGCACCTGGTCGCCGGCGTCCACGACGTACCAGCGGCGTTCGATGTGCTCAGGCTTGGGAGAATACGTCTTCATGACAGGGGTGCTGACCCGGGTCGTGGGCCGGCGCATCAGGTTACCCGCGCGGCCGCGGTGGCGTCAAAGCGGCTGGACCGCAGGAGCTCCGAGGGAAGAGCATCACACGTGCGAGCGCCGGCCGTAGATCACCCGCTCCAGGGTGAGCCCGTTCGCGGGCGCGAGGTTCCCCGTGCCCGCGCGGTCGCGCGCCGCCAGGAGACGAGCGACGTCCTCGGGGGCGAGCTTGCCGTCGCCCACCAGGGCCAACGTCCCCGTGAGGGCTCGCACCATCTGATGCAGGAACGCGTTCGCCCGGAACCTCAGCTCGACGCGGTCCCCCGCGGGCGCGACGCTCAGCCGCTGCAGGTCCCGTACCGTGGAGCGTTCGGCCCCCGGGTGCCGGCAGAACGAGGTGAAGTCACGCTCCCCCACCACGCGTCGCGCCGCCTCCCGCATCGCCGGGACGTCCAGGTGGCCCGGGCGGTGCCAGACGAAGCGGCCCGTGAACGGATCCGGGAAGGGCCCCGTCGAGATCCGGTACCGGTATTCGCGCGCGCTCGCCGAGAACCGGGCGTCGAAGCCCTCCGGGGCGTCCGCCGCTTCCCGGCACACGATCTCAGGAGCCAGTCCTCCGTTGATCGCGTCCCGGAGCTTCCACGCGGCCACGTCGCGATCGGTGCGCAACGAGGCGACCTGCCCGCGCGCGTGCACCCCCGCGTCCGTGCGGCCCGCCACCGTCAACTTCGATGGCTCCCGCAGGACCCCGGACAACACGTCGCTCAGCTCCCCTTCGACCGTGCGGATCCCGGGGTCGCGCTGGCGCGCCCACCCCCGGAAGGCGGTTCCGTCGTAGGCGAGCAGCAGCCGGATCGTGCGCGTCACACTGCGAGTCTAGGGCTGCGGCTCGTCGCCGAGCGGCGACAGGATCAGTTCGAACTCTGCCGCCTGCGAACGGGGGCGAACCCGGTCGAACGTGTAGGTGCGAGAATCGATCACCACCTGCAACCGCGCGCCGCGCAGGCCGCTGCTCACGCGCACGGCGCTGATGGCCGTCCGGATGAACCAGAGGAACTGGGCGTCGGCTCGCGTCGTCGATACATGCAGGAGGCGCTGGTCGGTCACCGCGACGATCCCCCGCCCGCGATGATCCGCGATAGCGACCGAGAGGATGCGCTCCCCCGCCAGCCGATGCGTGGCCAGCAGCTCGAGCTCCTGCCACATCTCCGCGATCGAGGTGACGTCGTGTGACTCGATGGCGGTCTGCAAGGAGAACCAGCCGATCGCGTCTTCCTCCAGGTCGATGAACCGATCGCCCACCCGCTCCCTGATGGTCTTCGCGAGTTCGTGACCGTGGCGGAGCTGGTTGAGGTCGAGCGAGACCTCGCTGCCCCACCTGCCGATCATCCACATCGAGCCGCGGGGCGCGAGGATCACGGCGACGCAGTCTTCGTAGGAGACCGACGAGACGCTCCACCCCATGGTTCGGCTCACACCGGTGGGACCGGCCACGACCTCGTCAACACGGTTCCCGTCCCACCGAACATAGAGGCGCCCCTGCACCCGGCGGGAGGGAACCTCAGCCGGCTCGGCGCTGAAGCGGCCCACAGGCTCCGCGTCGTCGGGAACGACGAGCAGGCCCGTGTCGAGCGCCTCGGTGAGCGCGGCGCCGACCGATGGGGGCCCGACCTCGGAGGCCTGGCGTTCGAGCTCCGCCCACGTCGTTGGCTCATGGCCGATCAGGTCCCCCACCGCCATGCGGGCCGCCTCGAACGCGGGCCGACTCGGATCGTTGGAACTCCAGGGCATGGAGGACTGACACGCCCGCTCGACCTCTTCGGTCGACGCCTCGCCCGAGGCTACCGACTCGAGGATCGCCACGAATCGCGCGATGCCATCGGTTTCGTGCCCTTCGGCGACATCGGTAGAGAGGGTCAAGAGACTGTGGTCGGGGCCCAGCCGGTCCTCATAAAGGTACGTCGAGTAGCTCAACCCGCGCTCGAGCCGCAGTTCATCGAAGACCCGTTGGCGCGCGATTGCGAGCGCGGCGTACAGGGGCATCGTGCGCCGAGCAACGACCGAGCAGCTCACCGTGTGGCCCGAGCCATGCAGATGCGAGGGCGTCACGAGGTGCGGGCTAGGTACGGGCGGCGGCGGAGGTATCCCCGCGGCGTCAGAAAGCGGCAGCCGTAGGCCGGCCGATGGCGGGCGGGTCATCCAGACCGTGGCCTGCGACGCGTGGAACCAGGTCCGACACCACGATTCGACACGCTCCTTCGTCACCCCGGCGGGTCCGAATTGATACCAATCGACGAGCCCGAAGGATCCAGCCCCGAACCGAGCCGAAAGTGACCCGCCCGGACTCCCCCCGCTCCGGAGCGCTTCCGTCCTCAAGATCCGCCGCTCCAGGTCCAGTCGGTCGAGGTGGAGGTCAGACAGGCTCTGGCACACCTCCGCGAGGAACCGTTCGGCTTCATCCTGGGATCCGGCCACGTGGAACGTCGTGGTCAGCATCCCAACCGAGCCGTTCATGTCCAACCGTGCCGAGCTCAGTGACGCGAGAGCGAGGTGCTCGACGAGGTGCGTGACCCCACCGATCGCGAGCGTCTCATCGCACTGTCCGACGCGGAAGACCAGGCCCGCGAGGCACGGGCCCGGTACGTCCGTGTACCAGACGGGCACCCCGTCGATCTCGGTTCGCTGGGGTTCCGGGAAGCGCATCGCCGCAGGATACGTCTTCCACCCGGGCGAGGTGGAGCGCGAGCCTTAGCCCTCGCGCTCCACCAGTTCGATGCGCGCCATGGGTGCGGCGTCGCCCTTGCGCGGACCCAGCTTCATGATCCGCGTGTAGCCGCCCGGGCGGTCCGTGAACCGCGGCCCGATCTCGTGGAAGAGACGGGCCACCACGTCGCGGTCGGGGAGGTCCTTCAACACCTCGCGACGCGCGGCGAGATCGCCGCGCTTGGCCTTGGTGATGAGCTTCTCCGCGTAGGGGCGCAGCGCCTTGGCCTTGGCCTCCGTGGTGTTGATGGCCTCGTGCGTGAACAACTGCGACGCGAGCGTCGACAGCAGCAGCCGCTGGTGGGCCGGGTTCGAGCCCAGACGGGGGCCCTTCTTGGGCTTGGGCACCTAGCTCACTCCTCGCGCAGTCCGAGACCGAGCTCCTCGAGCTTGGTCTTCACCTCGTCGATGGACTTCTGGCCGAAGTTGCGGATGTCCATGAGCTCGGACTCGCTCTTCAGCACCAGGTCCCCGACCTGGTTGATCCCCTCGCGCTTGAGGCAGTTGTAGGAGCGCACCGAGAGGTTCAGCTCCTCGATCGTGATCGCGAAGTCGCCCGGCACCTCCTCGTCCTCGGCGGGGCCCACGGTGACGCTGGCGGCATCGGCGAGCTCGGCGAACAGGTTCACGAGCTCGAGCAGCGTGCCGCCGGCCGAGGCAACGGCCTCGCGCGGCGTGATCGAGCCGTCGGTCTCCACGTCGAGTACCAGACGATCGCGGTCCGTCATCTGCTCCACCCGCGTGTTCTCCACGGAGTAGCTCACCTTGCGCACCGGCGAGAAGATCGAATCCACCGGGATCACGCCGATCGGGTCGCGCGGCTTCTTGTTCTTATCCGCCATGCGGTAACCGACGCCGCGCTCCACCGTCATCTCCATCTCCACCGTCGCACCCTTGCCCAGGGAGGCGATGTGCAGGTCGGGGTTCAGGATCTCGATCCCGGCGGGCGGCGCGATGTCGCCGGCGGTGACCTCGGACGGGCCTTTCGCCTTCAGGTAGATCGTGGTGGGCTCCTCGAGCTCGGAGCGAACCACCAGTTCCTTGAGGTTCAAGATGATGTCGGTGACGTCTTCCGTGACCTTGGGGATGGTCGAGAACTCGTGCAGGACGCCGTCGATGCGAACCGACGAGATGGCGGCCCCCGGGATGGACGACAGCAGCGTGCGACGGAGCGAGTTGCCGACGGTGTAGCCGAACCCCGGCTCCAGCGGCTCGATGGTGAACCGCGAACGGATCGGGGTGACGACGTCCTCGGCGATCTGCGGCCTCGCGACGATGAACAAGGTGCTTCCCTCCTTCGGCGGGGGATCATCCACTCCTACCCCGCTACTCGGTGTGGGACGGGGCATACCCCCGCCTCACGGCGCGCGCGTACTAGACGCGACGACGCTTGCGCGGCCGGCACCCGTTGTACGGCACCGGCGTGACGTCGGAGATCCCGGCGACCTCGAGACCCGCGGCCGCCAACGAGCGGATGGCGGTCTCACGGCCCGAACCGGGACCCTTGACGAAGACATCGACCTTCTGCACGCCGTGCTCCTGCGCGGCGCGGGCGGCCTTCTCTGCCGCGAGCTGGGCTGCGAACGGCGTGGACTTGCGGGAGCCCTTGAAGCCCACGTTGCCGGCGCTGGCCCACGACAGGGTGTTGCCCTGGAGGTCGGTGATGGTGACGATCGTGTTGTTGAACGTCGACTTGATGTGCGCCTGCGCGTGCACGACGTGCTTCTTCTCGCGGCGCTTGGTCTTCTTCGCTTTCGGCTTCGCCATCGGTGTGGGACTCCCTTACTTCTTCGTGGCCTTCTTCTTGCCGGCGATGGTCTTCTTCGGTCCCTTGCGGGTACGGGCGTTGGTGTGGGTGCGCTGACCACGCACGGGCAGGCCACGACGGTGACGGACCCCCGCGTAGCAGCCGATCTCGATCTTTCGCTTGATGTCTTGAGCCACCTCGCGGCGGAGGTCGCCTTCGACCTTGAAGTTCTGGTCGATGTACGCGCGGATCTTCAGGACCTCGTCTTCGGAGAGGTCACGCACCTTGGTGGCCGCGTCGACGCCCGATCCCTGCACGATCTTGCCGGCATTGGTGGTACCGATGCCGTAGATGTACGTGAGCGAGATGTCCAGCCGCTTATCGCGGGGGAGGTCGACGCCTGCGATCCGTGCCACCTGATGGTCTCCTTGTTGTCGCTTCGTCTCAGCCCTGGCGCTGCTTGTGCCGCGGGTTCGAGCAGATCACGAGGATGCGCCCGCGCCGGCGGATGACGCGACACTTGTCGCACATCTTCTTGACCGACGGACGGACCTTCATCGACCTGCTCCTCTTGATGCCTGCGGGCCCGCCGTGCGGCCGGGTCCTACTTGTAGCGGTACACCACACGGCCTCGGGTGAGGTCGTAGGGCGAGAGCTCCACCAGAACGCGATCCCCGGGCAGGATCCGGATGTAGTGCATCCGCATCTTGCCCGAGATGTGCGCCAGCACCAGGTGGTCGTTGTCCAGTTTCACCCGGAACATGGCGTTGGGCAGCGGTTCGACGACCGTACCCTCTACCTCGATAGCGTCTTTCTTCGGCAAGCTCCAGCTGGTTCCTTCGAACGGTGTCTTCCCCGGCTCCGGAGCGCGCAGAACGAACTCTCGGCGGGGCGGAGGGCAAGTATACGGGCAGCCGAGAGTCTCCGTCCATGCAGCCGAGGCTCAGTGCCGGGCCGTGAGGACCTCCGGGCCGTCCTCGGTCACCGCGATCGTGTGTTCGAAGTGCGCCGAAAGGGAACCGTCGGCCGTCACCACGGTCCAGCCGTCGGCGAGCACTCGCGTCTCCTCGCCGCCCAGGTTCAACATGGGCTCGACCGCCACCACGAGGCCGGGCCGCAGGTCGGGGCCTCGGCCGGGAAGACCCCAGTTCTGGATGAAGGGATCCTCGTGCAGAGCGCGCCCGATCCCGTGGCCGCCGTACTCCCGTACGATCCCGAACCCCGCGGGGCCGGCCACCGACTCCACGGCGAACCCGATGTCGGACAGGCGTCCCCCGGGCCGGATCACCTCGATCGCGGCGTCGAGCGAGGCCTCCGTGGTCTTGACCAGGCGGGCCGCCTCCTCCGAGGGCGCCGCGCCCACGAACACGGTGACGGCCGAATCGGAGTGGTAGCCCTCCCAGATCGCCCCGAAATCCAGCGACAGCAGGTCGCCCTCCGCGAGGACCCGCTTCGGCGAGGGGATCCCGTGGACGATCTCGTCGTTGAGGGAGGCACAGATCGAGGCCGTGAACCCCTTGTAGCCCAGGAACGACGGAACGGCGCCTTCCGCGCGGATCCGCCGCTCGGCCACCGCATCCAGGTCTGCGGTGCTCACGCCGGGCGCCACCGCGGCCAGCACCTCGTCGATCGTCTCGGCGAGGATGCGACCCGAACGGCGCATCTTCTGAAGTTCCTCGAGCGACTTCCGGATGATCACGGTTCCAGGCCCTTCAGAGCCTCGATCGTGCGTGTGGCGACCAGCTCCTCAAGCGCCTGGGCATCGACGTCGCGGAAGAGCCCTCGCTCCTCGTAGAACCGTTCGAGCGGGGCCATCTGCTCCGAGTACACCGCCAACCGACGCCTCACCGTGAGCTCCTCGTCGTCGGCTCGTCGCTCGAGCCCGGTCCCGTCCGCGTCGCACACCTTGTCTTGGGCCGGCGGCTTGAACTCGAGGTTGTAGGTGCGCTTGCACAGCGGACAACCCCAGCGGTTGGACAACCTGCGCACGGCCATGTCGTCGGAGATGTCGAACTTCACCACCGCGCTCAGCGGGCGGGCCGCGCGCTCCAACGCGCGTTCGAGCGCGTGAGCCTGCGGGACCGTGCGAGGGAACCCGTCGAGGATGAAGCCGCCATCGGCGTCGGGGTTGTCGAGTCGGTCCATGACCATCTCCACCATGACGTCATCCGGGACGTACTCGCCGCGGTCCATGTACGCACGAGCCTTGATCCCGAGCATGGTGCCTTCCTGCACGTGCTCGCGAAGGATGTCGCCCGTGGAGATCTGCGGGATGCCATAGCGATCCGACAGACGCTGTGCCTGCGTCCCCTTCCCCGCGCCAGGAGGGCCGAGCAGCACGAGCTGCATAGCTACTTCAGGAAGCCCTCGTAGTGACGCATCAGCAGCTGGGACTCGATCTGCTTCATGGTCTCGAGCGCCACCCCCACGGCGATCAGCACCGAGGTGCCGCCGAACGGGAAGTTGCTAAGCGACCAGTACGCGAAGACGACCGTGGGGATAAGGGCGATCGCCGCGAGGAACAGCGAGCCCGGCAGCGTGATCCGAACGAGGATGTCGTTCAGGTATGTGGCGGTGGGCGGACCTGGCCGGATCCCAGGGATGAAACCGCCCTGCTTGCGGATCTGGTCGGCGGTGCGCACGGGGTCGAACTGGATGGCCGTGTAGAAGTAGCTGAAGAAGATGATGAGCAGCGCCAAGATCACCATGTACACGAAGCTCTTCGAGTTCGTGAGGTAGTTCGTCACGAGGTTCTGGAACCACGTCGCGTGGTACACGCTGGCCAGCAGCGTGGGGAAGTACAGGACCGAGGACGCGAAGATGATGGGGATCACTCCGGCCTGGTTGACCTTGAGCGGCAGATAGGTGCTGGTGCCGCCCATCATCTTGCGGCCCACCACGCGCTTGGCGTATTGGATCGGGATGCGCCGCTGGCCCTGGTCCATGAAGACCACGGCGACGATGATGCCGAGGCCCAGGATCATGGCGATCACGAAGTGCGCCGTGCTGGTCTGCAGGATCGCGTTGCCCTCGGCCGGCAGGGACGAGATCACGCTGGTGAAGATCAGGATGGACATGCCGTTGCCCACGCCGCGCTGGGTGACGAGCTCGCCGAGCCACATCACCGTGGCGGTACCCGCGGTCATGGTGAGGATGATGAGCGCGACGTTCGGAGCCGTGAACGTGCCCGGGGGGAAGATGTCGGGGATGCCGCCGCGGCCGGAGTGGAACAGGAACACGAGCCCGGTGGACTGCAGGAGCGCGAGCACCACGGTGAGGTAGCGGGTGTACTGGTTGATCTTCTTGACGCCCGCCTCGCCCTGATCCTGCAACGCCTGCAGCTTGGGGATGACCACCTGCAGCAGCTGCAGGATGATCGACGAGGTGATGTAGGGCATGATCCCCAGCCCGAAGACCGCCATGCGCGAGAGCCCTCCGCCGGAGAACAGGTTCATCATGGCCAGGAAGCCACCGCCGCCTTGCGCGTCTACGGCGCGGGTGAGCTCGTTGAAGTCCACCACGGGCACCGGAACGTGCGCGCCGAAGCGGTACACGGCGATGATGACCAGGGTGAACAGGATCTTGTTACGGAGATCCGGGACCCTGAACGCGTTGAGGAAGGCTTTGAGCACGGTAGGTAATGGTACCCCGACTCAGCCGAGAAGCTCGGCTCGTCCGCCCGCGGCTTCGATCTTGGCCTTGGCGGTCTCCGAGAAGGCGTGGGCCTTGATGGTGAGCGCGTGGTCGAGGTCCCCGCGAGCGAGGATCTTCACGGGCAGGCCCTTACGGACCAGCCCGTGCTCGTACAGGGCCTCCGGCGTGACCTCTCCCTCGGCGTAGTACTTCTGGAGGACCTCCACGTTCACCACGGCATACTCGACCCGCCCGGGGTTCGTGAAGCCCTTCAGCTTCGGCACCCGGCGCTGCAGGGGCATCTGGCCGCCCTCGAACCACACCGGCACGGTCTTGCGCGCCCCGGTGCCCTTCGTCCCGCGTCCCGCGGTCTTGCCACGCACGCCGGCACGGCCGCGGCCCACGCGCTTCTTGTCCTGCTTCGCGCCCTCGGCGGGCTTCAGATGATGGAGCTTCATGCCTCGACCTCTTCCACGTCCACGAGGTGCTGGACCTTGGCGATCATGCCGCGGATCTCCGGACGATCGTCCTTGATCACGCTGTCGTTGATGCGGTGCAGGCCCAGGCGGCGGACCGTGTCCTTCTGATCCCGGGGCCGGTCGATCACGCTGCGGCGCTGCGTCACCTTGAGCTTCATCGACGGCCTCCCCCGGGCCCGCGGCCCTGGTTGCGCCCGCCCGGAGGCCGGTCCGTGTAGACCTCTTCCAGCGCCGCGGTCCGCGCGGCCTGCATCCGGACGTCGGCGGCCGCCACGGCCTCGACCATGGGTTTGGGCGCCACTTCGTGCACGTCGCGGCCACGGAGGGTGGCGACCTGCTGCGGCTTCCGGAGCTGCTTCAACCCGTTGACGGCGGCCTTGACGATGTTGATCTGATTGGACGATCCCATCGACTTGGACAGGATGTCCTTGATGCCCGCACACTCCACGAGCGCGCGGACCGGACCGCCGGCGATCACGCCGGTCCCCGGCGCGGCGGGCTTGAGGAGCACCACGCCGGCGCCCTCCTCCCCCGTCACCTGGTGCGGGATCGTGGTGCCCATCATGGCGACCTCGAACATGTGCTTGCGAGCCTCCTCGACCCCCTTCGCGATGGCGGAGGGCACCTCCTTGGCCTTTCCGTAGCCCACGCCGACACGCCCCGCGCCGTCGCCCACGACCACCAACGCCGTGAACGAGAACCGACGGCCACCCTTCACGACCTTGGACACGCGGTTGATCGAGATGACCCGCTCTTCGTACGGGCTCTTGTCTTGCTGGTTCGCGTCGTATCGCCTACTCATGTCAGATCTGGAGTCCTCCCTCGCGGGCGCCCTCGGCGAGGGCTGCCACGCGGCCGTGGTAGAGCCGGCCACCGCGGTCGAACACCACGGCGTCGACGCCGGCCTCCTTGGCACGGCTGGCGATGAGCTCGCCCACCGCCTTGGCGCGGGCGGTCTTGTCGTCGCCCTTCACCTCGGCGTCCGACGCAGCCGCAAGGGTCACGGCCGCCACGTCGTCGATCAGCTGCACGTAGATGTGCTTGTTCGAGCGGAACACCGCCAGGCGCGGGCGCGTGGCGCTTCCCGCCACCTTCTTGCGCACGCGCGTATGCCGGCGCAGACGGGCGTCGCGTTTCGTCTTCGCGTCCATCATGCAGCCCCGCTCTTCGCGGCTTTACCGGCCTTCTTGCGCACGTACTCGCCCTCGTAGCGAATCCCCTTGCCCTTGTAAGGCTCGGGCTTGCGGATCTTGCGGATCTTGGCGGCGATCTCACCCACGGCCTGCTTGTCGTTGCCGCGCACCACGATCTGCGTGGGCGTGGGGACCTCGAACTCGATGCCCTCGGGCACCGACACCATCACCGGATGCGAGAAGCCGGCCTGGACCTCCAGGTCTTTGCCCTTGAGGGCGGCACGATATCCCACGCCGATGATCTGCAGCTGTTTCTCGTACCCGTTCGTGACGCCGATCACCATGTTCGCGATGAGCGAACGCGTGAGCCCGTGCAGGCTGCGATGGAACCCCTCGTCGTCGGGGCGCTCCACCCGGACCTGCCCGTCCTCGGTGAGGATGCGCATATCGGCGTGCAGGGTCTGGGTCAGCGAGCCGCGGGGACCCTTGACCGTGACCACGTTGCCCTCGGCGATCGTCACGTCGACGCCGCCAGGGATCTCGATGGGCTGCTTTCCGATCCGACTCATCCGTGCATCACCACACGTAGGCCATGACTTCGCCGCCGATGCCCTTGCGAGAGGCGTCGCGATCCGTCATCACGCCCTGGGACGTTGAGACGATGGCGACGCCGAGGCCGCCGAGCACGCGCGGGAGCTTGTGGCGCCCGGTGTACACGCGGCGGCCCGGGGTGGACACCCGCTGGATCCCCGTGATGGTGCGCTCACGGCCCTTGCCATACTTGAGCCCGATCCGGAAGGACGCATCGATGCCTTCCCCCTCACGCTCGAAGCCACCGATGAACCCCTCCGCAGCAAGGATCTTCAGCACGGACTCGTTCACCTTGGACACGGGCACCTCCAGCTCATCCTTGTACGCGAGGTTCGCGTTGCGGATGCGCGTGAGCAGGTCGGCCACCGGGTCGGAGACGTTGCTCGAGAACTTGTGGCGTCGTTGGGCCTTGGTCACCATGAGGACTTGGTCACCCCCGGAAGCTCGCCCGCGTGTGCCAGTTGACGGAAACAGATGCGGCAGAGCAAGAACCGCTTGTACACGGCCCGAGGACGCCCGCACTTCTGGCAACGCGTGTACGCGCGCACCCGGAACTTGGGCTGCTTCTGCTGCTTGTTGATCAGTGACTTCTTCGCCATAGGTCTACGCTTCCTCAGCTCGCCTGCGCGGCCGCCGGCTGCCCCTGCAGGGGGAATCCGAGCGCCGCCAGCAGGGCGCGTCCTTCGTCGTCGGTATGTGCCGTCGTCACGATCGTGATGTCCATCCCCCGGACCTGCAGAACCTTGTCGTAGTCGATCTCCGGGAAGATCAGTTGCTCGGTCACGCCCATCGTGTAGTTGCCGTGCCCGTCGAACGCCCGCGGATCCATCCCGCGGAAGTCACGGATGCGCGGGAGCGCCAACGTGACCAGCCGGTCGTAGAACTCCCACATCCGGTCCCCGCGCAGCGTGACCTTGACGCCGATGGGCATGCCCTCGCGGAGCTTGAACCCGGCGATCGACTTGCGGGCCTTGGTCACCACCGGCTTCTGGCCGCTGATCACCGTGAGGTCCTCGACCGCGGCGTCCAGCATACGACCGTCCTTGACGGCCTCGCCCACCCCCATGTTCACCACGATCTTGTCCAGCCGTGGCACCTGCATCACGTTGATGAGGCCCAGCTCGTCCTTGAGCTGCCCCACGACCTCGTCGCGGAACCGCTGCTTCAACCGGGGGATCGAGTTCTCGCTCACAGTTCCGCCTCGCACTTCCTGCAGATCCTCACCTTGGTGTCGCCGTCGATGCGCCGGCCTACCCGTGTGGCCTTGCCGCAGCTCTTGCACACCAGCGCCACGTTGGAGATGTCGATGTAGGTCTCCACGTCGATGATCCCGCCCTGGGCCACGGCCTGTGTGCTGCCGCTGGCGCGGCCTGCAGCGCGCTGGTGCTTCTTGGCCACCGCGACGCCGTCCACCATGACGCGGCGGCGGCCCGGGTCCACGCGGACCACGCGGCCTTCCTTGCCGCGGTCCTTGCCCTGCAGCACCCGCACGGTGTCGTCCTTCTTGATGTCCACACCCGGCATGTCAAAGCACCTCCGGCGCGAGCGAGATGATCTTCATGAACTTCTTCTCGCGCAGCTCCCGCGCGACCGGCCCGAAGATGCGGGTCCCGCGCGGGTTCTTCTGGTCGTTGATGATCACCACGGCGTTGTCGTCGAAGCGGATGTAGGAGCCATCGGGGCGCCGGCGCTCCTTGGCCGTGCGCACCACCACCGCCTTGACCACCTCGCCCTTCTTCACGGCCCCACCGGGCAGCGCGTCCTTGACGGTGCCGACGATGACGTCGCCCACCCCCGCGTAGCGTCGAGCCGAGCCGCCCAGGACGCGGATGCACAGGACCTCTTTGGCCCCCGTGTTGTCCGCGACCTTGCAGCGCGTTTCCTGCTGGATCACTTGGCCCGCTCCACGATCTCGATCACGCGCCAGCGCTTGGACTTGGAAACCGGTCGGGTCTCCATCACGCGGACGATGTCGCCCAGGTGTGCGTCGTTCGTCTCGTCGTGCGCGGAGAGCTTGGACGAGCGACGCACCGACTTCTGGTACAGGGCATGGCGGACCTGACGGTCGATGCGGACCACCACGGTCTTATCCATCTTGTCCGAGACGACGACGCCGGTGCGCACCTTGCGCGCACCGCGTTCGGCGGCCGTGACTTCCTGCTCTTGGCTCACTGATCCGGCTCCTCTTCGGCCGCCGCGCGGTCGTCGAGCTCGAGCATGAGCTCGCGCTCCCGCAGGACGGTGGCGATCCGTGCCACCTGGTGGCGCACTTCCTTCAGTCGGGTCGGGTTGTCCAGCTGACCCGTGGCGAGCTGGAACCGCAGGTTGAACAGCTCCTCCTTGGAGGATTCGATCTGCTCCAGCAGCTCCTCGTCCGGAAGCGCCCGCAGTTCTTCGGCCTTGGTCGGCATGCTCTAATCACCCACCCGGCTGATGAACTTGGTCTTGATCGGCAGCTTGTGCTGCGCGCGCTTCATGGCCTCGCGGGCGAGGGGCTCTGGCACGCCGGCCAGCTCGAACATGACGCGTCCGGGCTTCACCACCGCGACCCAGCCCTCGGGGTTGCCCTTACCGGAGCCCATGCGGGTCTCGGCCGGCTTCTTCGTGACCGACTTGTCCGGGAAGATGTTGATCCACACCTTCCCACCGCGGCGGATGTGACGGGTGATCGCCACACGGGCGGCCTCGATCTGGCGGTTCGTGATCCACGCGGGCTCCATGGCCACCAGGCCGTAGTCGCCGAAGTTGATCTCGGTGCCGCCCTTGGCCTTGCCGCGGCGGTGACCGCGGTGGACCTTGCGGTGCTTAACCTTCTTGGGCGCGAGCATCAGGCCTCACCGCCCCCGGGGGTCTCGGCTGCCGGCGCCTCCGGCTCGGTGACGGGCGTCTGCACGACCTCCACGGTCTCGAGCACCTCTGCCGGAACGGCCGGGGCGTCGGCGGAGCTCATCGGCTCGGCTGCCTCGGCTGCCTCGACCGGGGCGACCGGGGGGACCGGGGCTGCGGCTGCCGCAACAGCGGCTGCGTTGGTCGCGGCGATCTCCTCGGGGCCACCACGACCGGCGGTGTCCACCAGCTGGGCGGTCGCGTGGGCGCGTGCGAGCGCACGCTCGGTGTCCTGCTCGCGCCGCGGCACCTCGTCGCCGTGGTAGACCCAGACCTTGACGCCGATCGCACCGAAGGTGGTGCGGGCTTCGGCGGTGCCGAAGTCGACCTTGGCACGGAGCGTATGAAGCGGGACGCGGCCCTCGCGGTACCACTCCTTGCGGCCCATCTCGGCGCCACCCAGGCGGCCGGCACACGCGACCCTGACGCCGAGCGCGCCGGAGCGCATGGCGGTCTGAACGCAGCGGCGCATCGCACGGCGGAACGCCACGCGACCCGCGAGCTGCTCGGCAACACCCTGGGCAAGGAGCGCGGCGTCCGTTTCCGGACGCGACTCGCTGGCGGCCTGGTTCATGTCCTCGACCTTCACGTCGACGCGCTTCTTGGTGTAACGCTCGATGTCCTTGCGCAGTCGATCGACCTCGGCGCCCTTGCGGCCGATGACGATCCCGGGGCGCGCGGTCCGGATGAACACCCAGATCTGGTCGCCCTTGCGCTCGATGTCGATGCTTGAGATACCGGCGCGTTGCAGCCGGGCACGGATGTGCTTGCGGATCCAGATGTCCTCGTGGAGCTGTGGCGCGTACTCGCGCTTCCCGGCGTACCAGTTGGACTTCCAGGGGTAGATGATCCCCAGCCGGAACCCGTACGGGTTGACCTTGTGACCCACTAGCGTTCCTCTCCCATCGTCTGAAGCACGACCGTCACGTGCGAGGTGCGCTTGCGCACCCGCGTGGCGCGGCCGTACGCGCGCGGCCGGTAACGCCGCAACGTGGGGCCGTCGTCGACCCACGCGCGCGAGATCCACAGGTTGTCGGCGACCACGCCGGGCTTCTGCTCGGCGTTGGCCACGGCCGAGTTCACCAGCTTCTCGAGATCGTGCGACGCCCCCAGCGGCGAGAACCGCAGGATGCGCCGCGCCTCCACGACGTGCTGGCCACGGATGAGGTCCACGGCCCGCCGCATCTTGCGCGGCGTGGTGCGGACGTACTTCATGGTCGCTCGGGACTCCATCAGTTACCTCACTCCGCTCCGGCGCTCGTCTCTGGCGTGCGAACGGAACGTACGGGTGGGCGCGAACTCGCCCAGCTTGTGCCCCACCATGGACTCGGAGATGAACACCGGCACATGCTTGCGGCCGTCGTGCACCGCGAGGGTGTGCCCCAGCATCTCGGGCACGATGGTGGAACGGCGCGACCAGGTCTTCACGACCCGCTTGTCGCCCTGCTTGTTCATCTCGTCGATCTTGACCATCAGGTGCTCGTCGACGAACGGACCCTTCTTTACGGACCTCGGCATGTCTAGCCCCGACCCTTCCCGCGGCGGCGAACGATGTATCTGCTCGACGCCTTGTTCTTCTTCCGCGTACGGCCTTCCTTCTTGCCCCAGGGGGATGCCGGGTGGCGTCCACCGGAGGACTTCCCTTCGCCGCCGCCCAGGGGGTGGTCGACGGGGTTCATCGCCACGCCGCGGACGGAGGGGCGACGGTTCTTCCAGCGCGCCCGTCCGGCCTTGCCGAGCGAGATCAACTCGTGCTCCGGGTTGCCCACGACCCCAACCGTGCCCTTGCAGGCGGCGGGGATCAGGCGCATCTCGCCGGAGGGCAGCCGCAGGGTGGCCATGGAGCCTTCCTTGGCCATGAGCTGCACGCTGGTGCCGGCGGAGCGCGCGAGCTTGGCGCCCGCGCCGGGCTTCATCTCGATGGCGTGGATCACGGTGCCCACCGGGATGTTGCGCAGCGGCAGCGCGTTGCCGGGGCGGATCTCCGCGTCGGAACCGCTCATGATCTCGTCGCCCTGCTTGACGCCCTGGGGCGCCAGGATGTAGCGCTTCTCGCCGTCGGCGTAGTGCAGCAGCGCGATGCGCGCGCTCCGGTTGGGGTCGTACTCGATGTGCGCGACCTTGGCGGGCACGCCGTCCTTGTTGCGACGGAAGTCCACCACGCGGTAGCGGTTCTTGTTGCCACCGCCATGATGGCGCGCGGTGATGCGGCCGTGGACGTTGCGCCCGGCCTTGTTGCGACCCTTGACCACCAGCGACTTCTCGGGCTTGGCGCGCGTGATCTCCTCGAACGTCGACACGCTCGCGCCGCGGCGGCCCGGGGTCGTCGGCTTGTATTTGCGAACGCCCATGCTCCTACTTCCCGCTCTCGAAGATCTCGATGGCATCGCCGGGCGCGAGGGTCACGATCGCTCGCTTCTCGTCGGCCCGCTTGCCTTTGGTGTAGCCGCGGCGCTTCACCTTGCCGCGGCGGTTCAGCGTGTTCACGGAGGTCACCCGCACCTCCCAGATGGCCTGCACGGCCTCCTTGATCTCGGTCTTGTTCGCGCGGGGGTCGACCAGGAAGGTGTACGTACCCGCCTCGAGTCCCGCGTAGGACTTCTCCGAAACGATGGGGCGGATGATCACGTCACGATGAGACTTCACTCCGCCACCTCCTTCTCGGTCTCGGTCGAGGCCTTGCCCTCCAGGGCGTCGAGCGCGGCCTCGGTGAACAGCACGCGGTCGGCCCAGAGCAGGTCGTAGGTCCCCAGCCCGCCCGCGTAGGCCACACGCACGTCGGTGAGGTTGCGGAACGAGAGCTCGGCGGCCCCGTCCTCGGTGGGCTGCGGCAGCACGACGACCACCTTGCCGTTCAACTCGAGGGCCTCCAGGAGCTCGACGGCGCGCTTGGTCTTGGGCTCGTCGAACGACAGCTCTGAGATCAAGACGAGCTTGCCGCTTCGCAGCGTGTCGGTGAGCGCCGAACGCAGGGCGCCGCGCTTCATCTTCTTGTTCACGTGCAGCTCGTGTCCGTGCGGCTGCGGGCCGTGCGCGATGCCGCCGCCGACCCACTGGGGCGAGCGGATGGAACCCTGGCGCGCGCGGCCGGTGCCCTTTTGGCGCCACGGCTTCTTGCCGCCGCCGCGGACCTCGCCGCGCGTCTTGGTGCTGTGCGTACCCGCACGTAGCCCGGCGAGCCCGGCCAGCACGACCTGGTGCATCAACGGCACGCTCACCGTCGACTCGAAGTACTCGGCGGCGAGGTCGCGCGTGCCGGTCTTCTTGCCGGAGGCGTCGAGGATCTCGATGCTGGCCATCACGCCCCCTTCTTCGCCGGGGCCTTGACGGCCGACCGGATCATGACGAGCGCCCCGTTGGGACCGGGCACCGCACCCTTGACGAGCAGCAGGTTCCGTTGGGGATCCGCCTGCACGACCTCGAGGTTCAAGATGGTGACGCGCTGGTTGCCCATCTGCCCGGGCATGCGCATGCCCTTGAACACGCGGCTGGGCGTGGCGCAGGCGCCGATGGACCCCGGCGCGCGGTGGGTCTTGTGCACGCCGTGGCTGCTGGAGAGTCCGGCGAAGCCGTGGCGCTTCATCACGCCGCTGAACCCCTTGCCCTTGGAGACGCCCACGACGTCCACGATGTCGCCGGGCGCGAACACGTCGGCGCGCAGCTCCTGGCCGGGGGTGTAACCCGCGGCATCCTCGGTGCGCAGCTCCACCACGTGGCGCCTCGGCTCCTCGACACCGTGCTTGTCGAAGTGCCCCTTCATCGGCTTCGTGACGTCGCGCGGGCGCTTCTCGCCGTAGGCCAGCTGGACGGCCGCGTAGCCGTCCGCGCCGTCGGCAGACTTCACCTGCGTGACCACGCACGGCCCAGCCTGGATCACCGTCACCGGGATGGCCCGCGTGTCGTCGAAGATCTGGGTCATGCCCATCTTCTGTCCCAAGATGCCCTTCACGTCACTCATCCCTCTTTACAGCTTGATCTCGATGTCGACCCCGGCCGATAGGTTCAGGCGCTGGAGCTCCTGCACCGTCTTGGAGGTGGCGTCCACGATGTCGATCAGTCGCTTGTGCGTGAGCATCTGGAAGTGCTCGCGCGAGTCCTTGTACTTATGCGGCGAACGGATGACCGTATAGATCGAGCGCTCGGTCGGCAGCGGCACGGGCCCCACGACCTTGGCGCCGGTACGCGTGACGTGCTCGACGATGTCGCGCGCGGCCACGTCCAGCATCCGGTGGTCGTACGCCCGGAGCTTGATGCGGATCTTCGGTCCTGCCATCGAACGCCTTCTCTCTCTTTGGCTCTCTCGTCGGCTCTGTCGTGTGTGGGTCCGGCTACTTGATGATCTCGGTGACCCGGCCCGCGCCCACGGTGCGCCCACCCTCGCGGATCGCGAAGCGCAGGCCGTCTTCCATGGCGATGGGGTTGATCAGCTCGACCGTCATCTCGACGTTGTCTCCGGGCATGACCATCTCCACGCCCTCGGGCAGGGCGGCGGAGCCGGTCACGTCGGTGGTGCGGAAGTAGAACTGGGGGCGGTAGCCGTTGAAGAAGGGGGTGTGGCGGCCTCCCTCGTCCTTGCTCAAGATGTAGACCTGGGCCTTGAAGTTGGTGTGCGGGGTGATGGAACCGGGCTTGGCGAGCACCTGACCGCGCTCCACGTCTTCCTTGTCGATCCCTCTTAGCAAGATCCCCACGTTGTCCCCGGCCGTGACCTCATCCAGGAGCTTGCGGAACATCTCGAGGTCGGTGGCCGTGGTCTTGGCGGTGTCTTTGATCCCGACGATCTCGACCTCTTCCATCTTCTTCAACACGCCTTGTTCCACCCGACCCGTCACCACGGTGCCTCGACCGGTGATGGAGAAGACGTCCTCGATGGGCATCAAGAAGGGCTTGTCGGTGTCGCGTACGGGCTCCTGGATGTAGTCATCCACCGCGGCCATCAGCTCGTCGATCTTGGGGGTCCAGGCCTCATCGCCCTCCAGGGCCTTGAGCGCCGATACCTGGATCACCGGGACGTCGTCCCCGGGGAACTCATAGGAACTGAGCAGCTCGCGCACCTCGAGCTCCACGAGCTCCAGGAGTTCGGGGTCATCGACCATGTCCACCTTGTTGAGCGCCACCACGATGTAGGGGACCCCGACCTGGCGCGCCAACAGCACGTGCTCGCGCGTCTGGGGCATGGGGCCGTCGGCGGCAGAGACCACCAAGATGGCGCCGTCGATCTGGGCGGCGCCGGTGATCATGTTCTTGATGTAGTCGGCGTGACCGGGCATGTCGACGTGGGCGTAGTGACGGTTGGCCGTTTCGTACTCCACGTGGGCGATCGCGATCGTGATGCCGCGCTCGCGCTCTTCGGGAGCCTTGTCGATCTGGTCGAAGGGCGTGAAGTCGGCCATGCCGAGCTCGGCCTGACGCTTGGTGATGGCCGCGGTCAGCGTGGTTTTGCCGTGGTCGATGTGCCCCATGGTGCCGATGTTCACGTGGGGCTTGGTCCGCTCGAACTTCTTCTTCGCCATCTCTCGGGTTCCTTCCGATCGTGCGTGTTCCGACGGTCGTGGGCTGGTAGCGGCGGGTGGACTCGAACCACCGACACAGCGATTATGAGCCGCTTGCTCTGCCCCTGAGCTACGCCGCCGCGTATCGGGCCATCAGTGTATCGAGCCGGAACCCCCGTGGCAGCCTATCGGAACGTTCGCCTACGGGTCGCCGGGGCATCCCCGGGTACGCTTCGGCCCGTATACGGCCGATGCTGAGCGAACACGCGTGAGAGAGGATCCGGGATGCACGTCGACTGGTGGATCGCCCTCGCCTCGGTGCTCGTGGGGTTCACGGTCGGGTTGACCGGGATGGGCGGTGGGGCGTTGATGACGCCCATCCTGCTCATCTTCTTCGGGATCAACCCCACGGCGGCCGTGTCCTCGGACCTCGTGGCGGCCATGGTCATGAAGCCGGTGGGCGGCGGAGTGCACGTGCGCCGGCGAACCGTGCGCTGGGAACTGGTGAAGTGGCTGTGCATCGGCTCGGTGCCCGCGGCCTACATCGGCGTTCTGCTGCTGCACGCCAGCGGCGACAGCGAGGCGGTGGAGAACACCACCCGGATCTTCCTGGGCGTCACCCTGACCCTCGCGGCGGGCGCGATGGTGTTCAAGGCATGGCTGCAGGCTCGACGCAGTGCCGCGGCGCGCGCCGGGAACCGCACCACCCTCGGACCCGGGGGCGAGATCCATGTTCGCATCCTGCTCACGGTCGTGATCGGGATCGTGGGTGGTCTCCTGGTGGGACTGACCTCGGTGGGATCGGGCTCGATCATCATCGTGTGCCTGATGCTCACGTACCCGCAGATGCGGGGCGCGCAGCTGGTGGGCACGGATCTGGTCCAGGCCGTGCCGCTGGTGGCGTCCGCGGCGCTCGCGCACATCGTGGTGGGCGACTTCGAGCTCGGGCTCACGACCTCGATCCTGATCGGCGCACTGCCCGCGGTGTACGTGGGCGCGCGGCTCTCGTCCAAGGCGCCCGACGGCGTGATCCGGCCGATGCTCGTGTTCGTCCTGCTCGCCTCGGCTCTCAAGCTGCTCGGCGTTTCGACGGGCCTGGTGGGGATCATCCTGCTCGGCGCCGTGTTCATCGGCCTCGCCGCCTACGGGGCCGTGGATGCCGCCGCCCACCCGCAGCGCCTGTGGGACGCCGTGGGGCAGCCCCGGAGGACGTGGATCAGATGGATGGCGCTCGGCGCCCCCTTCGGGATCGGATTCGCCGTGGCGATCGGGTACTTCGTCCGGGTCCGCCCCGGGCTGACGCAAGCCCAGATCGCCGGCGAGGCGCCCGGCGCGCAGCCGGTACCTGCCACGATCCCCGCAGAAGGAGCCTGACATGTTCGAACGCATCCTGGTCGCCGTGGACGGGTCGCCCAAGAGCGAGAAGACCATCGCGATCGCCCTGGACCTGGCGCAACGCTACAGCTCGGTCGTCACCGTCGTGCACGTCCGCGAGTACGAGCGCTACGAGGGGTCCGACGTGGACATGGGGCCCCCCATCAGCGGGGAGCAGCTCGTCGGCGACGTGGTGACGAGGTTCCGCGACGCCGCACTGGAGGTGCACGGCGAGCTGCGCCGCGTCAGCTCGGGCGAGACACCGCAGCAGATCGTGGAGGTGGCCGAGCAGGTGAACGCCGACCTCATCATCCTGGGCTCGCGCGGGATGACCGAGTGGAAGAGCCTGCTGCTCGGCGGCGTGGCGACCAAGGTCGTGCACCACGCCAAGAGCCCGGTCCTGTTGGTGCGCTGAACCGGTTCTTGCGCTGAGCCGGAGCGGGGATTTGAACCCCGGACCTACGCCTTACCATGGCGTTGCTCTACCCCTGAGCTACTCCGGCGGTGCCGCGATGATAGCAACGGCGAGCCTCCCTTCCCCCGAACCGTCTGCGACCATGCGTGTATGAGACGGGTCGCGCTCCTCGCCATCGCGTTCGCCGTCGCGGCTGCGGCCTGCAGCGGGGGCGGCGATTGCGACACCGACGAGCCCGGACACGTCACGTTCACGAAGGGCCACGCCCTCACGGTGCGCATCGCCGACGCGCCGGACGAACGCGCGCGAGGCCTGATGGGGGTCACGTCGCTCCCGCCCGACGAGGGCATGGCGTTCGTCTACGCGGCCCCCACGCAGGAGACCTTCTGGATGAAGGACACCCCGATCCCGCTGTCGATCGCCTTCATCGACGGCGACCGCGTGGTGGCGATCCGGGAGATGGTGCCGTGCACCGGGGACACCTGTCCCACGTACGATGCCCAGGCGCCGTACACCTACGCCGTGGAGGCGAACCGCGGATGGTTCGCCGAGCACGGGATCACCGAGGGCGACCGCGTGAGGAGCTTCGATGGACCGTTCTGCCGCTGAGCCCGTCGCCGACTGCCTGCTGTGCTCGGCCGAACGCGTGACGGCTTGGTTCCACGAGGACGACGACTGCTGGGTCGCCGAATGCATGGTGTGCCGCACGCCGATGGTGGTGTGGCAGATCCACGGCCTCCCCGAGGCCGAGCTCGAGGCCCGGCTCCTGGCGCAGCTGGAGCGCGTGGCCGGTGAGCGATACGGCCCCGGCGGCTACTGGGTGGACCCGGAGCGCCGCCGGATCCCCGACCACTGGCACGCGCACGCACGCCCGGCGGGAGAGTTCTTCGACCCGGCAAGCGACCTCTACGGTCGCTACTGAGCGTTGCCCAATGGCCACGCCTGCGGAGATGCTCGAGGTCGACGGGTTCGACATCCGAGTCACGAACCCGGACAAGGTGTACTTCCCCGACGCCGACGGTGGGCCGATCACCAAACTCGAGGTCGTGCGGTACTGGGCGACGGTGGCCGAGGCGGCGCTCGCCGGCTGCCGCGACCGCCCCGGGACCCTGCATCGGTTCCCCGCCGGCGTGGCCGACGGCGGCGAGGGGTCCTTCTATCAGAAGCGCCTGCCCAAGGGCGCGCCCGAGTGGGTGCCGATCGCCCTGATCACGTTCCCGAGCGGGCGGCACGCGCAGATGCCGGTGATGCGCGACGCCGCCTGCCTCGTGTGGGCCGCCACGCTCGGGTGCCTCGAAGCCAACCCGTGGCCCGTGCGCGACGACGACGTGGATCATCCCGACGAGCTACGCGTGGACCTCGACCCCACGCCCGGGGTGCCGTGGGACGACGTACGGCAGGTGGCGCTGACGTGCCGGGAGGTCCTGGCCGAGCACGGGCTCACCGGCTTCCCCAAGACCAGCGGTAAGCGCGGGATCCACATCAACGCACGCGTGGAACGCGGCAACGGCTTCACCTCCACCCGCCGAGCGGCCCTGGCGTTCGCGCGGGAGGTGGAACGGCGCATGCCCGGCGTCGCCACCACCGCGTGGTGGAAGGAGGAGCGCGAGGGGGTATTCCTGGACTACAACCAGAACGCGCGCGACCGCACGGTGGCGAGCGCGTACTCGATCCGCCCCATGCCCGACGCCCGCGTCTCCACGCCGCTCAGCTGGGACGAGGTGGCCGGCGTCGAGGCGGAGCGGTTCACCCTGCGGACGGTGCCGCAACGACTCCTGGAGATCGGCGACCCCGGCGCGGAGATCGACGCGCACCCCGGGACCCTCGACGCCCTCCTCGCCCTCGCGGCCGAGGATGCGGCGGGCGGCCTGGGCGACGCGCCGTGGCCGCCGCACTTCCCCAAGGGCGACGACGAGCCGATGCGGGTGAACCCCTCGCGCGCGAAGCGGGCCTGGCCCTCGCCGCCGGACGCCCGCTGATCGCGGGTCGCTAGGTCCCCGCCTCGGGCCAGGCCGGGGCCTCCGCGCCGGGGACCTGATCGAACGTACAGGTGCGGGGATCGCGGTCGTCGCGCCAGCGCACGAACGTCGCCGCGTGGCGGACCCTCCCGTACTGCATGCGATCGATCGTGACCTCGGCCACGAGCACCGGCTCCAGCGCGACCCACGCGGTGTCCTTGCCCGCGCTCCAGCGGCTCTGGCCGCCGGGCGCGCGGCCGCCCTCGAAGCTCTCGCCACCCTCGAGCGGTCGGAGCACCTCCAGCATCTCGCGCCGTTCCTTCGCCTTGAACGACGAGGTATGGCCCACGTAGTGCAGGGTCCCGTCGTCGCCGTACAGGCCCAGGAGCAGCGCGCCGATCCCGTCACCGGCCTTGGAAAGGCGGTAGCCACCGATCACGCAGTCCAACGTGGTGCGGTGCTTGACCTTCACCCAGCCGCGCTCGCCCGACAGGTACGGCTGATCCGCGCGCTTCGCGATGATGCCGTCCTGGCCGATCCCCGCGTCGTCGGCGAACCACGCCCGCGCCACGTCGGGATCCTCGGTGCTCGGCCCCACCAGGACGGTGGGTGCGGCGGGAACGTGTTCCAGCGAACCGGGCGCGAGCTGCCACCCGCGGGCGGAGCCCTGGGCGAGCAGCCGGCTCCTGCGTTCGCCGAGCGGCAGACCCGTGAAGCTTCCTCCGGCTTCGCCGAGCAGGTCGAACACGATGAGGGTGGCAGGGATCTCCCCCGCGAGCTTGCGCACCCTGGACTCCGCGGGGTGCAGGCGCAGCTGCAGCTCCTCGAAGTCCATGCGGCCCGGAGCGATCCGCACGATCTCAGCGTCCGCGACGAACGACGTGCGCCCGCCCGCGGCCTCGAGCAACGCGATCACCTCGGGGAAGTACCGGCCGAGCGGGCGCCCGTCACGGCTCGCGAGCTGTGCGCGACCATCGGCATCGACCGCGACGATGGTCCGGAAGCCGTCCCACTTCGGCTCGTACGTCCACCCGTCACCGACGGGCATCTCCGGCTGGACCTTCGCGAGCATGGGGGCCGGCAGGTCGCCGGCGATCGTCCGCTTCGGCATCGACCGACCCTACCGCTCGCGGTCCAACGGCGTTGCCTTGACCGGACAACCGCTGAGGCGTAGCATCCCGAGATAGTTAGGAAACTTTCCTTATGGCTTGGGTTCGAACCACGGAACGCTCGTGATGCGGGCGGGGTAGACGAGGCGAGACTGCCCCGACGCCAGGGTCAGGGAGGGGTGCAGGACTCGAAGATGTACACACTCGCGCTGGGCCTCGCGCAGTTCCGCGGCCTCCATCAGGTCTATTGGAACCTGACGCTCGCGGCCGCTCTCCTGGTGACGGCGCCCGTGATCGTGATCTTCTTCATGGCGCAGAAGGTGTTCATCGAAGGCGTGACCCTCACCGGGGTGAAGGGCTAGGTGAGCGCGTCGAGATTCCCCGAGGGGTTCCGTTGGGGCGCAGCCACCGCGTCCTACCAGATCGAGGGAGCGTGGGACGAGGATGGCAAGGGCGCGTCGATCTGGGACACCTTCTGCCACGCGCCGGGGAACATCCGGGGCGGCGACACGGGCGACGTCGCGTGCGATCACTACCACCGGTACGCGGACGACGTCGCGCTGATGCGGGACCTCGGGCTGCGCGCGTACCGGTTCAGCGTATCGTGGCCGCGCGTGGTCCCCGGCGGCGTCGGCGCCGTGAACCAGCTCGGGCTGGACTTCTACGACCGGCTCGTCGACGCGTTGCTCGCCGCGAAGATCGAGCCGGCGCTGACCCTCTTCCACTGGGACCTGCCCCAGGCGCTGCAGGACCGCGGCGGGTGGGCATCGCGCGAGACCATCGACGCGTTCGTGGCCTATGCCGATGTCGTGTCCGCGCGGCTCGCCGATCGCGTGGCGATGTGGGTCACGCACAACGAACCCAGCGTGGTGGCGACCGACGGGCACGTGGTGGGCGAACACGCTCCCGGGCTCACCGATCCCGCGCTCGGCATCCAGGTCGCGCACCACCTGCTGGTTTCGCACGGACTCGCGGTGCCGGTCCTGCGCACCAACGGTGCACGCGAGGTGGGGATCGCCATCAACGTCTGGCCGCAGGAGCCCGCCACCGATACCCCCGAGGACGTGGCAGCGGCGGAGCGGCAGTACGCCGCGGAGGCCGGATGGTTCTTGGATCCGCTGTACGCCGAGGGCTACCCGGCGGAGATCATGGCCACCTACGAGCGGCTCGGGTGGGCGCCGAAGGTCTCCTCCGGGGACATGGAGGCGATCGCCGCCCCGATCGACTTCCTCGGGCTGAACTACTACTCGCGGTCGGTGGTGAGGGCGGACCCGGCGTCGGAACCGTTCGGGACCGAGGGAGTCGACGAGCCAGGGGAATACACGGACGTCGGGTGGTTGGTGATACCGGACGGGCTGTACGACCTGCTCATGCGCGTGCATCGCGACCACGAGCCGGCAGCGATCTACATCACCGAGAACGGGGCGGCGTTCACCGACGTCGTCTCATCCGACGGCGCGATCCACGACGCCAGGCGCGTGGCCTACCTCAGTGGACACTTCGAGGCCGCCGCGCGCGCCGTCGCCGACGGCGCGCCGCTACGTGGCTTCTTCGTCTGGTCGCTGATGGACAACTTCGAGTGGGCCGAGGGGTACTCGAAACGGTTCGGCCTGGTCCGGGTGGACTACGAGACCCTGGAGCGAACCGTGAAGGACTCCGGGTGGTTCCTGCGCGACGTGATCCGCGAGAACACTCCCCGGTCCCTGGGGGCGAGCTAAGTGGCTACCGGCGCATGGGACCCGTTCCCGCTCACCCTCGACGAGGGGGCGGCCGCCGAGCGGCTCGCCGAGGTGGCAGGCGGAGCCATCGTCTGCACGATGCCCGAGCCGTGGGCGTTGGTCGCCGACGCGGCCCCGACACCGCGTCACCTCATCGAGGCCGGGAGCGTCGAACTCGCCGTGCTTCGAGCCATCGCGGTCGACATTCCCGAGGGAGGTGAGGTGGTGATCGGGCTCGGCGGCGGGTCCGCGATCGACACCGCGAAGTTCGTCGCCGAGGCCACCGGACTGCCGCTGATACAGATCCCCTCGATCATCTCGGTGGACGCGGCGTTCACCGCGCCTTACGGGTACCGCGACGGGTCGCGCGTCCGTTACGCCGGGGACCTGCGACCGATCGAGGTGATCGCCGACCCGTGGCTGATCCAGAAGGCGCCGCCCGGGTTGAATCGAGCGGGGGTGGGGGACCTTCTGAGCTGCCACACCGGGATCTTCGATTGGAAGCTCGCGACCGACGCCGGCCGCGGCGACATCCCCTGGGACGACGAAGCCGTCGCGCTCGGCCGCCGGGTAGTGGCCGAGATGGAGGCCGCCCTGCCCGAGATCCGTTCGGTGAGCGTGGAAGGCGTGCGCTGGCTCGCTCGAACCCACCGGGACGTGGGCGCCGGGTGTGCGGCGTACGGCGCCCGGTTCGAGGAGGGCAGCGAGCACTTCTTGGCCTACTGCTTCGAGTGGCTCAGCGACGAACACCGCGTACACGGGGAACTGATCTCGTTCTGCGTGTTGGTGATGTCGTTGATCCAGGGCAACGACCCCGAACTCGCGGCGCGCATCGTCCAGGGCTCCGGGGTCGATGCGCGGCCGTCTCACTTGGGCATCGACGACGTACTCCTCACTCGGATGCTGAGCGAGTTACCCGGCTACTGCGCGCGCGAGGAGCTGTGGCCGAGCGTGGTGGAGTCGCGTCGCTACTCCCCCGCGCTCGCGGACGAAGCCATGCGGTTCGCGCGCCGGGTGACGGACGATGACTGAGCGGCGGCGGTACGCCCTGGTGGGCACCGGTTCGCGCGCGGCCGAAATGTTCCTGGGCTCGATCTCGAAGCGCTACCTCGACGTGGCCGAAGTGGTCGGTGTTCACGACGTGAACCCGTTCAGGGCGGCAACGATCGCCGGTCCTCCGGCGGGCTGGAGGTCTTCGACACCTTCGATCAGATGCTCGACGCACCGGCATCTTCGCGCGATCCGGTACCGACCGGGCGGTGACGACGACATCGCTCAGGCGTTCACGATGCTCGTCGGGTCGTACGAGGATTGAGACAGGCGGCTCAACCCGCCTCGGGCATCGGCGAGAGGTGCTCGTGCACCCCGAGCCACCGGCCGTCGTCGTCACGTGCCATCACGATCGTCTCGCGCTCGTGCACCGAGTCCTCGCCCGCGTTCGTCGAGACCGTCGTTCCCACCGAGTGCGTGACCACCGCGACGTTCCCCAGCATCTGTACGTTCGTATCCGAGGTGTGACACGACACGACGCGGAAGCCGTCCTCGGCCACCCAGCGCGCCCACAGCGCCCGGTACTCCTCGACCGACAGCAGTCGCGCGGGCGCGGTGTAGAAGACGAACGTCGCTTCGGGCGCGAAGCACCCGAAGTAGTCGTCAAGGCGACCCTCACCGAACGCGGCCACCAGCTGACCGAGCGCCTCGCGTACCTCAGCTTCCATCGTCGCCTCCTGTCATATCGAACGGCGCGTACCCGTCGGCCACGAGCGGCCACGGTTCCGCCTGCTCCCACGCCTGGGCAAGATCCAGCACGAAGTGATCGCGGAACCGCGGCCCGGTGAGCTGCAGGCCGAAAGGGACCCCGTCCACCGACCTCCCGGCCGGGACCGAGATCGCCGGGTGCCCCGTCATGTTCTGCGCCTGCGTGCAATACGCATCCACGCCGAGCCCGGGCCCGTCGGCGTCGGCCGCGACTCCCTCGGGTGAACAGGCGGGCGCCGCCATCACCGGCGAACAGAGCACCGCATCCTGGCCGAGGAGCTCGTCCATCGCGCGGACATAGGCGAACCGCCGCCGTCGCGCCGCGAGGTAGGCCTCGAACGGCACGGCCAGCCCTTCCTGGAGGAATCCGAGGGTAGCCGGGTGCAGCTCCTCACCTCGCTCCTCGATGGTGCTGCGGCCCAGTCGATGCGCGTGCTCGGGTCCCGCGATCGCGAACCAATCCTCGTCCACGTTGTCCACGCCGAACAGATCCGAAGGCTCCAGCATCTCGATCGCCACGCCGAACGCCGCCTCGACCCGCGTCAGCGCCCGCTCGAAGGGTTCGGCCACCTCGGCCGTGAGCGGTCCCCAATCCGCGAACCGCGGGATCGCGTAGACCCGTCGAAGCGGCGGACCCACCCCCGACACCGGGCACGGCAGCGCGGTGGGATCCCCGTTCACCGGTCCGGCCGTCACGGCGAGCAGCAGTCGCGCGTCCGCCACGGAGGTCGTCATCGGTCCATCGGTGGAGAAGTCGATCCAGTCCGGCACCGGATCCCGCCCGATCACCCCGTTCGTGGGCTTGAACCCCACCAGGCCGCACCAGGCCGCGGGGATCCGCACCGAGCCACCCCCGTCGGCGGCGGTGGCGATCGGGACCATCCCCGCCGCGAGCGCCGCCGCGGAGCCCCCGCTCGACCCCCCCGGCGTGGCGTCGAGGTTCCAGGGGTTGGCCGTGGCGCCGAACACGAGGTTCGCGCTGTACCCCTCGGTGGCGAACTCGGGCGTGTTGGTCTTGCCGACCACGATCGCGCCCGCGGCGCGCAGCCGCGACGGGACCAAGCCGTCCGCGACGGCGGGGGGCGCGTCGGCGAACAGCCGCGAGCCGAACGTGGTCCGCATCCCCGCAACGTCGGTCACGTCCTTGACCAACACGGGCAGACCCGCCAGTGGGGCCGGCTCATCGCGGCGCGCCGCCGCCTCGTCCCGCGCGGCCGCCTCCGCACGGGCCTGCTCGCGGAGCCCCACGACGGCGTGCAGTGGGGGGTCGAGCCGTTCGATGCGCCGCAGCGCTTCCTCCACCAACTCGCGCGCCGAGACCTCGCGCGCCGCCACGCGCGCGGCCAGCTCAGCGAGACCCATGTTCAGGCGGCCTCTCGCGCCATCAGGCCCAGCAGCTCGTACACCACGTGGGAAGCCGCCACGGTCGTGAGCTCGGCGTGGTCGTAAGCGGGCGCCACCTCCACCACGTCGGCACCCACGATCGGCAGGCCGTCCAAGGCGCGGAGCGTGAGCAGGAGCTCGCGGCTGGAGAGCCCCCCGGCCTCGGGCGTTCCGGTCCCCGGCGCATGGGCCGGATCCATCACGTCGACGTCGATCGAGACGTACACGGGCGCGTCGCCCACGCGGTCACGGATGCGCCCCGCGATCGACTCGATGGACGAGCTGGCGTAGTCCGCCGAGGACACGATCGTGAACCCCAGCTCCGCGTCGCTCGAGAGATCGGTCTTCGCGTAGAGCGGGCCCCGGATCCCCACATGCGCGGATCGGTCCGAGACGAACAACCCCTCCTCGGCGGCGCGGCGGAACGGGGTGCCGTGCGTGTAGGGCGCGCCGAAGTACGTATCCCAGGTGTCCAGGTGGGCATCGAAATGCACGAGCGCCACCTCGCCGAACTTCGCGTGGGTGGCGCGCAGCAGCGGTAGCGCGATCGTGTGGTCACCTCCCAGCGCCATCAGGTGACCCGCCCGGCCCAGGAGCTCCCCCGCCGCCTGCTCGATCGAGGCGATCGCCTCGGCGATGTCGAACGGATTGCAGGCGATATCGCCCGCGTCGGCTACCTGCTGCGCGCCGAAAGGGTCCACATCGAGCCCCGGGTGATACGGGCGCAGGAGCTTGGAGCCCGCCCGGATCGCGGCCGGACCGAACCGAGCACCGGGGCGATACGTCACGCCGCCGTCGAACGGAACCCCCACGACGGCGATATCGCAGCGGTCCACCTCGTCGCAGCGCGGGAGCCGCGCGAACGTGGCGGGCCCGGCGAAGCGAGGGATCTGGGTCGCATCGACCGGCCCGCGCGCGGGCTCTCGCTCCCCCATCTCAGTCGCCCCCTCCGTTCAGCGCTACTCGCGCGCCAGCATGGCCTGCGCCGCGCGCTCCAGGTCGAGGTACGGCTCGCCGCTCACGTCGACCGCCGCGCGCTTGATCGTGCCGCCTGTGAACCGGTAGGGCGTCTCCCCCGGGTAGTCGTCGGTGACGGCCTCGCCGCTGTCGCGTCCCACGCACAACCCCTCGCCCGCGAGCGAGAAGAACCCCGGCTGGGTCTTGATCCGGCCCTCGCCCACCTTCTGGTCGCCGTGATACAGCGAAAGGATCCCGGTGGCGACGCCCGGCGGATCCTCACCGTCCTTGTCGAACGAGGCAGACAGGATCAGGTCCTCCCCGGTGGGCAGATCCGCGTTCCCGTCGATCTTCTGCTCCATCATGCCCACGAAGTTGTACACGTAATGCAGCCGGTTCTCCTTCACGTACAGGGCGTGCCCACCGAACCGGGCGCCGTGGGCGAACAGGACCCCTTCGGCGCCTGCCGCGGGGAGGTCGACCAGCACGCCGATCGAATACGAGCGGTTGCGGATGTTCACCGACTGCGATTCGGGGACGTCCGCGGTGTCGGGGAAGTACACGTAGCGGTCGCGTGGTGGGGACAGGAGCGGCCGCGGCGTCAGGATGATCTCGAGCGCAGAGCGGTCGTCCAGCGGGAACGCGCCGTTGCGACCCGCCTCCGCGAACCACAGTTGGACCAGCTCGCGCAGCTTCTCCGGCTCTTCGTCCGCCAGGTTGTGGAGCTCGGAGCGGTCGACATCGGTGTGATAGAGCTCCCACTCGTCGTCGTTGAAGTTGCTCCACCCCGCGATGGTCGGGTGCGTGGTGATCGCCTTCCATCCGTCGTGCCAGATACCGCGGGACCCGAGCATCGAGTAGAACTGGGTGCGCCGCGTCGACGTCGCCGAGGCGTCATCGAAGCTGTACCGCATGCTCACGCCGTCGAAGGCGCTCTGCACGTGCCCCTTGATCCGCTCCGGCGCCTCCACGCCGAGGCAGTCGAGCACGGTCGGGACGAGGTCGATCGCGTGGTGGTACTGGGTCCGGAGCTCCCCCTTCGCCTTCATCCCGGCGGGCCACGAGATGATGCAGGGGTCCGAGGTCCCGCCGTTGAATTCGTACCGCTTCCACATCTTGAAGGGCGTGTTGAACGCCATCGCCCAGCCGTTCGCGTAGTGGTTGTACGTCTTGGGGCCGCCCAGCTCGTCGAGCATGGCCAGGGCGGAGTCCAGGTCGTCGGGCATCCCGTTGAAGAGCCGGTTCTCGTTCACCGAGCCGTTGGGCCCGCCCTCGCCGCTCGCGCCGTTGTCCGAGACCACGATCACCATCGTGTTCTCGCGCAATCCGGAGAACTCCAAGAAGTCCAGGAGCCGGCCGATGTGATGGTCGGCGTGCGCGAGGAACCCCGCATAGACCTCGGCCATCCGAGAGAAGAGCTCCTTCTCGCCGTCGGACAGGGAGTCCCACGGTTTCGTGACGTCCATCATCGGGAAGGGCTTGTCGTCGGGGCCGGTGCGCGTCTCGGTGGTTCCGATCGGGTTGACCGGCGGGAGCTCGGTGTCGGGGGGGACGATGCCGAGCTCTTTCTGCAGGGCCAGCGTCTGCTCGCGCATCACCTCGTAGCCCATGTCGAACCGGCCCTTGAACTTCTCGATCCACTCTACGGGCGCGTGGTGCGGCGCGTGGCAGGCTCCCGGCGCGTAGTACAGGAAGAACGGCTTCTCCGGCGCGACCGCCTTGGCGTCCTTGATGAACTCGAGCGCCTTGTCCGTGATGTCGTCGGTGAAGTGGTAGCCCTCCTCCGGCGTCGCCGGCGGGTCCACGGGGTGGTTGTCGTACACGAGCTCGGGGTACCACTGGTTGGTCTCGGCGCCCAGGAACCCGTACCAGCGCTCGAACCCGCGGCCGCTGGGCCAGTTGCGGCGCGGCGCGGCGAGGTTCATCTCGTCGCTCGGGCACAGGTGCCACTTCCCCACCATGTACGTGTTCCAGCCCAGTTCACCCAAGATCTCGGAAAGCATGCCGTTCTCGGGCGGGATCGAGCCGCTCGCGTTCGGGAAGCCGATGGCGGCTTCGGTGATGCACGCCATCGAGTTGCGGGTGTGGTTGCGACCGGTCAGCAGGCACGAGCGCGTCGGGGAGCAGAGCGCGGTGGTGTGCCACTGCGTGTACCGCAGGCCGTCGTTCGCGATGCGGTCGATGTTCGGCGTCTCGATCGGCCCGCCGTAGGTCGACATAGCGGAGTAGCCCACATCGTCGAGGACGATGTACACGATGTTCGGCGAGCCCTCCGGGGCCTTCGCGGCTTCGAACGGCGCCCAGTCGGGCTCCGAATCGCGGATGTCGACGTTGACCGTTCCCTGGAACTGACTGCTGGGCATCCCGGCTTCCCCTCCTGTGGCGTGCGGCGGCGCGTTCGCGACGATCGCCGCAATCCTCGCATAAACCCCGCGAACGGCAGCCGACGCAGAAGTGGACGCTGGGCGGCTATGCCTGGAGGCGCTTGCGACGTATGGTGGGTGCGACGATCTCGCCCAGGGAAGGGGCAGCTATGGCCAGTAAGGATAAGGGCGGCGCGAAGGGTTCGAAGACGGCGGCGAGCAAGACCTTGAAGGAGAAGCGGGCCGCCAAGAAGGCCAAGGGCAGCAGCGGATCCGGCTCGTCGGACTGGAGTTCCAGCAACAAGTAACGGACGGCTCGGCTGGTGAGCGGCACCGGAACCCGGGTCGAGGGATGGGCGTCGGATGCCGATACACCCGACATGCGCAAGATGGCGTGCCCCCTCGTTATGGTCCTGCTGGCCAGCCTCTTCGTGGCCGCGCCGGCGTCCGCGGCGGTCGGCGCGATCGTGCAACTCCCCGCGGGTGCGATCTACTCCCCCTTCGGGGGTCCGGCCGCGGTGACGTTCGCGTTCGACTCCACAGACGGCGCCGAGATCTTCACGGTCCGGCTCCGACAGCCGGGGCACGGCACCGTCAAGGAGCGGGATTATCTCGTAGATCCCTCGGCGCAGAGTTCGCCGTACCCCGTCAACTTCTCGTGGGGGGATCTGGCCGTCGCCGCCCCCACCGACTACGTGGTCGACGTCCGCCGTCAGACCGGTGGGCCGGTGATCACGGGTGAAGCCTTCACCGTGTTGCCGGAGCTGGTCTCCGGGCTCTCCGCGTCACCAACGCCCTTCTACCCTCTCGTCCAGGACGGGTACAAGGACCACACCACGATCCGCTTCTCGCTCGCGGCCGATGCCGTCGATACGGTCGTGCATGTCTTCGCAGACGACGCTTACGGTCGATGCTGCGGCGCGGAGATCCGGACCGCGAGCCTCGGCCCGCTCGCGGCGGGCGCGCACGGATGGAACTGGGACGGCGCCGAAGGCGACGCGTCGGCAGCCCCAAAGGGCACCTACTTCGTGCGGGTCGGCGCGACCGATGTCGGCGCCGTTGCCACGGTTTCCAAAGCACTGAAGGTGGAGATCACGAGGGGTCTGATCCGGAAGACGGCCACCAAACAACAGCACGGGAGCGCCTACGCGCGGGTGGCCGGTGAGCATGAAACGCGACGCGGAGGTCGATGCTTCGTCAGGCGCAACCAGGACCCGCACGCAACCCTGATCCTGTGCGCCAACGCGGAGATCTCGGTGTATTGGCGATGGGGTCTGCGGGCGGGAGAACGGATCGAATCGGCGTCCTTCGTGATCGACGGCGGCTACTACGGATGCCACAAGAGCCCGGGGCACTCGAAGACCGAATCGTTCCTGCACGTGCACGCGCCACCCACGTCGGAGTGCAATGTGGATCTCGCCAAGATCAAGTACAGCTACCCGGTGCAGGTCTGAGCGGGGGATAGAGCCTTCGGGATCCGATCCTTCAGGTCACATCGACGCGAGCACGAGCCGCGGGAGAGAGAGCACGGGCGCACGCCATCGGCCGTTTAGTCGAGCAAGGAGGAGATCGAGCGGTCCGCGTCGGTGAGGCGCTCCGAGAGCGTCGTCGCGAGCCATCGGTGCAGGGCCGCGGCGGTCTCGGGTTCCTCGGCCTCCAGATGCTCGAGCGAGTCCCGGCTCAGGACGAGGACCACGCTCGGCGTCTCCGCCACGACGTCCGCCGTGCGAGGCACGCCGGTGTACATCGCCATCTCGCCCACCATCACGCCGGGGCGCACCGTTCGCAGTCGCACCCGCTCCCCCTCGAGCGACGACGTCTCGACCCGCAGTCTTCCGGACGCCAACACGAACATGTCGTCGGGCGGATCGCCTTGGCGGATCAGGACCGTCCCCTCGGGGAGCGGCCTTCGCTCCAGATAGCTCATCAGGTGTGCGGGCAGGTGCGGGATATCGTCGCCCTGCGAACCGACCTCGCCCGCGCTCGCCTCGTCGAGCAGTCCTTCCTCGCATCGCTCCAAGCCACGGTCCAGGTCCGGCTCGAACACGACGATCCCCCCCGTGGCCAAGAGTCCGCCGCGTCGGAGCTGCTCGAGAACCCGCTCCGGCGCACCGGCGAACACGAGCTCGAACCCGTTCGTCTCGGCGAGCTGAGCGACCTTGCGCAACGCCACCACGCCGGATGAGTCCACGCCGGTGACGCGCCGGAGATCCATCAGCAGGAACTGGAGCGATCCGACCTCCACGCGATCGCGGATCCGAGAGAGGAGGCCGCTCGCCGTCCCGAAGAACACGAACCCGCTCAACCGGAGGATCTGCACGCGCCCGGATCGCTCGTGCAGGATCTCCCGCTCGCCGGCCGGTCGGTCGACGTTGCTTCGGTACGTTGTCCCGAACGCGATCTCATGGATCAGCTCGATCCGGCCGTAGTTGACCGCGAACAGCACGACCGCGAGCACGAGTCCGATGACGAGTCCGGTCATGAGACCTTTCGCGGCGATCGTCAGCACGATCGCGAGGACGATCAGGTACTCACCCACCGGGAGCGAGCGCCGCATATCGACGATCCACGTGACCATGAACGACAGCCCGACGAACACGAGCACCCCGCCCACGACGATCCTCGGGAGCAATCCGACGATAGAGGCGCCGAAGAAGACCACGGTGAGCGGCACGAGCGCGGCCACCAGACCCGCCGCCCGCCCACCGACGGCCATCTGCTGCGCGAGCGACGTCAGGCTCAGCGCGTGGTAACCCGGGATCCCGCCGACGATCCCCGTCGCGACGTTCACCCATCCCGCGTCACGCAGCTCCTCGCTCGGGTCGAGATCGGCGTGGAGGAGCACCTCGACGCCACCTACGTTGAAGACGCACGCCATCACCGCCACGAACACCGCGGCGGCGATCCCGGGCGCCTGTTCCAGCACCGCCGACCAGTCGGCGCCGGTGAGCGCGCGGATGGTCCACGGCTCCCACAGGCGTGCCGACTTGAACGGGCCGAGGAGCCACAACCCGTCCCGCGCGTCTTGGAGCGAAGATCCCGTGACGATCATCCCCAGCGCGAACGCCACGAGCCCGAGGGCGAGGACCATGGGGATCACGAGCGGCCGCTTCACGATCCGCGTCGCGATGAGCAGGACCGCACCGAAGATCAGCGCCGGGACCCAGCGCACGAGCTCGAAATGACCTAGGTACCGGCCGATCGTATGCAGCTGCAGCTCGGTCCTCGTTGCAACCCTGAGCCCTCCCTTGAAGAGCAGCCAGCCCGTGCCTGCGAGGAATCCGCCCACCACGGGGTAAGGGATGAACCGCGCGAGGTTCCCCAACCGGAACGTCCCGAGCAGCAAGAACGTCAGTGCGGTCAGGAGCGTCACGACCACGGTGGCCGCGACGACGGTGAGGAACGCGCGGTTGAAGCTCCCGAACGTGTCGATCGCCGCCTCGGTGGCCACGAAGGCGAGGACCGCGACCGCCGCATCCTGCACGCTCCCCACCACGCCGCGCACCCCCGCCCGCCAGGCGAGGATCCCGAGCGTCAGCGCGGCCGCGATGAGATAGATGCCGACGCCGGCCGGCAGGAACTGGTCGAGGTAACCGCCGAACACGAACGCAGCGAACGAGATCGCGAGGACCACCTCGACCACGCCGATCACCGCGCCGGCCGAGATCGTGGCCAGCACCCGCCGGGTGCGCCCTTCCTGAGTCACTTGGATCGCCCCCTCCCCCGCCAACACAGGGCCGTGCCGAACGCAACCCTATGCGCCGACGACCGGCGCCGCCAGAGGGAATGGATGCCCATCGTGCTCTCTAGCTGTCGCGTGCTCCTATGTCCGAAACCAGCTGTACACGGGCGACGCCGGTCGCCCTGGACCGGCGTTCGAAGAACCCAGCTTGATCCTCGCCGGACGCCAGGATCCGACGGTCGGGTACCGAGGCGCGTGGGGGCTGATCGACGAGTTCCCGCGCGCCAGCTACGCCGTCGTCGACCTGGCCGGCCACCACCTCGGTCGCATCGAACGGCCGGCGTTGTTCGCGGCCCTGGTCGCCGACTGGCTGGAGCGGATGGCGGAGCCCCCGTGATGGGCCGCGTCACGATGGCTCCTCGTTGGCGCCCGCGTCAGGCCGTCGGAGCCTCGAGGTGGGCCTTGATGTTCACGAGATCGCTGTGGAGGCCCTTCGGGATGTCCTTGCCGACCTTCCAGCTCATGACCTTCGCCAGGAAGCTCGGCTCGATCAGCTCCGCGCTCTTGGTCAGCGTGGTCGAGCCGGCGTCCCCGGACATGGAGAACCGATGACGGGCCTTGCCGAGCCCGCCCGTCGACTCCCACGCGAACGCGCTGCCCGGCGTCACCTCGGTGACCGTACTCTGTTCGCGTTGCGTCCCGAACTGGTGCGCCGTCGTGGAGAACGTGCTCCCCACCGCCACGGGACCATCGCTCGACGCCTGTACCTCCAGGCCGTGTCCCGACCACTCACCGTGGCGCGAGAAGTCGGCGACGTAGTCGTAGACGCGACCCGCGGGAGCGGCGATCGTGATCCGATCCTCGAAACGATCCATGCGCCTACTCCGGAGCGGGCAGCAGGCCCAGCTGCCCCATCATGCCCATGATGTCGTAGACGCCGTAGTGCTCGGTGTTCATGCCGGCGTCATCGAACGCGAACACGTCGATCGCACCCATCGAGAACGACTTGCCGGTGGGCGGCATCCCCGGCATGGCACCGTTCGTGTCTGTGCCGGTCATGGTGCTGCGCACCGCCACCTTGTTCCCGGTGGCGATGACGTCCTCGACCTCGATGTGCATATCGGGGGTCATCTCCCGCATCATCGTGAACATCGCGATCGCGCCGGCCTTGTCGGCCGTGCCGCCCGGCATCGGACTGCGCTCGACGTACCCTTCGGACAGCGTCTTCTCGGCGAAGCCGATATCGCCTTCGTTCAGGACCCGTTGGATCAGCTCGCGGACGGTTGCGGCGTTGGCTTCCGGCGTGGTCATGGCTCACATCCCTTCCGGGGCCGGCATGGCCCCGAGCTGAACCATCATCTTCGGCAGATCCATCTGTGCCCAGGTCTCCTGGATCGTTCCGTCATCGCCGTGACACGAGATCTGGATCCAATCGATGTCGATCGGCTTGCCGGTCGCGGAGATGCCTCCGAACGGCATGTCGCCGTCGTTCGTGCCGGTCAAGCGGACGTGCGAGACGACACGGTCGCCGTCGCCGAAGATCTCCAGGATCTCCGTCTGCTTGTCGGAGAACGACTGGAACGAGCCTTCGTTCGAGGCGATCGCGCCCTCGACGCCCGCGGGCATCATTTCGGAACCCGGCGTGTGTGGAACGAAGTCGGCCGCGAGGCACGAGCGGACGGTGTCGTAGTCGCGTGTGTTGTAGGCACGCTCGAGCCGCTCGACCAACGCGATGTTGCTTGCAGCATCGCTCATGGATCCCTCCCCTGGATCGGTCTTCCCAGGCTACGCCCGGTGGGGAGACCGACGCAAACCGCCGCGACACAGGCCATCGATCGACACGAGCTGGACCCGGAGATGCAACCGGCCCCGTCCAGAGTGGGCGGGGCCGGGTGCGCGTGTATCCGAGGAAGTACGGAGATCACCGCCCTCCCTAGATCACATCTGATCCATATCCGCAGCGTTCTGCATGTCGCGACCGTGCGCCGTGAGTGCCCAGATCACCGCGAAGTCCATGGCGATGATGATGACGCCCCACACGGGGTAGATCGGCAGCCACACGAAGGCCGAGATCGCGCTGATGAGCGCCGCGATCACGCCGATCGTGCGCGCCAGGATGTTGCCTGTGAACACACCGAAGCCCGCGAAGAACAACACGGCCCCGAGGAACAGGTGCCACCATCCCCACGTGGTCGTACTCACCTTGAGGATGTTGTCCTGGGTGACCACGTACGAATCGGGGTTGAGGATCCCACCCAATCCCGCCAGCATCATGAACGAACCGCCGAGGATCAGGATGAATCCCGCGAACGCGATCCACCCGACCGCCTTACTGCTTGGCTCTCTGCTCGACATAGCGAACCCCTCCCTTGGTTGTCCGCTCGTATCCTAGTCTTGCCCATACATGAATGTCGCCTCGGAAGGCCCGATTTCCCAGGGGCCACCGGCCCTTCAAGGCTACGATGAGACCGTGCGCACGCCGATCAGGAACCCCCCGGACCCGATGTACGCGGAGATCGAGGTGCACCGGACGATGATCTGCGACCGCGTTCGCACCGAGGGTTTCCGGCGTGCGATCGAGTCGGTGGTGCGCCCGGGCGACATCGTGCTCGACGTCGGGGCGGGAACCGGCATCCTGAGCCTGTTCGCCGCGCGCGCGGGAGCTGCGCGCGTCTACGCGGTGGAGCGGACGACCGTCGCCGTGCTCGCACAGGAGCTGGCCGCCGCCAACGGGGTTGCGGAGATCGTGCAGGTGATCCAAGGCGACGTCATGGACATCGAGCTCCCCGAACGCGTCGACGTGATCGTCTCCGAGTGGCTCGGAGGATTCGGGATCGACGAAGGGATGCTGGCTCCGGTGATCGCGGCCCGTGACCGGTGGCTCAAGCCCGGCGGGGTCATGATCCCCCGCTCGGTCACGGCGTGGACCGCGTTGGTGAACGACCGCCATCTGGGCGAGACGATGGGGTTCCTGCAGGACAACCCCTATGGTGGCCTCAGCCTCGACGGACTGGTGGAGATGACCGTCAACGAGATCATCTACTCCGGCAGCTATCGGCACCTTGC
>Ga0315278_10000344_pt1 | contig 41274 bp, 43 predicted proteins | sample YL17G06_0_MG_FD_203880 | JGI IMG/M metagenome (GOLD analysis project Ga0315278, IMG submission 203880) | Sediment microbial communities from Yellowstone Lake, YNP, Wyoming, USA - YL17G06_0 | ecosystem: Environmental > Aquatic > Freshwater > Lake > Sediment | place: USA: Wyoming | collected... | reverse complement strand
TGCACGACGTCGATCACCTTGCTGTTGCGTACGTCCGGGCAATTCTCCTTGAACGTCATGCCCAGCACGATGACATTCGCGCCTTTCACGGCGAGGTCGGCTGCAATCATCTGCTTGATCGTTTGCTCGGCGACATACTTGCCCATGCCGTCGTTGATGCGGCGCCCGGCCAGGATCACCTGCGGCGTGTAGCCGAGCATCTCCGCCTTGTGCGTGAGGTAGTACGGATCGACGCCGATGCAATGGCCGCCGACCAGACCCGGGCGGAACGGCAGGAAGTTCCACTTCGTTCCGGCCGCCTTGAGCACTTCCTCGGTATCGATGCCGATCCGGTGGAAGATCAATGACAGCTCGTTCATCAGCGCGATGTTCAGATCGCGCTGGGTGTTTTCGATCACCTTGGCGGCTTCTGCGACCTTGATGCTGCTGGCGCAATACACACCCGCCGTGATCACGGCGCCGTACACCTTTCTGACCTTGGCCAGGGTTTCGGGCGTGTCGCCGGAGACGATTTTCGTGATCTTCGTGACCGTGCGCTCCTTGTCGCCGGGGTTGATGCGCTCCGGGCTGTAGCCGACGAAGAAGTCCTTCTTCCACTTCAGGCCCGACTGCGCCTCGATGATGGGGATGCACACCTCCTCGGTCGCGCCAGGGTAGACCGTCGATTCGTAGACGACGACAGCGCCGGGCTTGAGGTACTTGCCGACACTTTCACTCGCGTTGACCAAGGCCGTAAGGTCGGGCTGGTGCGCCTGGTCCACCGGGGTGGGCACGGCAACGATGATGAAATTGGCCTGGCCGATGACTTTCGGGTCCGTGCTGCATTCGAGTCGTGTGGCGTTGCGCAGGTCATCGCTGCTCACTTCTCCGGTGGGGTCGACATGAAGCCGGTAGGCGGCCACCTTTTCCGCGGACAGATCGAATCCAAACGTCTTGAACTTCTTGCCGAACTCCACGGCGAGCGGCAAGCCGACGTAGCCCAGGCCAATGACCGCGATGGTCGTCATGATGAAGAGTCCCCTGCCAGGTCAAACCTTGAAGTAGTCCCGATACCACTGCACGAAGCGGCCGACTCCTTCGCGGATCGGCGTGCCCGGCGTGAAGCCGGTCCACCGAGTCAGTTCCGAAACGTCGGCGAAGGTGGCCGGCACGTCACCGTCTTGCAGCGGCAAGAGGTTCTTCGTCGCCACGCGGCCGGTCGCGGCCTCGATCGCCTCGATGAAGCTCATGAGTTGCACCGGATCGTTGTTGCCGATGTTGAACACGCGGTACGGCACGTTGCTGCACGCCGGGTCGGGTGCCGCGGCGTCGTACTCCGGGTCGGCGCTGGCCGCGCGGTCGAGGATGTGCACGACGCCTTGCGCGATGTCGTCGATGAAGGTGAAGTCGCGCACCATGTCGCCGTGGTTGAAGACGTCGATCGTTCGGTTTTCGAGAATCGCCTTGGTGAACAGAAACAGCGCCATGTCTGGCCGGCCCCAGGGCCCGTAGACGGTGAAGAAGCGCAAACCCGTCGTCGGCAGGCCAAACAGGTGGCTGTAGGTGTGCGCCATCAGTTCATTTGCCTTCTTCGTCGCTGCGTAGAGGCTCACCGGATGGTCGATGTTGTGATGCTCGGAAAACGGCAACCGCGTATTTCCGCCATAGACACTGGAGCTCGACGCGTAGACAAGGTGCTGCACCTTGTTGTGGCGGCAACCTTCGAGAATGTTCGTGAAGCCGACGATGTTGCTGTCAATGTAGGCGTGCGGGTTGACCAGCGAATAGCGAACTCCTGCCTGGGCCGCGAGGTGCACGACGCTTTCGAATCGCTCGGCGGCAAACAGCTTTTCCATCGCCTGCCGGTCCGCCACATCAAGCTTCTCGAAGCGAAAGCCCTGGTTCGACGTCAGCCGCGCCAGCCTGTCGCGCTTGAGCTGTGGATCGTAGTAGTTGTTGAGGTTGTCGATGCCGTGGACCGTGTCGCCGCGCGCAAGCAGGATCTGGCTGACGTGCATTCCAATGAATCCGGCAACTCCGGTGACCAGGACTTTCACTTGCGTTCCCGATCAGGCCAGGCGTCCGTGGCACATCTTGTATTTCTTGCCGCTGCCGCAGGGGCAAGGTTCATTGCGTCCGACCTTCGGCACCGGCGCAAGCCGGGCTGCGAGATCCGCCTCCTGGGAGACGCTGCCGTCTTCGTTGGGATGGGTGTAGGTTACGTTGGAGATTCGCTCGGCTCGCTCTTCGATCGCTTCCGCGGCGCGCGTCGCTTCTTCCTGTGTCTGAATTCGCAGATTCACCAGGATGCGCGTCACGTCCATCTTGACTGCATCGAGCATCTGGGAAAAGAGCTCGAACGCCTCGCGTTTGTATTCCTGTTTTGGATTCTTTTGCGCATAACCGCGCAGGTGGATGCCTTGTCGCAGGTAGTCCAGCGCTGCAAGGTGTTCGCGCCAATGCGAGTCGATCGATTGCAACAGGACCATTCGCATGAACGGCGTGAACTGCTCCTGCCCGACGCGTTCGAGCTTGGCATCGAATGCCGCATTCGCAGCCGCCACAACTTTCGCGACGATGTCTTCGTCGGCAATGGCTTCGCTTTGTTCGACCTCCGCCGCGATCTGCACGTCGAGTTGCCATTCATCGTGCAAAACGCGTTCCAGCCCTTTCAAATCCCATTGTTCCTCGACACTTTCCATGGGGACAAAGGTGCGGACGATGTCGGTCATCGTGCTCTCGCGCAGGCTGGCGATCTGCGCCGTCAGGCTGCTTGCCTCGAGAATGTCGTTGCGTTGCTGATAAATCACCTTGCGTTGATCGTTGGCGACGTCGTCGTATTCGAGGAGTTGCTTGCGCACGTCGAAATTGCGCGCTTCGACCTTGCGCTGTGCACCTTCGATGCTGCGCGTCACGATGCCGGCTTCGATCGCCTCGCCGTCAGGCATCTTCAGCCGGTCCATGATGGCGCGCACTCGCTCGCCGGCGAAAATGCGCATCAGGGAATCGTCGAGCGACAGATAGAAGCGCGACGAACCCGGGTCACCTTGACGGCCGGAGCGCCCGCGCAACTGGTTGTCGATGCGGCGCGACTCGTGGCGCTCGGTGGCGATGATGCGCAGCCCCCCTTGCGCCTTCACCGCGTCGTGCAATCCTTGCCACTCCTCTTGAAGCTGGCGCGAACGCATTTGCTTGTCGATCTGCGACACGGTTTCTTCGGCCATGAGGAACTTGATCTGATTCTCGACATTGCCACCGAGCACGATGTCGGTGCCACGGCCGGCCATGTTCGTCGCGATCGTGATCACGCCCGGCCGACCGGCCTGGGCCACAATTTCCGCCTCCTTGGCGTGCTGTTTGGCGTTGAGCACTTGATGCGGCAACTTCACCTTTTGCAGCAGGCCCGAGACGAGTTCGGAGTTCTCGATCGACGTCGTGCCCACGAGTACCGGCTGGCCGCGCTCATGGCAATCTCGGATGTCTTCGATCACCGCTTCGTACTTCTCCCGGCTGGTCTTGTACACGAGGTCGAGTTCGTCGCTGCGGATGGTCGGCTGGTTCGGCGGGATCACCACTGTCTCGAGGCCGTAGATCTCCTGGAACTCGTAGGCCTCCGTGTCGGCGGTCCCGGTCATGCCGGCGAGCTTGCCGTACATGCGGAAGTAGTTCTGAAACGTGATCGACGCGAGTGTTTGGTTCTCGCTTTGGATTTGCACGCCTTCCTTGGCCTCAACCGCCTGGTGCAGCCCATCCGACCAGCGCCGGCCGGTCATCAGCCTGCCGGTGAACTCGTCGACGATGATCACTTCGCCGTTTTGCACCACGTAGTGCTGATCGCGGTGGTACAGATGTTGCGCGCGCAAGGCCGCGTAGACATGATGCATGAGCGTGATATTCGCCGGGTCATACAGGCTTGCACCTTGTGCAAGCAAACCGGCATCGGTGAGCAGTCGTTCGGCGTTTTCATGGCCGTCTTCCGTCAGAAAGACCTGGTGCGTCTTTTCGTCGACGGTGAAGTCGCCGGCGTCGATCACGCCTTCTCCGGTGCGCAGGTCGAGCTCACCGATCTGCTTCTTCAGTTGCGGAACGACCGCATTGATGCGCACATAGAGTTCGGTGTGATCCTCCGCCTGACCGCTGATGATGAGCGGCGTGCGCGCTTCGTCGATCAGGATCGAATCGACCTCGTCGACGATCGCATAGGCCAAGCCGCGCGCAACGCGATCGGCCGTGTCCTGGACCATGTTGTCGCGCAGATAGTCGAATCCGAACTCGTTGTTGGTGCCATAGGTCACGTCGGCGGCGTAGGCGGCTTGTTTTGCCTCGCGCGACATTTGTGGCAGGTTCACGCCCACCGTCAAGCCAAGGAAGTCGTAAAGCTGCCCCATCCATTCGGCATCGCGCCGCGCCAGGTAGTCGTTGACGGTCACGACATGCACGCCACGGCCCGTGAGTGCATTCAGGTACACCGGCAGCGTGGCGGCGAGCGTCTTGCCCTCGCCGGTGCGCATCTCGGCGATCTTGCCGTGGTGCAAAGCGATTCCGCCTAGCAGCTGGACGTCGAAGTGACGCATCTTCAGGGTGCGTTTGCTCGCTTCGCGCACCGTGGCGTAGGCCTGGGCCAGCAGCGCGTCCAGCGCTTCGCCCTTGGCAACGCGTTCGCGCAACTGCAAAGTCCTTGCCTTCAACGCTGCGTCGTCGAGTGCCTCGAGTTCGCCTTCCAGTGCATTGATCTGCTCGACAACCCGTCTGTATTGCTTGAGCAGACGCTCGTTGCGGCTACCAAAAATCGAAGTCAGAAGCTTGGGCAACATGCGGCGATCAGGGTCGATGATTTGCAATCGGGGCGCATGATTCGCACCTCAGGCCGTGCGCGACCCTAAAGTCCAAATCGGTGTATGCGCCAACTCGCGCGAAAGCCCACTGAAACCCGATGCAGCCAGACCCGGGGTGTCGACGCAGCGTTACCGCAGCCTTTCAGGGGCCCGAAAGTTTAGCATCGGCGCCGCTCATGTCGCCGGCCTGCGGTCTTCGGGCTTGCTGTCTTCGCTTGCGTCTGCTCAAGGCCCGCTCTCGGTTTCGCCCGCGGCAGCGGCCCGCGGCGCAACGGCGGGAGCAGCGCCCTGTTCGGCGCCGCTGCGAACCGATTCAAGTTTCGCCGTCACCGGGGTGCGGGCCCGCGATGTTGGAGGAACGGACGAATCCCGAACTTCCTTGCGCACGCCGACAACTGCCGCTGGTTTCGACGGCGCCGCGAGTATCGCCACTGTCAACGGCATCGTTCCACGGCTCGCCAGAAATTTCGCGGGGTTCTGAGGCACGCCGCCCAGCCGCACTTCGAAGTGCAGATGCGGGCCCGTGGAACGGCCACTGTTGCCGACTTCGGCGATCTTCTGCGTGCGCTTGACGATATCGCCTGTTTTGGCAAACAACTTCGAATTGTGGGCATAGCGCGTGACCACACCCTGACCATGATCGAGTTCGATGACGTTGCCGTATTGGGGGTGCTGCTCCGTCAGCAAGACCACCCCACCCGCTGCTGCAACGACAGGCGTGCCGATCTCGGCAGGAAAATCCAGGCCTGTGTGCAATGCCGCGACGCCTGTGAAGGGATCGGGTCGAAAGCCAAAACCCGAACCGGTCGCAACGTCGACGGGCTTGCTGTTCGGAATCATCAGGGCCTGCAGCCGCGATTCGAAGAGGCGCGACTCAATCAGCGTGAAGAGATCGGTCCGTTGGTCAGTCTGCGCGTCCAATGCGTCGACGATCCCGAGAAGCTGATCCAACGAGACAGACCTCGCTGGCAGGAACGGGCCGCCCTGTGCGCCGCGAACGGCCGATTTCACCCCCGGGGGGATGTCCTCGGGTTTGAAACCCACCATGCTTGACACGCGGTCGCTCACAACCTCCAACTGAACGAGCTTGGCCTGCATTTCACCCACCTTCTTGGCGATTGCATCAAGGTTCTCGCGCAGAAACCGATCTCGTTGCGCGAATTCGTCGCGCACCACGAGCCGCATGAACTGGCTCACGACCGGCCAGCCTTCGCGTGCTGCCTTCAGAAAGATGTAGTGGTACACCAAACCCGAGGCAAGCGTCATGGCCACCGTGAACCCGGTCACGGCCAGCGCGAGCTGCCAACGATTCAGCCGCAGGACCCTGGTGCGGGCCAAGCTTCCACTGGTGATCAGGATCTGCATTTCACTACACTCCGCCAAGTGAATTCGAAACCACCCGCGGTGACCCCGAATGCGCTGCCGATCGATACGGTCCTGCGAAACAGCACCGCATTGACCAGGTTGCAGCAACTGATGCGGGACTCATCGGACCGCTTCGACGCGATTCGCCCCCATCTGCCACCTGCTCTGGCCGCGCAGACCAGACCCGGCCCTGTTGATGAACTCGGCTGGTCGCTGCTCGCCGCGAATACCTCAGTCGCGGCCAAATTGCGTCAGTTGCAGCCTCGACTTCAACAAGTATTGATGGACCGGGGTTGGCAGGTTAGCGCAATACGGATCAAGGTTCAACCGAACTGAACAAGGGTGAACCCGCGGGTGTGCAATGGTGCCGACTGTCCGAATCGAACGGACGACCTTCCGCTTACAAGGCGGGTGCTCTACCAACTGAGCTAAGCCGGCGAGTTTGATGCGCCTGCGAGGCGAGATTTTGCGCCAGTTCTCCTACTTGATCCGCTTCAGCGATGGGCGCGCCCCACCGGGGGGCTCCGGTGGGTCCGATTCACCCGGCGACAGGGCCGCCGCCCGGTCACCCGCATCGCCACCGGTCGACGCAAGACGGGGGCCCCGGGTCAACGTCCCGGCCACTGTCTCAAGGGTCAAACCCTTGTTTGGACCTGCCGCGCCCGAAGGCGAAGGGAACGCCATTCCTTGTCCGTTCTCGCGCGCATAGATCGCAATCACGTGATCCACCGGGACCAGAATTTCGCGTGAAACGCCGCCAAATCGTGCCTTGAACTCGATGCTCTCATTGCCAATGTTCAGCCCAGTTGTCGCCTCGAAGCCGACGTTGAGTACGACTTCGGCATCTTTGACGTATTCCACGGGCACACGAACCTGCGCATCGACGAAGACCGCGATGCAGGGCGTGAAACCGTTGTCGGTGCACCAGTCGTGCAGCGCACGAATCAGATAGGGGCGCGTCGAAGAACCCGCGGCCGTCGGCGCGATCGGTGGACTATTCATGGCACAGCACAGGACAACGACCAGACCGCGCTACTTGCGCATCACTTTTTCCGAGGGCGTCAGCGCTTCAATATAGGCCGGGCGGGAAAAGATGCGCTCGGCGTATTTCAGCAGCGGCACAGCATTCTTCGACATGTCGATGCCGTAGCAGTCGAGCCGCCACAAGAGCGGGGCGATCGCGACGTCGAGCATCGAAAAATCGTCACCCAACATGTACTTGTTCTTCAGGAAGATCGGAGCCAACTGCGTCAACCGGTCGCGAATCTGGGTGCGTGCCTTTTCCAACTGCTTGTCGCTCGGCTTGATGCCGCGCGCCTCGAGAACGTTGACGTTCGAGAACAACTCCTTCTCGAAATTCAACAGGAAAAGGCGCACCCGGGCGCGCGCCACCGGGTCGCCAGGCATCAATTGCGGATGCGGAAAACGCTCGTCGATGTACTCGTTGATGATGTGCGATTCGTACAGAATGAGATCGCGCTCGACCAGGATCGGCACTTCGTTGTACGGGTTCATCAAGGCGATGTCTTCCGGCTTCGCGAACAAGTCGACATCGCGAATTTCGAAATCCATGCCCTTCTCGAACAGCACGAAACGGCAGCGGTGCGAATAGGGGCAGGTCGTTCCGGAGTAAAGCACCATCATGGTGGTGGCTCCCAGTTGATTTCGGTTCGTCGGCGAACGAGCGAGGCAGTGGAACTGAACAGCGCATGGCGCCGCAGCAGGCCAGATGCCGCGCTCAAGGGGTCGGCTGAACGACGCTCACTTCACGTCTTTCCAGTAGCTGGCGTTGAGCCGCCAGGCAATCACGGTGAACAGGCCAAGGTAGATCAGGACCCACACGCCCACTCGCACCCGCTGCCCCTGGGCCGGCTCGCCCATCCACTGCAGATAAGCCACGAGGTCGGCTACCGCTTCGTCGTAGTCATGTGCCGAGAGCTTGCCCGCCGCGATGGGAACATAGGCGTCGAAACGAAGCTCCGATTTCGACGCATCGTGGGCATCTTTCACGTCGGTGAACCTGGCACCGCGCTGACCTTGCAGTTCCCACAGCGCGTGCGGCATGCCGACGTTGGGGAAGACCAGATTGTTCCACCCAGTGGCCTTTTCCGGGTCGCGATAGTAGCTGCGCAGATAGGTGTACAGGTAATCAGCCCCGCTGCCCTTGCCGATGTCGGCGCGAGACCGAGCGATCACGGTCAAATCAGGAGGCAGCGCGCCGAACCATTCCTTCGCCTGCTTCGGATCGATTGCGACCTTCATCGTTTCCCCGACCTTTTCGGTCGTGAACAGCAGGTTCTTCTTGATCTGGTCTTCGCTCAGTCCCAGGTCGCGCAGGCGATTGAATCGCATGTAGCCCGCGGAATGGCAATTCAGACAATAGTTGACGAACAACTGCGCGCCATTTTGCAACGCAGCGACGTTGGTCATTCGCTCCTTGGGAAATCTGTCCCAGGCAATGCCACCTTCACTGGCCCAGACTGTGGCGGCAAAACCGAGTGAGGCAAGGATCAACAGCGTCGCGTCGAAAAACCTTTTCATGTCGAAGTCTCCGGCGTTGGCTTCAGTGAGCGGCGAACGTTACACGCTCGGGCACGGGAGCAAAGCGCCCGAGCCGGCTCCACCACGGCATCAACAGGAAGAATCCAAAGTACACCAGCGTACCAACCTGGGACACATAGTTTCCCGGCTCCGAAGGGGGCTGCGACCCAAGGTAGCCGAGCGCGAAGAAGAAGAACACGAATACCGCGTACAGCGATTTGTGCCATCCGGGCCGGTACCGAATTGATTTGACAGGACATTGGTCGAGCCACGGCAGGAAGAACAGAATCAGAACCGCGGCACCCATGATCACGACGCCCCAGAACTTCGCTTCGAATCCCGCCAACAGCCACGATTGGGCGAGCCCCACCAGGCCCAGCGAAGACAGCAGCGTCTTTGCACCACCGAACAACACGATCAGCAGCCCCGCTGCTGCCGCAATGAAGAGGTTCGCGGCACTGCCCAGCCGTGCCTTGAAAATCGCGAGCACTGCGGCCAGGCCGACGAGGCCGGACAACACCGTCATCATCTGGTCGGTCGTCGCGCGCAACATCGAATAGTAGGGCGTGAAGTACCAGACCGGCGCGATATGCAGTGGCGTCTGCAAGGGGTCGGCCGGAATGAAATTGTTGTATTCGAGAAAGTAGCCGCCGAACTCGGGTGCGAAGAAGACGATCGCACAGAAGATCACCAGAAACACACTCACCGCGTAGATGTCGTGCACCGTGTAATAGGGGTGGAACGGTATTCCGTCGAGCGGCCGTCCGTCGCTACCGGTCTTGGCCTTGATCTCGACGCCGTCCGGGTTGTTCGATCCGACTTCATGCAAGGCGATGATGTGGGCCGCCACCAATCCCACCAGAGCCAGCGGCACTGCGATCACGTGGAACGCGAAGAAGCGGTTCAGGGTCGCATCGCCGACGACGTAGTCGCCGCGGATCAGCAGCGCCAGGTCGGGCCCCACCAGCGGCACGGCCGCAAACAAATTGACGATCACCTGCGCGCCCCAGTAGCTCATCTGGCCCCACGGCAACAGATAACCCGTGAAAGCTTCAGCCATCAGGCAGAGGAAGATCGCACAGCCGAAAATCCACAGAAGTTCGCGCGGCTTGCGGTGGCTGCCGTACAACAAGCTTCGGAACATGTGAAGGTACACGACGACGAAGAACGCCGAGGCACCCGTGGAGTGCAGGTAGCGAATCAGCCAGCCCCACGGCACGTCGCGCATGATGTACTCGACCGACGCGAAAGCGAGCGCCGAGTCGGGTTTGTAGTGCATCGTCAGAAAGATGCCGGTAACGATCTGCATCACCAGCACCAGCAGCGCCAACGAGCCGAAGACGTACCAGATATTGAAGTTCTTCGGCGCGTAGTATTCCGACATGTGCTCTTTGAAGAGCTTGGTGGCCGGAAACCGGTTGTCGACCCAGGTCAACAGCTTTTCGGCGAGCGTCGCATCCGTGCTCGCCACTTTGAAATCTGCCATTTCTTGTTCTCCCCGTCCTGCCGGTGTGTGCTGCCCGATCAGGCCTTCTTGTCCGCGCCGATGATCAACCGGCTCTCCGACAAGTACATGTGCGGCGGCACCTCGAGATTATCGGGTGCGGGTTTGTTCCTGTAGACGCGCCCTGCCATGTCGAAGGTCGATCCATGGCACGGGCAAAGAAAGCCGCCTGCCCAATCGTCAGGCAGCGAAGCCTGTGCGCCAGGTTGAAATTTTTCCGTCGGTGAACAGCCCAGGTGCGAGCAGATCCCAACGGCGACGAACACCTCAGGCTTGATCGAGCGATGCGGATTGCGCGCATATTCGGGGGTGAGTTCATCCGCCTTGCGCGCAGAGTCTGGGTCGGCAAGCAGCGCGCCAAGTCCTTGCAGCGAGTCGAGCTGTTGCGGCGTGCGTCGCACAATCCACACCGGCTTGCCGCGCCACTCCACCGTGCGTCGTTCGCCCGGCTGCAATGTACCGATATCGACTTCGACCGCCGCACCTGCTGCACGTGCGCGCTCCGAAGGCTGAACGCTGGCGACAAATGGAACGGCGGCGAAACCGGCGCCGACTGCGCCCGCGCAACTCGCCGCGATCAGCCACGTGCGCTTGTCGTCGTCGATTGGCCGTTCGCTCATGCATCACCTCGGGAAAAGTCGACTGGGGGCAGCCACGGATTCTATCGGACCTGTCAAGGGGCCGTCGATGCGCCCAGCGAACACAGCGGGGTCGCCCGCTTCGCTGAAGACTTCAGGCTGCCGACGCTCGGCTGAGTCGATGCGCAACGCCGAACTCAAGGCACGTCACGAGAATGCGACTCGTCCGTGCCTGGGCAGAACTGTCGATTGAGAAGGGCAGCCTCGGACGTCGACCCATCAAACGAAGGGAGACGAACACCTGAGCATCGCAACTGAGTTCAAGCATTTCGTGTCCAGGGGTCACGTGATCGACCTTGCCCCCTGGTGTGATCATTCGCGTCGCCTTCGGCAAGATCATCGACTCGATGCTGAAGGAGCTCTTGATGCCGCTGCTCGGCAAGGCCCCCGGGGCGGTTTGGATTTCACCACTCTCTTCATCATGCTCTCCAATCCGCCCATCGAGCGCAAGCGGCCGTTCACCCGCGACGCACTGGCCAAGGCCGGGGTGCTGCGTTTCGCTCATGGAAGTTTCATGACGGTGGCCCTCGACTGCCCGATCCTTCCGCCCGTCATGTTCGAGCGGGTCAAGCAGATCAGTCGAATGAAAGCCGCAGCGCCGCCAGCACCTCCCGCACCGACGCCGGAGGATGTCGTGCCGCTTCGTGAAATTCGCGACGCACTGAAGAAGTCGTCGCGCGCTCGCGCCCGAATCGGAGCGTCGATAGGGCCGATACTGCCCGCTGCGAGCCGTACGACGCTTTGATTGGCGCGGCTCCCAGCGCCAGCGAGGCGTAGGCCCGGCCCCAGATGCTACCCATAGAACCACGTCTCCAATCCGCTCTCGAAGCGGCAATGACTCAGGTCACTGTGACCGTGGCCGCGGTCGCCGAGCGCGTGTCCCAGGCCCTGGGCACGACCGCCCGATCGACACCCGACCAGTCCGAGCGCGACCAGCTGGAGTCAACACAGCAGGTTCTGCAGCGCAACTTGGCGGCATTCCACCGCGTGTTCAAGGAAGCGCTCGGCGAGGAGATGAACCTGAGGCTCGCGCCACAGCTGTCCGTCAAACGCGCCTTGGCGGCTTCCGACTGGGAGTCGCTGACCCTCATGGAAGATGATGAAGTTGACCAGCGCATGCATGCCGATCGCATCACGCAGCTGATCGCGCACGACTGCGATACCGAACTGCGCGATCTTTCGTCTTACATGAGTACGCTGACCCGCGCAGCGCCGGGCGCGGCAGAGGCAAACCCGTTGCGGGCCGAGGTTCTGGGAAAAACCTTGTACCGCGCAATCGAGGCGGTAGCCGACGATATCGAGGTTCGAAAACTCCTGGCACGTGAGCTTGGGCAAGCGCTCGCTCGTGCAATGCCTGCTTGCTATTGCGAAATCCTCGCCGACTTGAAGACCCTTGGCATCAAGCCCGCTGCGTTGACGCTGCGAAGTGTTGAACGCCCGGGCGTTGCCCGCGGTTCGGCGAGGTCGGGCTACGCCACGCTATCGCCGCCCAGCGGTTACGGCTCGAGTGAGCCGGCGAGTTTGCGCGGTCGCGGTCCGGCGGGCGCCGACACATCGCACGCCACCACGCAGGGCCACTTCGACTCAGGAGGTGTCAGCGGTCGGGGCGCACAGCCCGCCGGCCGGGTGACTGGGCGTGGCGGCTTGGACAGTCAATTCAACTCGCCCGTGGCGCAGGCCGACGCGCAGATGTTGAATTTGCTGCGCCGCCTGACGACGCTCGCGGCCGCGCCGAGCAATGCCGACATGTCGCGCGCCGACAATCAAGATGCCCGTGCCAGTGCGACGGGTGTCCTGACCCGTCCGCAGGCCACACCGCCACTCAGTCACAGCATGCCCATGCCCGCGGGTGACGCCTTGACCGGGCTGATGGCGGTGAACCTGATTCACGCGCACCGCGACGAATTGAGACAGGCCGCCGCCGGCAAGCTTGATCACATGGTGATCGACGTCGTGGCCGGCTTGTTCGACCAGATTCTTTCCGACTCACGCGTACCGCCCCATATGGCGCGCCAGATAGCGCGCCTGCAGTTGCCGGTCCTGCGCGTCGCGTTGCGCGACACCACGTTCTTCTCGTCACGCCGCCATCCGGTGCGCCGCTTCGTCAACCGGATCGCGTCTTTGGCCTGCGCTTTCGAAGACTTCAGCGAAGGGCCCGGACTTGAATTCATCACCCGGGTGCGCACACTCGTCGAGGAAATCGTCGAGGGCGACTTCGATCAGCTCGACGTGTACGAACTCAAGCTCGACGCGCTCCAAACCTTCATTGCGGGGCTGGCCAAAGCCGAGGCGGAGCAGACCGGAGCACTCAGTACGATCGAAGGCAAGGAGTCGGAGCTTCGCATCCAGCAGCGCTACATGCAGCAATTGCAGGCCGCCCTCTCACCACTGGCCCTGCCTGCATACTTGGGCGATTTCCTGTCGCAGGTCTGGAGCCAGGCACTGGTGTTGGCGGTTAACCGCGATGGCAGTCAATCGGAGCGGGTCACACGCTACAAACGAGTCGGTCGCGACCTGGCGATGAGCATCCAGCCCAAGAGTTCGCGCAGTCTGCGCAAGAAGTTCCTGCTGGAGTTGCCGCACCTGATGAAGGATCTGAATGAGGGCATGAACTTCGTCGGCTGGTCGCCAGCCGCGCAGAAGGAGTTCTTCGCCAAGCTGTTGCCCGCGCATGCCGAGTCGCTCAAGGGTCAATCGCTGTCCGAACTCGATCACAACATGCTGCAGAAGCAACTCGAGGCTGTGTTCAACACGCCGGTCCCCGGCGCCGATTCCGTGAGCACGGTCGGTCCAATGCAGGTGCTCGAGGACAGCGTCGATATCGAGCAGCGCTTCACGCCGGAAGAAGCACGCACTGTGGGTTTGGTGCCCGAGTCGGCGGTCGACTGGAGTGGTGAGGTCGACATTGACGTGGGCCCCGATTCGGAACCACCCTCCGAGCAAACCGAGCCGCTGCCGCTGGGCCAAGACACCCACGTTGAGGCGAGCGACGCCGAAGCCGATGAACCAACCCACGGCCCGCAATTGATCGATCACATCAATCTTGGCTATCCCTACCAGATGCACCTGAAAGATGAATGGCAGAAGGTCCGCCTGACCTACCTGAGCCCGGGTCGCCAGTTTTTCGTCTTCACGAGTGGCAAGAAACATCGAGAAACGATTTCGGTCACGCTGCGCATGTTGACGCGCATGTGTGAGACCGGCCGCATTCGTGCCTTCGAACGCAAATACTTGATGGAGCGCGCAACGAAGCGCGCGCGCAAACAACTCGTGGCTCTACAGGCGCAGACGAAACAGTGACTGCCGGCGGCGAACCGGAAAGCGTCAAACCTGGCGCACCGACGGCGGCTTGCGCCGCCACAGGCTCAGAGGCTGAGAGTTTTTCGAGCGTGACCGAGCAGCGCGTCAAAAGGCACCTGATCGAGGCGCAAAGCACAGCCATAGCCCGGGCTATGGCGAGCATTTGCAACGAAGAGCAGGCGTCTTTTGGCGTGCTGAGCGGGCATGATCGAAAAACTCTCAGCCTCTCAGGCCGTCGACATCAGCGTTCGAGCCATGCGCAGCGCCGCGAGCAGGCTTGACGGGTCTGCCACTGCGGTACCGGCGATGTCGAACGCCGTCCCATGGTCCGGACTGGTGCGCACGAAGGGCAGTCCGAGCGTGACGTTGACGCCGTTCTCGACACCCAGGTACTTGACGGGAATCAAGCCGTGGTCATGCGTCATCGCCACCACGAAATCGAACTCACCCACGTGGCCCGTCGTTCCAGCCGGCGATCCCGCTGGCGCCGGTGCATGGCGGGCGCGCATGAAGACGGTGTCGGGTGCGAACGGGCCGCGGGCGTCGATGCCCTCGCGCCGGGCCGCTTCGACGGCGGGCCCGATGATGCGCAACTCTTCGTCACCGAACAGACCGGCTTCGCCGGCGTGCGGGTTGAGGCCGGCCACGGCGATGCGGGGCTGATGCTGACCCGCGCGTTGTGCGCAGCGGTGCGTGATCTGAATCGTCTCCAGCACGGCATCGAAGGTGACAGCTTCGATCGCGTCGCGCAGCGACATGTGGATCGTGACCAGCACGGTTCGCAATTGATCGTTGGCCAGCATCATGCGAACCGGCGGTGCGACCCCGCCCCTGGCCGCCAGCGCCTGCAACATTTCGGTGTGGCCGGGGTAGGGAACACCCGCTGCGGCGAACGCCTCCTTGTGAATCGGGGCGGTGACGATCGCGCCGGCTTCACCGCCCAGGACGAGACGCGCGGCCGCTTCGATGCTCAGCGCTGCGGCCTTGCCTGCGCGCGCATCGACCTGCCCGACGCGTGCGTCGAGCAAATCGGAAGGAATGGCGTCGACCTGCAGGACCGGCACACAGGCCGGTGGCATGTCCAGCGCGTCCCGAGCGCAGTCGATTCGAGCCACCACCAACAGGCCACCCGTGAGCGCGACGGCGCGGCGCATTGCCGCGACATCGCCAACCACAAAACAGCCGTCAGCCAGGGCGGTGCGCCAGAGTCTGGCGATGATCTCCGGGCCGATTCCGCAGGCATCGCCCATCGTCAGTGCGATCGGAAGTGACGCGGCGCGGCGCTCGCTTTGTTTCGAGTCGGAAATCGGCATCATCGGGTTCCCATCACGCCGGATTGTCGATCTCGACGACGCTCAGTTGCAGCCCGAACACGCTCGCCAAATGCGCCCCCAAGGCCGGGGCCCCGAAGCGTTCGCTGGCGTGGTGCCCGCAAGCGATGAACGCCACGCCTGATTCGCGGGCGTAGTGCGCTTGCGGCTCGGAGAGTTCGCCGGTGACGTAGACATCGGCACCCGCAGCAATCGCCGCCTCGAAATAGCCCTGCGCGCCGCCGGTGCACCAGGCAACGCGCCGGATCGGCCGGCCATCACCGCCGACCGTCGTCGGCACGCGCCCCACTTGCGTCGCAACTTCACGCCCGAATTCAGCAAGATCCACTGCGCATGGCAGCGTGCCGATGCATCCCAGCGCTTGTTCACCGAACTGCTCTTCTGCGCGCAGCTTCAGCCGCTGCCCGAATTGCGCGTTGTTGCCCCACTCGGGGTGTGCGTCGAGCGGAAGATGGTAAGCAAACAAGTTGACCGCATGGCGCAGCAGCAGTTCGAGACGGCGCTTCAACCATCCGGTCACGCGCCCGTCCTGGCCATGCCAGAACAAACCGTGATGCACGAGGATGGCATCGGCGTGCTGCTCGACGGCCGCCTCGATCAGCGCGAGACTCGCCGTGACGCCGCACACCAGGTGTGCGATCTCCGCCTTGCCTTCGACTTGCAGACCGTTCGGACCATAATCGCGAAACCGGCCCACGTCGAGCAGGTTGTTGAGGTAGGCCTCGACCACGCTCCGTGACGCCATCCTGAGTCTCTCCATGCGCAGAACCTGGCTCATTTTCTCCCAAGCCGTCACGGTCGCCGTGGCGGTGTTGTTTGTCGTGGCCACGCTCAAGCCCGAGTGGCTGAACCGGCGCGGCCCGGCGACGGCCGCGCCAGCGGTGGCGGCGCTTGGATCGGCCGCGACGGTGCAACCGGTGGCGCTGGGCGCACCCACCGCCACGAGCGGCTACAGCGCAGCGGCCAAACGCGCAACACCCGCGGTCGTCAGCATCACGGCGAGCAAGGCACCGGCGCGCAATACGAACGCAAACGATCCCTGGTTTCAATTCTTCTTCGGTGATCGTTCGCGCCAGATGCCGCAAGACACGCAAATCGGCCTGGGCTCGGGCGTGATCGTCTCAGACAGCGGATATCTGTTGACGAACAATCACGTGATCGAAGGCGCCGACGACATCGAAGTGATGTTGACGGACGGCCGCCAAGCCAAGGCGCACCTGGTCGGCACCGATCCCGACACCGATTTGGCGGTACTGAAAGTCGCGCTGGAACGTTTGCCCGTGATCAGCGTCGGCGACAGCGAACAGTTGCAGGTCGGCGACGTGGTCCTGGCGATCGGCAATCCCTTTGGCGTCGGCCAGACTGTCACTTCGGGCATCGTCAGCGCCTTGGGGCGCAACCAACTCGGCATCAACACCTTCGAAAATTTCATCCAGACCGATGCCGCCATCAACCCGGGCAACTCCGGCGGCGCCTTGGTCGACGCCAGCGGCAATTTGCTGGGCATCAATACCGCGATCTACTCGCGCAGCGGCGGCAGCATGGGCATTGGCTTTGCGATTCCGGTGAGCACGGCGATGCAGGTGATGCAGGGGTTGATTCAAGATGGCCATGTGGTGCGAGGCTGGATCGGCGTGGAGCCGCGCGACCTGACACCGGAAATCGCCCAAACCCTGAAACTGCCGATCAAACAAGGCGTCTTGATCACTGGGGTCCTGCACAGCGGGCCGGCGAGCGCCGCAGGGCTTCGGCCCGGCGATGTGGTCGTCAGGATCGCCGGAGCACCCGTGAACAACACGCCACAGTTGTTGCGCGCGGTCGCGGCACTGAGGCCGCAGGCGCATGCGGTGGTCAGCGTGCAGCGAGGCGACGCAGTGCTCGACCTGGACGTCACCGTGACCCAACGGCCCAAGGCGCGCGCCCCAGGCAATCCGCGTTGAGCCGGCCCGCCCGGACCCCTACGGCTGCTGCGCCTCGGCCGCCGGCGCCTGCGTCTTGCGAATGAATATCTGCGCTGCCCAGATGCCAATCTCATAGAGCAGACACATCGGGATCGCCAGCGCCAACTGCGATACGACGTCAGGCGGCGTAATGATCGCTGCGACGATGAAGGCGAGCACGATGAAGTAAGCGCGAAACGCCTTCAGCTTGTCAATGCTCACCAGGCCCATGCGTGCCAGGACCATCACGACAACAGGAACTTCGAACGCCGCCCCAAATGCGATGAACATCGTCAGCACAAAACTGAGATAGGCCTCGATGTCGGGGGCGGCAGTGATGCTTTTCGGCGCAAACCCTTGAATGAACTTGAACACCTGACCGAAGACGAAGAAATAGCAGAATCCAACGCCGACGAAGAACAGCAGCGTGCTCGAAACCACCAGCGGCATCACGAGTCGCTTCTCGTGCGAGTAAAGGCCCGGTGCGACGAAGGCCCAGAGTTGGTACAGCACCACCGGCAGCGCCAGCAGAAATGCCGCCAGCAATGTGATCTTCAACGGCACCAGAAACGGCGAAATGACATTGGTTGCGATCAGCGTCGTTCCCTGCGGCAGGTGCGCGACGAGCGGCGCGGCGAGCAAGTCGTACAGCGCGCTCGGGCCCGGCCACAGCGCCAGCACCGCGAAGCACACGCCGACGCCGATGCAGGCGCGAACCAGACGGTCGCGCAATTCGACCAGGTGCGAAACAAAGGGCTGCTCGGTGCCCGCGAGTTCGTCGGGCTCGTTCGGCTGGTCGCTCATGAAAGGCTCAGCCCAGCGCGCGCGGCGGGCGATACCGCGCCACCCGCGCCGCCCCGGACAGAGCCCGCACCCGAATTCCCTGACGCTGCTTGTACCACTGCGGCATCGCGCCGCGCTTGAGCCGCCAATGCTTGCCAGGGTGTTTGTAGACAGGCGGCGGTGGAGTCCAGGTGTTGGTGGAAGCACTCGGTCCGGAGATGCCGGCCGTGGCGTCCTGCCAGGTCTTGTCGAATTCGGAACTCGTCTGCTGAATCTGGTTGGAAACAGTCTGTTCCACGTCGCGTGCAGCGTCTTCGACCTGACTCTTCATCTTCTTCAGTTCTTCGAGTTCGATCGAACGGTTCACTTCGGCTTTCACGTCGGCCACGTAACGCTGCGCCTTGCCGATGAAATGGCCGACGGTGCGCGCCACGCGCGGCAGTTTTTCCGGGCCGATCACGATCAGGGCAACTGCACCGATCAAGGCGATCTTGTCGAAGCCGAAGTCGATCATGGCGTTGCCCGCGACCCTGCGCCACGGATCAAGATTTGCGCGTGGCCTGAACGTCCACCGTGTTCGGGTCGGCTGCCGTCTGCGCCGCGGTCACCTGCTGCGGCGCCGCCGCTGTGGCCTCGGTACTTGCTGCACCGCCATCTTTGATGCCATCTTTGAAGCCCTTCACGGCCCCGCCCAGGTCGGCACCGATGTTCTTGAGCTTCTTGGTGCCAAACACCAGCACCACGATCACCAGCACGATCAGCCAGTGCCAAATGCTGAATGAACCCATGTCTATCTCCTTGTGACGCCGTGCGACGAGCCGCCAATTCTAGGCCAGGGGACCTTCGACACCGGCCCGGCGCATAGGGTTCAACGCCTCGCGTGCTTGGTGCAAAGGACGCCACGGCGCCGAATCAACCCCTGGCCCAAGGCCTGGGGCCACCCATCACGTGCATGTGCAGGTGCTGCACTTCCTGGCGCCCGTCCTCGCCGGTGTTGATCAGGGTGCGAAATCCATTCGCCACACCCAATTCCAGGGCCAGGCGTGGCGCGAGCCGCAGCATGCGCCCCAGCATTGCCTGGTGTGCATCTTCGACGTCGTACAGCGTGGCGATGTGCTGCTTGGGAATCAGCAAGAAATGCACCGGCGCCCAGGGCGCGACGTCATGAAAACCGAACAGCTCGGAGTCTTCGTGGACTTTGCGGCTGGGGATCTTGCCGGCAACGATTTTGCAGAAGATGCAGTTCGGGTCATGGCTCATGAATGACCTCCGCCGGGCATCGGCATCGGCGTCCGGCGGTTCAGGTTCACCCAGCCCCGCACCACCCGGTAGAGGAACCAGATCGAAATGATCCCCCAGGCGACCCAGCCCGGCACCAGAAGCAACAGCCACAGCCATGATGTCAACAGGTACAGCCCACCGGCCCAGAGCACGCTGCGGATGCGCCAGCGAAAGTGCGATTCCTGCCAGCTTCCGAGCGCATCGTCCTTCTTCACCATGTCGATGATGAAGGCGACGAGCAGCAGCGCGACACTGGCCTGGACCCCCGGCAATACGGCGCCGACCGCGACGATCGTGTGCAACAGATAACTGATCTGGCCAGTGGTTTCCAGCGAACGCTCGCGCTGCCCGACATCGATCACCTGATTCACGCTCCCCCTCCTTCGCGCTCTCTTTCGAGCTCCTGAAGCCTGCGCGCGGCGAATTCCTCGAGCCCCGATTGGGCTTCGCGCCGCTCCAGTTCGTGCAGCACGTCGGCGGGCGACAAACCGAACGCGGCCAGCGCGAGCATGCTGTGAAACCACAGGTCGGCCACCTCGTGAACGATCTTGTGTGCATCGCCGTCCTTGCACGCCATCACGGTTTCGGTCGCTTCCTCGCCAATCTTCTTGAGAATCGCGTCGGTGCCCTTGTCGAACAGGCGCGCCACGTAGCTCTTGGCAGGGTCGCCATGGCGGCGCGCCGCGATCACCTGCGCCAGTCGCTCGAGGGTTTGGTTGCTATCGGCCACGACGGATCAAGATGAATAGATGCGCGCCGGATCCTTCAGGATCGGCTCGACATCGGTCCACGCGCCGTCGCGCAGGACGCGGAAGAAACACGAATGGCGCCCGGTGTGGCAGGCAATCGACGGCTGGTGACCGAGCTGCTCGACCTTCAGCAAGACCACGTCTCGGTCGCAATCCAGGCGAACTTCAAGCACTTTCTGCACATGGCCGCTGCGCTCACCCTTGTGCCACAGACGCTGGCGCGAGCGGCTGAAATATACCGCCTCGGCGCCTTGCACCGTCTGCGCCAACGCCTCGCGATTCATGTAGGCGAACATCAGAACGTCGTTGCTGCCGGCCTCTTGCGCAATCACGGGCACCAAGCCTTGCGCATCCCATGTCAGTTCATCCAGCCAGTCCATGCCGGCCAGTGTACCGGCGCCAGGAGCCCGACAGGTTCCTGGCTTCACGCGATGTGGGTCGCGGCAGTGAAGCCTCGTTCGGCAGCGAACCAACGCAGCACCGGCAGGCTGCCCGGCAACAATGGGCTCACGTCGACCGGTAGCACCTGCCAGGCGAAGGCCTGACCTTCGCGCATCTCAAGCTCACCGCTCCAGGTGAAAACTTTGCAAAAGTGCAGCCGCACGCGCGCGTGCGGGTATTCCATTTCGTCTGTCTTCCAGGGCTGAGCCGCCCCGACAACGATTCCCAGTTCCTCATGCAACTCGCGCCGCAAGGCCTGCACGATGGTTTCACCCGCTTCGAGCTTGCCTCCCGGAAATTCCCAATAGCCAGCGTAAACCTTGCCCGCTGGGCGGGTGGTCATGAGGAAGCGCCCTGCCGCGTCGATCAAGACACCCACCGCGACGTCCACAGGTGTGCGCTGCGCTACAACTTCGGCAGCAACCGCAACAGTCTCGTCGGCCAAGTTCAAGCGCAGTGCCTCCCGCAGTAGTCTCTTGCGAACTGGTAGGCCACGCGCCCGGAACGCGAGCCGCGCTCCAGCGCCCAGACCAGGCTTTCCTGGCGCGCGAGCGCGATCGCCGCTTCCGCAACGCCGAAACCGCGCAGCCATTGCGCGACGATTGCCAAGTACTCGTCCTGGCTGAATGGGTAGAAGCTGACCCACAGGCCAAAGCGTTCCGACAGCGAAATCTTCTCCTCGACGACTTCGCCGGGATGGACCTCACCATCGCCGGTGTGTTGGTAGCTGAGGTTCTCCTTCATGGTTTCGGGCAACAGGTGACGACGGTTGCTGGTGGCATAGACCAACACGTTTTCGCTCGATTGGGAGATCGATCCGTCGAGGATCGACTTCAGTTCCTTGTAGCCGGCTTCGCCTTCATCGAAGCTCAAGTCGTCGCAATACACGATGAAACGCTCGGCGCGCTCGGCCACCAGGTCGACGATGTCGGGCAAGTCCACCAGATCGGTCTTGTCAACTTCGATCAAGCGCAGGCCGCGCGGCGCAAAGTGGTTCAGGCAGGCCTTGATCAGCGAGCTTTTCCCAGTGCCGCGCGCGCCGGTGAGCAGCACATTGTTCGCGCCGTGGCCAGCGACGAACTGCTCCGTGTTGCGCACCAGGCGTTCCTTTTGCGGCTCGACTTCCACCAGATCGGACAGGCGAATCGTCGCCGCGTGCCGCACCGGCTCGATGCGTCCAGAGTCGCCCCTCTTGCGGTAGCGAAACGCGTTCGCCGCCGACCAGTCCGGCGCCTCCAAGGCATGCGGCAGCACGGCTTCGAGCCGGCTCAGCAGCGACTCGGCGCGCGCGATCAGAGGGTTCAGGGCTTCGTTCAGAGCGGGCATTTGCGGGGACTTCACGGCTGCGGCGCGCAGTGTAGCGGCCACCTTCGCAGCCTCGCGTGGAGCCGCTGCCTTCGCGACCCTGAGGCACGCGTGCGTGAGAATGCCCCCCGAGCAATGACAACAGCAGGCAGCACCGCGATGAGCCCTGGCCGCAACCCATTCGATCCGTCGTCGCAGTTCAACCGCCGCTTTGTGCTGATGGCAGCGGGCACTGCGTGCTGGGTTTGCAGCGTGCGCGCGCAGGAGTATCCGAGCCGGCCGATCCGCATCGTCGTGCCGTTCTCAGCGGGTGGCGCAGTGGACGGGCCGACACGCGTCGTGGCGCAGGAACTGGGCCGACGCCTGGGGCAGCAGGTGAACGTGGAAAACCGGCCCGGCGCCGGCGCTACGCTGGGCAGCGAAAGCGTCGCGAAGGCCGCGCCTGACGGCTATACCTTGCTGCTCGCGTCGCAGACGAATGCGATCAGCGCAACGCTCTACCCCAAGCTCAACTTCCAGCCGCTTGACGATTTCGCGCCGATCTCGCTGCTCGGCCGCGAGCCCGCCGTGTTGGTGGTCAACCCCAGGCTGCCGGTGCGCAACGTCGCGGAACTGATCGCCCATGTCAAGGAACGGCCGGACCAGATCGACTACGCTTCGTCGGGCAATGGCAGCGGTCAACATTTGTTCGCGGCGCAATTCCTGTCCATGGCCGGCCTGCGCATGAACCACATTCCCTACCGCGGCAGCGCGCAGGCGACAACCGACTTGATCGGCGGCCAGGTGATGCTCGCGATGCCGGGTGTGGCAGGCATGCTCGCCCATATTCGAAGCGGCAAGCTGCACGCGCTGGCGGTCACGTCGCAGCAGCGCTCGCCGCAATTGCCAGATGTTCCAACGCTCGCCGAATCGGGTTTTCCGTCGATGGTCGCCTACGTCTGGCTCGGCCTGCTTGCGCCCCGGGGCACCCCAACGCCGATCGTCGAGCGCCTGAACCGGGAACTGCAGGCCGCGCTCGCCGCACCCGACGTCAAGTCATACCTGGCAAGTTCCTCGATCGAGGCCCTGGGGTCGACGCCCACGGAACTTGCCGCCTACTTCCGCGAAGAGCGCGAGCGCTGGGCCGGCGTGATCCGCGACACCGGCGCCAAGATCGAATGACCGCCATCTTCAACCTGCCGGTGTCCAGCCCATGAACAGTGCTGCTTCGTCCATTGAGAATTCCACCGTCACGGGCGTCGAACACTGGGCCCGCAAAGGCGACGTGCGTTTGTTCCTGTGGGAGAAGTTCGTCGACTCACCGCAGAACAAGCCCGCGTTGTTGTTCGTGCATGGCTCATCGATGGCCTCGCAGCCGACCTTTGACTTGAATGTGCCGGGCCGCGCCGACTCGTCGGTCATGGACTGGTTCGCGCGCCGCGGGTTCGTCTGCTGGTGCGTGGACATGGAAGGTTATGGTCGCTCCGCCAAGTCGCGCGACATCACTTGCGACATCGCCAACGGCGCCGACGACCTGCAGGCCGCCACCGACTACATCGCCGATGCCCGCGGCGTGACGAGCTTCTTCAGCTACGGCATCTCCTCGGGTGCCCTGCGCGCCGCACTTTTCGCGCAGCGCCATCCGCAGCGGGTGGCCCGACTCGTGCTCGACGCCTTCGTCTGGACCGGCGCGGGCAGCCCCACGCTCGAACAGCGGCGCAAGAAGCTGCCCGAGTTCACGCAGAGCAAGCGCCGCGCGATCGACCGCGCCTTCGTCCAGTCAATCTTCACGCGCGACCATCCCGACTGTGCCGAGCAGCGCGTGATCGATGCCTTCGCCGATGCCATCCTCGCGCTCGACGATTCGATGCCCAACGGCACCTACATCGACATGTGTTCGCGCCTGCCGATCGTGGACCCGCTAAAGATCACCGTGCCGACGCTGATCTTGCGCGGCCAGTTCGACGGCATTGCAGGCATCGACGACTTGATCGACTTCTTCAAGCTTCTGCCCAATCCCGACAAGCAGTTCACGGTGATGTCGGGAATCTCGCACGCGAGCTTCCAGCAGAAGAACTATCTGATGGTCTACGACATCCTGCACGGCTACTTCACGCGGCGCGAGCCGGGCTACACCGCCGCCGGCGCGTAGCCGCCCGCGCTCAAGGCGCGACCAGCATGCGCAATGATGCGTCGAGGTACTCGGTCGGACTGCGTTTGAACCCCGAGCGCGTGTAGCGCTGCAGGCGGCCGACGGCAAACGCCGTCAACGTCGATGCCTGCGCATTCGCGTCCACTGTCGGTGTCGCCGAGCCTGCCGCTTCAGCGACGGCGCGCAGGCTTTGGCGCAGCTGGGATTCGATGCGGTCGAAGAACTGATTCATGCGTGCCAGCAGCCGGTCGTGCTCGAACACCAGCGCATCGCCCACCATCACGCGCGTCATGCCGGGGTTCTTTTCGCCAAATTGCAGCAGCACGGTCAGCACCTTCTGCACCTGCGACCGCGCATCGGCTTCGCGCTCGTTGATCTGATTCACCAGCGTGAACACGCTTTGTTCGATGAACTCGATCAGGCCTTCGAACATCTGCGCCTTGCTCGCGAAGTGCCGGTACAGCGCGGCCTCGCTGACGTCGAGCTTGGCGGCCAGCGCCGCAGTGGTGATGCGCTCGGCCCCGGGCTGTTCGAGCATCGTCGCCAGGGTTTGCAGGATCTGGATGCGCCGTTCGCCCGGCTTGGGGCGTTTGCGCCCGGTGCTGTTGGCCCCGGCCGGGGTTTGCACTTGACCCTCAGCGGCAGAGGAAGTCGGGTCGGTGGTGTGCATCGTCACAAGGCAAAAGCTGTATGGCCGGTTGATTCTGGCACACGCCGATGGCGGTCTACGGCGAGAGTGACAAGGCGGGTCCCTGCTGCGCTCAATGCGAGCGGATCAGGGTCCATGGGTGACGCGGCAGGCCCCTGCTGCGCTCCGTGCGAGCGGATCATGGTCCATGGGTGACGCGGCGGGCCCATGCTCCGCTCAATGCGAGCGGATCATGGTCCCGTAAGCCTGCTCGGTCAGGACTTCGAGCAGCATCGCGTGGGGAACCCGGCCGTCGATGATGTGCACGGTGTTGACGCCGTTCTTCGCAGCGTCCAGCGCCGAAGAGATCTTCGGCAGCATGCCGCCGCTGATCGTGCCGTCGGCGAACAGCGCATCGATTTCGCGCGCCGACAAGTTGGTCAACAACTTGCCCGCCTTGTCGAGCACGCCAGGCGTATTCGTCAGCATCATCAGCTTTTCGGCTTTCAACACCTCGGCCAGCTTGCCGGCGACGACATCGGCATTGATGTTGTAGTTCTCGTTGTGCACACCGAATCCGAGCGGCGAGATCACCGGAATGAACTGGTCATCCTGCAGCGCGCGCACCACACTCGGGTCGATGGATTCGATCTCGCCGACCTGGCCCATGTCGTACACCTTCGACGGGTCATCGCGATCGACCATCTTCATCTTGCGCGCCCGGATCAGCCCGCCGTCGCGCCCGGTCAGGCCCACCGCCTTGCCGCCAGCGACGTTGATCAAACCGACGATGTCTTGCTGCACCTGACCGGCGAGCACCCACTCCACGACCTCCATGGTCTCCGCATCCGTGACGCGCATGCCCTGGATGAACTCGCCCTTCTTGCCGATCTTTGCCAGTGCGTCTTCAATCTGCGGCCCACCGCCGTGCACCACCACCGGGTTCATGCCGACAAGCTTGAGCAGCACCACGTCTTCGGCGAAGTCCTGTTGCAGTTCGGGATCGGTCATCGCATTGCCACCGTATTTGATGACGATCGTCTTGCCGTGGAATTTTCGGATGTAGGGCAAGGCCTGCGCCAGGATTTCCGCCTTGTCGCGGGGCGCAATGCGGTTCGAGTCGTGGTCTGTGCTGGCTTCGGTCTCGGCCTTCATCGGTTTGAATCCTTCTCGGCACTGTTCGTGCGGCGAGAAATTGTAGGCTTCGCTTGGTGAACCCTGTTCGCGCGGCAACGTCGCGCCCGGGAGAGCGTCGACTCAATTCAGATAGCGCGCCTCGAGGTGCCGACGATAGTGCCGCGTGTTCAGCACTTCGCCGCTGGCGCGCCGCACCAGTTCGGCCGTGGTCCAGCGGCAGCCCTGGGACCAGATCTGTTCGCGCAACCAGTCGAACATCGGCGCGAAATCGGCGTTCGCGATGCGCGCGTCGAGGTCAGGCACGGCGCGGCGCATCGCCGCGAACCATTGCGCGGCGTACATCGCGCCCAGCGTGTAGCAGGGGAAATAGCCGAACGCGCCGTCGCTCCAGTGGGTGTCCTGCATGCAGCCGTCTTTGAAATTGCCGCGTGTGGAAAGCCCCAGCAGCGACTGCATCGCTTCGTCCCACAGCGTTGGAACATCTTCAGCCTGCGCCTCACCCGCAATCAGAGCACGCTCGATGCGGTAGCGCACGATCACATGCGCGGGATATGTGAGCTCATCGGCGTCGACCCGGATCAAGCCCGGCTCGACGCGCGTCAGCAGGCGGTGCAGCGCGTGCGGCTCGAACGCCGGCTGGGCCCCAAAGTGCGCCGAGAGCAGCGGCGCGAGCAGGCCGACGAAGCCCGGGCTCATGCCGAGCTGCATCTCGAAACTCAGGCTCTGGCTTTCGTGAATTGCCATCGAGCGCGCCTGCGCCACCGGTTGGCCCAGCCAGGCCCGCGGCAGGTTCTGCTCGTAACGCGCGTGGCCGGTTTCGTGAATCGTGCCCATCAAGCTTTGCACGAAATTGTCTTCGCGGTAGCGCGTCGTCAGGCGCGTGTCTTCGGGTACACCGCCGCTGAAGGGGTGCGCGCTCTCATCGAGCCGGCCGGCCTCGAAATCGAAGCCGAGCCGTTGCATCACGTCAAGGCTCAGCGCACGCTGTGCTTGCTTCGGGAAGGGGCCTTGCGCACTGACGATTGTTTCGCGCGACTGGCGCTCGCGCACTTCCTGCACCAGACCGGGCAGCCATTGCTGGACTTCACCGAACAGGCGGTCGACCTCGGCGCTCGTCATCGCGGGCTCGAACTTGTCGAGCAAGGCGTCGTAAGGTGCGAGGCCGCTGGCGTCGGCGCGGCGCTGCGCCTCTTCGCGCGACAGGCGCAATACCTCGCGAAAGTTCTCGAGGAAACCCGGCCAGTCGTTGGCATGGCGCTGTGTGCGCCAGGCGTGTTCACAGCGCGCGCCGGCGAGCGACTGCGCTTGCACCAGGGCTTCGGGCAGGGCATTGCTCAAACGCCAATCGCGGCCGATCTCACGCAAGTTTGCGGTTTGCCAAGCGTCGAGCGATTCACCCTGCGCCGCATCGATCAACCCCTGCAGCTGCGGTTCGGTGCTCATCCGATGCAGCAGCGCCTGCATTTCGGCCATTGCCGCGGCGCGTGCTTCGCTGCCCTTGGGTGGCATCATCGCGGCGCTGTCCCAAGCGGCGATCGAATGCAGGTGCGCGAGGCGATAGATGCGGGCCCAGGTCTGGCTCAGAGCTTGGTAGCTTGTCGCGCCCATCGGGCCTCCTTCGTCAGTATGTAAACTGCCCCGGGAACACCCACAGCAGCGCAGCTGTCATCACCGTGTAGCGGCCGAACTTGCCGATCGCCATGTACATCGTACAAGGCCAAAAGGGCATCTTCAGCCAGCCGGCCACCGCGCACAACGGATCACCCACGACGGGCAACCACGACAACAAGCAGGCTTTCGGGCCGAAGCGTTCGAGGTATTGCAGGGCTTTCACCTGCGCCCGTTTGTGCGCGACTCGTTCATACGCGAGTTCCGCGCCATAGCCCATCCACCAAGTGATCATGCCACCCAGCGTATTGCCCACGGTGGCCACGAATACGGCGGGCCAGAACAGCTCGGGGTTGAGCTTGACGAGACCGATGACGGCGAATTCCGAACCCAGCGGCAGCAGCGTGGCAGAGACGACGGCGACGACAAACACCGTGCTCAGGCCGTATTTGGGCAAGGCGAGCAAGGCCAGCAGGGATTCGAACCACGCTTCCATTCCCGCCGATTATGGTGACCTCACCGGACCGATTTTTCGTGACGCTCGCAAGTTCCCGACCGCTATACTGCCGCCTCGTTTTCGAGCAACCGCTCCAACCCCTTCGCCAGCGCCCCTCGCCAGGTTCACTGCCCCATGAACATCGGCCCCTTCACGCTGGCCAACGCCTTGCTCGTTGCGCCGATGGCCGGCGTCACCGACCGGCCCTTTCGACAACTTTGCAAACGTCTGGGCGCGGGTTATGTGGTGAGCGAGATGGTCAGCTCGCGCAGAGACCTGTGGCACAGCTTGAAGACGAGCAGGCGCCTGGACCACAGCGGCGAAGTGGCGCCGATCGCGGTGCAGATTGCCGGCACCGACCCGGCGATGATGGCGCAGGCTGCCGCCTACAACATCGAGCGCGGCGCGCAGATCATCGACATCAACATGGGCTGCCCGGCGAAAAAGGTTTGCAATCGCTGGGCCGGCTCGGCCTTGATGCAAGATGAGGAACTGGCGCTCAATATCGTCGCTGCGGTGGTCGCGGCATGCGCGCCGCAAGGTGTTCCCGTCACGCTCAAGATGCGCACCGGTTGGTGTGCCACGCAGCGCAACGCACTGCGCATCGCGCGTGGCGCCGAGCAGCGCGGCATCGCCATGGTTGTGGTACACGGCCGCACGCGAGAGCAAGGCTACAAAGGCCAGGCCGAGTACGACACGATTGCCGCGGTGAAAGCCGCGTTGCGGATCCCGGTCGTCGCCAACGGCGACATCGACACCCCACAAAAGGCACGCGACGTGCTGCGAGCGACCGGTGCCGACGGCGTCATGATCGGGCGTGCGGCGCAAGGACGCCCATGGCTGTTTCGCGAAATCGATCATTTCCTGCGCACCGGCGTTCACCTCGCCGCCCCCGACGTGCTGCAGGTCAAAGCCTGGCTGCTCGAACACCTGAACGATCACTATGGTCTGTACGGCGAACTCGCCGGCACGCGCAGTGCGCGCAAGCACATCGGCTGGACGGTGCGCGAACTGCCCGGCGGCGAAGGCTTTCGCTCGCGATTGAACCTGCTCGACGATTGCGCCGAGCAGGTGCGCGCCGTCAGCGACTGGTTCGATGAGCTCGCCCTGGAACATCGAACCCTCCCGCAAACTGCGGCCGCGAACGACGCATGGTTGGAGCAAGCTGCATGACAAGCAACAAGCACATCGAACAATGCGTGCGTGAGAACCTCGAGAACTATTTCAGGGATTTGCGCGGCGTCGAGCCCTCGGCGATGTATGACATGATCCTGCGCGTGGTCGAGAAGCCCCTGCTCGATGTGGTGCTCAAACAGGCCGAGGGCAATCAGAGCCGCGCCGCCGAATGGCTGGGCATCAACCGCAATACGCTGCGGCGAAAATTGCTCGATCACAAATTGATCGATTGAAGGACTGAGCTGCGTCCCGGCAAGGTTTCGCCGCGATTCGACCCCACCGTGCCAAAAGCACCACCGATGCAAGCCCTGATTTCCGTTTCTGACAAGACCGGCGTGCTCGGCCTGGCGCACGCGCTGCACGCCCTGGGCGTGACGTTGCTGTCCACCGGCGGCACGGCAAGGATGCTGGTCGACGCCGGCCTGCCGGTCAGGCAAGTCGCCGCGCACACCGGCTTCCCGGAAATTCTTGACGGCCGGGTGAAGACGCTGCACCCGTTGATCCACGGCGGCCTGCTCGCGCGGCGCGACGTGCCAGCCCACATGGAGGCGTTGCGCGAGCATCGCATCGAAGCCATCGATGTGCTCATCGTCAACCTCTACCCGTTCGAGGCGAGCGTTGCCAATCCAGGCTGCACGCTGGATGAGGCGATCGAAAACATCGACATCGGCGGCCCGGCGATGGTGCGTTCCGCGGCGAAGAACTGGCGCGACGTGGCGGTGCTGACCGATGCGTCGCAGTACGCCGCCGTGCTCACCGAACTGCAAGCCACCGGGGGAATCAGCATCACGCTCAAGTTCGAGCTCGCTGTCGCCGCCTTCAACCGCATCAGCAACTATGACGCGGCGATCAGCGACTACCTTTCGAGCCTGCACCCCGATGGCCACGGCGGCCGCAAGCGCGCCGAGTTTCCAGCGCAGGTGAATGGCCGTTTCATCAAACTCCAGGACTTGCGCTACGGCGAGAACCCGCACCAACGTGCAGCCTTCTACCGCGACCTCGATCCCGCGCCGGGCTCGCTCGTCACGGCGCGCCAGTTGCAGGGCAAGGAGCTTTCCTACAACAACATTGCCGACGCCGACGCAGCGTGGGAATGCGTCAAGTCCTTCGGTCTCGAAGATGCAAGCGCCGCGTGCGTGATCGTGAAACACGCCAACCCCTGTGGCGTGGCGCTTGGTGACGATGCGGCGCAGGCCTACGCGAAGGCGCTGAAGACCGACCCGACCTCGGCCTTCGGCGGCATCATCGCGTTCAATGCCGAACTCGACGCCGAGGGCGCGGCGCTGGTCGCAAAACAGTTCGTCGAGGTGCTGATCGCTCCGGCATTTACGCCCGAGGCGCTGGAAATCCTCGCGGCCCGAACGAACCTGCGCGTCTTGCAGTTGAGCTTGCCGGGGACGGGAACAAGCGCCCGGGAACAGGGCCGCAATGCGCAAGACTTCAAACGCGTCGGATCCGGCCTGTTGATTCAAAGCGCCGACAACCATGTGCTGCATCGCCGTGACTTGAAGGTCGTGACCACCACCCAACCCGACGCTCAGCAACTGGCAGACATGCTGTTCGCCTGGCGCGTCGCGAAATACGTGAAGAGCAACGCCATCGTGTTCTGCGCCGACGGCATGACGCTGGGCGTGGGCGCCGGCCAGATGAGTCGCGTCGATGCGGCGCGCATTGCCGCGATCAAGGCCGAGAACGCCGGCCTCACCTTGCGCGGTTCGGTTGCGGCGAGCGACGCCTACTTCCCGTTTCGCGACGGCCTGGACGCATTGATCGACGCCGGCGCAAGCTGTGTCATCCAGCCCGGTGGCTCGATACGCGACGCCGAAGTGATAGGCGCGGCGAACGAGCGCGGGGTCGCGATGGTGTTCACCGGGGTGCGCCACTTCAGGCATTGAACGCTGGCCGCGGCGCCCCGCAACCCTCGATGAAACTTGCCGACGCAGCCGCATCGTTTCTCGTTTTCCTCGCGCGCCTGATCACCGGTGCACAAGGCCACTGGCACGGCTGCCCGCCGAAGGCCGAACAGCGCATCTATTTCGCGAACCACCAGAGCCACTTCGACTGGGTGCTGCTGTGGGCCGCGCTGCCGAAAGACTTGCGCGCGACGACGCGGCCGATCGCAGCGCTCGACTACTGGACGGCAAGCCCGCTGAAACACTGGATCACACGCGAAGTCTTCAACGCGGTGTACGTGAGCCGACAGCGCACCGACGCTGAAGACCCGCTCGAACCGCTGATGCAGGCGTTGCGCAATGGCGACTCACTGCTGATCTTTCCGGAAGGCACGCGCGGCCATGGCGCAGACCCGGCGCAGTTCAAATCGGGTCTGTACCACCTCGCGCTGGAGTTCCCACAGGTGGAGTTGATTCCAGCGTGGATCTCCAACGTGCAGCGGGTCATGCCCAAAGGCGAAGTGATTCCGGTGCCGCTGTTGTGTTGCGTGACCTTCGGTGCCCCGATTTCGCTGCAGCAGGGCGAAGCCAAGGCCGCGTTCCTGCAACGCGCGCGCGACGCCGTGATGGCACTGCGTGGGGTGGATTGATGGGGGTGCTGCGCGATCTGTCCGTCTCGCAGCAGCTGGGTCTGCTGTTCGTCGCGCTGTTCGGCGCGCTCACGCTGGCGACACTGGTCGCCTTCCTCGTCACCCTGCGCGAGGGAACCGAATCGGACGTTGCGAAGCGCGAGAGTTTCGGCCGCGACCTGCGCGCTGTGTGGGTCGCTTCGATCCTGTTCTGGACGGCCTGGGCCGCGGGCCCGTTGATCTCGACGCTGCTGTTCGGCGTGGTCTCGTTCATCGCGTTGCGCGAGTTGATCACGCTCACGCACACGCGGCGCGCCGACCACCGCAGCCTGCTGCTCGGATTCTTCGTCGTCCTGCCGACACAATATCTGCTCGTCGGGTTGCGCCATTTCGACCTGTTCTCCGTTTTCATTCCGGTCTATGTGTTCCTCGCGATTGCGGTGGTCAGCGCGTTCGGCAACGACCCGCGGCGCTTTCTCGAACGCGCCGCAACCATCCAGTGGGGCATCATGGTCTGCGTCTACGGCATCAGCCATGCGCCGGCATTGCTGCTGTTGGAGCTGCCGGGCTACGCCGGGCGCGGCGCGTTTCTCGTGCTGTTTCTCGTCGCCGTCGTTGCGATCGCGCAGATCGTGCAGGAAAGCGCCAGCCGCCGTCTGCGCCGCAGGCCCGTGGCGCGCGCCATCAGCCGCTCGTTCTCATGGCGGGCCTGGGGCCTGGGCGTGCTCAGTGCCGGGCTGCTGGGTGGGCTGCTCTACTGGGCCACGCCGTTCAAGCCGATTGCGGCGCTGCTCATGGCCTGCGTCGCCGGCGGCTGTGGTACCTTGGGCGAGTTCGTCATGAAGGCACTCAAACGCGACGCCGGCGTTCGCAACTGGGGCGGCCAGGCTTCCGTCACGGGCGCCGTCGGCCTGCTCGATCGGATCGCGCCGCTTTGTTTTGCTGCACCCGTGTTCTTCCACGCGGTGCGCTGGCACTTCCACCTGTGATTCGAATCCTCGGCATCGACCCAGGGCTGCGCAGCACGGGTTTCGGCGTCATCGACGCAGAAGGTTCGCGCCTGCAGTACGTGGCCAGCGGCACGATCAAAACCGACACGGTGCAACTCGGTGAGTTGCCGGCGCGCCTGAAGATCATCTTCGACGGCGTGCGCGAAGTCGCCGCGCGCTACCAGGTGCAGTGCTGTTCGATCGAGATCGTGTTCGTCAATGTGAATCCGCAATCCACGCTGCTGCTCGGCCAGGCGCGCGGCGCGGCCGTGGCCGCGCTGGTCAGCACCGACATCGCGGTCGCCGAGTACACGGCATTGCAGATGAAGAAGGCCATCGTCGGGCACGGCAAGGCGGCGAAGGAGCAAGTGCAGGAGATGGTGAAGCGCCTGCTGGCGCTGCCCGCCTTGCCGGGCAAGGACGCTGCCGACGCCCTCGGCCTGGCAATCTGCCACGCGCATGCCGCGGGCTCGTTCGCCGCGCTGCAGCGCGGCGCGCCGCTCGCACGACGCGCCCACGCGCAGTACAAGCGCGGGCGCACCTACTGAACGACACGCCTCTGGATCAGCGGCGTGTCGAAAGCCAGATGCCCGGCAGGATCAAGAGCGCACCGACGCCGTGGAAGACTTCGATGCGTTCGCCCAGGACGGCCCAGGCGATGGCAGCGGTGTAGAGCGGCCCCAGGTAGAGCGCGACGCTGACGCGCGCAGCGCCCAGGGCGCGCTGCATGGTCGAGTGGGCAGCGTACGCACCGGCGCCGGGCAGAAGCGCGGCCGCGAGCACCAGGCTCAGGCTCTTCCACAACAGCTCGCAGGGCAACCAGAACAGCGCCTCGGCGATGCTGACAGGGATCAATACGACGCTGCCCGCGCAGGCAATCAGCGTCAGGCGCGCCAGCGGCCCGAACGCCGACGGCCAGGCCCGCAGCAGCACCGAATAGGCGGCCCAGCACAGTACCGCGACCGCGACCCAGGCATCGCCGGGATTGATGTGCAACTGCAGCAGTTGCCACCATTCGCCGCGCAACAGGACGTGCAGCACACCGGCAACTCCCAGGCCCACACCCGCGAGTTGCAGCACGCCGGCGCGCTCGCGCAAGATCAGCGTTGAAGCGAGCACGATCAACACCGGTGCCGCGGCATAGAGCAGGCCGATATTGATCGCGCTCGTGCTGCGCCCGCCGATGTAGACGAAGGCACCGCAGACCCACATGCCGAGCGCGCCGAGCACAAGCAGGTGCTTCCATTCGGTCACGATCACGCTGCGCCTGGCGGCGATTTCGCGGTGGCAAAATGCCGCGAGCAGCAGCGCCGCAACGCACCAGCGAAACAGCGCAAGCGCATGCGGCGCGATCACGCCGGGCGCCCGGCGCGCGACGAGGTAGTTCACGCTCCACAGCGCGGGCGCGACGAAGACCAGCGCCTGCGCCAGGCGAATTTCGCCAGGCTGCAACGGCGCGGCAGGATTGCAGGTCATCGTGCAATTGTGATGGCCGGGTGCGGCATGCCGGAGGCTGTCGCGCGTGAGATCAAGCGACAATCGCGCCCCTATGAATGCATTGTTCGAAGAAGGGGGCAGGTTTCTCGCCGGCAGGCTGATGAGCGAGACGGAAACCTCGGTGCAGATCGAACTTGATTCGGGCAAGCGGGTCAAGGTGAAGTCCGCCAACGTGCTGCTCAAGTTCGATCAGCCCACGCCCGTCGAATTGATCGCAAGCGCGCAAGGCATCGCACGCGACATCGACCTGAGTCTCGCGTGGGAATTCGCGCCCGCCGAGGACTTCGGCTTCGCCGATCTGGCGCGTGACTATTTCGAGGCCTCGGCCGGCGTCGAGAAGCAGGCCGGGGCCTTGTTTGCACTGTTCGACGCGCCACACTACTTCCGGCGTCAGGGCAGAGGCCAGTTCCGCAAGGCCTCCGAAGACATCGTCAACGCCGCGCTGCAGGCCATCGCGCGCAAACAAGCTGTCGCGGCACAGATCAACACCTGGGCCGATCAGCTGGTTGCGGGTCATTGCCCGGAACCGGTGCGCGAACACCTCTACAAGATTCTCTTCAAACCGGACAAGAACGCTCCCGAATACAAGGCCGTCGTCGAGGCGTCGCGCCGTTCGCAAAGAGCGCCGCTGGAGCTGCTCACGGCGGCGGGCGCGATCGATTCGCCCTACCAGTTCCACTGGAAGCGCTTTCTGTTCGAGAACTTCCCCAAGGGCACGGCGCTGCCGAAGCTCGGCGCAGCGCCGATGAGCGAGACCTTGCCGCTGGCCCCGGTGCGCGCGTTTTCAATCGACGACTCGGCAACCACCGAAATCGACGACGCCTTGTCCGTCACAGGACTGGGCAGTGGCACAGTGCGATTCGGCATCCACATCGCCGCCGCGGCCCTTGCCTTTGCGCCCGAGTCGGCGCTGGACGATGTCGCGCGCGAGCGTTTGAGCACGGTCTACATGCCGGGCTACAAGTTGACGATGCTGCCCGACGAAGTGGTGCAGGCCTACACTTTGACCGAAGGCCGCGACTGCCCGGCGGTGTCGCTGTACTTCAGCGTGGACGAAGCCACGCTCGAGCTGCGCGCAAGCGAGACGCGTCTGGAGCGGGTGCCGATCGTGGCGAACCTGCGTCACGACAAGCTCGACAGCGTGATCACGCGCGAGTCGCTCAGCGGCGAGTCGAATGCCGACTATGCGTTTGCCGACGAACTGCGATTCGGATTTCGCCTTGCGCAGCACTTGAAAGCAGCGCGCGAAGTGCGCCGCGGCAAGCCAGAGAGCTTCAATCGACCCGACTACAACTTCAAGCTCGAAGGCAATGACGGCCGTGAGCCGCGCGGCGACGAGCGCGTGAGCATCATGTTGCGCCAGCGCGGCGCGCCGCTCGACCTGATCGTTGCCGAAGCGATGATCCTGGCCAACAGCACCTGGGGCGGCTGGCTGCACGAGTGCGGCGTGCCCGGCATCTACCGCAGCCAGGCGAGCTTGGCGCCGGGCGTGAAAGTTCGCATGGGCACGCGCCCCGCACCGCACGCCGGGATCGGCGTGGCGCAATACGGCTGGGCGACCTCGCCGCTGCGCCGCTACGTGGATCTCGTGAACCAGTGGCAGATCGTCGCCTGCGCCCGGCACGGCAGGACCGCGGCGCTTGCCGCGCCTTTCAAGCCCAAAGACGCTGCGCTGTTTTCCATCATTTCGAGTTTCGATTCGGCCTACGCCGAATACAACGCGTTCCAGACGGCGATCGAGCGCTACTGGACGCTCAAGGCGCTGGTGCAAGACGGCGTCACCGAGATCGACGCCGTTGTGCTGAAGGACGGCCTGGTTCGCGCCGACGCCTGGCCGCTGGTCTTTCGCGCCCTCGGCTGCGAAAACCTGGGGCGCGGCGTGCGCGTGCGCGTGCGCGTGACGGGCAGCGACTTGCTGACGCTCGAACTGAGCGCGCATCTGATCTCGCAACTCGATGCGGCCGCGGTGACCGACGCTTCAAGCAATGTCGACAGCGCGCAGGCCGATGCGGAAGAAGGCCTGGACGCAGCCGGTGCGTTGACCTTGGCAATCGACGTCGGCGCCGACTCGGTGTCGCCCGACGTGGCGCTGCCCGCACCACCTGGCTGAGCCGCGAACCCATGCGACGCTGGGCTTCGATGCTGAAGGAGTTGTCGACGCTTCACATTGCACTGCTGGGTTCGCTCGGCGTGCACGCCGCCTTGTTGACGCTGCGCATCGTCGATCCAGAGTCGTTCAACCGTGTGTTCCAGGAGACACCTCTCGAAGTCATCCTCGTCAACTCTCGCTCCAACGAGAAGCCCGACAAAGCGCAGGCGATCGCGCAGGCCAGCCTGGCCGGCGGCGGTGAAGCCGAGAAGGGGCGCGCGACATCGCCATTGCCACCCTCGGCCCTGGTCGAATTCGGCAACAGCACCGAAGAAGCGCGCCGGCAGATCGAGCAGTTACAGCAATCGCAAACGCAATTGCTTGTTCAACTGCGCCGCGACCTCGCGCTGATGGCAGCGCCCGACGCATGGCGCGAACAGGGCACGGGGCAGGCCAGCGCCGAAGAAGAAAAGCGCCGCCTGCTGATGCAAATCCTGGCTGAAATCGAGAAACGCGTCAACGAAGAAAACGCTCGCCCGAAAAAACGCTACATCAGCCCTGCCACGAAGGAAGAAGACTATGCGATCTACTACGACGCGCTGCGCCGCAAGATCGAAGAGCGAGGCACCCGCAACTTCCCCGAATACCAGGGCCGAAAGCTGTATGGCGAGATGACGATGAACGTCACGGTCGACGCCGAAGGCAATGTCGTCGAGACCGACGTCGTGCTCGGCTCGAACTCCAAGATCCTGGACCTGCGTGCGGTGGCGATCGTCAAGGCGGCCGCGCCGTTCGGCACGTTCACGGCGTCAATGCACAGGAGAGCCGACCAGATCGTGATCACTTCGCGTTTTCGCTTCACGCAAGACGAAGGCCTGGACACAACACAACTCATTTCGGCCCGGCCATGACCGACCAGTACGTCGTCGCCGGGCACCCTGTCGAGCACAGTCAGTCGCCCTTCATTCACGCCGAATTCGCGCGCCAGACCGGACAGAGCCTGCACTATGGCCGCTTGCTGTGTCCGCTCGACGGCTTCGAAACGACGCTGCGTGAATTCGCGCGCGGCAGCAGCGCCGGCCCGGCGCTTGGTTGCAACGTGACAACGCCGTTCAAGTTCGAGGCGTTGCGCCTTTGTTCGACCTCGAGCGCACGTGCCGCGCTGGCCGGTGCGGCGAACACATTGCGCTTCGACGCGTCGGGTTGGTATGCCGACAATACCGACGGTGCCGGCCTGATTTGCGATATCGAAAAGGGCGCCGGCGTGGCGCTGGCGGGGCGCAGGATTCTGCTGGTCGGGGCAGGCGGCGCGGCGGCCGGTGTGCTCGGCCCCCTGCTGGCGAGCCGGCCGGCGCTGCTGGTCGTCGCCAATCGCAGCCTGGCCAAGGCACAAGCCCTGGTCGAGCGCCACCGCGGCGCGGCCAAGGCCGGACCGGTGCTGCTGCGCGCCGCCGGCCTGGGCGATTGCGGCGGCGCTTTCGATGTGATCGTAAACGCGACAGCGACGAGCCTGCAAGGCACGGCAGCGCCGGTCGATCCCGCCGTGCTCGCGCCTGGAGCCCTGGCGCTGGACTTGATGTACGGCCCGCTCGCCGCGCCGTTTCTGGCTTGGGCGCGTGACCATGGCGCGGTGGGACGCGACGGCCTCGGCATGCTGGTCGAGCAGGCCGCGGCAGCGTTTCATCTGTGGCGTGGTGTCCGGCCCGAGACCGCCTCAGTACTCGCTAAGCTGCGCCGGCGCCTCGCCGGCGGCGCAGCATGAAGGCTCTGCCGGCCTGGCTGGCCCCGCTCGCTGCCCTGATGTTGGTCGCGACCTTCGCCTTGCAGGTCTACTTCTTCGCCCGCATAGCGCTGATGCGTGTCGTCGACCCGCAATCCACGACGTTCCAGCGTTCCGAGGCGCTCCGGCTGCTCGCCACGCACGGCAAGATCCTGTGGAGTCAGGAGTGGCGCGACTACGAGCGCATCTCGGACCACCTGAAACGTGCCGTCATCGCATCCGAAGACGCCGGGTTTCCCGAGCACAGCGGCGTCGAATGGGATGCGATCGAGCGGGCCTACGAACGCAATCAGCGCAATGTGCAGCAGGCCGAACAACGTGCGGCGGCGGCGCCCGCTGCGCCGGCGGCCCGCGTCAGGCTCGCCGGCGGCTCGACGATCACGCAGCAACTCGCAAAAAACCTGTTCCTTGCAGGTGAGCGCAGTCTCGCGCGCAAGGGGCAGGAGTTCATCCTCACGCTGATGTTGGAGGCCTTGCTGAGCAAGCAGCGCATCCTCGAGATCTACCTCAACAACGTCGAATGGGGTGAAGGCCTGTTTGGCGCACAAGCCGCGGCGCGCCACTACTTCCACATCGACGCGTCGCAGCTCACCCCCTGGCAGGCGGCGTCATTGGCGGTCATGCTGCCCGCGCCAAAGCGCTTCGAAAAGCTGCCGCATTCGGCCTACCTGATGGGCCGGGCCGACACCGTGCTGGCACGCATGGGTGCGGTCAAGCTGCCGTGACTCGGGTCGGCGCGCGCCCGACCCAAAGTCCGACAGGCTCCTAGAATCGGCCCATGTCAGTAGGTTTTGCGAATGAAGTCGCCGCGTGCGCGGCGCGTCTCATCGTCGAAGAGGGCATGGACTACGGCGCGGCGAAGCGCCGCGCGGCGCGCGCTCTGGGCCGGCCCAGAGCGCGCTCGGCGGAGTTGCCGGGCAATCAGGCAATTGAAGACGAAGTGCGCGCCTACCTCGCGTTGTTCTGCGCCGAAACCCAGCCTGCCGAGTTGGCGGCGCTGCGCAGCGTCGCAAAGACCTGGATGCAGCGCCTGGCCGAGTTTCGGCCGCACCTGGAAGGGGCTGTGTGGCGCGGCACGGCGACACGGCACAACGACATCCACCTGCAGTTGTTTTGCGACGACCCCAAGTCCGCACAGATCAGACTGCTCAACCTGGGCGTGGACTTTTCCGTCGGCAGCACCGCCGGCATGCGCGCAGACAGCGTCGACGTGCTGAGTTTTGCCAGCCCCTGCACGCAACTCGAGACCCATGTCATGCTGCATCTGGCGGTGCATGACCTCGACGATCTGCGTGGCGCGTTGCGGCCGGACGGAACAGGCCGCGCCCGACGCGGCGATCTGGCGGCGCTGTGCAAACTGGAAGGTCAGCAATGATGCAGGCACCTCGACGCCGCAGCTGGTTGATTGGCGGTGCCGTGGCCGGCATCACCGCGGCCGCGGCAGGCGTTGGATTCGCGCTGCGCAACACCACATCGGCGCAGCCTGCGGGCGCGCAGGCAGCGCGGGTGCCGTCCGCGGCTCAGCCCGCCGTGGACCTTTGGACGATGCGCTTCGAACGTCCGGTCGGCTCTGAATTGGTCATGGCTGAATTGCGCGGCAAGCCGTTGCTGCTCAATTTCTGGGCCACCTGGTGCGCGCCCTGTATCGCCGAGATGCCGATGCTCGACCAGTTTCAGCGCGATCACGCTGCGCAGGGCTGGCGCGTCATCGGCCTGGCCATCGACAATGCTGGTCCAGTGCGCGATTTCGTGAAGCGAGGCAAGCTCGAATTCGCGATCGGCATTCTCGGCTTCGCCGGTTCGGAGCTGGCGCGCGAACTGGGCAACACTGTAGGCGCATTGCCGTTCAGCGTAGTATTCGACCGCGCCGGTCGATTGCAGTACCGAAAACTTGGTGCTCTCAAGCCCGAAGACCTGACGAACTGGGTCAAGTCGATCGCGTGAGTCTTGCATCGCGCAGCCGCGGTGTCTCGGCTGCATCGGCAAACGCTCGGCTGCCCGAAGCTTCCTCATCCTCCGCGGGGGCCTGGCCCGCACCGAGTGAGCGATTACTCGCACACGAGTGGTTGGCGAAGGCGGTCGGGCGTGCAAGCCCTGTGGCGGCCGGCGCAAGGCGCGGGCTTTAGGGCGCACTGTGGGAAACGTGGCTTCGCCGCTCGCCTTGATCGCCGCGCGGCGCGGTCGCCGCCGAGCGGCCAGCTTGGGGCCGTCAGATGCGGCGAAGATGCATAACTTTCCAACCAACGGCTCGCAATTGCGCTCAATGCGCGTAGAGTTCGCACCTTCGAAACTTCAGGTCGGGTTCGCCACTGGTTCGATGGGGAGGACTTTCCAGGCGTCGCACCCTTGCGCTGCTGGATTCAGATCAGCACCAAAGCGTGCTGGATCGACGCCGAAAACGCCAAAGGTGCGCCGCGCGGGCGCGAGTTGACCAAAGTGCGACGACAAAACGACAAGGACGCAACGTTGGAGATGGCATGGACCTTCGCAAGCTCAAGACACTGATCGACCTCGTCTCGGAATCGAACATCACCGAACTCGAAATTACCGAAGCGGAGGGCAAGGTCCGCATCGTGAAGACCGATCCGGCGAAATCCAGCGTCGGGCAAGCATCGCCTGCCGCCACACTGCCGCTTGCCGTCGCCGCTGCGCCTGCGGTCCTGGGGCCGGCGGTGGCCACCTCAAGCCCGAGTGTCGAGCCGGCCCCTGCCGTGCCGGGGCATGCGGTGAAGTCGCCGATGGTCGGAACCTTCTACCGTTCGGCGAGCCCGGGCGGGAAACCAATCGTCGAAGTCGGCGCGGTGGTCAAGGATGGCGAGCCGATCTGCATCATCGAGGCGATGAAGATCATGAACGAAATCGAAGCCGACAAGGCCGGCACGATCAAGAGCATCTTGTGCGAAAACGGCCAAGCGGTCGAATTCGGCCAGCCCCTGTTCATTATCGAATAGGGCGCCATGCTGGAGAAGAAGATCATCGCGAATCGGCGCGTTCGCGCGCAAGCGCGGGGGAACGCTCACATGCCCTCGCGCACTTGCAGCGCTCGCCAAATCGCCGCGGGCGCAGCCCAACAGGGCGATTGAGCCGAGGCACCAATGTTCAAGAAGATACTGATCGCCAACCGAGGCGACAACGCCGCAGGCGTTGCGGCGCAGCCAAATTGCCCAGCGGGCGCAGCCCGCAAGGGCGATTGAGCCGAGGCACCATGTTCAAAAAGATATTAATCGCCA
>Ga0315278_10000342_pt1 | contig 41367 bp, 35 predicted proteins | sample YL17G06_0_MG_FD_203880 | JGI IMG/M metagenome (GOLD analysis project Ga0315278, IMG submission 203880) | Sediment microbial communities from Yellowstone Lake, YNP, Wyoming, USA - YL17G06_0 | ecosystem: Environmental > Aquatic > Freshwater > Lake > Sediment | place: USA: Wyoming | collected... | reverse complement strand
TTCATGATAAGATTTGCGGATGATGCGATCCTGGGATTTGAGAACCAGGAAGAAGCAGAGTATGTGATGAAAGCGCTAAAGGATAGATTAGTCGGATATGGTTTAGAATTACACCCGGAAAAGACTCGATTGGTGTACTACGACAAACCCAATAGTAACAAATCAGGCCACCCCAAACCGGGTAGTTTTGATTTTCTCGGATTCACGCACTACTGGGACAAATCCTTAAAGGGAAATTGGATTGTCAAAAGGAAGACGGCCAAGAAGAAATTTAAGGAGAAGCTCAAGAATATCAAGCAGTGGTGCAAGGAGAATCGGCATATGCCGATGAAAGAACAGCACGAGACACTCTGCCGGAAAATCAAAGGGCATTACGGCTATTATGGAATTACCGGAAACGCAAGAAGTTTATCTCAATACCGGTATGAAGTAACACGAACCTGGAAGAAATGGTTATGCCGACGGAGTAAACGGGGATACCGACTGAACTGGGACCGATTTAGCAAACTAATGGACGAGTTCTTCCCACTCCCACCTATAAAAGTAGTTCACTCAATATATCGCGCAGCAAAGCCATAATACGAGGAACCGGATGCGTTAATTGCGCACGTCCGGGTCTGTGGGGGAGCCGGAGGGTAACCGAAGGCTCTACCCGGCAAGGTAAGAAGGTAAGAAAGTAAAAAAAAACATCCTGTAATCTTTGTAAATCTGTGGACCCCCACTGTAACAAAATGATGAATGATGCAAAACAAACCACAATTAGCCGCTAAGAACGCTAAGACACGCGAAGGAAAAAAGTGGATCAGGTGCAGGAAAAAGGAAGAGAGGAGAAAAGCAGAAGATAAGAAACGAAGAAGAGAAGAAGATAAGAAAAAACTTGTCGGCAAATCCAGGTCATTTGCTTGATCTTTTCCCCCAGAAGCCAAACAAGGCATTATTCTACCTTTTCTAAAAGTTCAAAGTAACGTTCTCTTGACATTCCGGCGGTTGTCATATTTGTCCGAATATGAGTTACCGGTACTTCCCGCGGACTGGTTTTGATTACAATGGGCCTGTTTATACCTGGTTTTGTCATCATAATATGATCTCCCCGCATCCGCTTCACCATAAAACCATCAAGCTCAAACAGCTTTATCAGTACTTGATAATGTATTGGAATTATTTTTTTGTCAGGCATTCGGGATAGGGGTTACACTGCAAGAGCAAGACTTTCTTCAGCTACCGGCCTCCTGGATTGCCAGGTATTCTCAACCCTCAAAAAGCCTGATTCTTCTAAAACCTCATTCAATGTTCCCATTTCCCGGCATTCTTCAAAAAAGGCTTCAATGGCCTCTTTTATAGATTCCTTTGCCTCATAGATGGTCTCTCCAAAACTGGAAACGTTCAACTCCGGGGATAATGCCACATACACATCATCCTCTTTAAATATCTCAACTCTTATCGATAAGTTCATCGCACATTTTCTCCATTTCAATAGTATAATATATCATTTCATTTGTCAACCTGAATCGATCAAAATAAGGACAATCAGCAGACGACAAAATTCTCCCTCTCCGTGTCCGTCTGTGTTCGTCCGTGGCCAGTGATAAAATAAGAAGTTGCCCGCGAAACACGCGAAACACTCGAAAGAAAAACTTAGCCACGGACAAACACGGACACTCACGGACAGTTTTTTAGTCCACGTATAGACGATTACACTGATTTACACAGATTTAAATAAAGCACGAAGCACGAAATACGAAACAAATTCCAAATTGCGACACGTAAAGGTTCAAAATTCAAAACAAAAAAATTTTGCCGCCGAAGGCGGCGGTTTCTATTTCGGTCATTTGGATTTTGGTTATTTGGATTTGTTTCGAGTTTCGAGTTTCGAATTTCGGATTTTCCTTTTCCCTTTCATCATTCATCATTCCATTTTTCTTATTCTTTTCTTACCTTCTTACTTTCTCAACTTCCATCTTTTTCCGCTCTTCCTCGCTTCCTGTTTTTTCCCTACCCCCTGGGTCCCAACTGCTGCGCTAACCTCCCGCACGAAGCGCCGCGGCAATCGCATACAACGGATAACGCCTGATTTTTTTATCTACCCCGTAATTCCGCTGGGAAAATTGAAGCCCATATTCACTGTTCCTTTTTTGTTCCAGGAAAACATGAAGACTCTTTAATGTACCTGTGATGCCACTTTTCACTTCAATGGGCACTACTTTACCATTAATACCCGCGACATAATCCACTTCGGCCATACTGCCCCGGATTTCCCGCACCCAATAATAAAGTTCACTTTTCATGGCGGCCGGGCTGTAGGCCAATAACTCCTGGCCCACAAACGATTCGGTAACAGCCCCCCGGTTGACAATGGCAGAAACCGGGTCAAGCATCCATGCACTGTAATCGATCCCTAATACCGATTGGGCCAGGGCCACATCAAGGAATATCACCTTACTCACCTGGGGATTAATCTCCGAACCAAGAGGTAAACCATTCGACGATGAATGATTAATAATATGAGCAATCCCGGCTTTGGCTAAAAGCTCCAGGGCCGGCCGAAGTTCCCTGGACCGCATTTCTTTGGAAACGGCGCTGAAAATAAATTTTTTCCCTGAAAGCCGGGGAATGGCATTGAATATCATTTCCACGTATTTTTGATTTTTCTTTGCGGCATATTTTACAAAATCCTGGCGGTACGTGTCGATAAGCAAACGATGAATTTTCAAACAAGAATTTAAATCGCCATTGTCGAGCCATTGTTTCACGGCTTCCGGCATCCCCCCAACCGCCATGTATTCACCGATTAATCCTAATAATTGATTATGAAGAAACCCCGGGAACTCTTCCGCCGGATTGTGATCATATATTTCTTGTCTTAAATGTTCCTTACCCACCGCTGATAAAAACTCCATGAACGATAAAGGATACAAATAAAGCGGCATTACCCTGCCTACAGGCAAACCAATCTCATCGAGGACAAAATCCAGGAGTGAACCGGCGGCAATAACATGCAATTGGGGCATTTTTTCATAAAAATATCGTAATGATTTAACGGCTTCGGGACATTCCTGGATTTCATCGAGAAACAACAATGCTTTACCGGGTTTTATGGGCTGGCCCACGATAACCGAAAGATCGCGAACGATACGTATCGGGTCAAGATCTTTTTCAAAAACGGATTTCAAACCGGGCGTAAAATCAAAATTGATTTCAACAAAATTATCAAACCGTTTGCCAAAATCCCTGGCCAGGTAACTTTTCCCCACCTGCCGGGCGCCTTTTAGCAGGATGGGTTTTCTCCCCGGATCAGTTACCCATTCTTCAAGATAAATGCTTAAATCTCTTTTCATTGTTAAGTCGTTCCTTAAAAAGCTTAATAATAAACCATTATAATTTATTTTTGGTTAAAAATCAAGGTTGTTTCGGATGAGTTTTGGCTAAAAGTCGGGGGTGTTTTGATTGGGTTTTGGCTAAAAATCGGGGGTGATTGAAAAAAAAGTATGATTCCGGTATAATAACCCTATGAATAAATGTAAACGGAGTCCAAATGAGTGTAGAAGATAAGCATGATACAATCAAAAGAATCCCTTACGGGATGTCCGATTATGGACTGATCCGGCAAGAGAACTATTATTACGTAGACAAAACCCCGTTATTAAAGCTCCTGGAAGATACCGGCCGCTACCTGTTCTTTATCCGTCCCCGGCGCTTCGGCAAGTCCCTTTCGATTGCCATCATGGAAGCCTATTACGACGTCCATTATAAAAACCGGTTCGAGGAATTATTTAAAGGCACATGGATTTACGACCACCCCACCAATGAAAGGGGCCAATACCTGGCGTTGACCCTTAATTTCTCTGCCGTTGACCCGGGTCCCGATAAAGTAGAAGCGTCTTTCTTAAACCTGGTTAACGGCAGCGCCGTGGCTTTCATTCAAAAATATTATGATTATCTTTCAACCTACAACAAAATAGACTATTACGCCAAATTGGTCGAAGAAAGCCGCTCAGCTTCCGATACTTTAACCAGCCTACTCTTTCTCTGTAGGGAGACTAAACAGAAGTTTCTTATGATTATCGATGAGTATGATAACTTCTCCAATAATATCCTATCCACCAGGGGCAAAGAGGCCTATCACCAACTTACCCACGGGACAGGGTTTTTCCGCTCCTTTTTTAATGTAATAAAGAGTGGAACCGGGAGTATGAATTCACCCATTACCCGCTCCTTTATAACCGGCGTATCGCCTATCACCATGGACGACGTGACCAGCGGTTATAATATCGGTAAAAACGTTTCCCTGTACCCGGCTTTTAGCCGGGCGCTGGGATTTACCAAAGACGATGTCGTCCAAATGGTCGAATATTACCGTACAAAAGGGATGATCTATCATTCCACCGAATACCTGCTGGAAATCATGACCCAATGGTACGGCAACTATCGATTCTCCGAAGACGACAATCAAAAATTATTTAATCCCGATATGATATTGTACTTCCTCGATAATTATATGCCACATAAGAAACTTCCCAATAACTTAATCGATAGGAACGTGAGAATCGACTACGAGAAATTAAGGTATCTTATCTTAATCGATCAGGCCAAAGGGAAAGCGAAAACCACCAACGGCAATTTTGACCGTTTAAAAGAGGTTATCGAAAAAGGAGAGATCGAGTCGAATATCGAGGAAGGGTTCCCATTAGAGAAGTTGCCCTCCAGGGAAAACTTCATATCCTTATTATATTATTTCGGGTTACTGACCATAAAAGAACCCGGCGCCACGGACCTGGTGCTGCAAATTCCCAATGAAACCGCCCGCCGTTTATTCTATGATTATATCAAAGAAGCCTATGAGGAAACCGATGTCTTTACACTGGATTTATATACATATCATCAATTAATGAAGGGAATGGCGCTGAAAGGCGAATGGGAGCCTTTATTGAAATACATCGCCGGGAAAATGCGGGAAAGTATGAGCCTGAGGGACTTGATTACCGGGGAGAAATCCATCCAGGCGTTTTTGAATGTGTATCTTGGACTCAGCGATCTCTACATCATTCACAGTGAAAAGGAACTGAACAAAGGCTATGCGGATATTGTCATGGAGCCGTTTCTTGCCCGCTATGAGGGGATAAAGTACTCGTATTTGTTGGAGATTAAGTATATAAAATCCGGCGTCAAACCCGAGGATGCGGAGGTTCAACAATTAAAAGCAGCGGCAGGGGAACAATTGAAACGCTACAGTTTCGATCAAAAATTCCTTAAGAATATCGAAAAAACCACCTTGATCAAATTGGTACTGATTTTTTCCGGGCATGAAGAGATATATATGGGCACAGCGGAGTTGGGGAGACGGGAGACTGAACCATTAAATGGATAAAAAATTCGGTAAGATATTGGTAGTAGACGACGACGAAGACGTCCTCCAGGCGGCGCGGTTGTTTCTCAAACAACACGTGGAACTGGTGCACACGGAAAAAGACCCGCAGAAACTTCCTACCCTTATCAAAAACATATCCTACGACGCCATCCTGCTGGATATGAATTTTACCCGCGACGTCACCGGCGGCCAGGAAGGTTTTTTCTGGTTAAATAAAATCTTCGAGATGGATCCCACGGCGGTGGTCATTCTTATAACCGCTTTCGGCGACGTGGACCTGGCGGTGCGGGCCATCAAAGAAGGCGCCACTGATTTTATCCTCAAACCCTGGCAAAATGAAAAACTCCTGGCCACCCTTTCCGCGGCCCTTAACCTGCGGCGCTCCCGCCTGGAAGTGGCAAGCCTGAAAACCCGGCAAAAGCAATTGATCGCCGACCTGAACCAGCCGTTCCACGAATTCATCGGCGTCGCGCCCCCCATGCAAAAGGTGTTCGAAACCATTCAAAAGGTCTCCAAAACCGACGCCAATGTCCTGATCCTGGGCGAAAACGGTTCGGGCAAAGAACTGGTGGCGCGCGCCCTGCACCGCAATTCAAACCGCGCCAGCGAAGTTTTCATCGGCGTGGATATGGGTGCCGTCAGCGAAACCTTATTCGAAAGCGAACTCTTCGGCCATGTCAAAGGCTCATTTACCGACGCCAGGAGCGACCGCATCGGGCGATTCGAAGTAGCTTCCGGCGGCGTCCTGTTCCTGGATGAAATCGGCAACCTGCCCATGTCCCTCCAGGCCAAAATCTTAAGGGTCCTGGAAACCCGCCAGGTGACGCCCCTGGGTTCCAATAAACCCCGGCCCATCGATATCCGCCTCATCTGCGCCACCAATATGCCCATCCATGATATGGTGAAAACAAAAGAATTCCGCCAGGACCTGCTCTACCGCGTCAATACCGTGGAAATCCCTATCCCCCCCCTGCGGGAGCGACAGGAAGACATCCCCCTGCTGAGCGATTATTTTCTGGCTATTTACTGCCAAAAATACAAAAAACCGGGAAAAACCGTCGGCGCCGCGGCGCAAAAAAAAATGATCGCTTACCATTGGCCCGGCAATGTCCGCGAATTACAGCACGCCATCGAACGGGCCGTGATCCTCAGCGATTCCCGGGTGCTGCAGCCCGAAGATTTCTTCTTCTCAACCCCGGAAAAAGAAAGCAAAGACCTGTTTTTCGCTAATTACAACCTGGAAGAAGTCGAAAAAGCCGTGATTTGCAAGGTGGTCGAAAAACATCAGGGAAATGTAAGCCAGGCGGCCCAGGAATTGGGACTAACCAGGACCTCCCTTTACCGGCGCATGGAAAAATATGGTATATGAGGAATATGTTTTATAAACGGTTTCGTTTCCAGGTCATTTTTCGCGTGCTGGGTCTCTGTTTGTCGGTTTATGCACTTTTCCATTTACTGGTGTTAACGAAACTTTATGCCACTGCTTTCGTTACCCTGTTGTTTATCGTTTACCAGGTGGTTTCGCTTATTCGTTACGTTGAAAGGACCAATCAACTGTTGAGTCGCTTTCTCCTGGCCATAAAGTACGACGACTTTTCCCAGGGCTTTACCGGCAAAAGCCTGGGGGCTTCTTTCGAGGAATTGGTCGACCTTTTCAACGACGTGATGAAAAAGACCCAACAAACCCGCTTTGAAAAGCAAGAACATTACCACTATTTGCAAACCATCCTGCACCATGTGGGTATCGGTTTGATGACCTTCCGGGAGGATGGCGAAGTAGACCTGGTGAACAAAACCGCCAAACGGCTGCTGAAGGCGGCGCGGTTGAAAAACATCAACTCCCTCCGGGAATCGAACCCCCCACTGGTGGATACGCTGTTTTCGCTGAAAGCCGGGGAAAAGGCCCTGGTAAAAATAGATAACGGCGAAATGGAACTGGTCATTCATGCCGCGGAATTTCGTTTAAAGGACCACAAATATACCCTGGTTTCTCTCCAGGATATCCAGGGCGAACTCCAGGAAAAGGAAATGGAGGCATGGCAAACATTGATCCGCGTCCTGACCCATGAAATCATGAATTCCATGACCCCCATTACCTCCATGGCGGCGACGGTTATCGACTTGCTGAAATCCATTTACGGCCAGGAAGCCCAGGGGACACAAGGGACAGACAAGCCTGTTGATCCCGATACCGCCGATACTGTCGCGGATATTGAAATGGCGCTGAAAACCATTCATAAAAGAAGCCTGGGCTTAACCGAGTTTGTCGGCGCTTACCGCAATTTAACGTTGATTCCCAAACCCAACTTCAAGGTATTCCCGGTGGAAGAGTTGTTCGCCCGCGTCGAGAAATTGATGGAACAAAAGTTTAGAGAGAGCAATATTCTCCTGCATTGGTCCGTGGAACCACAGACGTTGGAACTGACGGCCGACCCGGGTTTGATCGAGCAGGTCCTGATCAACCTGCTGTTAAATGCAGTGGATGCGCTTCAGGGGGCTAACGCCCACCAAAAGGAACCGGGGGTGGAAATGACAGGTGGGTTGGATGAAATCGGCAGGGTATTGATCCGGGTTACGGACAATGGCCCGGGAATCGTGGCAGAAGCGCAAAAAAAAGTTTTTATTCCCTTTTTTACCACCAAAAAGAAAGGTTCCGGCATCGGGTTAAGCATTTCCCGTCAGATCATGAAATTACATAAAGGCAGTATTATGGTACATTCCATCCCGGATGAGAAGACCGTTTTCACGCTTAAGTTCTAATTATTCGTGTTAATTCGTGTAATTCGTGGGCTCTTTTTTTTCAGCACATTGACGCGGCAAATGGATTTAAAGCGGTAGTCCTTTATATCTATGCCCGCGTCGCGGGCAAAGCGTTGCGTTTTTTTCTTTGCCTGGGCCAGGAATTTCTTTCTCTCTGTTTTGTCATCCACGAATAAATTCAAAAGGGCCGTATAATCATCCAGGGACCTTTCAAAATAGAACATCTTTTCTTCGATCTGTTCCAGTCCGAAAGCGACGGCATTTTTTATCGCTTCATAGGCGAGTTTTTGAATCTCCCGTTCATCTTCGATCAGGCCGGTCAATTCAAAATAAGAGCCCGGTTTGAGCACCGGTTCTAAAAAAACAGCCATCCCCCCCGGTTTGAGGACCCGGTAGGTTTCAGTTAATGCGTCCTTCAGACCGTCCATGGGGACGTGGTGGAGACTGGCAAAAAAAGTAACCACATCCACATACGAGTCTTCTACCGGGAGTTTTACCGCTGAACCCGGCAGGTATTGTTCAGTCCCCACCGGCGGATTCACATTTCCTTTGGCCAGCATTTCCGGGGAATCGATGCCGATGGCCTGCGCCCCCTGGGAGGTCAGTTCCCTGACCAGTTCCCCGGCCCCGCACCCCACATCCACCACAACTTTATCCTTCAAAGTAACCAGCCCGTCTAAAACCTCTAATCTTGTTTCAATCTTTTTCATTTTTTCTGTTTTTTCCAGGAAGACATTATAATACGACCGATTTTTTTTTTCAACTGCCATTAAAATAGCCACAAAGGCACGAAGGCACAAAGGCACACCAAGAGGTTTATTAGTAAAAAACCTTGGTGCGCCGTTTCTTGGTGTCTTGGTGGCAAAGTTTTCATGGTCTCCGGGTGACGGCGAGCCGGAACCATGAACCTGGTTCATAACCGACCCCCGGTTCACATTCGGTACATAGTTTCCTCTTGACAATAACACGCCGCATTATCGGCAAAAAAAAATATTCCTGTGCAATTGAAACCCTTATCTCAAAAAGGGTCCCGCCGGTGTGAGGGTTTCCCCGGTGATACGAATATCGAGAACCCGACAATCCTGGCAACGTAATTGCTAATATATTATTGTAAGGAAGCTTGGGGAAAGATTAAGGAGGGAAAGATGGAAAAAGGAAAAAAACTTCAATTAAAAAAAATTGAAATTAGGAGCTTTGTCACCCTGTTGAGCGAAGAGGAAGTTAAAAAAATCCACGGGGGCTCCGGAGTACCGGAAGTTTTACTGGGAACAACCATCATCCGGATATTCTGCTGACCGCCGCGCCTGACGTTCAACAAACAAAGTGACTATGATGTTGGGGTAATGGTATAAAATTGCCATTACTCCAATATCGCCCGGGGTATTTTATTCTTGTCTGTCCCCTAACCCTCAATAAATACTGCATGGATGAATAATTCCGGAAATCCATCTGGCAAACCACGTTGAAAAAACTGGTGCACATCTTCAGTGGAAACCGGATGGTATATCACAGCGAAATTCAGTTTTGGATTTTGGCGCCCCACGGAACAATCGGGTTACCGATCTACTTTGACATTTTGATACACCACTCCCTATGTCCTTATACCTGATTTGAGAGCCGTTGCGAGCAGCTTGGGTTTTCTAGACTAGCGCCGTTTTCTTAATTAATAGGGTCGATTATTGGACAACAATAAATTGCAGAAGGGCACAAGCTACCGCATGTAAAGGGTCCATGAACAATCGATATAGGTTCTCCGCCATTAACTTTTCGCATTTCTTGGTTGTCTAAATTAGAAATGGTTTTTTTGTTTAACACTAATTTGATATTTACTTTTTTGGGCTTCATCGTTGCCTCCTTATATTTTTTATTTAACTTATAGTTATTCCCGTGCACGGCGCTTGCAAATTTGTAAACTTCCAACAAAAAAGACTATCCATTTATCCATAATTAAACCTTAGATATCCTTCCTTTCATGTTCCTCTAATTACAACCCACCGGTCCATCGAAACAGAGAAGTTTCTAATTCTGCGCAAGCTTCCGCTATTGAGGGGTGAACACGATTTCTTACTCCTTTTCGCCCTGCCGACTCAGTTGTTCTCCATATTCTCATCTTCGGTTTTACCCGGAAGTTAATTATTACCACACCGGGGAAAAAATGTCAACCCTTTCTTTTTGGTTCCGGATCGTCCGGGCTCGGGTACCCCCGAAAGGAAAAACTTGTGTGTCCCTTTTTCCCCTTACTGTAATTTTTTTTGCCCCCATATTTTCAACTGCAAATATTATTAATTTCCGATATTATTTGCAACTGGTTTTTCAAATTCTTCTCCTAGGTCACGAACGAATACGGGCATTGGGCTGCTAAGGCCCCGGCGGAACAGGCAGCAGCCATCGCAGCAGCGGAACAAATTTGAAGGTAACGCCCTCTCTATGCTCCTCACCTTCTTTATCACCGATCAGTATGATCTCATTTTTTTTAAATTCTTTTGCCGCCTTCAGGCCCGCCCGGAACTCCCTATCTTTTATTTCTGTTCCTACGCTAACCTGTATAATATTTTCCACATTAAACTCTTCTTGTAAAACGATTCCCGGGAAATAATGCCGAAATCGTCCTGCGCCAGGACAATTTCAGGCTGCAATCGTCCTGCGCCAGGACAATAACCCAAAGTTTTAGGAAGGGCCAGGCCCGCGGCGAAGGGCGAAGTGACCGGGAGAAAAATTCTTATCTGTTGAGAATTGACAGAATCCGCAAATAGAATTATAATAGAATTGTTTGCGGATTTTAAAAATAAGGAGCAATCAATGTTCATAGGCAGGTTACAGGGATTAAATTATTGAAATAGGAAAGGAGAAAAGATGCCGGGCAAAAAATATCCCCCCGTCATAAGCAGGCGTCCGTTAAGAAATCCCCCGTAGGGGTTTGATTCATCAAACCCTTATTTTGGGAAGAGTTCCTCTAATTAAAAATCACAAACCACAAACAAATAACAAAGGGACAATAAACAAAAAACAAACAAAAAAAAGACAAAAGATCAAATAAATTCGACGCCGCTGCCCTTGGCAGCGCGGCAGCCTCTTTTTGTTTTGAATTTTGAACCTTTACGCGTCGCGATTTTGAATTTGTTTGTAATTTGTGGTTTGTAATTTGTAATTTCCCGGCGAGCCGGGCCTTTTTGGTTCCGGCTCGACCGGGCTAAGTAAGATAAGGTTGCCTCCGGCTGTACCGCGGCAGGAACCTTTTTGAAAAAAGGTTCCTGCACCTCCAAAAACTTTTGTTTAATCGATGCCCGGGGCTCCTAGCCCGACGCTGTTACGAAGTTAAACCTCATGGCCCGGTCCTACAATATGGCCCCCCCGCGCCGCGGGGCGAAAGACGAAGCGACATGCGGTCGGCTGTGACATAAAAAGCCGGCACTACGATGAGACTGAGTACCGTAGACAATACCAACCCACCGATAACCGCAATCGCCATAGGCATACGGATCTCCGAACCGGCCCCCAAACCCAACGCCGGCGGAATCGCCGCCATCAATGTCGCTATGGCCGTCATGAGAATCGGACGTAACCGAATCGGCCCCGCTTTCTCCATGGCCTCCCGCGCCCCCATTCCCGTCTCCCGACGAAACTGGTTGGCATAATCCACCAGGATGATAGAATTCTTCTTCACAATTCCCATTAATAACAACAACCCGATCATACTGAAAATGTTCAAACTTTGCCCCATCACCAGCAGCGCAAGGATCGCCCCTACTACCGACAACGGCAAAATCGTCAACACCGTTACCGGGTGAAGAAACGAGTTGAACTGCGAAGCCAAAATCATATAAGCAATAAGAATTCCCATCCACAATGCAAAAAGCAAACTGCCCATGGACTCCCGGAAAGTGATACTGGCCCCACCCAACACCGCACGATACCCTAACGGCATCTGACGCGAAAGATTTTCCACTACTTTCAACGCCTCTTCCTGGGCATGACCCGGGGCTACATTGGCAAAAATCGTAATGGCCCGCTCCCGGTCCCGACGCATAATCGCTTGCAAAGCCGGTTCCTCTTTGTAACTCACTAACGCCGACAACGGCACCAATTCACCCGAACGGGTCCGTACCTGCAGCCGGGCCAGGTCCTCGGGCCTCGTCCGCTGCTCTGCCAATAGTTTTAAACGTACATCCAATCGCCTGCCGCCCGAACTGTATTTTCCCACCCGGATGCCGCCCACCAACGAATTCAACGTCGTGGCCACATCATCGATGGAAACGCCGATATCCGCCGCCCGCCCCCGGTCCGGCTGCACACGCAGCTCAGGCATTCCTAACTGGTAATCCGTGTCCAAATCCACCACCGTTCCGCTGGCTTCCAGCTTACGCATTATCTCGCGGCTCGATTTGATCAGTTGATCCCAGTCGGGACCGCGCACGGAAAATTCCACCGGGAACCCCCTCTGGGCCGTGAATCCTCTCTGGGACATATCCTGGATCACCGCCCGCACACCGGGGATGGCGTTCAATTTCTTGCGCATCACCGTGGTTAATTCAGCCTGCGATAACTTTCGCTCCCCGGGCGGAACCAGCGTAACGAACATAAATCCCGAATTCACCGATCCACCCCCACCACCGACTGTAAGAAACCGCCGCGTCACTTCGGGAAAAGACGCCACCACCTTTTCCGCCTGCAGGAACAACTTATCCGTTTCCCTGATATCCGAACCTACCGCCGTTTGCAAACGAACCATCATCAAACTTAAATCCTGGGAAGGAACAAACTCCCCGGGTAAAAAACGGACCACTACCAGGGACCCGAGAAATAAGAGCACCGATAATACCAGGATAATCCCGGGCCGCTTAAGGCCCCGTTTGAGTATGTCGGCATATTTGTTGCTCATCCAATCGAAACTTTGATCCACCGCCTTTCCCACCCGGCCCCGTCCCTCGCGGGAAGTCTTTAAAAACTGCGAACAACGGGAAGGCGCCAGGGTGACGGCCTCTACGTATGAGAAAAGAACCGCCAGGCAAAGGGTAATACCGAACTGCAAGAAAAACCGGCCGATAATGCCGCTGATAAAAGCCACGGGTATAAAAATCGCCACTACCGCCAACGTGGCCGCCAACGCGGCAAAAGCGATCTCGTTGGTTCCTTCCAGGGCCGCTTTTAAAAGACTTTTCCCCCCTTCGGCGTGGCGGTAAATGTTTTCCATGACCATGATGGCGTCATCCACCACGATTCCTACTGCCAACGCCAATCCCAGCAGGGTAAAAGTGTTGAAAGTAAAACCCAGGAAGTAGATAACGGCAATGGTCCCCAGCAAAGACATGGGGATGGCCAACACCACGTTGAGGGTGCTGGAAAGAGAACCGAGAAACATCCAGCACACCAGGGCGGTCAATAATACCGACAGCAGCAGTTCCAGTTGTATCTCGTTCACCGAATCCTCGATAAATTTGGTGGAGTCGGAATTGATACTGATGATCATGCCTTCGGGCAGGGTTTTCTGCAGTTCCACCAGTTCCCTTTTGACCTGTTTGGCCACGGCCACCGCATTGGCGCCCCGCTGCTTTTTTATGCCCAATCCCTGGGCCGGGACCCCATCCACCCGGGAAAAACGCCGTATATCTTCGAAACCATCTTCCACCAGGGCCACATCGCTCAAATAAATAGGACTGCCGCCCGACTCGCGGATAACGATGTGCTCCAGCGTTTCCAGGTCGACGGCTTCGCCCAGTACGCGGAGATTGACCTCTCGGCCCGTGGTTTCCAAACGTCCGGCCGGCAATTCCACGTGCTCCCGCTGCAAAGCCGAGATTACATCTTGCACCGTCACTCCCTTCTCATCCAGCCGCTTCGCATCCAACCAGATACGGACGTTGCGGTCCTGGGCGCCGCCGGCCGTGATTTCTCCCACGCCGGGAATGGTTTGCAATTTTTCCTTGAGGTTGTAACGGGCATAATCGGTCAACACCCGTTGGGGAAATGGACCGGATAAGGTAATCCACAGGATGGGCTGATCTTCCGGGTTGGATTTGGCGATTGTCGGCGGGTCCATGTCGCGGGGCAAATGATGTTGGGCCTGGGACACTTTGGCCTGCACATCCTGCAGCGCCAGATCGACGTTGCGGGAAATATCCAGTTCCAGGGTAATGTTGGCCGACCCTTGCCGCGATGAAGAAGTGATGGAACGCACCCCTTCCACCTGCACCAGGGCCTCTTCCAAAATTTCTACCACATCGTTCTCTAATACTTCCGGGGCCGCGCCCTCCCAGGTGGCGGAAACGTTGATGGTGGGGAAATCCACATCGGGAAACTGGCTGATGCCGATGCGGGAACCGGCCACTAACCCGAATAAAACCGTGGCCGCCATTAACATCCAGGCGAAAACAGGTTTCTTAATACAAACTTCCGTTATGTTCATGCATCAGCTCCTTTTTTTTCTTTAACCGGCTGAGAAACATCCACGCTGTCGGCGCGGGTCACCCGCACCGCCACGCCGTCCTGCAGGGCTTCCGCCCCACGGATAACCAGGGCTTCGCCCGCTTTCAAGCCATCCCGTATTTCCACCTGCCCGTCGGCGGTGCGCATCCCCAGGGTCAGGATTCGTTCCTTTGCCGTCCCGTTCTCCACGACATAGGAAAGAAAACCCCGTTCGCCCGGGCGTATGGCCAGTTGGGGGATTACCGGTACATCCTTCACACTGCCCACCGGGATATGAATTTCGGCAAATGCGCCGGGTCTTAACAGGTCTCTATTTTCATCGTCGATAGTCGCGGTTACGGCTGCCATGCGGGTATTCTCCTCGGCCGAAGCGGCCACATAGGAAATGGTGGAGGTGTATTCGGTTTTGTCGCTTTTGATAGTAAAGATGGCTTTTAGACCCGGTTTCAGGCGACCGGCGTCCTGTTCCGGGACTTTGAAACGCAGCAGCAAGGGATCGCGGCGGATCATGGTGGCCAGCACAACGCCGGGTTGGACATACTGGCCGGTCTGGACCGTGCGGGTTTGCACCACGCCGGCCACCGGCGCCCGCACCAACGAATCATGAAGGTTGAGCTCCGCCTGGTTCAATTGCGCCTGGGTCAGGGCGACTTCGGCCACCGCGGTACGAACACGGGTGCTCCAGGTTTCCAGTTCCTCGCCCGGGATTAACCCGGGGTTTTTCTCTACCACCTGCCGGCGACGTTTTAAGCCAGCTTCCGCGTCGGCTTTGGCGGCTTTGGCTTTTTCCCAGGCCGCGCGCGCCGATTCTACCGCCAACCGGTAACGCTCCGGTTCGATTTCCACCAACTCCCGGCCGGCCTGGACAAGGGTGCCCTCGGAAAAAAGGATTTTATCCACCACGCCGGCCACGCGGGCCGTGACCATTACCATTTCAAAGGCTTCCACCGAACCCACCGCGTAAATGGAATAAGTCACGGACCGGTTCTTGACGGTTACGGTTTCCACCGGGAACGTGATGGCCATTCGTCCGGCGCCGGGTTTCCGGCCAAGGGATTCGCCGGGGTCTTTGCTGCAGCCGGCGAACCCTATTATTAAAAGTATCATTGTAAATAATACACTTATTGCTGTCGAAGGTTTTAAATGATTTATTTTCATTGGTTAACTCCTGGGTTTAGCGAATATTTTCGTTTGTTTGCCGGTTGCCGAAGGGGTCCAGGCCGATGGCCAGGCGCAGGTTTAAGAAAGCCATGGCCAGGCCGTAGCGTTCCCGGATAAAATCCACTTCGGATTCATAGAGACGTACATTGGCGTCCGCGGCTTGCAAAGCGCCGGTAAGCCCCTGGCGGTAGAGTTCGGTAGTTTCAACGGCGTTTTTCCGGGCCACATCCAGGGCCACGGTGGCCTGTTTAAGGGAGGCTTGCTGGTTGGCCAGGGTTACCAGGGCGCTGCGCACCTCGACTTCCACCTTTCTTAAAGCGGCCTGTAGGTCGAGGTCCGCGATGGCGGCCAATGCTTTCCGTTCTTTGTAATCGGCGATGCGGGCGAAACCGTCGAAGATGTTCCAATTAGCGCCAAGGCCGACGGACCAGGTGGTTTTTTTGCCGGCGAAACCGCTTTCATTGGTAAAGCGGTACTGGCCGTTGATAGACAGGGACGGCAGCCAGCGCATGGCCGGTTCCGAGGCCGCCGCATGTTGGGCCCGGGCATGCCAGCGCAGCGACTGGAGGTCCTGGCGCCGGTCCAGGGCTTCCGGGATCAACTGTTCGGCCCCGGGGGGCGGCGCTTCGGCATGGGACAATAATTGCTCCGGGTTATCCAGCGACCCATCGATTTTCATACCCAGCAGCAATTCCAATTGCAGGCGGGCGGTTTCCACATCGCCCCCGGCGCCGGTGATACCTTTCACTGCCGTGGCGTATTCCAATTCAGCGCGCGTGACGTCGTTGACCGACACCAACTGGGCCTCATACCTGGCGCGGGAGGCTTTGAAATTCTGGTCTGCATAGTCTAAACGCTGTTGGGCGGCTTTCAGCACCTGTTCGACGCCCAGCGCCGCCAGGAAAGCCCCGCACACCTCGAAGGACAACCCCCGTTTGCTTTCCAGGGAATTTGATTTTTCGGCCTTGTTTTCCAGTTTCAATTGCCGGTACAGGGGGAAGGAGCGGAAATCCAGGAGCACGCTGTTGACGGTAACGCTCCCGGCCAGGGCGTTCAGGCTCTGGATGATGATCTCCTGGCCGTCCAGTTCTCTTGTTACTTCGTAGGGGCGCCTGGTGTAGCTGCCGGACAGGTTGAGGGTGGGGAGGAAAACCGAGCGTCCTTTCATGGACCTGGCGTCCGAAGCGATGATTCGCTGGTCGGCAACCGCGGCGCGTTCATTGCGGCTTAACGCCGATTGAACCGCCGATTCCAGGGTCAGTACCGGTTTATTTTCTTCCCCGCTTACCAATACGGCGGCAGCCAGGGAAAAAGCGATGATTAAATAGTGTAACTTTACTTTCATTTTCATGGTCCTCATTTATGTTATACGACTTCATCAGTCAATCTGTTTTTCATAAACCCGGTATTTTTTAACCGGTTCCACTTTTAGCTTTATCAATGTATTATTCATCAATGTGTTGTTTTCCAGCACCCAGTTCACTTCCACAAAGGAACCCCTGGGGGCAAGTATTTCGTTAAGTCTTTGAAACAACAATACGGAGACGCCTTTTCGCTGGAAAGGCGGCAGGATGCCCATGGCCCAGATGCGATAGCGGTTTAGACGCTTGATTCCCCATAGGAGTTTAAATATCCCCAGGGGGAACAGCCGGCCATGCAAATTTTTCAATAGGTGATTGACATCCGGCAGGGCAATGACATAGCCGATGGGTTTCCCGGCCGCTTCGGCGATTAAAATCAATTCAGGGTGAACGATCATTTTCAAATCCGCGGCCATTTGGTTTGCTTCATTTTCATCGATGGGGTAATACCCCCAGTTGTTTTTTAGCGATTCATTGGTGAGGTGAACGATAATCCGGGCGTCTTCCACCAGGTTTTTCATATTAATTTGTCGAACCGTCACACCGCAACGCCGGACCACGGCGTCGGTATATTTAAGGAATCGCGGCGGGATTTTGTAACCTTTGCCGATATCGCAGTTATAGACCAGGAGGTCTTTGATTTTTTGCATCCCGAAACGAACCACCTGGTCGTTATAATAGGGAAAGTTGTAAGAGGAAAGAACCGTGGGTGGGATATCGAAACCTTCGTAAACAAACCCCATGTCCTGGGAGACGAAATTCCATGGTCCGCGTATGGTTTGCATTCCCCTTTCTTTCAGCCATTTTTCCGCGGTATCCAGGAGCATAAATGCTGCGTCCGGGTCGTCGATGCATTCGTAGTGGCCGAAAAGACCGGTATTCGTTTGCCAGTATTCGTTGGCCGTATGGTCCACGAAAGCGGCGATGCGGCCGATGATGCGATTGTCTTCATACAGCAAGAATAATTGGTAATCGCAGTGTTGGAGCAGGGAGTTCTTGTGGGGATTAAAAATCTTTTCCTGCTCGCTTTTCAGGGGGGGAATCCAGACGGGGTTGCCGCGGTAGAGGTCATAGGGAAAGGCTATAAATTTCTTTTCCCCAGGATTGGTAATCACAGCGTTAATGTGTCTGATATTATCTCCTTATCGCTATCTGTCATTCCACCGGCGGCAAAATAGTCGCCGGTCCATTTCTATTTTAAATGCCATATTTTAAACCCATGACCGTTAAAAGTCAATATTATCGGTATGCGATTTCGAAGAAGCATTATTTTAAAGAAAGCTCGAAAAACAAATCACAAATTACAAATTACAAACCACAAATTACAAACAAATTTCAAAAGACAATGAACAAAACAGTAAATCAAGGGCATTTTCCTAACCCTGCCGGGGGCCAAACTTTTGAAAAAGTTTGATCAAAACTTTTGGTAAGAACGGGACAGGCGCGAAAAAATCACTTGAAAGAACTCCGGGGCAGACAGAAAGTGCCGTTTCGCGTGTTTCGCGGGCAATGTATTTCTATTTGACAAAACAAATCAGAAATATTATTATATTCGACATGCAGCAAAAGAAAGAGAATACTCTACGGAGAACACCGATAAATAATAATAAATCCAGGAAATAAGAAAAGGAGTCTTTGCATGAAATCGTTTACGTATGAAGAATTGGAAAAACGGGTAGGGGAATTGGACCATGAATATGCCGTCACTGCCGCCCTGGCTGAACTGTATAAACCATTGGCCTCCCCTTTTTCCACCATTGAAGACATCACCGTCAAACTACTGGAAAAGGCCCTGGCTTTAACCGTTAGTAAGCATGGTTATGTTTCCGCTTTAGACCCGGATACGGGCGACAATGTGGAACACACACTTACGCGGATGTTTGGAAAGGAGTGCGAGGTATCCGAAGAGAAACGTAAAATTACTTTCCCCATTGGCCCGGACGGGAAATATCCATTGCTCTGGGGTCATGCCCTCAACACCCGGGAAAGTTTTTTTACCAACACCCCCTCCCAACACCCGGCATCGAAAGGGTTGCCCCCGGGACATATACCGATAGAACGTTTTTTGTCCGTACCGGTTATGCTGGGAGAGCAGTTGGTGGGCCAGGTGGCCCTGGCCAATAAAGAAGGGGATTATACCGGCCGCGACCTGGAAACCACCCAACGGCTGGCCGCGTATTACGCCCTGGCCATCCAGCGCATGCGGGCCCAGGAGGAATTGCAAAAAGCCCATTATAAGTTGGAAATTCGCGTCCAGGAACGGACCGCCGAATTAACGGCCGCCAACCAACAATTGACCTGCGAAATCAAAGAACGACAACATGCGGAAGAAGCCCTGCGACAAAGCGCGGCCCAATATAAACACCTGGTGGAAAACATCCCCGCAATATTGTATTTATTCTCCGCGAAACGCGGCGGTATTTACTATTCGCCCCAGGTGGAAGCAGTACTGGGTTATCCCGTACCTTATCTCTACGAACACCCCCAATTGTGGAATCGATCGATTCACCCCGAGGATATGGACCAGGTGCAAAAGGCCATCAGCAATTTTTCACTGGGGAAGAATTTCGAAGTGGTATACCGGATTAAAGATGCTTCGGGTCAGTGGCATTGGTTTCATGATCATTCCACCGGCCGGCGGGGCGAAGGAGATGATTTCATCATCGAGGGCCTGGCCCTGGATATTACCGAAAAAAAGAAGGCGGAGGCGGAACGGGAACAATTGATGCACGAGCTGCGCAGGGCGAAAAAAATGGAAGCCATCGGTACATTGGCCGGCGGTATTGCCCATGATTTCAACAATATTTTAGCGGCGATTATCGGTTACTCGGAATTGGCCCAGTATAAACTCCCGCCGGACAATGAAGCGCTGTCCGACCTCGATGAGGTCCTTAAAGCGTCTAATCGCGCCAAGGATCTAATTAAGCAGATACTTACCTTCAGCCGACATGGGGCCTGGGAACAGAAGCCGTTTAAAGTTCACCATGCGGTCAATGAGACAGTGCAATTACTGCGCGCCATCATTCCCGCCAACATCCAGGTCCTCCAGGAAAGCGATCCCGCCTGTGAGAATTTTACCGTCCTGGGCGATCCGACCCGGGTTCACCAGTTGATTATGAACCTCGGCGCCAATGCTTGCCAGGCCATGGGCGACCTGGAGACCGACGCGATCCTGAAGGTGATGTTATCTTACCTGGAACTCCAAACCGTGAATATTACCGGGGGCGTCAAAATAGAGCCGGGAAAGTATATTATCATAGGCGTCAGCGATACGGGTCATGGAATCGACCCGGAGATTTTAGAACGGATATTCGATCCCTACTTTACCACCCGGGAAATCGGCGGAGGCGCCGGCCTGGGACTGTCGGTAGTGCACGGCATCGTAAAAAGTCATAAGGGCTATATTACCGTGGAGAGCCAACCCGGCAAAGGCAGCGCCTTTTCCATTTATTTACCCTGCTGCAATGAAGGTAGCCGCTAAGAACGCGAAGGACCGCGAAGTAGGGGCCACGGACGAACACGGACGACTCTTCCGCTCTTCCTCACTTCCGCGCTTCCAGTTTTTCTTCATCATTCATCACGTCTCTTGGTGGCAAAAATTTACAGTATTCCTCTTTCCTTGAAAATTTTAGTTAAACCGGCAGTTCGTTTGCCTCCATAGATATTTTTTTCCGCCATAATAATGGCTTCGGCCCCATCTTTGAAATCGGCGTATTGGTTCAAATAAAAATGACTTTCAAGGATGACGGTATCGGCTTTAACGCGGCCCAGGAGTTTCCTGACTTTCCAGAGGCAGGCGGACCAGATTTCGCCGTCCGCATGGCATTCGCCTTCCATGTTTTCGGGGTAATGTTTTTTGCTGTCCAGTCTGCGTAAGCATTCGACCGGGCCGCCATCGTACCCTTTGGCGTCCCATTCCCCAATGCGCAGCTTGCGGTCGCCTTTCTTATAATCGTTAAACCGGGTGCCGGCCATATAATCGCCGAACCCTTCACCCATGGCTGTGCCTTCCGCTGCCTGGCCGAAACCGGGGACAATCCCATCCTGGATGGCATGTCCATATTCATGCAGGATAATATCGCCATCCTCTGCATCATCGACATTGCCATCCCCAAACGTCAGGTCTTTCTTTTTGGGAGACGGATCATAATACGAATTGTCATCCGGTATGCCGTGGGCGTTGGCTTTCATGGGCCGGTTGAGAATTCCTTTATCCCCTGAAAACCCCAACGATTGGATATAGCGCTGCGCGGTGTCGAGGTGATAATAAACCATTACCTCTTCGAAATGTTTATCGCCGCGGGTATAGATAAACTTACCGTCCGGCGCTTTGGCGCAATTTTTCGTACGGGTGAGGTCTACATAAGGGCCTTTAAGGAAGCCGCTGCCGTCCAGTTCTTTCAGGGTTATTGTTTTGTAAGCGGCTTTAAATTCCGGTTGGTCCAGGTCATTTTTGTCCTGCAGGTCATCGCGGTTAAGGGCGGCCACCGGGTTGGGGCGGAACACCTGGCCTTTGCCGTCCAGTTTACGAAGTACATCGCGTTCTTCGATGATTTGGCCGGTGGTCATATCGATAAATAGAATCCAGGAAGCGGCCGGGTTTTCAGTACCGAATTTCACTTTCCATGCCGAGCGCAGGTTGCCTTTAAGGGGGTAGATGACTTTTTCTTTCTCGATTTCCGTATTAAGTGTGCCATGGCCCTTAATAAAATTTTGAACCGCTGCTTCGATTTTATCATCCGAAAGCGGCGCGGCTTTTTTAGCTTTTACCCTGGTTTCCAATTTATCGATGGGAACAGTGTCGTTTTTGACCAGGAAAACCTTGTTTTTGTTGTCGATATGAACCGCGACCCAGCCGCCGTGGATGGGGGTCCCTTCAAAATACTGTTGGTATAACACCGCACACCCGCCCAGGCTCCTGGACACTTTCTCGTACCTCAAATCGCTCAACTGGCAGGTAATTTTGAGGGTATCCTTGTTTTCTTTTAAGAACCCGTCGGCAATCTCCCTGGGATCTCCTTTCCCCGGTTTGGACTCGAAACCGGACACCTTTTTCGGTACATAATCTTCCCTATTCCAACGAACATTGGCTTTTTTTAAATCGATCATTTTCGTTATCCTCCTTCCTTTAAATGATAACGGCATTATAGAAAAAGGAAAACAGGATGTCAATAGCCCCGGTATGAATTTATTAAAAATGACCGCTATTCCTGAATCCACCGCCAACCATTGTCTTCGACGACCAGAAACCTTTTCGAGAAAAGGTTTCTGGACTTCCAAAAGCTTTTGATTAAAGGTTTTTTCCTATTATTATCTTCGCGGTCCTTCGCGTTCTTCGCGGCTTAAAAATTAGATTGAATTTATTTTTCCATTGTGTTATCGTATAACTTACAATAAAACGGGTTAGGAGGGGTTTCTATGTCTGGAACAAGCACATTGGAATTTCATATTAAGGCAAAAGCAGAGGCGCAGAATATGTTTACCCTGGAGGTTTTCCAACGGGGCAGCTCGCAGCCCCTGGCTAATACGTCTTTCGAGTATGATGTGTCGTTTTTAACGGCGTATGATGTGTCGAACCTGGATTTGGGGAAAGATGATCCGGAAATTCGTTTCGAGAAACTGAAAACCTTTGGCAGGAACCTGTATGATAGGCTTTTTACGAAGGAAATCGGGGATGTGTGGCAAAGGTTTAAGGAGAAAGAGGATTTTGTCACGTTGTGTATCCGTATTAGCCGCGAAGCGGAAAAACTGGAACTGCTGCCCTGGGAAACGCTCTATGACGGCCGGGAATTTATCGCCGCCGGGGCTTGCACGGGGCTGACCCGGCTGCCGCTGGATGTTTCTATTAAAAGGGATTTGCCGCCGCTGTCGTATCCGCTGAAAATGCTGGCGTTGCTATCGAGCCCCCTGGACCTGGAAGATAATGAACGCCTGGACATGGAAAAAGAACAGGAAATCTTGCTGCGGGGCGTTAATTTACCTGCGGGACAGGGCCGGTTGCAGGTGGATTTCGAGGATGAAGCGCAATTGCCTATTATTGAAAACGCGCTGGAAACGCCTTACCCGTTGTTTCATTTTTCCGGTCACGGCATCGATCCGAAATCGGGCGGGGGTTTGCTGCTGGAAGACATGGCGGGCAAGAAGCGTGTTTCGCCGGTAGGGGAAGTGATGGAAACGTTGGAAAAAGGGATTCGTCATTTTCGTTTGACGGTGATATCGGGTTGTCAAACGGCGCGCACGTTGTATGCGTCGGGGTTCCTGGACCTGGCGCGGGCCCTGGCCCGCAAGGGAGTGCCGGGCGTCCTGGCCATGCAGTTTTCCATTACTGATATGGCTGGTCTGCTGCTGGCCGAACACCTTTACCCGAAACTGGCGGAAGGTCAACCGGTGGATAAGTCTTTAAGCGTCATTCGGCGCATGATGCTGCAATCGAATGATTCCGCTATCATGGCTGACGCGTTTGCGATGGTGTTGATTTTAGCGGGTGGGGATATTTTAAAAGCTACTGAATTAGAAAATAAGGCGGCTGTGCCGGAAATTAGTATCCGGTTCGATAAGTTTACGATGTTGCCGGAGTTGGGGTTTGGGTTTTATGGGAGGCGCAAGGAGTATCGGATGATCCGGGATGGGATTCTATATAGGCATGAGCGAGCGGTTATAGTTCATGGGATTGGGGGGATTGGGAAGACGGCTTTGATTCAGCATGTGGCGTCGCGGTTGCAGAAAAATTTTGATGGGGTATGTGTGTTTGATTGTCGGGGCGGGGCGTTGTCGCCGGATGTGATATTGTTGAGGCTTCACCGTGTATTGGAGGGGAAGGGGATTAAGGTATTGGAGCAATTGATGCACCGGTTTTTCCCGGTGGAGGAGTTGGGGGCTTATGTAGGGCAGGTATTGAGCCAGGTGTCGCTGCTGGTTATTTTCGATAACTTTGAAACTCAACTATCAGAAGTTTTAGGAAGTCCAGAAACCCTTTCTCAAAAGGGTTTCTTGCCGCCGGAGGCAAAGGTAACTCACATTATCCGGGATCAGAATTTGAAAACGTTTCTTGAGGTATTGGTAAGGACGACGGCGGAGCGGAGTTGTTTTTTGTTTACGTCGCGGTATTGGTTTGATATCGATGAGAAGCGGGTGGGGCCGATTCGGTACATGGCATTGAATGATTTAAGTAGGCCGGAGGCGTTGGGTTTGATGCAGCATTTGCCGTTTCTCTCGGCGGCGTCGTATGAAGACAAGATGGAGGCGTACCGGGTTTTTGGTGGGCATCCGTACGGGTTGGTGACGGTGGATAGGCATTGTGGGATGAGGTCGTTGGCGGAAGTGTTGAAAGATGCGCAGGGGGTGCACAAGGAGTTAAGGGAGTTTTTAGCGATTGAGATGAATTATGGGAAGTTGACGCAGGAGGGGCGGGAGTTGTTGAACCGGTTGGCGGCGTTTCGGCAGCCGGTGGGATGGGATGCGGTTCACTGGGTGATGGGAACGGCTGTGGACGCGGCAGGGGACGCGGTAGAGGAAATCATGAAGCATATGAAGTATATAGGCCGGGACAAATTACCGGAAGAACTCCGGCAGTTTGATGACGCGACACTGGCGCAAATGTTTATGAAAAGGTTGCCGGAAGTGAGGAAAGCGGAATGGATGGAGCCAGTGGTGCAGGAGTTGGTGGGTTGGGGAATGGTAACGCCGGTGCGGGAGGAAGAGGAAGTGTATCTAACGGTGCACAGCCTGGTGCGGGAGTTTTGCCTGGAGAAAAGCGGTGAGGAGTGGCGAAAGCATTTAACAGAGGCGGCGGGATATTATACCAATAAGTACAGAATGCTGACGAGAGAGCAAAAGACGCTTTCGACAGTACTGGCGGAAGTGGTGGCGGCGGAGTTGTTGATGGAAGCGGAGAATTTTGAAGTGGCGGCGCAAATTATTATAAATATTGATCCATTATTGGACCAGTGGGGATGGGGGCGGTTATTGGAGTCGTTGTATGAGCAGACGCTGGCCGGGGTGGAAAGGAAAACAATGGGAGACATACTGCATAACCTGGCCATTTTGATGCAAGAACGTGGCGATTATGCGGCGGCACTGGAGAAGTATGAACAATCCATAAAGATAGCGGAAGAATTGGGCGACAAATTGGGTATTGCGCAATCACTGCACCAGGTCGGCATGATTTATCAGGATAAAGGCAATTATGCGGCGGCCCTGGAGAAGTATGAGCGAGCGCGCCACGTGTTTGAGGAAATTGGCGACAAAGCGAAAGTGGCCAAATCCCTGCACCAAGTCGGCATAATTTATCATAATAAAGGCGATTATGCGGCGGCGCTGGAGAAGTATGAGCAGGCGTTGAAGATCAAAGAAAAATTGAGGGACCGGGCCGGGGTGGCGAAATCCCTGCACAATATCGGGGTCATTTATCAGGATAAAGGTAATTATGCGGCGGCGCTGGAGAAGTATGAACAATCGTTGAAGATTGAAGAAGAATTGGGCGATCGGGCCGGGGTGGCCTGCACCCTGCACCAGGTCGGCAATATTTATTATGATAAAGGCGATTATGCGGCGGCGCTGGAGAAGTATGAACAATCCATAAAGATAGCGGAAGAATTGGGCGACCGGGCCGGGGTGGCCAGCACCCTGCACCAGGTCGGCACGATTTGTCAGGCTAAAGGCGATTATGCGGCGGCGCTGGAGAAGTATGAGCAGTCGTTGAAGATCAAAGAAGAATTGGGTGACCGGGCCGGGGTGGCCTCATCCCTGCACCAGGTCGGCAGTATTTATCACCAACAAAAGAAATATCCCGAAGCCTTTGAAAATTACCTTATCGCCTATTCAATATTTACCGAACTTGAGTCGGCGGATGCACAAATAGCAGCGAATAATCTTAGAAAGTTAAGAAATGATTGGGGAGTGGATATATTTGATTCGGAATTTGAGAAAAAGACAGGGAGGAAATGGCCAACTGGTAATTAGAAGGTAAGAAGGTAAGAGGGTAAGATGATTTCGTGCCTGTCCCGTTCTTATCAATCTCCAAATGACCGAAACTTTGATAGCAATCTTTTTTAAGTGTGAAAATTTGACAAATCGCAGTTTTCTATTTACAATATACCCTCATGGCAACAAAAGAAGAACTGATTGAATTTACAGGCGATTATTTTAAAAAAATAAAGGAGTTTTACCAATGGCTGAAAGTAAAGCTGCAATTAGAAGAATAATAAGAACCTATCTAAAAGTGGTCGCCAAGAACAATATAAAAATCGATAAGGTGTATCTTTTTGGCTCTTATGCCCATGGTACATTTCGAGAGGACAGCGATATAGATATCGCCATTGTATCGAAGGATTTTTCCGGGGACCGCTTTGCCGATAGACGCCGGGTTGTCCCTTTAAGAAGAAAAATAGACAGGAGACTGGAACCCATCCCTTATCTACCGGAAAATTTTAAAGAAAACGACCCGCTAGTCCTAGAAATTCTTAAAAATGGTATAGAGATTAAGTAAAAAAATCTCCGCTTGCCCCGGACTTTGCAGCCCCTGGTTTCTCAAAAGAATGTCCGAACCGCAGATGACGCTGATGTTCCTGATGACGCTGATATTGCATCTTGTTTTTAATCCGCGGAATTTGCGCCATCTGCGATATCAGCGATTCTGACTTTGCTTTAATCCGACAATCAAAATTCCCCGAAGGGGACAAAATCAATGACCAATGACCACTCAACAATTACCAATTACCGATAATTCCACAGACTTTCGAATCTTTTGACAATCTTCCCTGGTTGGTTTATAATTAATACATGGAAAACGAAACTAAAGAACAAAACATCCTGCTAAAGTCCATCCGAGAAGGCTATAGTCTGCCGGAAATCTATTTCGACATGAAGGTCGAAAAAGCCAGGTCAATAAAAGATATCATCACTGTCCTGGAACTGGAACAACTAACCGGTACACGATTGAAAAATTTCTACGTGGACACCGACTCTGTCCGCGATGCCAATACATTATCCTCCCTCCAACAACTCCTAAATAACCCCCTTATTCCCTATACAAAACGCTAAAATGAAAAAAAAAGAAAGGGTGAATACGCAGACTCCCCTCCTTTTTCACAATCCTGGAAACCAGGAAAATTTCAGGTTATTTTATTCCTTTTTATCTCGACCCGGTAAAGGATTGTGCCTCTGCCAGGCAATGCCCCCGGAACAAATAGAAATACTGGACTTCTTTAAAACCGATCCCATGGGGGATCGTGTTAATTTTATCGATATGATAAATCCCCTGTCCGGTCCAATGGAACTGCAGTTATCTGTTCTCGACGTTATTGATAAATTCGGTTCCACCAGGGATATCTTTTTTATTTATCACCTGGAAGAATGCATCTTCCAGTCAAAAATCGACGCCAAAGATTTTTTCAATAGGCTCAATCTTATCCGGGATTTTTTTGGCCGGTTTCGGGCCGTGTTTGTTTTTTTTATGACGGAATCTCTTGTAAAAACAATGATCCGGCACGCGTTTGATTTTTATGATTGGATGAAATTGACCTTTGAATTTCATCCTGAGAGTGAACTGGCACTGCCGCAAATCATGGATACGGATATTCCCTGGAGGAAGAAATATTCGGACATTGACAAAAAAATCAAATACCTGGAAAAGTCACTGAAATTGATAAAAAATGAGAAGGAACAGCTTTTACGGTTGCTTGATTTGGGTTCACTTTACGCCCAGGTATACAGGTATGATAAAGCGCTTGAATATTTCAACTCTGCCGAAGAAATCGCTTCAAGGCTTGGCGACAAGGAGGGCTTAAGCGAAGGTCTGTCCGGCGAAGGATTCATTTTTCGAATAAGGGGCGATTATACAGCGGCATTGGATAAGTATGAGCAGTCATTGAAGATGAGAGAGGAATTGGGAGATCGGGAAGGAGTAGCGAAGTCTCTGCACAATATTGGGATAATTTACCAGGATAGAGGCGATTATGGAGCGGCGCTGAAGAAGTATGAACAAGCGAAGCAGGTGTTTGAGGAAATGGGCGACCGGGCCGGGGTGGCCGCGACCCTGCACCAAATCGGTATAATTTTTCAAATTAAAGGCGATTATGCGACGGCACTGGAGAAGTATGAGATATCGTTGAAGATCGCCGAAGAATTGGGCGACCGGGCCGGGGAGGCCACAACCCTGCACCAGGTGGGCAATATTTATTATGATAAAGGAGATTATGCGGCGGCGCTGGAGAAGTATGAACAGTCGTTGAAGATCAAAGAAGAATTGGGCGACAAATTGGGTATTGCTCAATCGCACGGCCAACTGGGCCTGCTATTTCAAGCCACCGGCAAATATCCCGAAGCCTTTGAAGACCTTTTGACTGCTCTTACAATTTTCACCGAACTCCAGTCCCCGGATGCGGAAAAAACTTTAAGAAACCTGGGCAAGTTAAGAGATGACTGGGGAGAGGAGGCGTTTGAGGAAGCGATGAGGAAAAAATCGAATGATGAATGATGAATGATGAATGATGAAGAAAAAGGGGTCAGGATTCAGGGATCAGGGGTTAGGAAAAAAGGAAAAGAGGAAAAAAGGAATGTTTGAACCGCAGATGACACTGATGGCCCTGATGACGCTGATATTGCCTCTTGTTTTTAATCCGCGAAATCTACACCATCTGCGAGATCAGCGGTTCTGACAGTGTTTTAATCTGACGATCAAAATTCCCCGAAGGCAACAAAGCGAGATCTGTATTATTTCGCCCAGTTTTCTATTTTCAACGAAGCCAGTCTATTAAAATGCTTCTCATTCCGTGTTACCAGGATTAATCCATTAGCGATCGCACTGCATCCGATTAATAAATCAAAATCATCAATTAAATGCCCTTTACTTTTTAACCTGGCTTTCTCTTTTGCATAAATATCAAGACAGGATGAAATCGGCACAATCTGGAAGAGTTTTAAGAATTCTTCAATTTTCTTCCGATTTTTTTCTTTGTGCTCACTACATTCGACTCCATATTTTAGCTCTGCAATATTTATCTCCGAAAGATAACAGTTTTCAATTCCCGCATTGGCGATTTTTTTATCGAGATCGAAAAGTCCTTTAATATGATAAATGCAGATATTTGTGTCCAGTAAATATTTTTTCATATTTGATGGTTCTTATCTATAAAGTGTCTTGATTTATAGATTTCCTCGATAATTTCATCGGCGGTTTGTTCAGACTGGAAGCTGCCGTAAGTTTCGGACAATATTTCCAATTTTGTTTTTTTCTCTTTTTTCTTATGGACATTTATCCCATGAGCAATGGAGTTTGAAATTTTAGCGATCAAAGCGAGCTTGTCTTTATCAGGTAAGTTCCGGATTAGAAAAAAGTAACTCTCCACCATTTTTTTCGACCGACTGGCTGCATTATAATTAAGTTCCATTTGTTTATTTCCTCATTTGTTATAGATTATACCACATTTAAGGAAGCATTGCACCCGGCAACAACCTTTTTTGTGCCATCTGCGATATCAGCGGTTCTGACAGTGTTTTAATCGGACGATCAAAATTCCCCGAAGGGGAAAAAATAGGTGACAGACGAAAAATCATCCCCAATGGGTAGCAATGGGTAGGGAACAGGCAGTGCCTGTTCCTTCAAATGCCTCGTTAGAACATTCGTTGGAACAGGCTTTTTGGGATGCCTTTATAATCGATTTATGGGTCATGTTGGTTGAAAATGATCTGCTTGCCCGCTGCCTTTCGCTTTCCTGCCCCGGTTAATCGTTTAAAAAGGTATTGGCCTTGACCCTGAATATCAAAGCCTCCCCGATAAAAAAAACCAGCAGCGACGACCCGCCGTATGAGACAAACGGCAAGGGTATCCCCATAATGGGGCGGGAACGGGACAGTCAAAATTTACCAAAAGGATAATTCCCCATCCTGGAAGCATTTGATATTATGAAGTGTAAGGCGTTTTAGGCTTATCGGGAGGTTTAAAAGCGGGGCTTTATGTTCGTGGAAAATGGCGGCTTCCAATCGCTGCTGAATCTTTGGAATCAAATCTTCTTCGGAATTAAAAATCCCGTAAATGTCCTTATATCCTTGAATTTTCTTTTTCAATTTGCCTACCTTAAGAAGTTCATCATCAATCTCTTCGATAGGAACGCTGGCGCTTTTGAAATATACAAACATGAAATGAGGTTTATTTCCTTTCCTGAAATTTTCATAAGCCAGTTTAAATTCGTCTTCCAGTAATTTTGCCACTTTCCTTGAAAAGAGTGTAATAACGATATCGCAATCCAACATCCCCCGGATGATGGAATCCTTAATGGTAACACCCGTCCTCTTTAACGACATATCTTCCGGGGTTATCAATTCGAGGGAAACTCCCTTCTCTTCCATCCATTTTTTATTAAGTCGAAGAACCATTATTTTGATTTCGATTCGTTCTTGTACCAGGTCCTCAGATGAGCCAAGGAATACTTTATATCTTTTTATAGTCCAAGTGATATTATAACGGATTCACGGGAAAATTTCAAATGAAAATTTTTCCGGCCCCCCCATGTCCACGTTTTCATCGTGCATAAAATGCAGTCACTTTATTTCATTACAAAGCCTTAGGGTTATCTCCTTGATTTACCAATTATCCAGAGCCGGTAAGGGCAATCGGCTTGTTTCTTTTTTATAGTTCGCCGTTTTTTCTATAGAAGGCCACCAGGAAACCGGTTTTGAGGATTTTGAATTCTACCTTCACGTGATGTTCCAGGCAGCTATCATAACCGGAAATTTACCATGCGGGGCAAATATCGATTTCAATCATTTTTTTAGACCATTGGCCCCCACTGTCCTTGATTAGAAAAACAAAGTCATATTTTCCATAAAAACCGGGACCCGGCGACCAATAGAATTTCCCGGCCTTTTTAGCCAGGGTCGCTCCTATGGGTAATGGTCTTAAACTGCCATCGATTATCATATAGCCCTGGATATCGGAAAGGTTTTCTCCCATTTGAATCTCGATTCGTTCCAGCTCTTTAATGGAAACCCTATTTATGCCATCGCCATCTTTATCCGGGAATAATTCATATGGGCAGGTTTCTTCGTCTTTTCCATACCCTTTAATCACCTTTCCAGGGGCATCGGATTGTCCCGGGAAACTTTCTAAATCCTTTAAGGTAAATGCAAAAGGCATATCGATCCCATCACCATCGGCTTCCTGTGCCGGTGAACTCCCGGGGTTCATTATTGTAAAATATCGACTGCCGATGCCGTCTCCATTACCGGCATTATCCAATACTGTCCAACAAATCGTATGCACACCATTGGTATAACTTGATGTATCAATATCAAAATATCCGACTGCACCATTACTATTGGCATAACCGGGGAAGAGGGCCGCAATATCTTCCCTATAAATATTATAGCTGGGTTGCCCGGTTTTTACTCCATCTATCCATACAACTATGGTAGAACCGTCGATCGGGATAATATTGTGCTGGGGAGTCAATGTCCACCCCCAGTTGATAAAGTTTTTTCCCGAAGCCATTCCGCCCTGCATGGGGGTATCAATGGCGCCGAAAGGCTTCACTGCATGGGCATTGTCACAGGTTATGGTTTTAGAACCCAGGGTCACCCGGTTCCCTTCGGCATCGACCGCTTTCGCATAAAGTGTATAAACACCATTGCCACCGTTGGGTAGAAAGTTGGTTAGCAGCAAATACCCCCAACCGGCTTTATACTTCTGGGGATAATCAAGATAAGCTTGTTCTACATCCGGTCGTGCGCCTTCAACGAATAGGGCTTCGCCGATATAATTGACCCCATCTAAGATTTCAACTTTTTTAACTTCGATATCGTCCAGCGCCCAACCGGTTAACGGTATGCTGCCGCTAACCGTGGAACCGTTGACCGGGGTTGCGAATTCACCAAACGGGGTAGCAGTACCGCCATTATCGTATATTTTTAAAGTTACGGGAATAGTCAGCGGGGAATTACCGGCATTGGGGTCGCTCACCGTAATAGCGCCGGTAAAGGTCCCGGCAGAGAGACCATTGGGATTTATCGCAATGGTAATAGTACCGGAACCATTTCCTGAGGTGGGAGAGACGTTAAGCCAGGAAGTATCCCCGGCAGCGGTCCAGGCCAGGGGCACGGCGCCGATATATCTAATAATCACAGTTTGAGGGGCTGTCGTTGCACCGTCCAGTGTTGCTCCGAAATACAGGTGAGACCGATTTAAAATGATTAGCGACGGCGTACACTGATCCTGGTGGATTTCCCAGTTAATTCGTTTTCTCGAATGCCAAGGGTTTGTAAATTCGATAGGTTCCCCAGTTCCGGTGGTATACTGCCGCTTAACGAATTAATGGAAAGAATAAGTTTTTGTAAATTCGATAGGTTCCCCAGCTCCGGTGGTATAGTGCCGCTTAAAGAGTTTCCACTAAAATTAAGGCTTTGCAAATTCGAAAGGTTGCCCAGTTCCGGTGGTATGATGCCGTTCACATAGTTATCGTATAAGGAAATTCCGGTTACAGTATCTCCAGAAACGATAACGCCAGCCCAATTTTTTTCAGTCCCGGGCATGGCAAAACCGTCCGCGGCCAATGGTGGGGTTTTCCATCCGCGGTTAATCCACCAATGATCGCCGTCGGTTGAATTGTAAAGGGCAATCAACGCGGCCCTCTCCGATGCCGGGACAGCGCCATAATTAAAAATCGCTGCGCTTATTAAGACAAAGAAAAACAATAGGTATATTTTCTGTCTCATACTTACCTCCGTTTTATTACAATATACAATTATATAATAATTCCTTTCAATTGAAGTAAAGTTTTATAAATCTTTACCTTTTTTTCTCCAAAATCCCAAACAAAAGCAAACTGTCTTTCTTTCTTTTTTTTCTCACCTTCTCACCATCTATCTTTTCCCCTTCTCTTCTTCTCCTCTTATCTTCTTCGCTTCTGCTTTTTTCGCTCTTGCCGGGTAGAGCCTTCGGTTACCCTCCGGCTCCCCCACAGACCCGGACGTGCGCAATTAACGCATCGGTATCGCCGTTCCTCATATTATGGCTTTGCTGCGCGATATATTGAGTGAACTACTATTATAGGTGGGAGTGGGAAGAACTCGTCCATCAGTTTGTTAAATCGGTCCCAGTTCAGCCGGCGCCCGCGCTTACTTCGTCGGCATATGTCGATTCTCCTTGCACCACTGCTTGATATTCTTGAGCTTCGCTTCAAATTTCTTCTTGGACGTCTTCCTTTTGACAATCCAATTTCCCTTTAAGGATTTGTCCCAGTAGTGCGTGAATCCGAGAAAATCAAAACTACCCGGTTTGGGGTGGCCTGATTTGTTACTATTGGGTTTGTCGAAGTAAACCAGTCGAGTCTTTTCCGGGTGTAATTCTAAACCATATCCGACTAATCTATCCTTTAGCGCTTTCATCACATACTCTGCTTCTTCCTGGTTCTCAAATCCCAGGATCGCATCATCTGCAAATCTTATCATGAACGATCGCCCTTTGAGATGGGGGCGTATTTCCTTTGCGTACCATTTGTCCAGCGCTTCGTGAAGGTAGATATTACTGAGGAGTGGAGAAACAACTGCCCCTTGGGGAGTTCCTTCTTCAAGATAACTAATGTTCCTGTCCTTCATTACTCCTGCGTTAAGGAGTTGTAATGAAATAAATTGATCGGTTTAGCTTTCGGAATTTTTCCCTCAAATCAAGGGCAAATTTTAAGAACAATTCAGAGCATTCGGTACAATAAAGGTATTCTTGCGATGTTTTTTGCCTTTCATACGGCCTTTTTAAGTATTCTTAACCGGTGGGCACGTCATTTTCAGTGGTGGGCAGATCGTTTTCATTGGTGGGCACGTCATTTTTAATGGTGGGCAAATAGTTTTCATTGGTGGGCAAATCATTTTTTGTGGTGGGCACGTCGTTTTTAATGGTGGGCAGATCATTTTCATTGGTGGGAATGTCATTTTCTTGAGTTGGAATGTTATTTCCCGGGTGAAGAATGGCGTAAAATGAAGATTTTTCCCGTTAAAAGGTTGAAAGGAATGATTCTCATGGAAAATGGAACTATATGATTTGTTCCAAAAGGCATCGAAAATGATCCAGTTATTTCCTTACAATGCCTAAGGTGTTTCAAGTGATCTTGTAACCAGTCAATCGCTGACTTTAAAATCTACCTTACGCTTGTTTCCCCTTCTACCTTCTACTTTCTACGATCGATTGTAATAACATTTCCTTCACCCCCCGGCGTCATTTTTCCGGCACTTTTTTCCTCTTCCGGCAATAAAATTCCAACATTTTCAATAAACTTTCCCTGGATAGCCTCAATATAAATAGACCTTTCAAATGGAATAAAAATTGCTATACAAACCCTGAGGTAAAAATGAAAAATAGTATCTACAGTACCGCCGCCGGTATGCTGACGTCGCTGGCCAGGCTGGATATTTCCACCAATAACCTGGTCAATATCGGCACCACCGGTTATAAAAGCGATATATCTTTCGAACAAACCCTCCGCAACCTGTCCGGCGGCCCTTTCCCGGGAAAAGATCAACCGGTCCTGGGCGGCAATGTGATCGATATGAAAAACGGCATCATCCAGACCACGGGCCGCGACCTGGACATGGCCTTTGAAGGCCCGGGCTTCTTTACTGTCCAGGGACCGGGCGGTCAAGAATTGTACACCAGGAACGGGGAGTTTGACCTGAACTCGAAAAAAGAACTGGTCAACGCGGAAGGTTATTATATCCTGGATAAATTCGATAAAAAGATTACCGTCCTCGGCGAAAAATTCCAATTCGCCCCCAGCGGCGAACTATTCATCGACGGCGCTTATTTCACTACCCTGAAAATAGTCGATATTCCCAATCGCGACCACCTGGAAAAAATCGGCGGTACGTTTTTCAAACTAAAAGATTACGCCCCACAACCCCAGCCCATTGAAACCCCACAAATAGCAGTGGGCGCACTGGAAAAATCCAACGCCGACTTGCTGCTGGAAGCCGCAAATTTAACGGGGGCCCAACGCACCTTCGACGCCCAAAAAGCCACGGCGGATGTCATATTAAATTCATTGAGAAAAGTGATTACCGAGATTCCAAGACCCATATAAAGAGGAAATAGGAGGTTCAACATGATGAGATCATTGTTTTCCGCTGCTTCGGGAATGAATGCCCAGACTTTAAATATGGATGTGATTTCCAATAACCTTGCCAATATTAATACCGTGGGATTCAAAAAATCCCGGACGGAATTCCAGGATTTAATCTATCAAACCCTGCGTGAACCGGGCGCCAGGTCCAGCATTACAACCGAAATCCCCACCGGCATCCAGGTGGGACTGGGCGTCAAACCCGTGGCCGTGAACCGGGTTTTTTCACAGGGCAATTTCAAACATACCGGCGGCGCACTGGATATGGTCATCGAAGGCGACGGCTTTTTCCAGGTCTCCATGCCGGACGGCGCGATCGCTTTTACCCGCGACGGTACGTTTTCCAAAGATTCCACCGGCAGGGTGGTTACCAACGACGGTTACCCGCTGGAACCGGCCCTCACCATCCCGGCGGACACCATCAGCATCACGATCGGAAACGACGGAACGATATCGATACTAAGACCGGGTGAGAATGAGGCCACGGAACTGGGCACCATTCAACTGGTGAAATTTGTCAATCCCGCCGGTTTAAAGAGTTTGGGTAAAAATCTTTTCATGAATACGGCCAGTTCCGGCGACCCGATCCAGGGCACCCCGGGCCTGGAAGGACTGGGCACCATTGCCCAGGGCTACCAGGAAATGTCCAACGTGGATATCGTCGAAGAACTGGTGGGCATGATCATCGCCCAGCGGGCCTATGAAACTTGCTCCAAAGCCATCCAGGCCGCGGACGGCATCCTGAGGAACGCGCTCACCATAGGAAGGGGTTAATGAAAAATATCGTTTTATTTTGTTTGTTACTCGTTTTCTGTGGGTGGTTAACGGCTGCCCCGGCGGCCAATACGCTGTTGCTGAAAGATTCGGCCGCGGTCAGCGATAACATCGTCAGGATAAAAGATATCGCCCTGATGGACGCCCCGACCCGCGACCGCATCGGCAACCTGGTCATTGCCGCGGCCCCGGAATTGGGTAAAACAGATACCATCCTGAAACGGGAAATTTATGAAAAACTGGTGGGCAACGGCGTCGAATCCCCACAGCTCAATGGCGCGGATTCCGTCAAAATTACCCGGAACGGTACGGCGGTGAATCCCTCCTTTTTTAAAGAAATGATCCTTGCCTACATCGTAAAAAATTCCAGGTGGAAAGACGGCGTCCAGGTGGAAATCGCCTCCTCCAAAGACATCGTCATCCCGCAAGCCGATGAAAACAATATTCGCTGGCAATTGATGCCGGCCAACGGCCAGGATTTCCTGGGCAATATCCTTTTTAAACTCCAGGCTTTCTCTAAAACGTCCAATGAAGAAATCTACTCCAACTGGCTGGTGGCAAAATTGAAAATCATGAAATCCGTTCCTATTTCCAACCGGGAAATCCGGAAAAACCAACCGATCAATGAAAGTGATGTCCGCTGGGAGGTAAGGGAGATCGACGCCTTCACCAAAGACGCGATTTTAGATAAGAACGAACTATTGGGGGAGAAGGCCGGGCGCATGATCCGGCCCAATTCCGTCATCACCGCCGGCCTGCTGGAGAAAAAATACCTGGTCTACCGCGGCGCGACTGCCCTACTGGTGGCCCAGTCGAACTCCATTAAAGCCACTTCGACGGTTAAAGTCCTTGCCGACGGCGGCTACGGGGATTCGGTGCAGGTAATGAATGTCTCATCCCAGAAAATCCTGTCGGCGGTAGTGACAGGCAAAAATCAAGTGGAGGTTACGGTCCAATGAAAATAAAATTTATTTTTACAGTGTTTATGATACTGTGCATTTCCATACCCCTGGCAGCGGATGAAAACGCCGGGAAAAAAGCGTCCCTCTGGCGGGAGAATTCCTCTTTTACCAAAATGGTTTCCGACCCAAAGGCCTGCGGCGTCAACGATATCGTTACCATAAAAATCGTCGATAACAGCACCGCCTCCAATAAAGCCAGCCTCGCCACCTCCAAGAAAACAACCATGAATATGGGCATCGACAATTTCCTGGGCTTTGAAAAGGAACTGGGACCTAAAGTAAACGGCAGTTTCGATCCCGGTTCCATGATCGGCGCCAACACCAACAACTCCAACCAGGGGGGCGGCGAAAGCAAACGGGAAACGAAATTAACCAGTTATATTTCCGCCCGCGTGATCGATGTCATGTCCAACGGCAACCTGGTGATCGAAGCGAAAAAAGAAGTCATGGTAAACAAGGAAAAACAAATCGCTGTATTAAGCGGTATTATCCGGCCCAGGGATATTTCCTACGATAATGTGATCGAATCCAATAAAATCGCGGATATGCAAATCACGTTCAACGGCAAGGGCCCGGTGTCCGAGCAGGCGAAGCGCGGCTGGTTGAGCTGGATACTGGGCGTTGTCTGGCCCTTTTAAATGAGAAACGGACATGAATAAAATCCGAAGCACGAAATCCGAAATTCGAAACAAATCCAAAATTCAAATCTTCAAAATTCAAAACAAAAACTGCCCACGAATTACACGAATTAACACGAATTTCCGTAGGGGCGAACCCCCGTGTTCGCCCGTTTTTTGTTTTGGTCATTTGAATTTTGGTCATTTGAATTTGTTTCGAGTTTCGATATTCGAATTTCGGATTTATTATTAAATATGGAGTTACAATGAAAAAACTAACGATAATAGGCCCGGTCATCCTGCTAATGGGTGTAAGTTTAAATGCAGTGGATGTCCGGATTAAAGATATCGCCGCTTTCGAGGGCGTACGGGACAACCAATTGATCGGTTACGGCGTGATCGTCGGGTTGGAAGGCACAGGCGATACCATCCAGAACAAGTTTACCTTTCAATCCATGGCCAACCTGCTGGATAAAATGGGCTTGAAACTGGATCCCTCGGCGTTCCAGATGAGAAACACCGCCGCCGTGGCAGTGACCGCCACGCTGCCGCCTTTCTCGCGGGTAGGTTCGAAAATCGATGTCACCGTATCTTCCATCGGCAGCGCCAAAAGCATCCAGGGCGGCATATTATTAATCACGCCCCTGAAAGCCGCCGACGGCGAAGTATATGCCGTGGCGCAAGGGGCCATCTCCATCGGCGGTTTCAATATCTCGCAAGGAATCGGCGGAACCAACATTCAAAAAAACCATGCCAATGTCGGCCGCGTCCCCAACGGCGCACTGGTGGAAAAAGAAGTCAATTTTAACTTCTCCTCGCAGCCCTACTTTACGCTGGTAATGTATCAAAGCGATTTCACTACCACCACGAGGGTGATGAACAGTATTAATAAAAGTTTCGGCGATGTGGCGGCTGCCGTGGACTCGCGCACGGTAAAGATCATGATCCCGGAAACCTACAGCCAACAAAAGGTATTAATGGCCTCCATGTTGGAAAACCTGGTGGTGGAGCCGGATACCCAGGCAAAAGTGGTGGTCAACGAACGCACCGGCACCATCGTATTCGGGGAAAATGTCAGGATCTCGAAAGTGGCCCTGGCCCACGGGAATATCACCGTTGCCATCAAATCCGGTTTCGACGTTTCCCAACCCGCCCCCTTCTCCGGCGGCGACACCGTAGTGACGGAACGAAGACAAACTTCGTTGACCGAAGAACCGGCGCGATTTACCGTCGTGGAACAGGCGCCCACCATTTCGGAAGTAGTGAAGACCCTGAATTCGTTGGGCGCCACGCCGCGGGATATTATCGCCATCCTCCAGGCCATGAAAAGCGCCGGCGCACTGCAAGCCGAACTGGAGATGATTTAACCATGATCGGGATCAAGACCACCAATAACCTGCCGCTGCTGCTGGAAAATGCGCTGCGAAAAAGCAATATCGAGAACATGGGCCTCGATTTGCGGGATATCGACGGCGGTTCTGTTTCCAAAGAAGAAAAAATCAAGCGCGTCGCCATCCAATTCGAGGAAGTGCTGATTAATACCCTGCTGAAAGAGACCTTCAAAGAGGAAGAGGAAAGGGAAGGCGAAGAAGAAGGGTTGCCGCTCCATACAGGATCGTTAAACGATTTGAGGCAGATGTTTCTTTCCCAGTATATTGCCGACAACGGCGGCCTGGGCTACCGCGAAATTATCCAACAGCAGATTAAGGACCACTATTTTAATGAGGATGGAAAGAATAACGATGACAGCAGCGATACCAATAAAATGAATTCTCCAACATCGCTGCCGGTATCTACGGTGCACACCATAACGGCGGCCTCTCCTACTCCTATGGAGAACATATCCAACCCGGTCCCTGGCCCCATCAGTTCCGATTACGGCTGGCGAAAAGACCCTATCGACGGTCTGACGCGGTTTCATACCGGCGTCGATTTCGAAATCCCGACCAATACCCCGGTAAAAAGTTTCATGGAGGGAAAAGTAACCTTCAGCGGCTGGGAAAAAGGGTATGGCTACCTGGTGGAGATCACGCATCCCAATGGGATGGTTTCCAGGTATGGGCATAATGGAGAGTTGAAGGTAAAAGAGGGAGACCATGTGGATTCCGGCGCGGTTATCGCGCTCTCCGGTTCATCGGGACGTTCCACCGGGCCGCATCTTCATTTTGAGCTCAGGAAAGGGGAGTTTTCGCTCAACCCGGTGAAAATGATAGACCGGTTGAATCCGCTGAATCCTGGGTTGTTGGCAAAAAATAGTGTTTGATTTTAGTTTAATTTTAAGGTTTTCGAAAAAAATGCCGATGTAGGGATTGTACTGCCTTGAAGGAGGTTTTTCATGAAAGTGAGTACAAATACCGACGGCGTCGATAAGATAAGCGCTGAGTATATCCGCAAAGATTTAAAGAAGGTCAAGCAATCCGGCCAGGAAAACAGGGCTGAGAATGATGCGTCTGAAGACCGGGTGGAAATCTCCACTAAAGCATTCGATTTGAATGCCTTGCAGGCAGCGGCCATGCAGGCGCCGGATGTGAGAACGGGAAAGGTGGCGGACATTAAAAACCGGGTCGATAACAATACCTATAAGATTTCCTATGAAGAATTAGCGGAGCGCCTGATAGAAGATGCCTGGATGGCATAGTAAGCTAGTAAGCGAAGGAGGTATCGCCCATGAGTGATGTAGGAAAATTAAGACGCCCCGGGGGCGCGGTATTTCCTACTTTCAGGAAAAGCGCAACCCCTTTCGTACCGGAAATGGGGGAAATCGATTTCTCTCAAGACCTCCTGGAATACGACGCCCAGGAGTCCACTTCCGTGCGGGAGAGTGAACACACCGAACAAGCCGTTATCCGGGACGAAAACCGCCGCAAACAATTCAAGTTCCGGCAAAAAAAACATAAAGAAGACGAAGAACAAAAACCAAAAGAAGAGGGTGCGCAGCATATCGATTTGCAGGCATGACCCCTGTCCCTTAATCAGGGGATAATTGTTAATTGTCAATTGTCAATTGTTAATGGTTAATGATTAGGAATAAATCTTTGCACGGTATGATGATATCATTAAAAAGGAAAACGATTATTTGCCGCGGGAAAACAAAAACCCGGCAAGGGAGATCGCTAATCCTGCAAAGTAAGTGAAAAAGAGCCTTTGGGAAGTCATTCTCATGGTAAATTAAGATAAATACGTTGCGTGAGGAAACTGCTTCTGTGCGCGGGGGAACTTTATCTGTGCGCGGGAGGACATTATCTGTGCGCGGGAAAACTATTTCAGTGTGCGGGCAGTCATTATCGTTGTGCGGGAGGTCACTTTCATTGTGCGGGCAGTCATTGTCGTTGCGCGGGAGGTCATTTTCATTGTGCGGGCAGTCATTGTCGTTGCGCGGGAGGTCATTTTCATTGTGCGGGAAAACTTTTTCCAGGGAACGAATAGGTGATTGGTTGAAATTCAGACAATTGCCTCCCGGAGATATTCGCCCAAATCCTTGAACGATTAACCAAACGAATTCCCTCCCGGCTTATTCGAGGCTGCACAAATACCTTCCCTCACTTCCCTTGCCTGGCAAGTTATTCGCTCTCTTAAAAGAACGTTTTCCAGGTAGGTCATCAGCTTTTCGGGGTAACAGACAGAGGCAGCGAGATAATTGTTCACGTTTCCAGGCAACCTTTCCAGGTTCACTCTTACATCCATCGGTTTTGCCCTGGGGATTTTTCCTGCCAGTCCCGAATGTCACTAAGTTAAGGCTATATTCTGGATTTATGAGGCTTTTCAGGCCAATGGATAATTGACACACTAACGGGGGGTCGGAATATTGTCCCATTCGGAGGCTATCCGAGAAGTCATGGA
>Ga0315278_10000341_pt1 | contig 41368 bp, 37 predicted proteins | sample YL17G06_0_MG_FD_203880 | JGI IMG/M metagenome (GOLD analysis project Ga0315278, IMG submission 203880) | Sediment microbial communities from Yellowstone Lake, YNP, Wyoming, USA - YL17G06_0 | ecosystem: Environmental > Aquatic > Freshwater > Lake > Sediment | place: USA: Wyoming | collected... | reverse complement strand
CGACTCCATCGGATGGCTCGCGGACGGCCGCATCGGGGCGGTCCTCCCGCACACCCGGCCCGAATGCGGCTGGAAGTTCGTCGCCAACGTCCGCAAGGCGTACAACGGCAGCGCTCCCCCGGAATGCTTTGTGTACGTCTATCCTTCCTCGTGGCTTCCCGGCGACGACGGGGGCCCGCCCCGGGATCCTCGCTCCCTCAGGAAAACGCCCGTGCCGGGGGAGACCGGCGATTCCGGGATGCTGTTCTCCCGCGTGGACGCCGCGGACAGCGCAAGGCCGATCGAGGAGCTGGAACCGCGTGTCCTGTTCCGGATCCCCATGGGGAAACGCGCCGGCGACATCGCGGGATCGCTTGTCGCCATCCTCCTTCTGTCGCCGCTGCTCCTGCTGGTCGCCCTGCTCATCAAGATCGTCTCGCCCGGCCCGGTCCTGTTCCGGCAGAAACGGGTCGGCTACCTCGGCAAGGTCTTCACCATGTGGAAGTTCCGAACGATGCACGTGAACGCCGACACGACCCTCCACCAAAACTACCTGCAGGAGTTGATCCGCAGCGAAAAAGAGATGACCAAGCTCGACCACGTCAGGGACCCCCGGATCATCCCCTTCGGCAATCTTCTCCGCGCAACCGCCATCGACGAGCTCCCGCAGCTGATCAACGTCCTTCTCGGCGACATGAGCCTCGTCGGGCCGCGGCCCTGCCTGCCCTACGAAGCATACGAATACCACTCCTGGCAGAGGAGGCGCTTCGACGTCATCCCGGGCCTGACCGGCCTGTGGCAGGTGAGCGGGAAGAACCGGACCACCTTCAAGGAAATGATGCGGCTGGACATCGGGTATGCGAGAAAACGGGCGTTCCTGCTCGACGTGACGATCGTCCTGAAGACCATCCCCGCGATCGTCGTCCAGGTGGCCGACCGGCCTTCCGGCGCCCGCGCACGGGCGAAGGAGCTGTCCGCCGTTACGCGGTTGGGCGCGGTGCTCTTCGCAATCCTCGTGGTGAACTCGCCCCGCAAGTAACCCCCTTCCCCCCCGGGCCGGCGCTGTCCCGCAATCCCCCGGATCCGGATTCAAGGGCGCATTTTCTCCTGGGCGCATTTTCTCCTTGAGCAGCTGGAGCAGATACGGTTCACCCCTCGATTTTCCTGGCGTCGCAGGAGCCGCGGCACGCGCCCAAGGAGGACAAGACCCGGGAAGAAAATCGGAATCCCCCCTTCGGTCTTCATCCTATAATAGATCATGACCAGGGGTACCGTTGGAACGCAGGGAAATGGTTCGTTTCCGCAGTCGAATCAGGACAGGGACCGAAAGGGCATAAGATAGAGAATGAAGATATCCGCCCTAACACCTGGAAAGACAAAGTTTCTGTCCCTCGCTTGCCTGGCCATCTCCGCAGGGCTTCTCATCGCGGGTCTATGGCCTTTTCAATTTCGGCCGGCCAACAACGTTCATTGGATCGACGGCCAGGCCGGCCTGCGGTTCGACCGGTACGGGATTGTATACGGCCAGGCTCCCCTGTTCACTCCGGGGGGGCCCCTCGACTTCGTGAAGCCTTTTACGATCCGGCTGGAATTACTCTCTCACGGAGAACCCTCCGACTACCTCCCGAAGATCCTGTCCGTGTACGACGCGCGCGGCCGCGAGCTTTTCATCCTGGGGCAGTGGAAGTCAGCACTGAATCTGAGCATCCTGGAGAGGCAAAGAGCCTATTACCTCGAGTATCAGGAAACCGAAGTCGGGAATTTCCGCAAGGGCGCAAAACAGTCCATCCTCCTCAGTTCGGGCGCAACAGGGTTGACGGTTTACGCCGAGGGGAAACCCGTATTCACCAGGCCCGGGTTTGGTTTTTCCCTTCTGTCGGGGAATCGGGATCCCGCCTGGCTCCTCCTCGGGAACTCTCCATCGGGGGAAAGTCCCTGGCGGGGGGATCTTCTCTCGCTCTCCTTCTATGCCGGCGCGCTTTCCCCGGAAGAAATCGCGACCCCCGGAATCGACCCCCTGGTGCACTACCTGTTTTCGGAGGGAAGCGGCACCGTATGCCGCGGGGGCGTCGACCCGCGCTACGATCTCTTCATCCCCCCGGTTTTCCGGGCGCCGATGAAACCTGTCCTGGCGCCGCCGTGGAAGGTCCAGGAAAATGATCTTTCCTTCTGGGTCGACGTAGCCGTAAACATTCTCGGCTTCATCCCTTTCGGCTTCACCCTGTCCGCATGGCGGCGCAAGGATGGCGGGCGGAAACGCCTGCCGGTCATGGTCCTCGTGGTCCTGGCGGGTGCGGGGATCAGCCTTCTGATCGAACTACTGCAGGTGTACCTCCCGACCCGTGACTCCTCGCTCACGGATTTCATGAACAACACCCTGGGGACATACATCGGCGCATGGCTTTTCCGGGTCTGGTTCAGGAAAGACTCGAGGAACTCGGGAGGTTGACCAGCCGGCGTTCCATGTCCAACGTGACGGACAGGTCCATCTTCGGACACGCCTGGTACATGGGAAGTTTGTGGACAGGACGGGGTTATTAGGGAAAGGAAAAAGAATCAATGGAGGAAAAATCGGATTTCACGCCCTCGTTGGTGACCGACCGGATGGAAACGTAGTAGGTCACTCCCCTGGACAGCAGGGGGGCAAGATTATTGAGATCGAAATTATTGTCCCAGGGCGGTGCGGTTGCGACGGGATCGTCCGCCGACCCGAAGGAAGCGTCCTGTTTGACGTAAATTTCGAATCCTCTCAAGTCCCCGGCGGGAACCAACGGGGTGTTATCTGCGAAAGCTTGCGGAGCCTCCCAAACCACCTTGGAAGGAGGGGTCGGGGTCGGCGTTGGGGTCGGGGTCGGCGTTGGGGTCGGAGTCGGTGCAGGGAGCGAAGAATTGGAAGACGATCCGCCGCCTCCGCATGCAGATAGAAGAGTCCAAAGAACCACCAGTGCCGCCAGGACCTGCATGTGCCGACGCATCGTCTTTTGCCCTCCGCTGGAATTACAACCTTCGATGTTCAAGAGCGCATTTTCTCCTTTGAGCAACTGGAGCAGATACTGGCCGTTCCCGTTGTTCCTCACAGGCGCGGCGAGGGCTTCGAGCCGGGCCGCATCGATGTACCCCATCCGGTACGCAACCTCCTCCACGCACGCGATCTTGAGCCCCTGCCGCTTCTCGATGGCTTCCACGAATGTGCCGGCCTCCAGGCGGGAGTCGTGGGTCTCCGTGTCCAGCCATGCGAAGCCGCGCCTGAGCAGTTCCACGCGCAGCGTCCCCTTTTAACCGGCACCCCGGGCGTGCCCCGCCGCAAGAGGGACAACGTCCTGCCGACCTTATTGCTGCATACCTTTTCCCGGAGGGACAGGGGAAACAGGTGGGAAGGGCCAACTGCCCGGATCGCCTGTTTTCAGGGCTCCCTTTCGGGAGGTTGCGGAGAGGGTAACGACTCTATCGTGAACCGCTTCAGGAACATCGACTCCCACGCGGCGGAGCCAACTTTCGCGCCAGTAGGGATAGATGGCGCGGGGGCAGAAATATCTGTGTAGGCTATGCTCCCCCGAGCAGACCACACTTTCCAGAGTCACGCATTCGTTATTCTTGAGCTCGATCATCCGACAGTTGCGGTCATCGATGAATCGTGTCACGCGTTGCCGGACACGAAAGGTCCCTCCACAGAAAGGAAACATCTCTTTGTCGAACCATAGCCCCCGATCTTTTCCGTTGGAATTGAGCGTCGCGGCGATTTCCTCTTTAGTCTTCACCTGAACCAGCTCTCCGGGTTGAAGGTCGAGACGCCCGTCACGGAGAGGCTCGGTACAAGTCCCCGGGAGATGGACCCACCAATTGGGAGGCCCGTCGAAGAGGCGGTTCCAAATCCTTCGAAGCTTGTAATGCAGTGTCTCCGCGAACGCGCGTGCGGTGATGCGAAGGAAACGTCCCAATTGAACGTTCCCGTTGGTGAACTCGCCCACATAGGGACGGGGATCCAGTACGCCGAGATGCATCGACGCCCTGTAGAGCTCGGTGGCTTGGCACCTGTATCCCTCCATGGGTCGGCCATCGAGGTCTTTGGTTTGCTTTATGCAACGTGAAATCCGTTCCATCAGGTCCTTCTTCCCGTTGTCTGCAGCTTCCGGGAACGGAGGGGGGGCACCGGGATCAATCCTGCGTAACCACGATTCCTTCCAAAAGAGGCGGCACTCTGCCTGACAACCGTCGTGTGCGGACCCATCGCAACGAGGCTGATCCTCCAGGAGCACCGTGTCGGGTATCCTTCGGCTAAGATATTTTTTGATGGTGTCGCAGACTTTGGAAGCGCACACGTCGATAACAAAGCGATTCCCGCAGTACCGGGCCATCTCGGGCATAAAGGGGAGTGCATCCGTGGCACCCTCTTCGTCGAGGGTTGCGAGAATCTCGGTCGCGCTCCTCACCTCGACCGTCTCACCACGCCTCAGGGTTTTGAGGACACCCTCCTCTCCATTTGGATGTCGTCTCATGATGACTTACCCTTCGCGTCTCGCCTGCTCGGCCAATTGCTGCAAGCGTCGTTCACGCGCTTCCATGGCCGGGGCCGGCTTCAGCCCTGCGATATCAAGGATTTGTTTCCAGCGATACACCCAGTCGTGGCGCAGGAGCGCCTCCATTGCGTTCCGGCGACTGATTTCCCGGAGTCGTTCCGGCTGTGCAGATAGACTCGAAAGCACGTCGGCTGTGTCGGAACCGTCTGTTTTGATGTCTATAACAGCATCCGGCCATCCGAACATTTCATGGAACGAGTCGCAGTCGGGAGCCTGCCCCAGCATCACCGCTCCTGCCGCCGATCCTTCGAAGTAGCGGTATCCAACCTCGATTTGGCCTTGATTCTCCTCCGGGGCATCCATCTTGGCAGGCCCAACCAGAAAATAGCGGCTTCGCTTCACCATGTTGGCAAGCATTTCCCGGTGCTGCCGATGATCCTGCACCTGGGCGTCGCTGGCTTGAAACGTATCGTAGAGATAAAAGAAATCTTTCCGGCCGGCTATGTTCCGGAGAGCCGTGTGGACCTTCTCCCATTTACGCCCTATGCTGCATAAATCAATAACACGAGCCGGTGGATCCGGATAAGGGCTGAATCGCACAACGTCAACGCCGCCCGGCAAATAGTGACACTTTCGCCCGGTGAAATCACTGACTGCACCAACGGTCTTGGAGAAGGCAAACACCACATGGTCAAATTGTTCCAGTAAACGCATCCAGTTTCCGTAGCAAGGAAGCATATTGGCCCAAAATTCTTCTATCCAACATACGCTGGTTCGACAATGATCTCTCCATCCCTTGATGGCGTTGACATGCCGCAGGTCCGTAAAATCTTGGCATACGGCGATGAACAGGTCATATTCCCTGGTGAGCCGAATCGGCCGGAGTCCCGGATTCACCAAGGCCAGTCTTTTAGTGAAATCATGCCAGACGAACCTTTTCTGGTGCTTCTCTCTTAGCCGAAACGTCCTGCCGGGGTCCAGAGAAAGCATGTCAACATCATCCACTTCCAGCAGAACGTCCTGGGCTTCATAGAGCCCGCACTGATACGCTCTGCGGGTGAAGTTCCTCGCCGTCGGGATGCAGATTCTGGGATTGCGCCGCGTGCCCGAAACCATGTCCGCGGGAAGGTCTGCAACGCTGTTGTTCCACATCGCTTGTATTTCCTTTAACGGCTCCGGATTTGTCGAAGCGCCGACTGCGTTCCCGGCATTGCCGAAGATTGTTTTGCCCCGCATTCCATATTCGTTTTTCCTTATCAGCCTAAGAACGCTTTTTAATTTCCCGCAGAAGATCCAGGTACATGTCTTTTTGTCCCATGATGTACAAGAGCAGCCATAAATACGAAACGATCAGAACAGATCCACCGACCAACAGGCTCGCATAAGGAGACCACGTCGGACCGAAATAGTATTTGAACAATAGAGTGGCCACCGCAGCAACGACACCTGACAGGAAGGGCTGTCTTAGCGACCGGAAAATATCCCGCGTGGAAATCGACGTGCCATGTTTAGCCCATGCGATCATGGGAACGATCAATAACGTCATTCCGGCAGAAGAGCCGAGGGCAACGCCCTCGGGGCCGTATCGCAGTCCGGCGACGTACCCCGTGATCAGCACGGGAGCAATGACCAACGCCATCTTCAGGCTTCGCCCCACCTGCCCTCTTGCCATGAGCAGCGGCCCAAAAGGATTAATCAGTGCAAAGGCCAGTCCGGTAGGGGTCAATAATCGGAGGATCGCGGCTGCATCTTTCCACTTCGGCCCGAGAAGAACGATGATCATTTCCTCTGCAAACACGGCACATCCAATGACGAAAGGGATGGTCAGGGCAAGGACCAAAGAGTATCCCTTCAGGAAATATTTCCGGAAGCGGTCGGGGTCGCCCTGGAGTCGCGAGAGCACCGGGAACGCTACCCAATCGTTCGCTCCGTTCAGTTGATCGATTGGCATATTGAAGAGCTGAAACGACCTCCCGTAGGTGCCGAGCGCCGCCGGCCCCCAATAGCGGCCCAGGAGGATCTTGTCGGCACTATAGGCCAGATAAATGACGAGGCTATTCAAGGTAACAGTGCCGCCAAAATTAAGCATGGAACGAATTCCAATGTTCCGGCGCGGCAATCCCGGAATCCATGGGAAGGCCACCCATACAAAAACGGCGTTGGCAACCGGTAAAACAACCTGCATGCCCACGAGAGACCAGTAGCCGAATCCCCCGACCGCCATGGCAATCCCGACGGCAACGCTGACCAACAGGGAAATCACATCGATCCCCACCAGTTCGGCATATCGCATATGGCGCCTCAGGAGTGCCTGGTGTTGCGTCGCGGCCGCATTGAAGATAAAACCGGATCCCAGCGCCACCGTTACCCAGAACAGTCTCGGCTCCCGATAGAAGGAAACAAGAACCGGCGCGAGCGATATGGACAGGCCCACAAGGATGGCGCCCACTGCCATATTGATCCAAAACAAGGTGGAAACCTGCTCGTCCGTGATGACGGGACGTTGCACCGTGATCGCGGAGAGACCGGCGTCCTTGAACATACCGATCACCCCCGTGACCGCGGTAACCATGCCCACCAGGCCAAACTCTTCCGGTACCAGGATCCGAGCCAGCAACACCAGGGAAACCGTGCGAAACAGGAATTTTACCGGTTGGGAGCAGATCGCGAGGAACCCTCCGCGAATGGTCTTCCCCTTCAGATTGTCAAGCACGATTCCGGCATCGCTGGCGCGACCCTCTATGGAATGGATGTTCATGGGGGTGTTTGCCTGATAAATCTAGGCACAGCGGTATGAATAGATCGGGCAGGGGAAACCGCGTTCCGGAGAACCCGGTTTCTCAAGCCTTACCATGGAATAAAGCAAGGGAGATTTTTCTGCAATAAAATGCTTCTGCGTATTTCGTGGGGGAAGCGCATTCCATCCCCCGGATGCGCAATGTCGAATAAAGGAGATCCTCGGTCAACCAGTGTTTGTCGCCTTGTGTCCTGAAGGTGTTCAGAATGTTGCTGACCTTGCGGTGACAAGTGGAGGTTCCCAGCGGCACGAAGAAATTCGGCGTTCCGAAATCACCGTCGTATTTTGGGACTTCATATTCCAGGATGAGATGGCTGCGGAAGGTATTCCATGTCAACTCGGAGATGGTCCGGTGGTCTTGATGAAGGTCCATCCGGTAATGGGTAAAAATCACATCCGGAGCAAATCTCTCCTTCACTCCTTCGAAATAATCCTTGATTTCTCCTCCTGTATACGGGAAGTACCCATTCCGGAATTTTTCTATTGTTACCGTTTTCCTCCTCGCGCATTCCAGAAAAATATTGGCGCTTGATCTCGCCTCCTTCTCTCTCCCTGGATCCGAGCTGAACACTACCCAATGGACTTCGGCGTCCCTGGATTCCTGCAGCATACTCAGCAACGTTCCCCCGCAACCGATTTCGATGTCGTCGCAGTGGGAGCCCAGGCATAATATCTTGATGCGCCGGTCGATATTTAATTTTATTCCCATCATCTTTTAAACACTTTACGGACAAGACCACATGACCGTATTCCTTATCCTGATGAAACCTTCAAACAATTATTGTTTTTCCATACCTCCCAGGGAGCATTGCCTTTGGAATGAATCTCATCCAAAATTTGCTTGTCCTTGAAAGTATCCATGGCCATCCAAAATCCGTTGTATTTGTAAGTTATAAGCTGCTTGCCCGCGATCAATCTCTGGAACGGTTCCTCGACCAGTTCCTCGCCCGCTTGAATATATTTGAAGATATCCTTCTTGAATACGAAAAACCCGCCGTTGATCCAGATTCCGGACTTGCTCAAGTGCGTGATTCCGTCCACTGTCAAGTCCTTTTTGAACGAAACGACATGGAAACTGTGGGTCGGCTGGACAGAAACGAAGCATCCCACCTTGTTGCATCGGTAAAAATTTTCGAGCACCTTCTCCAATGGAACGTCGGAGAGGCCATCGGAATAGTTGGCCAGAAAAATCTCTTCTCCTTCCAGATGCTTCTCAACAGCCTTCAAACGCTGTCCGATGTTCGAATGAAGCCCCGTGTCCACAAAGGTGATGCGCCAGTCGTCGATATCGCTCCCAAGGAGCTGGATGTTCTTCCCGCCCTTCGACAGCACGAAATCGTTCGAGGTGGCCTCGTTGTAATCCAGAAAATATTTCTTGACGATGTCGCTTCGGTATCCAAGGCATAAAATGAAATCCTTGTGCCCGTAATTTGCGTAATACTTCATCACATGCCACAGCAGGGGCCGATACCCGATCTCCACCATGGGCTTGGGAATCCGATCCGAGTATTCCCTCATCCTGAGTCTTAGACCCTGGCCACCGCAAAAGATCACCACCTTCATCGTATCCCCCGTTTCCTGCCGGAATCCCGTCCCCGGGCTGCCGGGCACCGATGGATGCCTCCTCGGACTCGGCGCAGTCTAGTGCTTATTCCGAATGTGTTCCTCGAGCCAGGTCTCATCCCGAAAGTGCATGTACTGCTCGGCGCGAAGCCTGTCCGCAATGCGCCCATCGGGCAGTTCGACATCATCGTAGGTGAGGACATCATCCTTTGAGACGTCCCGCTTCAACAGGCACCCTTCGACCAGCCCCTCCGGCAGGTAGCGATTCGCGCACATTTCGTCCGCATTCACCGCCTCGCCGTACGTCATGTACATTCCATACCCGTCAAGCATCTCGCCCGTTTTGAGATCACGTTTCGCGACCGCGCAGACCTCGACCACCGGCCCTCCGATTGGCGGCGCAACCCCGTCTCCAAAGAGCACCACGCGTGCAATCGCATTCGGCACTTCGAAGTGCACGAGGTGGTACGGAACCCAGAACGGGTACAGCGGCCCCTCGCCCATCTTGTACAAGTTAAGGTAGTGGCGCTGCTTCGGATCCGCGTGTTCCGCGAGGCAATACACCTTAACCCCGTGGGGTCCGACCATGTAGTCCACGATACCGCCGATTGCCCGGACCTCCTCGATATCGTATAGCTTCGGGATGTCCATGATGTTGCCGTCGTAAACCTTTCCCCGAGACATCCCGCGCAACTTCACCTTGAACCCGGTGGCGTTCGCCACGATGGACTGCTCGAAGCTGATTTTCGAGCCGTCGGCAAAAGAGGTCACCATCGCGGCGTTCTGCCCCCACCGCTCCGCCCACCCCTTCTGAGTCGCCGGGTTCCGGTAGGGATCCTGCAGCCCCTTCACATTCCCCATCACGCGCGGTATCAAGCCGAGCCCCTTCACCCAGCGGAACAGGTTCACCTCGGCGCCGGGCTCATCGCCCTCGCACGCTGAGAGGATGACGCCGTTCTTGCGGGCATGTACCTGAAGGATAGGACCGATGGTTGCGTCCACCTCGGCGTTCATCAGCACCACCGGCTTCCCGAACCTGAACGCTTCGAGAATAACCTGCGCGCCGAAATCCACGGAACCTGTCACGTCCACAACGACGTCGACCTCCGGAGAACGACAGATCATAAACGCGTCTTCGGCGACTACCGGCTTCCCCCTGCGGATCGCCTCGTCCAGGATGGTCTGCGTTCCGGCAGATACCACATCTTTGCACCCGGAGTACTCATAAACGTGGAAGGCGCGCTCCGGGCGACGGTTATAGACCGCCGACATCCGCATGCCCGGCACACTGTTCACAATCTGGTTGGCGAGCCCCTGGCCCATGAAGCCGGCACCGATCATGCCCACCCGAATAAATTTCCCCTGTTCTTCCCGGGCCCGCAGGGCCCTGTCCAAAATGATCATCGATTCCTCATTTCCAGGCCTCCCGGCAAAAAAGGCCGGACGCGGCGATTCCGGTCTTTTCCGGCGCCGACTTCAAGCCCGCATCTTCTCCTTCAACGCCGCCTCGACTTCCGCAAGAAGTTTCCAGTTCGCATCCTTCTCCGATATCTCCGTCATGGGAAGTGGCCAATGTAATCCGAGCCCGGGGTCGTCATATCGCAGGCCTCCCTCGGATCCCGGGGTGTAGAACTCGCCTACCTGGTAACTGGTCTCTGTTACATCCTCGAGGGCCTGGTATCCGTGCGCAAACCGCTCGGGTACGTATAGCGCCCGGTGATTGTCGGCGGTGAGTTCCACCGAAACATTACCGAGGTAGGTCGGACTCTCCGGGCGCAAATCCACGATGATATCGATGATCGCCCCCCGCGTGCAGTGCACCAGTTTTGTCTCCGAGGCAGGCGGGAACTGGAAATGCATCCCGCGAAGAGTCCCTTTCTTCTTGTTAAATGCCACGTTGGCCTGCACAATGATCTTCTTGAGGCCGTGGGCGGAGAATTCCTTCTGGCAGAAAGCGCGCCCGAAGAAACCGCGGTTGTCTTCCCTGCGCTCGATATCGAGAATGAAGGCGCCCTTGAGCTTCGTCTCGGTGAAGATCATCTCCACTTCCTCCATGGGGTATCCGCCCACCCGCGTTTGCCCTTTCTCGCATCGAACACTTTCCCCGTCAACTCGTTATGCTCCCGGTGTCTTCTCTCCGAGCCACCGGAGGGTATCGTCCAGGCGGTTCGATGAAAGAAGTTTCTTGATGTGGTCGATCCTCTTGTACCTTGGTCCTTCGAAGTCTTCCTGGCGAATCCCGTGTTTTTTGTACGAATGGTAGAGCTCTTCCGCGCCGGACATAGCGTCCCATTTGGGCCTGTGCCGGGGAAAGGTGGAATGGAATTTCCCGAAATCGACCCGGTAACACCTCTTGTCGGGGCCCGCATCCCTGGCGATTTCGATCCTGCATCCGGGGACGATCTTCTCGACGATCCTCGCCAGATCGAGAATCCGGTAGTTTTCCGCGTTGCTTCCGATATTGAAAGCCTGATTGTGAACCGTCTCCCGTGGCGCCTGAAGGATCGTTATAAAGGCTCGGGCGATGTCTTCGACATGGACCACAGGTCTCCAAGGCGTGCCGTCGCTCTTGAGGTAGACAATTCCCGAAGCGCAGGCCCACGCAACGAGATTGTTGATGACGAGGTCGAAGCGCATCCGGGGAGAGACGCCGTAAGCCGTCGCATTTCGTAGGAAGGTCGGACTGAATGACGCGTCCGCGAGGGCGGCGACATCCCTTTCCACCAGGACCTTGGTGGTCCCATAAGGGGTAACGGGATTGAACGGAGCCTCTTCGTTCAGGAAATTGTCTCCGGACGCGCCGTATGTGCTGCAGGAAGAGGAAAAGAGGAACCGCTTCACCCCCACCGCTTTGGCGAGTTTTGCGAGTTTCACGGATGCCTGATGATTGATATCGAAGGTCAGAAGGGGGTTGAGGTCGCTTAAGGGATCGTTGGACAATGCGGCAAGATGGATGACGGCGTCGTACCCTTCGAGATCCGAGGTTTCGACATCCCGGATGTCCTTCCTCGTGAAGGGGAAACTCGGGAAATCCGGGCCGTATGTGCACTCGGCGTAGAGGTCGCTGTCCATCCCCTGGACCTCATGGCTTTCCATCATGAGCAAAGGCATCAACACGGAGCCGATGTAGCCGTTGGATCCAGTTACCAAAATGCGCATAAGTTACTCCTTGGGAGGTTTGTAAAATAGATGTCGTATGGACACTATGAAAAGGAAGAGGATAGAATCAACGTTGTATTACAAAACAGGGAGAAGATAACAAGAATTCACGCACTATTCTACTCTAATATTGGTTGGGGGCATGGGTTTCTTTGTTGACTTACCAGTCGACAAGGGGTGTGGATAAGCAAAAGGTTTATAAGTTATTATCAACCCACTACAGGACGAAGGCATCGTGTCAGAAGCATTGGAACAATAATCCCGACCGTTAACCACGTACTTCTGCGAAGAAGTTTCAATGATTGGGCCGATAAATGATCCATTCAATCTGTTGTTCCACGCGAGAACGGGCACAGGGTGCCTGGTAACGTTACCATCCCACCCGGGTTGTTCCCTGCAAGGATATCCATCTGAACTGGCGTTGTTATCTATGGTTTGGCAGGAATTAACCGCCCCGCCACAGCCGGAATCAGATGTACAAGCTGTAGCATAAGTCCGGAGGACGCACATTTTCGGAGAGGCGTTACTGCAAAGCTGATCCATTGGTGGGTATCCCGGTGTTCTTGCACGGTAGTAGTCAATACGAAAAGCTCCGTCCTCGCTGTAATCCCCTGCAAACGTGTTGTTATACACCACCCCTATTCCGCTTCGAAGATGAAGCCCCCAGAAGGTTTCAGGGTCTGTCTTGTTAAATGTGTTTTCGTAAATCTCCCACTTCCTGCATCCCCTGAAATCCACGTTTCCGTGGTGCATCTCTATATAGCTGTTATTGACCATGTTGTATCGAAAAACGAAAGCGCCACCCTCGCAATCCGTTACCGGGATACTAGCATTCCACGTAGACCTGGTAAGCGTGCAATTCTCTATATAAATCGAGTCATCGGAACCCAATGGGGACGCCCTTTCCCATTCGTTGTTTCCGCCACTGGTTCTGTTCCCGCGGATATGTATCATGAGGCCTTCAGGTTCGATAAAGGTGCAATGGTCGATAACTCCTTTCAGATATCCAGCCCATCCTCCCAACGTTGCTTGTATCCAAATAATCCTATTCGCCGCCCAACCAGTAGAATGATCGAACGTGATATGGTCGATTCTCCATGCTTTTGAGTCCCCGCCGACATCGATTCCGCTGCCGCCATTATCCGATATTGTCATCCCGGTAATACGCCACGTTTTTCCATTGGGCACAGACACACCGATTTTTGCACCGGCGATGTTCGTTATCCCCTCCCCTGCCCCTTGAATTGTGATTCCTTTCGAGAATGACACGGGGCCATCCCAGGTGCAGGACCCGGAAGGGATGGAAACCGTGTCATCATCAGAAGCAGCATTGATGGTACTCATGACATCAGTCTTGGCACAACTTGCCGCGGTATAGGTAGCGGCATGTAATACGGTTGGTGATAATAATAGAAGGGACCCCGCATAAAATATTCTCGATGACATTAAAACCCAACCTTCTCGAACCTTTTTCATAAAACCTCCTTTGATATCAGAGTCAATCCCGTTGGACTACCGCTTCAGAGAGCTCCATATCATAAGTTGTTGGACACTTTATTGAAACAAGAAAAAATAAGAAATATAAAAGATTAAGCCCGGAAAGATACGCTTCTGTACAACTATACAAGAGAATCGTTACAAGGATGGTAAGTCGAAATACGCTAAAGTCGAATTTTTCCTCTAAATACGCATTAATATCCCTATAAGTAGCCAATATAACTGCAGTAAAAAAAACAAATCCTATGATACCAAGGTTCAAATATATGTCCAGATATCCATTGTGGGCAGAATGGGTCCTGAATGTTTCGTCGGCCAATCTAATCCTATTTAAGGTCCAAAAACTATCATACCCTGTTCCAAAGAGGAAGTCTGTGTTAAAACCTATTAAAAAATCCCACATTGGGACACGCGTGGTTAATGTGCTATCTCTTCCAAGGCTGCTGATTATTGTTTTACTTATCTCAAATATATATTCACTTATAAATATAAATACGATTCCAATAATTATGAAAATATTAATATATTTTGGGTGATTTTTCATAATTTGAAATCTTGTTCCAATTAAAATAGCAAGCCCTGTTAAAGTACACATCCATGACGTTGCGCTGTCAGAAACATACAGCAACCACAAATTCATGCTTAAATATATTGTAGGAACAAAATACTCCATAAAAGTACTATTTCCATCTTTTCTTTCCCTGATATTGATAAGACACCAAACAAAAATAATACAGAAAATCGTACATATCAGCCCAAGTTCATTTTTTTGCCCCGTAACACCGCTATACATCACGTCCCCAGATACATGGTAATGTCTTCCAGTGTGAGGATAGTATTTGATACATATTATTGATAGTGGTATTAAAGCATAGGCACATCGTCTAAGTATCGTCTTTATCGCCTCGACTGGATCGGGTTCGCTCAAGACCACCAGAGCCATCACTGGATTTCCAATTGCCTTTATAAATCTCTTCATGGCAACAAATGGAATATCAGACCAGAGAATGCTGTTTGCTGCGTAAAGGAAAAATATAGAGATAGCGACATTTTTATATATTACCTCCGAAAATATTATTTTTCTGTTAATTAATATCATTATTCCCGCAATATTGAATGCTAAAAATATTATCCTATCGAATGGGCTACCATCCATTACATTATCTGCCCCGCCTAAATCAAACCAATAAGAAACATTCCGTGATCCAATTACCATCATCCATACCAATACAATCCACAAATTAATAGACATATTGGGTGATTTTTTATGATCAATCCAAAATATAATAATTATAAAACCAATACAAAGTATAAGGGCGGTCGTGGGATTCATGTTATTTAAATATTAATAAATTTTAAACCCATTTTCCAAAGCAACTTTCAAATATTTTATACATTCGAATTTTTTGCAATTATTTCTTCGTAAATTTTTATAACCGGCAATATTATCGATCCTGATTTTGCAGAATAACGAACAACTTCTTCAAAAAAAAATTTATTACACCCGTATGGAGAGGAATCATCATCCACACCGTGAGTGGCGAAAATAAGCCATCCTTTCTCTAAAGAATTTTTATCTATTATTTCCTTCACAGAGGAAAAAGTTGGGTTTTTACGGTTATCCAGAAAATATGCGTTGAGATTATTGAGGTCGATTGTCCCTTTATTTGTTGTCTGACATCCCCCCCGTGAACAAACAAAATATTTTTCCGCTGTTCGTTTTGCATCTGGTGTAACATTACCGACCGGGTAGGCAAATGTCTTGAAATTCACATGAGGAAATAAAACACTTAAAGTGTCATTATTTTTAATTATTGACTCCTCAAAATAATCAATTTTTTTTTCCCATGCATCCGTATGGCTATATGTGTGGCAACCTAATTCATTTCCATCCAATAGAACGTTCTTAAGGATATCCAGATCCGCGATTTCTCCGCAAGGTAACTTTTTATTTAACATTCCTAAAGAAATATAATATGTTCCTCTGAAACCATATTTATTTAAGATATTTCCACCAATAGTATAAGCCGTCTTTGGAAAATCATCGAATGTGAAAGAGATGAATGGTATTGTGACATTCATATTACAAGATCGTTTTCCAAAAAGGGAAGCTTCCATCCTTCTATATTTATTCCATATTTTTTCTGGCAATTTATACATATCCATAGATTTAGGAAATTTCACGGTTCAAATTTTACCGATCAATAAATAATCTATGAATTAATTCCATTGTTATTATTTTATGTATCTCGGTAGTATAATTGCACTCGCCCTTCAAATGGCCTTCTACCATTTTTATTATAAAATCTGAATTCCAATATGATCTGTTTGCAGTACGTCTATCCAATAAAATCTCTCGCACATAACAGGATAATTCATTTTTATACCAGATTCGGAAATGATAAAATTTATGTCGCCCGAGGAACAATCGTTCCAGGTGCCATGACTGGAAAATGGAATCCAATCTCGCCAGCCATTGTGGCATGCCGTAATCGTAGGCATATTCCGCCTTGAACAATAAATCTTGAATTAATCGTTTGCTCGAAGGGAAAAAATAATTGGAATCCCCTCCGAACCCCCTGTCCGTCACCAATTCAGCCAGACTTGAATTCCCATCTCGAATAAGTCGAAGCGAAATATCGCTTCCCGTCCTGGATTCTGGCGGCGCTTGATACACCATGCCCACCAGATCGTTGTCCAAAAAAGGCGAGCGAACCGTTAACTGGGATTGCTCCACGGAGAGTCGGCCATAATGATGCCAAGGCGCCTGCTTGGCCACGACGAAAGACAATGGATGTCCTCTGCGGATTTCCGTAAATGTCGTGCTGGCTTCTTGAATGTGCTTATAAAAATCTTCATTGAAAAGCTGTTCACAGGGAGGATTTGGCTTGAAGGCGATATTGCTTCTTAACACCTCGCTGCCGTAATTGCCGGTCATGCGTATCGGGGCAATATCTCTCGCCAATTTATTGGCATATAAATCCGGCGATCCACTTACATCCATGCTCCCATCCGTGATGTACACCGTTCTCTCGGCAAGCTTCGGGAAATTTGATAAAAAATCTTTTTCCAGGCGGATAACCTTGAATGGCTGATTGCACAAAGTCGCAATTTCCCGCGCTATTTTTACGTCGGCGGAGTCACGATATACGCCTCCAAATGTATAGCATGGCAATTGAGCAGGTTTTGGATTGAGGTACGCCAAGATCATTCTGGTATCCAACCCCCCTGTCAGGGACATTCCGATTTTTTCCTGTGGACGAAAATATCGCGGAGGGATGTGTTCAAATGTATCCTTCAACCTTTTGTAATATAAATCTGTATCCAATGCCGGCTTTTCTTCCCAATTGCTTGCTTTGAAGTAACAGCCCTTGTCTGCGATACTCCCCTCACGAAATATCCACATGGATCCACATGGTAATAAAAATATTTTTTCAAACAACGTCCTATCTTCTAAAACGCAACCACAACTAAAGAACTCCCCTAAGCCCTTGTAATCCAGGTTGCCCAATTCTGGTATAACTTTAATTAACGACTTTGCTTCACTGGAAAAAATAAATACGTCCTTGCTTTCATGATAATAGATTCGTTGCATCCCATATCGATCATTGAAAAGAATGACTTTCTTGTTCAAAAGATCCAACAGGACACCACTGAATCGCCCATTCAAGTGGCTGAAAAAGTCGTCACCCTTCTCCTCATAAATATGTATTAAATAGCTTGCATTTGAAGGATCCGGTTTGTGTCCCCTGAATTTCAGGTTCTCAATGAAATCTCTGCCTGTGAAATCTTCCCCGGAAAAAAACAAGCATAAATCTTTTTTTTCATTCCATATGGGCATGCAATCCGCAAATGACCCTTTATGGCATGCCCAACCGACATAGAGACCTATATGATCGTTAACATATCTTCCCGATGTGTAAAAGGATTCATGCATCATACAATTGATCATCAAGTCGAGATCTCTTTCATTTAATCTTTTGTCTGTCGTACTGACAATGCCGGCAATGCCTGGCATTTATAATCCTTTCCGCATTTTTTCCAATGTTTATTTTTCTAATAAAACCGCAATATTTCTGTCGGGATACATATTACTAATTAGTTTTTACTTGTATTTATTTTAGGATGGTTACATTTATAAAACCTATTAGAAATATATCTCAACCAAGCAGGGGTTCCCTTATTACATCAAGGAGCTGGAGTTCCGATCCAATCATTGCAAGAGGGACCTCTTTCCGTTGATCCAGAGTTATATTCAGTCTCGTGCATCATGCATAAAACCATTTTCTGAGGATCTTTCTTGCAACTTTCTCCATCAAAAATTTAACCTTCTATTAATCCCATTATTCCAGGGAAATTATGATCCCAGCCTATTCCTATACCATTATTTCTCCATAATTTTTGTATCTATAATCATAATATTTATTCCTGTATTCTTTTAATTTATTTAAGTATTCTTCGGGAATCAATCCTTTTAATCCGTGATGCAATTTGTATTTCAATATATATTCTCCGACTACGCTCATCGGAACATAATATCTTGGAATTTCTATCTTCTCAAAACCGTTCCTCTGCTTGAATTCACTCAAAGTATCTAATCCGTTTATTCCCCGTGATATTTTCCCATAAACAAAATAATGAACCTTTCTTTCGGAACATATTTGAACAGCTTTCGAAATTAAAGCATTCGGGATGGCTTTATCTCTATGACTAATTAGAGATAGAATCTGCATTGGAATAGCCGTATTTGTAGAAAATACTATTTTCATGAAACCAACTAATTCTTCATTAATATACGCTCCGACAAATTGGCTATTTTCAACAAAAGTATTATTTTCTTTTTTAACAGTATCAAACTTTTTCCCGTAATGCCAAAATTTCCTGCCTTGCCGGATTTGCGTTTCGTTATAAATTTTTGTAATTCCTTGAACTAATTCATCATTAAATTCAATTGATTTTACAATCACACCCTTTTTCTCAGATTTTCTTATCGCCCTGCGAACCATTGGATGTACTTTTTTATTAAACCAATCCTCGTATGTTGTAATAGTTATTGCGGCAGAATTATCATATTCCATATAGTAATTATATTTCGGAATGTTCTCTGATAATTCTTGTTTAAAGGTGAATACATCGACTGGAAATCGCCTTCTTTTCAACTCTTCTATGGTATATTCAGGATTATCAATATTCTGAAACCACTCTTCTTTAAGTCTGGCAACTTTAATGAACATTCCTTCTGACACAATATCTCTTTTTTCTATATTTATACCATTAACTTCGAGCAGTTTACCTTTTACACTAATGGACGTTTTATAATAATCCATGCTACACCTCTATGCATATCTGTTTTTTTAATAATGATCCCACGTAAAACAAGAGGTGATTGAATACATTTTGGCACCCGCTTTTCCGACCATATTTCACTTTTCATCACTTATTTGTTTATTCCACCACTGTAGGATCCCAGATGTCGGCTTAGCACGGAGATTATTGATGAGAAAAGGCGTTACCATGTCCTCTTTTCGACCACATCGATACCGAACGTCGCAAGGAGCTTTCCGATGTGGTCGCAGGACTTCACAAGGTATTTCATGAGCAAGTGGTGCCCTGCCAATTGCAAAAACGGCAGGGAAAAGACATACAAGATGAATGCGACGAATGATTTCGATATACCCAGAACGTTGAAAGGCTGGGACCTGGCGGATACCACTCCCCGGAGTAAGGCCCTTTTCAGGAAATACGACCGGCTCATCCGCTCCGGAGGGACGTTTTCATAGACGGGTGCCTCGTTGCACCAGACGAAGACGTGTCCCTTCCGCATCATCCGCCTGAAGAAATCCGTGTCCTCCCCCCCTGTACTGCCAAAGCGGGGATCGAACGGGAATTCTGCCCCTTCGAACATACTCATCGCGATGAGGACGTTCCCCGTCCGCATATATCGGGAGTCCCGGAGAAACTCCCCGGTCGGGAACTCTTTCCTGTCGTGCAGTCCCCCCTTGACGATCCACTCGGGCGGGTCGACTTCATACCGTGGCCTCACGGGCCCGAGAACGCCGTCGGCGTTGTGTACCTTGCATGTTGTGAACAGGTTCAAAAGCCAGTCTTCCACGGGGCATTCGTCGTCGTCGATGAATGCCAGGTAGTTCCCCCTGGCATTTTGGATCGCCCGGTTTCTTGCGAGCGCGATGTTTTGCTCCGGCTCGCTGACGTACGCAATGTCGATCGGGTTCCTCCCGCAGAACAGGGAGACGGTGCTCTTCGCCGAGTGGAACGAATCGTTGTCAACCACGACAATGGAATACGTGAAGGATCGCCCGGTCGCCTGAATCGAAAGACGGTCAAGCAAGCGCTCAAGAAGGTGCGGACGCTTATACGTGCAAACACAAACCGAGATGTGGTCCGTACCCTCGGCCATCTACTTCATTCGCGATAGCAGCAGGGCGAGTCCCTTGTACATCGTGGCCTGCCCCCAGTGGAACATCGGGGCCTTCGCCTTGATCAAGGGATATTCCCGATAATAAAAGTGGCCATCGGGGTCTTGCATGTTCTCGATCATCCACATGGCCACTTTCACACCCAATGCCTGGGCGTTGGGGACGATCTCCGAGAAATTTGCCAAAGTCTCTATCGCCTGGGCCGCGCATTGGCTGTCGACCGGGTAGGTCCTGTCGTGGTAATACTTCGGTCGTCCATTGTCCTCAAAGAAATGCTTTTTGAAAAACTCGAACCCGGTTCCAAGGTTGACATCGTATTGATGATCGCCGGCGGATTCGATGTAGCACTTCAGGCTGTCAAGGTTGTAGCCCGTATGGAAGTTGTCGATCCAGTGCTGGTTCGTCGCCTCCCCGTAATACCAAGCTCCGTTGGGTAGCTGCCGGGAGCAACTGTATTCCATTGCCTCCCGGGCCAGCAGGCGATAATCGGTGTTCCCGGTGATCTTCGCCGTCCTCGCGAGCATGGCCGCGCCCAGCATGTTCGAGTTGTGGATCGAACTTTGTCCGGTCGCCAGGTAGCTGATGCAGGTGCCCTTATCGGTCCGTTCCCGAGGGAGGGCCATGATCCACCTGCAGACACTGACCGCCACGTCGAAGTATTTCCGCTCCCCGAGGATCTCATAGGCATCCAGGAAGGCATGACCGATCAAAGCCGTCCAGACGATGATCGACTCGTGCCGTGAATACCTGCCGTTGCGGCTGGCGAAATCGAAGTGGTTCGCCCAGCTGAATTCCGTGAACTTCTGGGATTTGTTCCGTATCAGCCACTCGAGGCAGGCCACGGCCCTATCCTTATAGGAGGAGTCGCCGGTCAGCCTGTACAAGGTTAGGTACCCCGAAGCCATGTATCCTCGCCCCTTCGTGGATTCGAGCGGTTTTATGCCGAGCAAGGGGCGAAGGTTCCACGGGCTCTGCCGGACCAACTGAAGCAGTAGCCGATCCAGGAAAAGGCTTCCGAAGGTCAACGGTCTGAGAACGGAGGAAAGGCCGTCGAAGGGTTCGTAACCCTTATAGCGATGTTCCTCGACCCAATGCTCGACCTTCTGGATGCTATTCTGGAGCCGACCTTTACATTCGTCCATCAATTTGCTCCACGGTTCGATTCCTGCCGAGCAGGATGTTTTTCAGGCGTTGCATCTGCTCGACTCTGTGAAAGTGCATCAACTCCTTCGGGATGGGCCGATCCATACGGCTGATCGCCCCCCACGCGTACCCTATGAAGAGGCATAGCCCGCCGAGGACATATGGCTTCGACTTCATTTGGAAGATGGAGCGGAGAATTTCCCACACCGGATGGCCGCCGAGGTAGTAATCTTTTTTCCCATGCTTGAACCACGCCTTCAGTTTGCCATTCTCGGCTGTGCCCATGGGGCGATGGTGGAAAAAGGTCTTCTCCGTGAAGGTCCTGGCCTTCCACCCCTTCATCCTGGCGCTCGTTACAGCGGTCCAATCGATTCCGCCACCCTTGATAGGGATGTAGCCTCCGATGTCCTCAAAGCATTGCCGGCGGAATAGCTGACATGCTCCAGAGACGTGTTCGATGTTCGCGAAATTGTAGTTGTAGATTACCGAAGTGTTTTCGACGAATGGAGTACCTGCCACTCCCAACCGCGGGTTTCTCTCGAATTGACCAAGGAGGAACTCGAAATAATCCGAATCGAACGTGATGTCGGCATCAAGATTTCCTATGATGTCGTAATTCAGATCGTTTATTTTCTGATAGCCCGCGTTAAAACAATGAACTTTCGCGGCGAAATCCCTTTCCGTACGTACGGGCATCCGTACAATCTCCATCCACGAATGTTGGGCCACATATTTATTAACGATTTCATCCGTCCGATCGGTGGATCCATCGCTCACAATTACCCATTTTGTCGGACGAATCGTTTGAGATATCACAGAAACTATGTTTTTTTCAATATTTCTTTCTTCATTTTTCGCTGGAGTAATCAATACGTATGAAAGGGAATTTTTAAAAGACATGCCTGGAATTTACCGATATGACTGTATGTGATTAATTCAGCAAACCACGATAATAATAATTTATTTTTCGCTAATTTTGCAACTCATTTTTGGTTATGTATCTTGCTATTTCCTCGGCCATTACCCGATACCCGTTCTTGTTGGGATGCATATCCACCGCGCTATTCAAATAAATTTTATCCCGCTTGATCGAACGCTGCATGATTGGGAGCAGATCGATATATTCGATATTCGAATTCCGTAAATATGAAAGCATCTTTTTTTTTGCAATCCGCTCATTTTCTATTACTTTTTCATTGAATTCGCCAAGAGGAATTTCATAATTATTTTCCAGATACTCGGAAAATGATGATTCCTTCGTTGGGATAATTGCAACGACAAATCGGATATTTTGCCTTTTGCATAGCATATTCATTTCCTGAATAAGATGTAATGTTATGCGCATCCCCTCTCTTACGTTCTGGTTTTCCTGATTGAGGCCTTTCAGCACGCTTTTTGGCAGAAAAGCCTCTTGGATATTTTTCTCCTTTATCAATAACGTAGACGTATTCTTGGTTCCTGATGCGGCCTTTATCTGCATTTCCCCTTTGAACTTGTCAAACAGACCATGAACCAGGACTCTATAAATTATGCTATGCTTTGACAGCCAGTTCCTTATTTGCTTGTTCCAACTGACGTGATTTGATTGTTTTTCCCATATATCCCATAACGTGGAATTGTCATTCAAAACAATGCCTCGTAAGTATTTCCAGTGGTCAAGTCCATATGTAATTTCAAAAGCATTATCAAAATCGTCTCCGAGATAAATCCCACACAGTATAATACGAGGCTTCAGTCCAATTGCCTTGTTATTGAGTAAATAATAATACTGATTCGGTCCGTATCCGCCCAAGCCAAGATTGTATACGCTCTCCCTCGTCAAACTTCCAAGAACATGGGGCCATGACTCATTCATTTTTGCCCCATTCCCATAGGTATGCGAATCACCGAGAGCGACAATATCGGAGGACGCAGGGACTTTCCGGTTTCTGAATCCCCATTCGTCATGACCACCGGATTCTGGAGGAATCGCGATCCCCATGATGTTGTCTCGAACCATTGTCGGAGACAGATAATCAACCGGATCCAGAAATATCCTGGAACCCAGTTCGCACAACAACAATCCGACCAGTAAAGAAATGAAAAATATAAATATATTTTCAATATATTTCAATGTGAAAACCGTTTAATCCAATACAAATTCGTTTTTCCAGTCTGTTTTTTCCGAATAGACAGGCTGTTGATTTTTATCAAAAACATGGTTTTCCATCACCAGGTAGTCCATTTCTGTGCGCATGAAACATCTGTATGCATCCTCGGGAGTGCATACAATGGGTTCGCCGCGAACGTTGAAACTTGTGTTCACGACGAGGCCGAACCCCGTTTTTTCCTTGAACGCACGGATCAGTTTCCAGAACCGTTCATTCGTTTTTTTATCTACGCTTTGAATTCTTGCGGAGTAGTCGATGTGGGTGATCGCCGGCACATCAGACCGCAGATGGTAAAGACGTTCGTACATCCTCATCCGATCGTAGTTTTCCGGAAGGGTGTTTCGGCGCTCTTCCCGTACCGGTGCAACCAGGAGCATGTAGGGCGACGGACGATCCAGTTCGAAATACTCCCCGATATCCTCTTCCATAACCGCCGGTGCGAATGGACGGAATCCCTCCCGAAATTTGATCTTGAGGTTCAGTTTCTTCTGCATTTCCGGCGAGCAGGGGTTGCAGAGAATGCTCCGGTTGCCCAAAGCTCTCGGGCCGTATTCCATTCGTCCCTGAAACCATCCCACAACCATGTTCTGCTCGATCAGGCCCGCAGCGACCTCGCAAAGTTCATCGAAATCCGCATAGTGAACATAGTATGCCCCGTATCTCTTCGCCAGACGCCGGATCTCTTCGGGACCATATTCGGGTCCAAGATAGGCCCCCTTCATCGCATCCCGGTCTGGAACCGCCTTTCTTTCCTTGCCTTGACCAATATGCCAGGCCGCATAGGCCGCACCCAATGCCCCTCCCGCGTCTCCGGCCGCGGGCTGAATCCAGAGGTCTTCAAACAGCCCGGAGCGCAACAGCTTGCCGTTCGCAACGCAGTTCAGCGCGACTCCCCCGGCCATGACAAGAAACCGGCTACCGGTCAATTTGCGGGTTGTCTCCGCCAGCTTCAGAACGACATCCTCGGTAACCTCCTGAACCGCAAGGGCCATATCCATGTATGTCTGTTTCAGCTCTTTTTCCGGCTCCCTTCGGGAAATTCCGAACAGACGTTCCCATTTCTCATCCCGGCACATGGTCAGTCCTGTTGCGAAATCAAAATATTCCATGTTCAGGAGAATCGACCCATCCTTGCGGATATCTACCAACTCCTCAGTTATATTCCGTTTAAACATTTTTGTCTGTTCAGAACCCTGGTGTCCGTATGGGGCAAGGCCCATGAGCTTATACTCGCCGCTGTTCACCTTGAAACCGCAGTAATAAGTAAAAGCGGAATACAGAAGCCCTAACGAGTGAGGAAATTGAAGCTCCCGCAGTATCGAGATCTCTTTTCCTTTCCCCAGGCCAATGGTGGTCGTGGCCCACTCCCCTACGCCATCGAGTGTCAGAATGGCCGCCTCTTCATACGGGGAAGGATAATAGGCACTGGCGGCATGGGAAAGGTGATGTTCGGGGAACAGGATCGGTACATCTCCATCTCCGAAGACGGACAATTCTTTCTGGATCATTTTTCGCATGAAAAGTTTTTCCTTGATCCAGACCGGCATTGCGGAAAGAAAACTTTTGAGTCCCTTGGGCGCAAATCCATGGTAGGTTTCCAACAGTCTCTCGAATTTCAGGTAAGGCTTGTCATAGAATGCAACGGCATCCAGATCGCATAATTGGATCCCGCCTTCCGACAGGGCATACCTTATTGCATTACTTGGAAACTCACGGGTATGCTTTTGACGGGTAAATCTCTCCTCGTGTGCCGCTGCGACAATATCTCCCTTTACTAACAGAACGGCCGCGCTGTCATGATAATAGGCAGATATCCCTAATATCGCACCCGACATCATTCACCTCGCTAAAATAATGCGTAAATAAAAGGAGCGATCGCGGAACCGCTCGTTAAAACGATCAGTACTCCAAACAGCATCAACACCATGACAATCGGCAACAGCCAGAACTTTTTTCTTACTTTGAAAAATCCCCATAAGTCTTGTAAAAAATCCATTTAGATCTCCTTTTTCAATAAGGATTTACAAGGTCGTCAGAAATATATCGGTGATCTCTGATTTTCAAAACGGATTCATCTCCCGTTTTCCATTTCTTTATCTGCATCGAATCCCGCTTCATGAGTTTCCTGATGAATCCAACCGGAATAACCAGCACCAGAAAAATAACACTTAAGAGTACCTTGGACATCACTGTCCCCAGGAGGTACGAGAATCCGATCCACAATTTGGCTACATGCTTGTATGCCATCGGCCACGTCATTGTAACGATCAATAACATGATGCCCATCCCGACAAAATGCCGGTTCGAACCGAAGTAGGCAATCAGCAAGCAGACAAGGACCATCGCCATGCCGGTGTCCTTCGCCTGCTCCGGGGGAATGGTTTTTGGGAAGAATGTTCGAATGTTTTTCGGGTAATTACCCATCATGGCTCGCTCTCTTCTCCTGGATTTCAGTACGCTTTCTCTTTATTCCCATCAAGTCCGTTCGGCGAAAAATTTGACAATTTTTTCGGAAACATACCGAACATGTTTCTCTTCCAATTCCGGGAAAATCGGCAAGGAAAGTATTTCTTTCGACGCTCGTTTTGCTTCCGAAAAATCGGTCTGCTCGTTTTCCATATACCTGTAGGCCTTCAATTCCGGTAGAGAAATCGGATAATGAATTCCGGTCTGGATCCCGTTCGAATTCAGGTGCTCCTGTAATGATTCGCGGATTTCCTTTCCAACCCTGACTACATACAAGTGATACACGCTTTTCACTCCTTCAATGTCCCTTGGGGTCACTATTTCCTCAATCCGGGTCAGATTTTCGTTGTACAGGTTGGCGATCTTTCGCCTGCGCTCTGTCCAATCAGGAAGTCGGGACAGCTTTACTTTGAGAATCGCAGCCTGGAGGCCATCGAGCCTGCTGTTGACCCCCTCGAACTCGTGGTCGTATTTCGCAACCCTTCCATGGTTGGCCAGCATGCGAATTTTCAAGGCAAGGTGCTGGTCATCGGTTACAACGGCCCCCGCGTCGCCGTACGCGCCCAGGTTTTTCCCTGGATAAAAACTAAAACATGCTGCGTCTCCGAGCGTGCCAACCGTCCTTTCCCTATATACGGCTCCATGGGCCTGTGCCGCGTCCTCGATGACCTTGAGGCCATTCTTTCGGGCCACTTCCAGGATCGGGTCCATATCCGCCGGTTGGCCGAAGAGGTGGACAGGGATGATCGCCTTTGTGCTTTTCGTGATCTTCGCCTCGATCTTATTCGTGTCGATGTTGTAAGTGTCGGGACGGATATCCACGAAAACGACCTTGGCACCGGACATCGTGATCGCTTCCGATGTGGCGATGAAGCTGTTCGCCGCCGTGATGACCTCGTCCCCGCTGCCGATCCCCATGGCCTTCAACGCCAGGAAGATGGCATCCGTCCCGTTACCCACGCCGATGCAGTGCTTCGCGCCGCAGAACGCCGCGAAGGCAGACTCGAAGGCCCTGACGAAAGGGCCGCCCACGAACGCGGAGGCGGAGATGACGTCGGCAATCGCCTTGTCGATTTCCCCCTTGATGCTTTCGTATTGCGCTCTCAGGTCGGCTAAAGGGATTTCCAAGGCGGGCCCTCTAATACGGGAGCGTAGTGATCATCTTGATGAAACGCGCCGGGTTCCCCGCGACGACGGCGTTGTCCGGCACGTCTTTGACAACCACCGATCCCGCCCCGACCAGGGAGTTCGCTCCGATCACGATTCCAGGCAGGATCGTGGAGTTGGCCCCGATCTTCGCGCCCTTTCTGACGATCGGGCCGGCAAGCGTTTCCTTCACGCCGGGAGAAAGCGGATACTTGGCGTTGGTCAATACGACGTTCGGTCCCAGCCAGGCGTCGTCCTCGATGACGGTGAACTCGGGTACGAAGACCTGGCTGTGCATCCGAACCCCGTTCCCGATCCGGATGTGATGCTCTACGACGGACAGGGTGCCGATGCTGACGTTGTTTCCGATCTCGTTCGACTCCCGGATGTTGACCTTGTTCCCGGTCTGGAAGTTCTCCCCGATCCGGTTCCCCGCGTAGATCACCGTGTGGGACCGCAGGATGGCCCTTCTCCCGATCGTCGTCTCGAGCTCCCCGGGCTTTTTCCCCCGCGGCGGCGCTCCGATGATGCAGTAGTCCTCGACGACCGAGCCGTCGCCGATCACGACTCCGGCGAAGATCTTGTAGTTCTCCGTCATTCCGTCTCCCTCATGCAACGATCTCTTCCTCGGCGGGTATCGGGGAATCCTGGGCATTCCCACCGTTCATCTGGCTGACTGTGATCCTTCCTCCGTTCCGCTCCTGCGACCGGTAGATCATGCGGATCGCCTCGACCACCTTGTGACCATCTTCCCAGCCGGCGACCCGTTTCTTCCCGTCCAGGAAGTCGGCGACCACGTCCGCGAGCACTTTGTCGTGGTTGGAGCTGGTGCCCTTGTACTTGGTGTAATTGTTCGGCTTGTCGTTGAAATCGATGTCGTGGGGGAGCGGGTACGACTGGATGTCCCAGAAATCGATGGTGTTCAGGTACGACCCGCCGATCTTGATCGTCCCCTTCTCGCCGACGATGGTGATGCTCCCCTCGTAGTTCTTGTTGTACACGCAGTTGGTGTAGGATAGCGTCCCCATGACGCCGGATTTGAACTTCATGATCGCAACGCCGCAATCCTCGACCTCGATGCTGTGGCTCTTCGTCTCCCCGATGGAATTGACCCGCTGGATGTCCCCGAACATGTAGATCAGGAGGTCGATGAAATGGCTGCATTGGGTGTACAGCGGACCGCCTTCCAGGTCTTTCCTTCCCAGCCAGTCCGACCGGTCGTAGTAGCTCTGGGGCCGATTCCAGAGGACCGAGCAGTGTACCGTGTAGACTTGGCCGAGCGCCCTGTCCTCCAGGGCCTTCTTCGCGAGTTTGATCGGCACGTTGTGACGGTTCTGCCAGATCACCATCAGGCGGATGTTGTTCTTCCGTGCCGCCTCGTCCATCCGCAAGGTTTCCTCGAGGGTCAGGGCCATCGGTTTTTCCACCAGGATGTGCTTATGCGCCTTGGCAGCCTCGATGGCCATCGGGGCGTGCAACCCGTGCGGGGTGCAGATGTTGATGATATCCGCCGAGGTGGTCCGGAGCAGCTCGGTGAAGTCCGTATGGGAAGGGACTTCGTAGAGCCCGGAATATTTGTCGCAGACCTCTTTCTTGATATCGCAGATGTCCAGCAGCCTGGCGCGCGGATGGGCGTCAATGACCGCCAGGTGCCTGGAGCCGATGTTTCCGATCCCCACCACGGCGAATTTCACGTATCGGTCATCTCTCTCGGTCATGTGCTCTCCTTTTCGAAAAAGTCGATCGGCTCGTGACGGCTTCAGAGGCTCTTATACATCTCGATGAATTCGGTCTTGTGGGTTTCCCATCCGTGCTTCTCAAGGAACCCCTTGGCCGCAAGGGCCCTTCGCGCCCGTTCCTCCTCGTTCGACGATGCAGCCAGGATGGCCTGCGCCATGGAATCGATGTCGTCCGGCTCGAAGAAAAAGACCTTGTCTTCGGTGAAATAGTGGGTAATCGTTTTCAGTCGTGGGGCCACGACGGGTATTCCGAGGGCGACGCACTCGAGCATCTTCACCGGGAGCATGAGTTCCGTGGCAGAATTCCTGCCGTTCGGGATGATGCCAAGGTCCATTCCGCCGAGAACAGGAACCAGCCTGTCCAGGGGCACTATACCCCGGTAACGGATCTTGTCCCCCAACCCCAGGCTCCTGCTCAGATCCTGGATTTCCTTCATGTCGTCCCCGTCGCCCACTACGTGGAATTCCAGGCCCGGAATTTTATCGCCCAACTTCGTCATGGCCCGGATCGCCAGGTCGACACCCAACCGTTTCGCAACGGTCCCGTGGTAGATCATCCGGAATTTTCCGTTTTCCCTGGAACATCCATGGATACTCCGGGTGTGGTTGAACAACTTGGGGTCGGGAACGTTCATCGCGACGACGATCTTTTCTCCGGGAATGTTCCGCGCGACCATCGCCGCCTTCTGCATGTCGTTCACACAGACGATGTGGCGCGCCATGCGGCAGCAGACCGCCTCCTCCAGTCGCAATACCCGTTCGAGGAACCAGCTGAAACGACCGGCGAACTTGGCGGAGTAGGTCTCGACCATCGTGTCGTGTTCGTCCAGGATGATCGGCTTACCGGAAAGCAACGGGATCAATCCCGCGAACACCAGAAAATTCGGCATGTTGTGTACGTGTACAATATCCAGGGACTTGCGAGCCATGAGTTTCGCGCACTCGATGAAGGCGAGGAAGGTGAAATGGATATAGCAGAGAATATATCTGGCCCCGCTTTTCCCTTGGTACTTCGGTATATCAAGTTCGACGATCCGGATCCCGCCTTTCTCGTAGGTCCTCGGAACGTCCTGCTCTTTCGCGGTCAAAATCGTGACGCAGTACCCGGGGAGGGTGTTGACCGCCTCGGCCTCGCGGCGCACCCTGTTGTCGAGGGAATAACCCGTATAGGCGATCATGCAAACCTGTTTCATCTCAGGAACCTGCCGCGAGTCCATTTTCGGGAATCAAAGGATGATCGACGAAAGCGCTGCCGAACCGTGCGTTCCCGCACGATCCCTTTGTCGGCGTGTGGAGCCGGAGAGTGAGCGATGGCCCTTTTCCCGTCTCCCCGGGTCCCGTAACCGCTTTTGGAGTAACACCCGCAGCCCCCGGTTGTACGAATCGGATGGCCCTCCGCCTTTCATACCAGGCGATGGCCTCCCCGGCCGTGGCGAACCAGGTTTTTTCCCCGCGGAGCATGTCGAGCAAGGCGATGTAGGCGGTGTCCCAGTTGCGCTCAGGGGCCAGGCTCCGGTCGTGCCAGTTGATCGTGAAGACTCCACCGTGGGTCTTCATGTCTTCGACCAACCCCCCGCACATCGCCATCGCCTCGGATTCGGATATGTTCATCCGCCCCGGGTAGAACATCGCCGTGTCCTGGACATTCAGGGGGAGCTCGAAAACGGTCGAGGTTCCCGGCAAACGGAACACCTGGGTTGTCCCGGATCGGTACCCGATGGTTTCGTTGTAGCCGAGCGTGGAATCGTAGTAGACGCCTGCTTCTTCAAGACGCTTCGGCGTCTCATCGGAAAACATGAGCCAGTGCATCCGGACCCCGATCTTGTTCCTGCCGGTTATCCTGCGGATGGCATCGAGCTCTTCTCGTCCCTTCCAGGAGTCTCTCCAGGAATCGATGCCGTGGAGACCTGCCTCGCAACCCCGGCGGGTCAGGGAACGAATCGGCTCCTGATACCGGCCGACATCGTATCGCGCCGCCCGGTATCTTGCCGCCTTCCCATCGAGAGACAAACCGGGTCGATCCTTGAAGGGAATGAAGAAAAAGGTCGATTTCAGCTCTTGCTCGACCTCAGGGTACTGTTCCAGCGGGTGCCAGAAGTCCGGGCGAAGCCCCATATGGACCAGGGGGAGGGACATGAGGGCCCGTATATTTTTCCGGTACCGGGTGCGATACGTTTCCCGATCAAGGCCTTTGAGATATTTCGGCACGAGGGAACGGTAGGCGAAACCGAACAACGTGTGGTCGAACTTGTGGTCCCGGATTCCCATGAAATCGATGTCATGGGTGAGGCAGGTGGTGAAAGCGTACCCATGCGGAGAGGGAGGGATCTCGATGAGGGGAATTCCCGATTCCAAGATCCACTTCCGCAGCATGGTGATGTGTATATCGAGCGTGGGAACCCGGGCCTTCTCTACCGGTTGTCCCCGCCGCAACAGGAGGTCGACCTCGTCGAATAGGTCGTACCCCAAGCGTAGGATTTTACGTCCCGATCGTTCGAGTACCAGACCCCGAATCTCTCCCCCCTTTCCGAACAGGAACGGCTCGCGCTGTCCCTGAAACGTCGCCGATCTCCCGTATATGGGGACCCTTGCCCCTTCCCATTCGATCTCGCCCCCACCCGATAGGGAATGAATCTTGCTCCCGCATTGACGGTCCAGGATTGTTTCTTCCGCCCCATAGACGATGACCAATTGCGCGGGGGGAACCGGAGAGGCAGGATTCGAGGCAAGGATGACGTCATAGGTCCCGTCGTCACGGCAATACTCCCATGGCGTCTTGAAAAGCTCGAAGAATTCTTCCACCGCCGCTTTCCGGTTTTCCCTGGAGATCACGCCGATCATGGGTTCTTCACGGGATCAGATTCTCACACCCACGTACCGTCTTGGCGCTCGTCGCTCGGTGGAAAACCCTCGGGCGCCGAACCAGGAAAGGATTTCTTCCGGGTCATGTTGGCTGGTGAAGGCCGGCGTGAGGACGTCGTAGACGGCCAGTTTGTAGTCGCCACACATGGTCCGGAGGCCGTCTTTCCCAGTGGATCGTCGACGGATGACCTCCAGGAGAGCCCGCAGGTTGCCGATGCCGCCGGCCAGCCCTAACTGGATATTCTCCGGATACCGGGAGAAAGAGGGGAAGATTTTTCGCAACGCCAGGCTCCCCTTGTCGCCCTTCTCGTAGATGTCCAGATACAGGATGCCTCCCGGGGCCACAAGCTCCGCCACTTTTTCGAAGGCATGAACAGGGTCCGGCATATGCTGAAGAACCCCCTGGCAGATGACCAGGTCGAATTGTCCGGGAAGGAACGGCGGGCGAAGGAGGTCCGCGCAAAAACATGAGCCGGGACGGAGCCGCGTTCCCCGAGGAGGACGCGTGAGATCCATCCCCAAGGCCATCGGGCAATAGTCCTGTACCCTCTCCAAGACTGCCCCCAGCCCGTAACCCACCTCCAGGACCCTCTTTTCCCTCAGATTGTCCCCGGAAAGACCGAGCGCATCCATCATCGTGGTGAAGCACTCAGCGAGGGGGACGCCGTAGATACGATCCCTTCGACCCAGCTTCCCTTCTTCCCAAAGCTCCCATTGCCGGGAGAATTCCGCTTCGACCGTCCGGTCCGGGCGGGCGTCCCAGGCCCTCCCGTTGAACTCGAGGCGGAACCCGCAAGACAAGCACGCTGTTTCCTTGACGGGAAAGGAATTCTTGCAAACAGGACAGCGGAGCGCGACCGGAGGAACGTCGATTTCCGGCAGACCCGGTCGATCAGACAGCTTTTGTTCCCGGGGAAGATATCCCGGCCACCTCCCCACGTTTCCCCCGTCACTCTTCCTGCGGGAGAGACGACGGAGTCGCGGTCTTGTAAAAGAGGTGCCAATATTTTTTCAGCATCGCTGCCGCCACCATCGGACCGCTGCTCACCAGAAGTTGGAGCGCAAGCCCGGGACGATGACTTTTGAATCCCTTTCGAATCCATTCATGCGCCGGTCCGCCGATCCGCGCGTATCGATCGAAAAGGCGGTTCCATCCCCCGGGATAACGCCCTCGCCTTTCCGCTCTGATCAGAGCCAGGAGGCCGTGGATCATTTTCTCGATATCACCGACCGTGTTGGTCTCATGCATTCGATAAGCAACGGTGACCGGTTGTATGACAATTACGCAAGGACCGTGCGTCCCGGCCCGGAGCATCAGATCGTAATCGTCAAAAGGATATGCCTTTGACGTGTTCCCAAGGAATCCATCCGTCTGCTTGAAGACAGACTTCCGGATGACGATTTTGCTGTTCGAGATTCCAATGCCGACGTCCTTGGAGAGGAAGTCACGATACTTCAGTACTTTGATTTCGTTCGGTTGCCCGGCATGACCCGGCATCTCCAGCCCCTGCTGGAAATTCGTCATGGCCCCAAGGATCACCGCGGGGGAATCGAAGGTACGGATGATCTTGTCGTACGTTTTCAGCGCGTTTGGAAACATGAGATCATCGCTATCCAGGAACACCAGGTATTCTCCTGTTGCCTCTGATGCCCCTGCTTTTCGCGCAGCCTCAGGTCCCTGATTCTGTTGATGAAGGACCTTGATCCGGGATCCATAGGATTGCAGCAGGTGGGGCGTTGTGTCCGTTGAACCATCATCGATCACGATAAGTTCATAATTCGAAAAAGCTTGTGACAGGACGGAATTGATCGCTTGGCGCGTATATTCCGGGCGATTATACGTGGGAATCAGTACGCTGAACCGTTTATCCATGCGGCAGATAATCGTTAATGGATTCTTTCCGCATCCTGTTGAGCGGTATCCAATCCGCGCAACCGGGAATTTTCCAGAAAATCCCTCACCAGCTTTTTCCTGTCGACCTTCCCGTTGGCATTCCGCGGCAGATCCATGTAAAAAAGGACGGATTCAGGAACCATATATTGCGGGATGATCCGGCTGCAGTGATGCAGAATATCCTTTGCGTCCATGTCCGCCCCTTCCAGGCGGGATACGCAGGCGACGATCCGGTTCCCGATCAACTCATCCGGCACGGGAATTGCTGCGGCCTGGCGAACGGACGGGTGGCTGTTCAGGGCCACTTCCACCTCTTCCAACTCTATGCGATACCCCCGGCTTTTCACGAGATGGTCCTTGCGCCCCAAGAATACCAGGTTCCCATCCTCGTCGAATCGAATCAGGTCTCCCGTCCGGTAGACACATACCGGTGAATCCGGCATGCGCGGGTCCGGGACGAATTTTTCCCGCGTCTTGTCCGCATCCCCCCAATACCCGATTGCGACCGTAGGCCCCTTGACGTACAGTTCCCCTTCCCTTCCGGGATTTCCCACGATTTGCCCTTCGTCGTCGAGGAGGAATACCTCGAAGTTGGGAAAAGGCTTTCCGACGGGGATCTTCCATCTGTCATGTCCGGGAATCGCATCCACCCGGTAGAAGGTAGAGGAATTCGCCTCCGTCTGACCGTATATGTTGTAAAAAGTGGTTTCTTTCATGTGCGCCATCAGGGTGCGCAGATATTTGGCGGGAAGGATCTCGCCGGAAAAGATCACGATCCGTAATTCCGGGAACCGGTATTTTTCAAGGTTCCCCCGAACCGCAAGAAGGCTGAGAACAGAGGATACCGAATTCCAGACGGTGATGGACGTTCCTGAAATGTATTCCGCCAACTTCACGGGGAACATCGAAAGATTCTCCGGAACCAGGACCACCGCTGCCCCGGTTTTGATCGCGACGTAGATGTCGAACATGGACAGGTCGAACGTCAGCGATGCATGATTGCACAACCTGTCTTCCGGGCGGATCCCGAAAAAATCCGCCGCCATGTCGACGAACGAGAGGGCATTCCGGTGGGAAATGACCACTCCCTTCGGTATTCCCGTCGATCCGGAAGTATGGAGGATATACGCAGGGTCGACCTCGATTCCCGGAATGACCGGAATGGGCAGATCCTCAAACGCGGAAAGATCCTGCCAGTGCAGGGTTCGGGCAGAATACTCCTGGATATCTCTGCCTGGTTTCGCAGAATCCGCCAGCAAAACCGTGTCCGGATACCCTTCCGGCGACCCAAGTTCGCCAAAATACTTCCCCGCGCCTTTTCCAGATGCGATAAGGAACCGGATGCCGCAATTCCGCATGATATGCCGCATCCGGGAAACGGGCGCCGCCGGGTCGATCGGCACGTAAATTGCTCCCGCCTTCAACACGCCGAACAGGCAGACGATGGATTCCATGGACTTTCCCAACAGGAGACCGATCCTGTCCCTCGGCTTCACCCCGTTTCGCGCCAGCAGCCGCGCCAGCTGGTTGCTGTTCGCCTCGAGTTCCGAATAGGTCATTGTGCGGTCCTTGAACAGGACCGCAAGGTTTTCCGGTCGTTTCCACGCGCTTTCCGCCAGCAGATGAGGCAACAGATATGCGTGCATGATCAGATACCCAAGTAACTCGCGATGATGTTCCGCTGGATTTCCGAAGTGCCGGAATATATTTTCCCGGCGATGGAATCCCTGAGGTTTCTTTCTATCGGAAATTCCGTGGTGTATCCGTAGGCGCCATGGATCTGCAACGCGTCCAGGCTGGTCTTCACATAGCTTTCGCTGATGAACAGTTTGGCGATCGCCGACTCGGTCGGAGCACGCTTCCCCCGGGCTTTAATGGCGGCAATTTTGTACAGGATCAACCGCGACAACTCGACGCGGACCTTCATGTCGGCGATCTTGTGGGAAACGGATTGGAACTTGCCGATGGGGGATCCGAACTGGTGCCGCTGTTTCGCGTAATTCACGCAATTCTCCAATACGCTCTCCATCGCACCCAGATGCGTGGCGAAGAGACAGCTTCGCTCCCATTCCATTTCGGAGTTAAAGATCGCCGCAGCACCTCCTTCCCTGCCCAACCGGTTTTCCTCGGGTACTTCGCAATCTTCCAGGATCACCTCGCCGATCGGCGAAGTCCGAAGCCCCATCTTGTCGATCGGCTTCCCCGTACTGAAGCCCGTGAATCCTTTTTCTACGATGAAGGCGGACACGCCCGCAAATCCCTTCGCCTTGTCCGTCACCGCGAAAACCAGCAGCAAATCCGCGATCGGTGCATTCGTGATGAACATCTTCGAACCGTTGAGGATGTACCGATCCCCTTTCTTCGTGGCACGCGTTTTCATGCTGAAAGCGTCCGAACCGGAGTCCGGTTCCGTCATCGCATGTCCGCCGACCCACTCCCCTTTGCACAATTTGGGAAGGAATTTCCGTTTCTGTTCCGGTGTGCCGAACTTCAGGATCGGACTCTCGCACGTCCATATGTGGGAGTTGATCGCGAAAAGAAGGCCGCTGTCCTCGCATGCGTACCCGAGCCCTTCCATCGCCAGCACGCACGTCAGGATGTCCATGTGCGACCCGCCGTATTCCTCCGGCAGGGGCAGCCCGTGGATTCCGAATGCCGCGCATTTCTCCCAGCTTTCCCTGGAAAACTCCCCTCGCTTTTCCCTATCCCGCGCTCCCGAGTTCAGTTCCCGGCGCGCGAATTGAAGCACCACTTCCTTGAAGTGGAGCTGTTCCTGGGATGGGGACCATTCCATGGGATTCCTCGATGGTTGCTTCTTGTCTCTTGAAGCGCTACGGAAGGGCGACCGATAAACCGTTCTTCTTCCGGGCCGCAGTCCCCGCGAGGGCATGGATGATCGCCCATGCCGCCAAGTGGGAAGAAAAGTTGTTCGGGTCCTGAAGCGGATAGATCTCGACGAAATCCAGCCCTGCAATGCCGGACTCGCCCAGTTTGTAGAGGGCGGAAAACAGGTCGCCGGGGAAGAGACCGTTGAAATCCGCGGGGCCCCCGGGATTGAACCCCGCGTCGATGCAGTCGCTGCAGATGGTCACGTAAATGCAGCACGTTCCCTTTCGTGCGATCCCGATCGCCTCCTCCATCACGGCGTCCATCCCCTTTTTCCGAATGTCCCGGATCGTGAACACGCTGGCCCCCATGCTCCGCGCGTATGCCATCTGAGCTGGGGAATTCCTCGGGCCACGGATTCCGAGATGGACGATGCTCTCATTCCGCACTTTGCCGATCTGCGCGATCCGATGGAGGGGACCGCATCGGGGATACTCGTCTTCCCCGAAGCTCTTGGCGTTGTCCAGGTGGGAGTCGAAATGGACCACTCCGATCGAACCCTCCAGGCGATCGCCCAGCGCCCTGACGACCTCCGGGGTGAAGGAGTGATCACCCCCGAGAAAAACGGGAATCCCTCCTTGCCCGTATATGAGACGGCTTGTCCGGTATACATTCTCCATCGTGTCGGCGGGGTCGTTCGGGTTCACGACCAAGTCGCCGATATCGGCGATCTTCAGGTGATCGAAGATATCGATGTCGTATTCCGGGAGGAATCCGCCGTATCGGGCAGCAGCGTGCCGGATCGTCCGGGGCGCCAGTTCGCACCCCGTGAAGGACCCCCAGGTGATGGTCCCCTCCCAGGGAACCCCCCCCACAACGATGTCGTACCCGGAATTGACCGAATCGATTTTGACCACATCGACACCGAGAAAGGATGGTGTATCTCCGTAGACGACCGGCAAAGTTACTTTCCTGCCGGCGACCATGGGAATCTCCTTGTTGTTCATGCCCTCTCCTTGCGGGGTGCCGCCCGGGTTTCCGCGAGAGCCTCTTCTCCAATGACCCAGCGACGAACGAATCGTTTCGTGTAGACCTTTTTTATTGCCTCCCATTTCAAAAGGCGGTGAACCCAAAGCGCGGGAATGTTATCCGCCAGGAAATAGCCGTACGCTTTCTCGAATCCTTTCTCCTTCAGGAGAAGAAGGGCGCTATGTTGTAGATAAGCCGCCATCCCGTTGCCTCTTTCATTCGGGTCCAGAAACATGTCAAACGTGTACACGTCTTGTGGTCGTGCAACCAGATTCAGCCATTCCATGTCGGGATGGATGGGTTCCTGGGAGGAACCGGTTTTCGTCGCATACCAGATATCGCCCACAACACGGTCTGCTCTCTTTACAGCGACCGCTTTATACCCACTTTTCAAATAGAATTCACACTTTAAATGCCTGTGTTTCACAGTATATTTTTGGAAAAAGCTTTTATCCATTTTGGAATCGACATCCACGATACTGACATCGTCCGGCGTCTTCCCTGTAAATGGTTTCAGGTCGCCCAATTTTTTTTCAACCGCAATTGCGCACCGTTTCCGGTAAAAAAACTCATTCAATAACGATCTCCCCCCATTAAATTCATATAATTGAACTATTTGCGTGAATCGCATTGCCATTTTCAACATTATGCTCATTTATATGAATTTTATATTTTTCTTGAAATAGATCTCTTGATAAATCGCGAAATACTTTCTATATTTTCAAAATTTTCCGGCAAGATATCCTCATCTTCTATCGAAAAAGAAAACTTTTCTTCGATAAACTGAATCAATCTCATGATTCCAAGCGAATCCACCACCCCATTTTCTATCAATGAAAAGGTAATCTCCAGATTTTCATCCCGTTTCCCGATCATCAATTCGGAAACGATAAACCCCTTTACTGTTTCCCCAATCTCCATCCTTCCTCCCGAATTTTCATGGTTTCTGCCAGTGTGGAATCCGATCCGGCGACGAACCGAGCCACATCTGCCGGCAACGTATGCCAAAATTTATTTTTATACCGCCCTGAGACGTACTGAAGAAACTCAATATAATAATCAAGTGGATAGCGCTCGCTTCCCTCATCTTTTCCACTCATCATAAGATAATCCGGATGAACGTTCATTAGCGCCATCCCACCCTTTTCCGCTATCCAGTCGAGTTTCCTTTTCCAGATCCCGATATTTTTTTCCTTCATTAAAATATAGAGAGTGAAATCTTGTGGAAGCGTATATGGCATTTCCACATACCCCTTTTCGGATTTTTGCGAGGGGACGAAGAAAGGGAATATGGTGCCGATACCATCGGATTGCGGTTCGAATGGATCGGTGTCGAACGTCGAAGAGTCGTACTGGATATCCAGGGCGTGCAACCATTCCAGATTGTGAAGCATGGAAGGTGTACGGAATCCGACGACATTCCAATCATGCAGGTACCGGTTGATCCGATCGGCCCTTTTCAGGAACTCTTCTTTCGAATCATAATATTTGCCATCGTGGTACAAGCCATGGATTCCGATCTCGAACCCTTTCTCTGTCAGGCATTTCCTCAAATCCCCCGGGATATAATATTTTTCCGCGACAAAATTGAACGAGGACCGAAAACCCAGGTTCTCCTCCATTTTCGCCAATTCGCGACACTTCCCGACCCCTTGAGACGATTCGACATCATGTGTCAGAACGAGCGCGAACTGTCTTCCTTCCGGCCAACCTTTCCAACCTTTCGGAGGATTGGAGGAACCGTGATCGATGGGCCATATGTCACGGTACTTCTTTCTCTGGATGCGAACGAGTTGCCGACGTAAAAAGAGCTGCATGGGACGGGGGATTCCCGGCTTTATTTTGTAATACAGCTTATGGAAGCCCATGGATCAACCCATATGCCGGTAAAGCACGGTACCGGCCGCCCTCAGGACCGGAATGGGCAACGCACGGAAGATCTTGCCGTAGATCGCGGCGTTGTCCGGCATTCCGGCAACGTAGGCGGCTCTTTTCATATCGTATCGGTAATATCGGATGGCTCTCCGGGTCGTTCCCCAGCCATCCTTGAACTGCAGGAGGCCCTGGTTGTCGGGTTCTGTCCGCCCGAAGCAGAAACTTCCGTACCCGGCGGCGCGGCACCACCGGATCGCCTCCCACATGACGAGATTGTTGGCGCGCAGGCCTTGATAGGCCTTGTCGGAGGCACCGTACTTGTAGATCGCCTTGTTGCCGAAATGGAAATACACGGCGCCGGCGATGTTCACTCCTCCCCGGGATGCCAGCACCACGAACCCCAACCCTTTTGAAATGACATGTCCGTAGACGTTCCGGAAGAATTTCCAGGGTTGCGGCGGAAGACCATGGGTTCTGCGGGTCATGCAGTTCAACCGGTAGAATTCCCTGACCGATTCCAGGGAGGTCAACCTGCGAGCCTCCACCCCCTCGTTCCGCGCCTTTCGTATGCTGCGTTTCGTGCTGTCCCGGAAACCCGAATAGAGCGCTTCCTCCGTCCCGGTGAGGTCGAGCGCATGGCCGATATATATATCGAAGGTCGGAATTTCGTCCTTGAACCGATCGGGATCCCGGATTTCGATGTATTTCCACATCGCCGTCTTCCCGAGGTGAATCAGGTGATCCATCACCTCCATCGGATCCTTCATCCGATCGAACAGGGGAGACGAATAATCCGAGAAGGGAAGAGACACTCCCCTCTTCCCACTCAGGAAGCTGCTTACCTCCATCAGAGGCACTAATACGGAGAGTGGCGTTCCGCCCGAACAGAAATAGACCGGTTTGTAGCCGTACGAGTCCGCAAGGACCCGCGCCCACTTTGCCGTGTGGAAAAAGGACGCTCCGGGGCAGGCTTCCAGCGCTTCGTCCCAGAGGGGAGAGGACACCGGATTTACTACATCCAAACGCATCAGGATGGACTAGCGTGCCGTCAGGGACGCCAGCTCGCTCCAGATCTCCTTCCCCACGGTCTCGATCTGCTCCCGGGAGAGTTCCGCGAACATCGGCAGGGAGACGAATTCCGCGGCGTTCTTTTCCGCCACGGGGAAAGATCCCTTGCCGAGGTTCAGCGACTTATACGCGTCCAGCAGGTGGACGGGGATCGGGTAATGGATGCCGCAATGGATGTCTTTCTCCGCAAGCGAGGCGATCAGCCGGTCCCGATCCGCTACGCGGATGGCGTAGATGTGGTAGACGTGCTTCGCGTACGGCGCCTCCACGGGCACGATGACGCCGGGGACGTTCCGCAGGAGTTCGTCATACCGTTTCGCGTTCCTCCGCCTCGCCTCGGTCCAGGCATCGAGGTGTTTCAGTTTTACGCTAAGGACCGCTCCCTGGATCCCGTCCATCCGGGCGTTCCACCCGATCAGGGAGTGGTAATATTTCTTCGCCTGCCCATGGTCGCGCAGCATCCGCATCTTTTTATCGAGTTCCTCGTTGTTCGTGACCACGGCCCCGGCCTCGCCGTATGCGCCGAGGTTTTTCCCCGGGTAGAAGCTGAAGCAGCCCGCATCCCCGATCGAGCCCGCCTTTTTCCCCTTGTACTCCGCCCCGTGCGCCTGGGAGGCGTCCTCGACGACGTACAGCTTGCGTTTCCTTGCGATCTCCATGACGGGATCCATGTCCGCCATCTGGCCGAAGAGGTGGACGGGGATGATGGCCTTCGTCTTCTCCGTGACCGCGGACTCGATCTTCGACGGGTCCATGTTGTACGTCACCGGGTCCACGTCCACGAACACCGGCTTCGCCCCGCACCAACTGATCGCCTCGGCCGTGGCGATGAAGGTATCCGGCACCGTGACGACCTCGTCCCCCGGGCCGATCCCGAGCCCCAGAAGCGCCATCCACAGCGCGTCCGTCCCGCTGCCCACACCGGCCGAGAACCGCGTTCCGCAGAACGCCGCGAACTCCTTCTCGAACTGCGCGACGAACGGCCCGCCGGCAAAGGCGGTCCTGTCGAGCACCTGCTGGATCGCGTCCCCGATCTCGCCGCGGATCGACTCGTACTGCGCCTTCAGGTCCAGATACGGTACTTTCATTCCGTCTTCTCCCCGGTGATTTTTCGAAGCACTTTTGCGGGATTCCCGGCCACGATCGTGCCCGAGGGGACGTCCTTCGTCACCACGCTGCCCGCCCCCACGATCGCCTTCTCCCCCACCGTCACGCCGGCCA
>Ga0315278_10000340_pt1 | contig 41470 bp, 34 predicted proteins | sample YL17G06_0_MG_FD_203880 | JGI IMG/M metagenome (GOLD analysis project Ga0315278, IMG submission 203880) | Sediment microbial communities from Yellowstone Lake, YNP, Wyoming, USA - YL17G06_0 | ecosystem: Environmental > Aquatic > Freshwater > Lake > Sediment | place: USA: Wyoming | collected... | reverse complement strand
TTTTAGGGGGTTAAAGCACAGAGGGCCACAGAGAAGAATAAGTTAAGTTAATTATCAGGAGCAGACTGATTCCACCTCTTTAACTGTTTTTGGAATTAGTTTACCCAGAACCTTATGTCCTTTCTCGGTTATAAGAACATCATCTTCTATACGAATTCCACCGATTGAAATGTAATTATCAATTTTGCTGTAATTAATGAACTCCTTAAATTTACCCTCTGCTTTCCACTTTTCTATCAGTTCAGGGATAAAATAACAACCCGGTTCAACAGTAAATACATGTCCCTGTTTGTAGGGCAGAGCAAACCTCAGAAATGCCGTACCAAACTGGTCGCTGCGTTTTACTTCATCATTATATCCGATAAAATTTTCACCAAGCGCTTCCATATCATGAACATCAAGTCCCATCATATGGCCAAGGCCGTGAGGCATGAAAAGAGCATGAGCGCCGGCTACAACTGCCTCATCAACATCGCCTTTCATCAACCCTAATTCTTTCATTCCCGAAACAATGATCTTACATGCCATAAAATGCAGATCGCGGTTGGAAATACCAGGTCTTGTTGCCTTTATTGCTTCGGTATTAGCCCTCAGAACAATTTCATAGATATCCTTTTGCTGCTGACTGAATTTTCCGCCAACAGGAGTTGTCCGGGTGATGTCAGAGGCATAATGCAGGTTTGTCTCAGCGCCTGCATCAGTAACCATCATCCTGCCTTTCTTTAATACATTTCCATGTGCATGGTTATGAAGAGTCTGTCCGTTAACGCTGAGGATTATCGGGAATGAGGTTCCTCCACCTTTTGCAAGGGCAATACCTTCGATAGTTCCGAAAATATCCTGTTCCTTAATACCCTGTTTGCACATTTTCATTGCAGTCACGTGCATTTCGTATGCAATATCCACCGCCTTTTCAATCTCTTCTATTTCAACTTTTTCTTTAATTGATCTCATTGAAATAACTGCCTTTATCAGGTCAGTTGAGACAAGGGTTTTCATCTGGCAGGGATTTTCCTTCAACAGCGAACCAAGTATCATTTTCGTCTCTCCGCGGTATGGAGGCAGAAAATGTATCTTTCTCTTTTTTGAGATTGCATCCTTAATAATCTCTTCAAGCTTTGGCATAGTCGCAGTATCTGTAACTCCGCATTTAAGTGCAAGCTCTTTAACTGTGGGTTGAGGGCCCATCCAGATAATGTCTCCTATGTCGAAATCGTTGCCAAAGATCCGATCATTTCCCGAATCAAAATTCATTACCCCAACCAATCCGGGGAGGTCGAGTCCGAAAAAATAGAGAAAATCGCTATCCTGCCTGAAATGATAGGTATTAGCAGGATAATTCATTGGTGCTTCACTATTGCCAATGAAAATCGCCATACCCGTTTTCATCTTTTTAGAGAGCACCTCTCTCCTTTTGATATATACTTCACTTTTAAACATATCTTGTTGATTAGGTGTTTTTGAAACTACTAAGTTAATATCCTGAGGAGTATTAAGCAATGGAGCAATTAGTATAATTTCAAATATCAGCAAAATAAAAATGCGCCCTGAATGTCTTAAAACATACGGAGCGCATCAATTTAAAGCTTATTTGTCTATTTTTTCCCATAATGATTTGAGTAAGTAAATATTATAATTAACTATTGCAATCGCCTTATACTCTGAATAAACTGAATAATCAATCCCCACATAATCATTCTTATTATAACATTTTCAGTTTTCTAATAAATTAATTCTTCAGAATTGTTTTGGTTTCAAAAAAATATACTAATTTTATCCTACCATTTTAGTAGGATAAATGTAAAAATAAATGAAATTTAATACAAAAACAAGATACGGGCTAAGAACTATCCTTGAATTATCTCTGAATGAAAATAACAGGGAAGGAATTTTACAGAAAGAAATTTCAAAAAAACAGGAGGTTTCTGTAAGGTATCTTGATAATATCATAGCTTTACTTAAAGCGTCAGGATTAATAGTTAACGTGGGTGGTAAGAAAAGCGGTTACAGGTTGACCAGGCCGGCCAGGGAAATTTCGATCTATGATGTTTACCTGGCTTTTGAGGATGAAATGGCGATTATTGATTGCCTTCTTCATGAGGGAGAGTGCTCAAGAAAAAAAAATTGTGCACTTAAAGGCTTTTGGTGTGATCTGAATAATACTATAAAAATCAGTATGAAATCGATGAATATGGAAATACTGGCAGAAAATTACAGGAATAAAAATGATCCGGGAAAGGTTGCCTGATAAAAGATTTTGGAAAAATTATTTCTATTTAAACCAATAAAGTATTATTAACTTTAAATCAAAAATTATGAACTCAAAACTTCTTCGAAATCTGATCGTTGTTATACTTTCAGTTTTACTTATCACCTCCTGTGGAGGTAATAAAAACGGATCAAAAGGACCTTTGAGCACAGGTGGAGCTGCACAAAAAGTTTATGTTGCCCCTGGTGATCTCGATGAATTCTATGCTTTCTTATCAGGTGGTTTCAGTGGTCAGGTAAGTGTCTATGGACTCCCGTCCTGCAGATTATTAAAAGTGATCCCGGTATTCTCTGTTGATGCTGAAAAGGCATGGGGATTCAACGAAGAGACCAAGCCTATGTTAGAGACAACTCTGGGATTTCAGCCATGGGACGACGCTCATCATCCTGAATTATCTCAGACCAATGGTGTGCCGGACGGAAGGTGGTTGTTTATTAATGCAAATAATACTCCTCGTATTGCAAGGCTTGACCTCACTACATTTGAGACTGTTGAGATAATAGAAATCCCAAACAGCGCGGGTAACCATAGCTCCCCTTTTACAACCGAAAACACAAAGTACGTAGTAGCCGGAACCAGGTTTAGTGTACCATTTCCGCAGCAGGACGTAGCAATCGATGATTATGCGGGCAATTATAAAGGAGTTCTTTCTTTTATTAAAGTTGGTGAAGATGGACGTATGGATATTGCCTTTCAGATACTGATGCCCGGTTATGATTATGATCTTGCCCATTCAGGCAAAAACGCTTCAGACGGATGGACATTCTTTAGCTGCTATAACACGGAGGAAAGCAATACCCTGCTCGAGGTAAACGCGTCAAAAAATGACAAAGACTTCATTGCAGCGGTAAACTGGAAAGTTGCTGAGCAGTTAATTGCTGATGGAAAATATGAAGAAATGAACTCACCCTACATCAGGAATTACTACGATGAGAAAACCCAGATGGCTTCAACAGAAAAGTTCAATAAAGTTAAAGTATTAAAGCCCAAAGATTGCCCGGGGTTAGTATATTTTCTCCCAATCCCAAAGTCGCCACACGGTGTCGATGTTGATCCTACAGGCGAATATATTGTAGGCAACGGGAAGTTGTCGTCAGAACTAACAGTTCTTTCATTTACCAAGATGCTGGCCGCCATTAAGAATGAAAATTTTGAGGACGAGAAATACGGTATCCCTATATTGAATTTCGACGCCACTCTTGCAGGAGTGGTTAAAAGTACTGGTCTCGGACCTCTCCATACTGAATTTGATGCTGATGGAAATGCCTATACCTCTTTCTTTATTACATCTGAAGTTATCAAATGGAAATTAGGAACCTGGGAAGTACTCGACAGGGTACCTTGTTATTATTCAATTGGACACTTGATGATTCCCGGAGGAGACTCAAAAAAACCCTGGGGTAAATATTTGCTTGCGTTGAATAAAATTACAAAGGACAGATATCTGCCAACAGGTCCTGAACTGAATCAGTCTGCTCAGTTATTTGATATCTCAGGTGATAAAATGGAACTACTCCAGGATTTCCCTACTGTGGGTGAACCCCATTATGCACAGGCTATCCCTGCTGACATCTTAATTGGAAAATCAAAGCAGTATTATCAGCTGGCAGATAATAAACATCCTCATGCGGTAAAATCGGAAGAAGAAACAAAAGTTGTCAGACAAGGAAATGTCGTCCATGTTTATCTGACTACAATCCGGTCACATTTTGCACCCGATAATATTGAAGGTATTATGGTTGGGGATGAGGTATATTTCCATGTTACAAATCTGGAACAGGATTTCGATGTTCCCCACGGATTTGCAGTAATGGGTTCACAAAATTCAGAACTATTGATTATGCCGGGTCAGACGGAAACAATGCTCTGGAAACCGCAGAAAGTTGGGGTAATACCCTTTTATTGCAGTGACTTCTGTTCAGCACTTCACCAGGAGATGCAGGGGTACATACGGGTCTCACCCAAAAACTCCGGCACTGCATTGAAATGGAGTATTGGAACTAAAGATTAGATTAGAACCGAAATGAGTCCATGAAGTCAAAGTCAAGAATTTTGATGCTCGCCGCAGCAGTTACCATGATATTGGTGCTCGTTTTTCCATTATGGAAGATTACTCTTATTGCTCCGCAATACCCTAAGGGAATACATATGTATATATGGATCAACAAGATATCAGGGAGCGAGCCCAGTACACTGCAGAACATTAATATTCTTAATCACTATATTGGGATGAAACCGATAAAACCAGAATCTATACCTGAACTGCAATATATGCAATACATAATAATGGGGATCGCCAGCCTTGCATTCCTGTTGGCATTATTTAACAAGTGGAAATTGAATCTGGCATGGTTAATTATAGTTGCAGTTGTAGGAATCCTGTCTATATACGACTTCTATTTATGGGAGTGGGATTATGGGCACAACCTTAATATAAATGCCCCAATCAAGATTGAAGGGATGGCTTACCAACCACCTCTTATCGGGAAAAAAATAATACTGAACTTTACCGCTATTTCATTCCCAATGACAGGCGCTTTATTTATGATATTATCCTTTATTTCAGGCTCCCTTGCCATATATTTTGGAATTAAGAAAAAAGAAGATGTATAAATGTAATGTACTGCTTCTTTTCCTGGTAATTTATTCATGCAAAGTAAGTAACAGACCAATTGACTATGGGTCAGATGAATGCGAATTTTGCAAGATGATTGTCATGGATAAGCGGTATGGATCAGAGCTTGTTACAGAAAAGGGGAAAGTATATATTTTTGATTCATCTGAATGCCTTATTGATTATTTATTTCATAATGAAGAAACCGGAATAAAAGCCCATTCTCTACTGGTGACACCCTATCTCAACCCTGATCATCTGATTGATGCTAAATCAGCAACCTATCTTGTGTGCGGACAGATGCCCAGTCCAATGGGTGCTTACCTGACGGCTTTCTCTGATAAAGAAACAGCAAAAGAGACTCAATCGTCAAAAGGAGGATACCTGTTTACATGGGAAGAGTTAGTTACTAATTTCGAGTCCATTCGCGTTAACGCAATTAAGGAATTTGAGTAAACTGATAACTGTATATTGTGCCATATTGTTCTGCCTGAGCCTGAATGCTTCCGTACTTGAAGTCGGCCGGGGAAAAACCTATTCATCAATATCAGTTGCTATAACCTCAGCAAAGCCAGGTGATACAGTCTTGGTTTTCGAAGGACTATATAAAGAGGGAACAATTGAGATTATGACTCCTGTCGTACTTTTAGGTGTAAATGATCCCGTAATTGATGGAGAGAATAAGTATTCACTCCTGCGGGTAACAGTTGATAGTGTTACAATAAAGGGTCTGGTTCTTATGAATGTAGGTGTTAGTCATGTTGAAGACAGATCGGCTATAAGAATAATAAAAAGTGATCATTGTCTTATTGAATCAAATAAACTGATGAATACCTTTTTTGGGATCTATCTGGAACATTGTAAAGATTGCATTATCCGGAATAATACTATTATCGGGAAGGCAGGATATGAAATGAATTCGGGCAATGCCATTCACCTTTGGTATTGTAAGAACATTACCATAGCAGAAAATCATGCGGAGGGTCATCGTGATGGCATATATCTTGAGTTTGTTGATAACAGTAGAATCGAGAATAATTATGTGATTGATAACCTCCGGTATGGTTTGCATTTTATGTTCTCAGATAACGACCACTACCTGTATAACCGTTTTATATCAAATGGAGCCGGAGTAGCTGTAATGTTTTCCAAAACCATCAGGATGGAGAAAAATGAATTCTCTGATAATTGGGGCAGCTCATCGTATGGACTTCTGCTTAAAGATATCACCGACAGTGAAATCAGGCTAAACTATTTTAATCAAAACACAGTTGGGATTTATTGCGAAAGTGTGAGCCGGACAAATATCGTGAATAATGACTTTAGTCAAAACGGATGGGCACTCAAAATTCTTGGAAGCTGTTCTGCCAACTCAGTTCAGAAGAACAATTTTATGAATAATACTTTTGATGTAGCAACCAACAGCAGCCGGAATTATAACAATTATGACGGGAATTTCTGGAGTGATAATTCAGGAAGCTATGACCTTAACGGGGATGGAGTATCTGATGTCCCATACCGCCCTGTAAAGCTCTTTTCATACTTGATAGGGAATATACAATCAGCTACGATCCTTATGAGAAGCCTGCTGATTGATCTGATAAATTATGCCGAAAAAATAGCTCCTGTGATAACCCCGTATAACTTAATGGATAGTAATCCAATGATGAGGAGGATAGATCATGATTAGTATCCAGGAGTTACATAAGCATTACAAAAAAAACCATGCACTCAAGGATATCAACCTTGAGATCAACGATCCCGGAATTTATGTTATTCTCGGTCCCAATGGATCAGGAAAAACTACCCTGCTTAAATCTATTGTTGGTCTTGTAATCCCGGATAAAGGCGAAATCAGGGTAGGAGGAACTAATGTGCAGGATTCTCCTCTGTACAGAAACGAGATATCATATCTTCCCCAGATCGCCAGATTTCCTGATAACCTGCGTGTTTGTGAGCTCATCAGACTTATTAAAGATATTCGAAATCAGGATGGAGATGAATATCCTTTAATTGCTCTTTTCAAACTTGAGCCGGAAATGAACAAAAAACTTCGTAGTCTTTCAGGGGGCACAATGCAGAAGGTAAATATGGTTCTCGGATTCTTATTCGATACACCCGTTCTGATACTTGATGAACCTACTATCAGTCTTGATCCGGTATCGTTGTCAAAATTTAAAAAGATCATATCCGAAAAAAGACAACAAGGCAAGATCATTATTTATACAACTCATATTATGAGCCTTGCTGAGGAATTTTCGGACACTATAATGCTATTACTGGAAGGCAGAAATATATTTAAAGGAGGCTTAAAGGAAATTTTATATGAGTCAGGAAAAGAATCACTTGAGAATGCAATTGCATATTTTGTTGACAAAAACGGGAATGATTAAATTCATTAAATATAGCTTTTTCGATCTGGTCCGGAGTTACTGGACGATAATCTATTTTCTTTTCTTTATTATCGTTACCAGTATTATTCTGTATTTCAGTGCCGATATGACCAAGTCAATTGTGAGCATGATGAATATAGTTATTGTCCTGATCCCTTTGGTTTCTATAATCTTTGGTACTATTTATTATTACAGTTCCCGGGAATTTATAGAGCTTCTACTTGCTCAACCTGTAAGCAGGAGCTCTCTGATCCTGGGACAATATACAGGGCTGTCACTTTCTTTATCACTAAGTTTTGTGGCAGGTGTTTCAATCCCATTTCTTCTTTATGGAATTCTGAGCGGAGATCATCTTCATGATTTTCTTCTCATCCTTTTAGCAGGTATTTGTCTTAGTTTCAGTATGTCAGCAATTGCATTTTCAACTGCTCTCTGTCATGAAAACAAGATTCGCGGATTTGGTATTGCATTATTTATTTGGTTTTTCCTAGCAGTTCTGTATGATGGACTCCTCCTCCTGTTGTTGATACTGTTCAGTGAATATCCTACAGATTCCCTTGCTATTACGGTGATCCTTTTAAATCCTATTGATCTCTCAAGGGTAATGATAATGCTTGGATTGGATATATCGGCCATGATGGGTTATACAGGCGCTGTCTTTCTTAAGTTTTTTGGAACGGTAAAGGGTATTCCGGTTTCTGTTTTAGCAATGCTTTGCTGGATTATTATACCAGCCTCTGTTATGGTCAGAATAACCCGGAAAAAGGATTTTTAATGTATGAAATAATATTCAACAAATATGATAACAATACGAAAACTCAGCAGTCTCGTGATATTATTAAGCCTGTTCTGCATTTCGACCTTAAGCCAGGTTTCTTCCGGTGATGTCAATGCCGGTAAAAAGCAGTTTTATAAGCTGGTAAACAATAATGGGAAGACATGTGCTGAGTGCCATTACTTTATTGAAGGTGATACGATCAATTGGAATCCTTCAGCTCCGGATTTAGCCGCCCGTGTAAAACACTATACTGCTGAGGGTCTGGGAAAATACTTTGACAAACCTACAGGAGATGTTTTGAAGACTTCTCATGCCGGATATTCGTTATCAGGAAATGATGAAAATGATTTAGTTGCATTCCTGGCAAGCCTGAATACATCTCCTCCTGTTCCTCCGAAACCATTTAAGATCAGGCTGTTGCTATTTTCATTATTTATTGTTTTTCTCATTCTCCTTAGAATTGAGAAAAACAGAATTCGCAAGATCCCTGTTATCGCCAGGAAGATTCTTATTCTTGCTACCTGGACGGGCATTTCTGTAATAATAGTCCAGGATGCAATTGCTCTGAACAGATCAAAAGATTATGCACCTGTTCAACCGATAAAATTCTCACACCTGATACATGCAACCAATAACCAGATCGAGTGTAACTACTGTCATTCAGGAGTATTAAAGGGTAAAAGTGCCGGTATTCCACCGGTAAGCCTCTGCATGAATTGTCATAAACATTTACCTAAAGGTACCAGGACAGGTTTCTTCGAAATCAGGAAAATAACAGAGTCCTATGAAAACAAGACTCCCATCCGATGGATAAGGGTAGATAAACTGCCTGACTATACTTATTTTAACCACATGCAACATGTTAAGATCGCTAAAATAAATTGCATAACCTGTCATGGTGATGTCAAGAGTATGCACATAATAAAACAGGTTGAAGATCTCTCTATGGGCTGGTGTATTAAATGCCATGATACAAGAGCTGTTGATTTCTCTAATGAGTACTATAAAACCTATTATTCAGTGTTTTATGACTCTTTACAAAGAGGGAAGATCGACAGTGTAATGGTTTCCGATGTAGGCGGCAGGGATTGCGGACAATGTCACTATTAGTAATTAAGAAATTAAAATAAATCCTTTGGGAATGAAAAAATACTGGAAAACAATTGAGACAAAAAGAAGTGAAGAAGTAAACCTTCAGATGAAAAAACCTGACGACGGGGATAATTCGCTCTTCAAACTTTTTGGTAACCTCAGCAATGACGGACTGGCATCAAGGAGGGACTTCCTGAAATTATGCGGATACAGCTTTGCAATCTCCACATTGTCATCCTGTCAAACAAAAATCAGAAAAGTAGTCCCTTATGTTGTGGCGCCCTATGAGATAACACCCGGTGAGGCTAATTTCTACGCATCGAGCTATATGAATGGCAGCGATTATTGTAGCATAATTGTTAAGACCAGGGAGGGACGCCCCATTAAAATCGAGGGTAACCCTGAATCGGGCATTACAAAGGGTGGGACAAGTGCCAGAGTCCAGGCCTCGGTACTTGATCTTTATGATACAGGAAGGTTCCAGGGACCATTAAAAAATGATACTCCTGTGGTTTGGGAACGTATAGATGAGGAAATTTCCGGTAAACTTCAGAAAATAGTTGAAGAACAAGGAACAATAGTCCTTCTTACACCAACCATTTTCAGCCCAACAACAGAGGCTGTTATTACCGGTTTTCTGGAAAAATTTCCTAATTCTGACTGGGTCCGGTATGATGCCATTTCTTCATCAGCCATTCTCGAAGCCAATAAGATAAGTTTTGGTAAACAGGTGATACCGGACTACCGTTTTGACAAAGCTGACCTGATAGTAAGCATGGGAGCAGACTTTCTTGGCACCTGGCTTTCTCCTATTGAATATACAAAACAATATAGCTCCGGAAGAAATCCTGATAAGGGAATGAGTCACCTGATTCAGCTCGAGTCCAATTTCAGCCTTACCGGTAGCAACGCCGATAAAAGAATACAGATAAAACCCTCACAGGAGCCGGTAATACTGCTGAATATTTATAAAGATATTGTCAGATCTGTCGAAAATCGTAATATCGAGGTTCCGGTTTCCCCTGTTGATATAAGTGAAGTTTCAAAGAAACTTCTTGCATCAAAAGGCAAATCGCTTGTAATTTCTGCCTCAAATATTAAACAGGTTCAACTCCTGGTAAACGAGATTAACAGGTCCCTGGGCAATATTGGCCAGACAATATTGTTCGATTCATACCTGAGGACACACAGAGGGCTTGATAGTGATATGGAGATGCTTGTTAAGAAGATGCAGGATGGAGGGGTAGATGCGCTTCTGGTATGGAATGTAAATCCGGTATATACATGGCACAAAAGAGAGGCTTTTTCAGAAGGGATTAAAAAGGTTGGCCTTACAGTTTCTTTATCGGGTTCTCCTGATGAGACAAGCAAATATGTTCAATATGTATGTCCGGATCACCATTACCTTGAAAGCTGGAATGATGCCGAAGCAAAAAAGAACCACTACAGCCTGATGCAACCGGCTATCAACCCGATATTTGATACTCGTCAGATGACCGATACATTATTGAAATGGGCGGGTTCGGAAATGCAGATCTATGATTTTATCAATGCATACTGGTTAAATAATTTAATGCCTTTACAATCAGAAATTCTTGATCCGGTCACTTTTTTTGACCACACTCTGCAAAAAGGGATATTTGAACCTGCTATCTCTTCTATTGACCCGGTTAATGATAAGGAAGCCTCGGGGCGTATCACATTTGATCCAGCATCAATAATAGTTGAAAAACCTGCCAGTGGAGGAACAGAAGCAGTTTTATATGAAAGTATTGCTCTTGGTGAAGGCCGGCAGGCCAATAATCCATGGCTTCATGAACTGCCCGATCCGGTTACCCGGATTTGTTGGGACAATTATGCATCCTTCTCGCCCATGCAGGCTAAGGAGTTAGATCTGCATGATGGTGATGTAATCAGTCTTGGGGGAATTGAATTGCCTGTTCATATCCAGCCAGGTCAGTGTTATGGTACCATCGGCATTGCCCTTGGTTATGGTCGGAGTGCCTGTGGAAAAGTAGGTGTTGGAATTGGAACTGATGTATGGCCAATGTTATCAACAAAAGATGGCAATACTGTTTTCACCGGGCAGATAGATGATATTGTCAAAACCGATAAGATTTACTCCTTTGCCCAGACACAGACCCATCATAGTATGGAGGGAAGAGCGCTTGTCCGTGAGACAGAACTTAAAGAATATAAAAATGAACCGACTGCCGGAAATGAATTACATGTGTATTTCACTGAGCATGCTGAAAGTCTTTATAAAGAAAGGGAATATTCTCATCATCACTGGGGAATGGCTATTGATCTTAGCACATGTACCGGATGTGCAAACTGTGTTATCGCCTGCCAGGCAGAAAACAATATTCCTGTAGTAGGAAAGGAGGAAGTGCACCGTGTACACGAAATGCACTGGCTAAGGATAGACAGGTACTACAATGGTGACGAAGATAACCCTGAAGTAGTTTTCCAGCCTGTTTTATGTCAGCATTGTGATAATGCCCCTTGTGAAAATGTTTGTCCTGTTGCAGCAACAAACCATAGTTCTGAAGGGTTGAATCAGATGGTGTATAACCGGTGTATTGGAACCCGGTACTGCAATAATAACTGCCCCTACAAAGTAAGAAGATTTAACTGGTTCAATTATACGGAAGCAGGAACACTTACCGGCAATTTAAGGGATAGTGAAGGAATGACCGGCGACCTCCGGCGAATGGTCCTAAACCCGGATGTAACAATACGCGCGCAGGGAGTCATAGAAAAATGTTCATTTTGTGTACAACGTATCCAGGCAGCCAAACTTAAAGCAAAAGAGGAGAACAGAGCACTTGTGGATAGTGAAATGCAAACAGCCTGCTCTCAGACCTGCCCGGCAAATGCAATTGTTTTTGGTGATATGAATGACCCGAAAAGCGAGGTCAGCAAACTTATTAAGAGCGGAAGACGATATAATCTCCTTGAGGATTTGTATACCAAGCCTTCTGTCAATTACCTGACCAAAATCAGAAACAAAATTTCGTAAGAATAAATACTAATTAGTATGATGCAGTCTCCCATAAGAATCCCTTTGATAAAGGGGAGAAAAACATACCGGAACGTTACGTTCGACATCCTTGACCCAATGATGAACAAACCCGGTAAGTACTGGTATCTGGGAATAAGCCTATCCTCAGCTGCCGCGCTATTTGGAGGTTACATGATCTTCTGGACCATCTGGCAGGGGATAGGCACCTGGGGAGAAAACAGAACAGTCGGATGGAGCTGGGACATAACTAACTTCGTCTGGTGGATCGGAATAGGCCATGCCGGAACCTTTATATCTGCCATACTACTTCTTTTCCGTCAAAAATGGAGAACCAGTATAAACCGGTCAGCAGAAGCAATGACCATATTTGCCGTTATGTGTGCTGCACTTTTCCCAGTTATACATATGGGTCGGTCATTACTTGCATTTTTTATTTTCCCCTATCCAAACACACGTGGACTATGGGTAAACTTTAATTCTCCATTAGTATGGGATGTTTTTGCTATTTCAACCTATTTTACCGTATCACTGATATTCTGGTACGTGGGACTGATTCCGGATATCGGTACCCTGCGCGATAAGATCAGGAAAGGATTCAAAAAGACAATGTATACAGTATTGAGCTTAGGGTGGAAAGGATCTGCAAAAGACTGGCACAGACATGAGATAACATCAATCATGCTCGCAGCCCTTGCCACTCCACTCGTATTATCTGTGCACAGTATCGTGAGTATGGACTTTGCAACATCAATAATTCCAGGCTGGCATACTACCATATTTCCACCCTACTTTGTTGCAGGAGCAATATTCTCCGGATTTGCCATGGTACTAACACTGATGATAATCACCAGGAAAGCAATGAAGCTGGAAGACTATATTACGGTGAGTCATGTGGAAAATATGAATAAGATCATTATTGCAACAGGTTCAATTGTGGGCCTTGCCTATATTACAGAAATGTTTATTTCATGGTATTCCGGAGTTGAATACGAACATTTTGCATTAATGAACCGTGTAACCGGACCATATTGGTGGGCATACTGGATAATGATGACCTGTAATGTTATCTCACCACAGTTATTATGGATTAAAAAGCTTCGGACAAATCTGGTATTTACTTTCTTATTGTCAATTGTGATTAATATTGGTATGTGGTTCGAACGTTTCGTAATAATTGTAACGTCACTTCACAGGGACTACCTGCCATCAAGCTGGACCATGTATAAACCAACAATCGTCGAGATAGGGTTATTTCTGGGGACGCTGGGATTTTTCTTTACAGCATTCTTCATTTTCATACGTGTATTTCCCGTGATTGCTATTTCTGAAGTAAAATCTGTATTGAAAATTGCAGGTGAAAATCAACCAAAAAAAGATTATACCCATGGAAAATAAGAAATATATCTCAGTATATTTTGATGATGAGATGCCATTACTCCAGGCTGTCGGTATGCTCCGTGAAAAGAACGAAAACATCATAGATGTTCTGACTCCTTTCCCAATTCATGGACTCGACAGGGCGCTGTCAATAAAGCGATCACGGATCCCGCTGGTTGGATTTATCTTTGGAGCGCTTGGAGCCATACTAGGCTTTGGCTTCCAGGCATGGGTCTTCACAGTTAGTTACCCTTTGGTTTTTGGTGGAAAACCCTTTTTTGCGGTACCATCCTTTATCCCGATAACTTTCGAATGTACAGTCCTGTTTGCTGCCATCGCCATGGTGGGAACAATGCTGATAAAGTCGAAACTTAAACCTGATAAAAGGTTTGTTCCTGTTGACGAAAATATCACTGATGATATGTTTGTTATTCTCATTGATGCTGAAAATGAAAAAACAACACTGGAGAGTGTTAAATCTTCTCTTTCAGGAATTCAAACCGTTGAAATTAAATAATTATTAAAATCCCGATTATGGATGAGCAATTCAAATTCAAGAAACAATACCGAAATATCCTGATAATTGCAATGGCCGGAGGGTTACTTATCTCAGTTGCAGCCATCCTGGTATTTAAACCTGGTGCTCCAAGGATATGGGCAAATGTACTGCTCAATAACCAGTTTTTTCTGGGTATCGCCCTTGGTGCAGCCTTTTTCCTGGCAGTTCACAGGATAGCCTGGTCGGGATGGCATACTCTGCTCCAGAGACTGCCCGATTCCATGACCACTTTTATTCCGGTGGCATTTATACTGATGCTCCTGATTTATTTTGGAATGCATGATATCTACCACTGGTCTTATTATGAGGGACATGATGCAGTACTGGAAGGAAAGAAAGCATGGCTTAATGTTCCATTTTTCTTTATCAGATTGGTATTTTACTTCACTGGCTGGATAACTCTAACCTGGCTGATGAGGAAAAACTCCAATGCCCTTATAAGTTCTTCAGATATTAAATATCATAACAGGAGAAAGATCTTCGCAGGCCTGTTCCTGGTTTTCTTTGCAATTACTGTTTCAACCAGTAGCTGGGACTGGATAATGTCTTTGGAGGCACACTGGTATAGCACCATCTTTGGTTGGTATGTTTTTATAGGGATGTTTGTGACCTCACTGGCATTTATAATTCTTCTTATCTGGTTCCTTAAGCGGGTTGGATACATGAAGTATATCAGGTCAGACCATGTACACGACCTGAGTATTCTGCTGTTTGCCTTTAGTATATTCTGGACCTATCTTTGGTTCTCCCAATACCTCCTTATTTGGTATGGGCACATTCCTGAGGAAACCACTTATTTTATCAAGCGACTTGAAAATTTCAGGCCAATTTTCTACATCAATCCATGTTTGAATTTTATTATTCCCTTTTTCACTCTTATCAGTCTTAAGTCGAAGCGAAATCTTGACTGGGTAGCTATAATCGCTTCAATTTTGCTGGTAGGACACTGGATCGATTATTACCAGATGATTATGCCTGCGGTGGCAGGGGATAGTTCAGCAATTGGAGTACTTGAAGTTTCTTTGACAATATTCTATACTGCTATGTTCATTTTGGTTGTATTCAGGTCCCTGTCGAATGGTCCGCTGATAGTAAAGAATGATCCATTTCTTGAAGAGAGTATGAATTATGAATCCTAATTGTTAATTGTATTTGAAAATGCATATAATGAGACAAATATCAATAAGAGCAACAGTTCTTTTCATGTCCGGCATTATACTCTTGTCATGCGACAGGTATAGGAATATGCCAGGATATGACTTCCTCCCCGATATGGTATATTCCCAGGCATATGAAGCATACTCTGAAAACAGTGTATTTAGAGATAGTATCACACAGCAGGTTCCTGTATCCGGTACAATGCCAGGGGGAATGGTTGCATTCAGATACGATGTACTTCCCGAAAACAGGCTTCTGGCTGGTCAGACCCTTCTAAGCTCTGAACTCATGACCATGAAGGACGTTTTTGATGGCAAAAAATTATTTGAGACTTTTTGCATAAATTGTCATGGTGCCACGGGTGACGGAAAAGGTTTTCTTATTACCAGTGGAAAACTTCCAGTGAAACCTGCAAAATTGACTGATGAAAGACTGGTACTGACTTCACGTGGTGAATTATTCCATGTTGTCACTGTAGGTTTTGGACTGATGGGTTCATATGGTGCCATTTTGTCGGAAAGAGACAGATGGAAGGTTATTGAGTACGTGAAGGTAAAGCTACAGGGACAGGAACTTGGAGCACGAACGCTTGCCGGAGCTAACCCGGCATTGTCTGAGTTGTATGAAGATTTTGAAGCACGTATAGCCGCTGAATTCTCAAGGACAAATGGGATTGGTCCGGTATCCAGTGTTTTACTGGGCGCAATTAACAAGGCAATGGTATCTGAGGGAGAAGAATTGTATAAGTCCAAATGCTCATCATGTCATAAACCATTACAGAAATACGTTGGCCCGGCGCCTGTTGGTATCTTCGACCGCAGGAATCCTGAATGGATAATGAATATGATCCTTAATCCGGTGGAGATGGTAGAAAAAGATCCTGTGGCCAAGGAACTATTAAGACGTTACCTGGCGCCTATGGCCAACCAGAACCTTACTCAGGAAGAGGCCAGGAAAGTCCTGGAGTTTTTCAGGACACTGAAAAAATAATTTTTTTAATCACCATGTCTCAACATAAGAGATTCAAGAATTTTGGTTCTAGTTTCAATCTATTACATCCGTTTGGCAAGCCTAACGATAGATTACAGTTAACAGATGGCTCAAAGGTGGTGATTATAGGAGGTGGGCCTTCAGGTTCATTTCTGGCGATAAACCTTCTAAGGGAAGCAAAACGATCCGGCAAAAAAATCGAAGTTGTCGTAATAGAAAAGAAAAAGACTATTAATTTTTGCGAACAGAATAGCTCAGAATGTTTTTTAGGAGAGTGCAATTATTGTGCCGGAGGTTTAAGTCCTAAGGTATGTGAAGCATTAAAGAAGATGGAACTAATTTTGCCTGCCGAAATTATAATGGATAAGGCCATTATAATTAATGTTGTTGCCGATTGGAAAACCATATCTCTTGAAGTCTTAAGAGAGATAATATCGGTTTATCGGGGATCTAAGCCAAAGGGGAGGAGTGATAATAGTTATAATTTTGATTCTTTCTTATTAATAAGTGCCCTGAAAGAAGGGGCAAGCATTATCAACAAGGAGGTTACAGGTCTGGAATATTCTAAAGATGGCAGAGTTGTTGTGAGCTATAGCGACAATAGCCAGGAAATGGAAACAGATTTTGTGGCATTTGCAGGAGGAGTAAACGGGACTATGGGCAATAGACCGGACCCAGGGGTACATCCTGTATCCTACCTGCAAAAGATAATTCCGGGATTTCATCCACCCAAAGTAAGAAGAACCATAATCTTTGAATTGAATACGGGAGATAACGACATTTTCATGCAAAAGATAAAGGGAGAGCTCTATTTTATATTACGCGGTTCACGTAATCTAAAATTAGAGATGATCTCAATAGTGCCGAAAGGGAAATATATTACAGTTGTTCTGATAGGTCCAAGCATTGATAATGCTACTACTAAAGATAATCTGAGGATAATAAATGAATTTATAATGCTGCCGCATATAAAAACAATACTTCCACCGGAGTCAAAATTAAAGAATATTTGCATTTGCAGTCCTAATATGACCACCGGAGTAGCAAAAAATCCGTATGGAGACAGGATTATTATTGTCGGTGATATGCTTACGGCTAATCTTTATAAAGACGGGATAGGTTCTGCTTATGAAATATCAACTAAGTTGACAGAAGTAGTACTAACCAGAGGCATAGATAGAAGAAGCCTCAAAGAGGGATATAGGCCTATCATCAGAAAATACCGGATGAATAACACCCTGGGTAAATTTGTGTTTTTATTCATAAGAATATGTTTCAACAACTCTTTATTCAGCAGGATAATATATCAGGCGGTCATTACGGAAAGAAAGACACGGTCAAGGAAAAACAGAAGACTTGAGAAGATCCTCTGGAATATTGCAAGCGGAGAAGATGATTATAAAAATATCATCCTAAACATGTTCCATCCCTTTGTAATATGGTCGATAGTATATGGTGGATTCTTCATTACACTGAGAAACTATATTACTGAATTATTCTTTGGCCTGATGTGGGGTAATTTTGGAAGACTTACTACCGGTGTACCGAAAGAGGTATTTGAGGCAAAGACAAAAGCGATAATAGAAGAGTTTCCAGAGCATCTGAAAGAATCTTTAGATTTTAAGAGAATGTATTCTATCAGAATAAGCGCTCCCAGAGATACGGTCTTCAATGAATTGGGTAAATTCGGTGATAAAAACAGGAAGTATTTCAAACCAAGATTTATTGATGTCAGAAGAATATCCGGTGAGGCAAATAAACCTGGCAGTATCATTCGATATAACATTTTCCCAAAAATACTCTCATTTAACCTGCGTTTAGTAAAAGCTATCCCAGGCGAGTATATACGTTATGAGATTATGGATGGTTTTGGCAGGGGCGGGATATTACTCTTTGAAATAGATCCTCTTAAGAAAGGCATTGAGGTTATAGATGGTGAATATATGTTATCTATATATGTAGGATTTAATTTCTCTAGGAAATTCTCTAAATACCTATTCCCTTCATTTATGCATGATGTCTTATGGAATTATTCTCTATGCCAGCTTAAAGATGTGATTGAGTAAAGAATGTATTTAAAGAATAACACTTGTTACTACTATACTTTATAAAAAGATGCCAGTGTTTTAATGCGTTCAATATAATCCGTCACTCTGGTTCCGGCAAGACGATTTTTTTCAACAGTATCAAACTGTGCCAGCAGATTTTGTTGCTCAATATCAGAAAGAGCTTTATCGGCCATACGGAAGAGAATATTGTTTTCTTTTGAAATATGATTGCGAAGCAGCTCTGCATAGCCTGCCATATTCTTATATATTTCTCTCACGGATGATTTGTTCCCACTTTTAAATGAAGTGATATTATCTGAAATACCCTTTACAAAATTCCGGCCCTGCATATGTTCATGCAGCATTACTGCCAACGGACCCTGAACTGCAGAGAAGCCTTTTCCTTCAAGAAACGGGAAGAACATATTTTCTTCCTTGGCGTGATGCAGCCCGTCGGCGAAATTCCTTATTATGTCAACAATGCTCTCAAGATGATTTATATCTGGATTTTCAGAATGGGTAATATGTTCCATTACATTAATAAGCCGAAGTATGTGAACATGGTCGTCTTCCAGGTTTTTTGTTGCTGTTTTCATATTTATCATGATTTAATTAGCAGATTTTAATGTTTTTGGGAAAATAATACTATTCTCAAGATGTAGATGAATATGAAGATCATCTTCAAGGCTTTTTTCCCCGCCACAACAAAAATCTATCTCTGCATCTTTAAAGACTGACGCTGCCCTGTAGTCCAGCGCAACAATTTCTCCTATTGTTATGAGATTATTATTAACTTCTTTCATTTCAATTCGTTTTATTTATCGGGACAAAGCTAAAGAATATTTATTAAAAGACAAAAAGGTCTTTTGGTAATTTTTAAAATATTTTTATTATTTTTGCAGTCAGATTGCTGGTAATTTATAAGAAAATGTTCCATAAGGAAACAGAATATGCTCTCAGAGGACTGGTTTACATCAAATTACAAAATCTTAAAGACCGAAGACCCGGAACTGCCGAAGTTTCAAAACAAATTGAAGCACCTCCTTTCTTTACTGCAAAAATATTACAGCGGCTTGTAAGATTTGGCTTTTTGGAGTCTCTGAAAGGGAAAGGCGGAGGTTTTTTCTTTGATCCCGGCAAACCCGACCTTCCCCTTATTAAACTGATATCTACAACCGAAGGTGACAGATCGTTTTCAGGTTGTGGCTTTGGTCTCAAACATTGTGATGAAAATAATCCTTGTCCTCTTCACGAAAAATATGCTCCAATCCGGGAATCAATTAATAAACTGGTATCAGAGGAGACGGTTCAGAGTCTGGCAGAAAAAGTCTATAATAAGGAAATCAATCTTAATAATACATTGAAATGATTAATAACTCAAAAAAACGAAAGGAGCTACTGAAACACATGATACTGCAGCTTCACAGCGGAGAGGCTCCCGACCTGGTACGCAACAGACTGGTTGAATTGTTAAGGTCGATACCGTATGATGAAGTGGTGGAAGTTGAACAGGAGTTAATTTCTGAGGGGTTGCCCGTAGAAGAGGTTCTGAAACTCTGTGACATTCATCAGATGGTTTTAGACGGGCATATTGACCAGAGCGGTGCAAAGCCTGTTCCTGCAGGCCATCCTGTTGATACATTCAAAAAGGAGAATAGGGAACTTGAAAAGGTTATTGATGAACTTGAACAACTCTTCGGACAGGTAAAAACTATTAAAGACAATGATGTAAAACAATGGTTAATAATGGTCCATACACAGTTGAATAATCTGATGGACGTTGACAAACATTATAAAAAAAAGGAATACCTGGTATTTCCTTTTCTTGAAAAATATGAAATAACCGGCCCTCCAAAAGTTATGTGGGGAAAGCATGATGAAATCAGAAATTTGCTTAAAACCTCGATAGAGGCTGTCAGTATTGAAGGATCAATATCAGCAGATGAAGTGGCAACCATTACAGAACTGGTTTTACTTTCAGCTGTAAAAGGGGTATCCGACATGATCTCAAAAGAAGAAGAGATACTTCTCCCGATATGCATGGACAAGCTAACCGACGCTGATTGGTTCTCAGTATATCAGCAAACTAACGAATTTGGCTACTGCCTGTACGATCCACAAATTGAGTGGAAACCTGAAGGAATTGATGTCAGTGAAATAATCTATAATACTGGGAACATCATCCAACTTACCACAGGGAGTTTCAATTTAAATGAATTGGAAATCTTGTTCAGGACCCTTCCAATCGATATTACATTTGTAGACAAGGACGATAAAGTGAAATTTTTCAGTATTGGTCCCGACCGTATCTTCACACGTAACAGAGCAATAATCGGACGCGATGTAAGAATGTGCCATCCTCCTTCAAGTGTTCATGTGGTTGAACAGATATTGACTGATTTTAAGAACGGAAAAGAGAACAGCGCAGCATTCTGGATATCAATGAAGGGAAGATTTATTTACATTGAATATTTTGCTATGAGAAATAAGGAGGGACAATATCTGGGGACCCTTGAATTCATGCAGGACCTGACAAATCTCCGGAAGCTCGAAGGCGAACGACGATTATTATCATAAAAAACGAAATAGCAATTATGTCATCAAATAAGATTATTATTTCACCTAAAACTAGGGTTGGGGAATTGTTGGATACTTATCCTGGTCTGGAACCTGTCTTAATGGAAATGTCGCCAGCATTTGAAAAACTTAAGAATCCTGTTCTTCGTAAAACTATTGCTCGTGTTGCAACACTTCAACAGGTCGCCGTTGTGGGTGGATTAAATGTTGATGAGATGGTCAACAGGTTAAGAAAAGAGGTGGGGCAAAGTGCCGCAGAGACAGAAAGTCAGGATCTTGAATATCTGTCTGTTGATTCTCCTGATTGGTTTGACGAAGCAATGATTGTTATTAGGTTCGATGCTTCACCAATTATTAATTCGGGAGGAAGTCCTATGAACGAAATACTTTATAAGACCAATATGTTAAAACCCGGGGAAATATTTGAGCTGCAGACTCCCTTTTTCCCGGCGCCAATAATCGACATGCTTAAGGGGAAAGGCTATAGAGTTCATTGTGTTAAAAATGAAAACAATGTATATAGTTTTGTCTGTAAGTGACTCTACTCTGATTCACATTTGTTAAAAATCCTGATTTTAAAGTCGTGATGAGACTGCTTTTCATGGTTCAACATCGTAACAAAACCAGTTTCACTTCGTATAAATTATATCAATATTGATAAGTCTGAAAGAGAAAATCAATATTTGTAGTACTCAGAATATTAAAATGCGAATACGCTTTGTTATTAACAAAATATTATTATATTCGCATCCGTTATCAACAGATTATTAACATTCCGGTTCAGCATGCCATACAGAAGATTACCCAATACTGACATCGCCCGCATAAGGGCAATGAGGATCGCTCTTGAAAAGGGGAATGAGCTTCCCCCGCATAAATTGGCATTTTCCTCAAAAACAGTTATAAAGCTACAGAAATTTCTTCCTCAGTTCGAGCACCACATTAAATTATACCGTCAAGCCCTGGCATCACAAAAGAAGAAAAGCAAGGATCATAATGAAATCTTAAGGAAGGCAAGGATTTATCTGACTCATTTTATCAGGGTAATGAATATGGCAATATTCCGCGGTGATCTGCCTGTAGAAACCAGGGCTTATTATGGACTGGCAACAAATGAATCGACAGTTCCCTATCTGAATACCGAAAACGAGTTAATGAGTTGGGGTAGAAGGATTATTGAAGGTGAACAGTTCAGAATCAGGAAGGGAGGCAGTCCGATAACCAACCCAACAATTGCAGTCGTAAAAGTCAGATTTGAAAATTTCATTGAAGCATGGAATTATCACAATACTCTTGCTAAGAAAACATTCAATTACACTGAAAAAAACAACAATCTGCGTAAAGAAGCTGATGAGATTATCCATAAATTATGGAATGAGATTGAAACAACTCATAACATGTTTCCGGAAGAGAGAAAAAAGATTCTGAATGAAAATTATGGCTTGGTTTATTTCTATAGAAAAAACGAACTGAAAGAAGTAGTAGCACCATAAGATCAAAGTCAAATATGGTCATAATCAATTATTTGTAAGCTGAAACTAATTAATACTTATTTCTGCATCCTTCTTACTTTTATTCCTGAAATAGAGTAGTATTACGATACTAATTATAATTGGAACTGGCAGACCGAGTATCTGTTCCCATAAAGGAATATCAGGAGTTGCTTTTAGATTTTCCCAACCCTGTATGTAGGCTGCAATAATTGAAACAGCATTATTGACAAAATGAGAAATTATAGGTAGCCATAAGGTCCCGCTCCAAAAAAAGAGATAGCCAAAAATCAGTCCAAGAATGAACCTTGGGATGAATCCAAAAAACTGGAAATGCAGGGCACTGAATATAAATGCCGTAACCCATATTGCCAGATGACCAGATTTGAAGAGGCTAGATAAAATCTTCTGAAATACCCCTCTGAAAATCATCTCTTCGCCTATTGCGGGAATGACAGCAATTATTAATATGTTAAATATCATTGCCCAAAAAGTATTCGGGGTCATAAGCATATCTTCTAAATGTGTTGCATATTTTTCCTTTTCTATGATCCATTGCTCCACTCCGGAAAGCCAATAGGGAAGATGAAGCCAAGAGTTGAGTTCTCCGGCAAAGCTGTTTATCGGAAATATGCAGAAGGCAAGTACAATGACAAGCACAACCTCTTTTACTCGCAGCATTTTTAGACCAAACAGACTTATCTGATGATCATGTTTCAATTTAATCAGTATTATTATTGCAGGAATGATAAAAAGTGATATGTGCTGCGAAATCAAAATATACCTTAGAAAAGTAATGTTTTTTATGCTAAAGTCAGATGAGTAGTTTTTGAGGAACTCTAAATCTGCATCAAAGATCAAAATACCTGCCACAAAAAAAACAGTGAACAGAAGGATCCCTACCCCCAGGACTATTATCAGAGATACAAACAACTGATACAGAGGCGATTTTTCAAATAATGAATGTTGACAGTGGTTATCGCCCATTTTATTAATTTTGCATCAAAGTTTCTTTAACCAGTACAAATATAATTCTCTTGACAATAGGCAATATATCTTTGGGAGATTATCCTTTATTCCTCGCTCCAATGGAGGACATTACCGATCCTTCTTTCAGGATGGTTTGCAAAATGAATGGTGCAGATTTTATGTACACTGAATTTATATCGTCCGATGGGCTCATAAGGGATGGAGGGAAAAGTGTCAGGAAGCTCGATATTTATGATTTTGAAAGACCAATCGGCATACAGCTATATGGACATTTGACAGATGCAATGGTTGAGGCAGCTCTGATTGCAGAGGAAGCAAAACCTGAATTGATCGACATTAATTTCGGCTGCCCGGTAAAGAAGATTGCCAACAGGGGCGCCGGAGCAGGAATGCTGCGGAATATACCTCTGATGATTGAAATGACTGAAGCAATAGTCAAAACTGTAAACCTTCCGGTTACTGTAAAAACCAGACTTGGATGGGATGATGACAATAAAAACATTGTTGAAGTAGCAGAGCGTCTGCAGGACGTTGGTATTAAAGCATTAACAATACATGGCAGGACAAGGGCCCAGTTATATAAAGGGAACTCTGACTGGTCATTAATTGGCGATGTAAAAAATAATCAGAGAATTAAAATCCCGGTAATCGGGAACGGGGATATTGACGGTCCGGTTAAGGCAAAGGAGATGTTCGACAGGTACGGAGTTGATGGCATTATGATCGGACGTGCAACTGTGGGAAGACCCTGGATTTTTCGCGATATCAGGCACTACCTGAATAAAGGGGAACTGTTACCCGAGCCCTCAGTAAATGAAAAAGCCGATCTCGCCCTTCTTCATCTTGAAAAATCTCTTGAATTCAAAGAGGGTAAAAGAGCCATATATGAAATGCGGCGCCATCTTTCAAATTACTTCAAAGGATTGCCTCATTTCAAGGAAACACGTCTAAAGCTTCTCACTGCAGTTGAGGTTGATGATATCAAAATTATCATCAATGAGATAAAGCAAAGATGGGGAGATTTCAGAACAGATGATAAAACCTCTGTTTACGGAATCTGATTTACAACTTTTTCAACCTTCACTTCTTTGAAGAGCAAAGAAAAATCATCCCATTTAAAAATAATTTTCAGGATCATAATAAAGACAATCCCTGTGATAAGAAGCCCCGTGAATTCTGCCCATGGATAAATTTTGTGCTGTTCATAAAGTGCAGGAGCCTGCAAAGCTGAGGATTCGTAGGTGACCATGATACAGATAAAGATATTTTGAGCAGCGTGTGCTCCCATGACAGCTTCAATTCCGTCATCAAGGATTGTGATCACACCAAAAATCAATCCGAAAAGAATATACTGAGGCATCATGGTAAGGAATCCGTATTCCTTGACTTCAGGATTAAACGCATGAATAAGGCCGAACATAACAGAGGTCATTACCAGCGGAAACCACCTGTTTCTGAGAATTGCTGTAAAACCCTGCATAAGATATCCTCTGAAGAGGACCTCCTCGAATGCTGCCTGAAATGGAATTAACAAGAGGGATATCACAGACAGGATGATAAGAGAAGTAGTCTTATTATTCAGGGTAAAGTTTGCCGGATCAAGTTTAAGATACAGGAATAAATATATGGCGGAAAGTATGAGCCAGATAAACGCCGAGATAAAAAAACGGTTCCATCTGATTCTCCCTGTGCCATTTATAGTAATTTTCAGTGTCCGGTTATTTAAAGGTTTAACAAGCAAGATAAACGCTGCTAATCCCGTGATAAATGGGAAAAGCATTATTATGAGCCCTGCATTTGGATCGAGGCCCAATACACTGTAATCGTTGGGATTCGCTAAAAGCTGGGAAAATACCTCAGGATTTGAAGTTGATTTCATTACTAAAGCAATAATCAACGGGAGTGCACCGATGGTGTTGGATATGATAATAATTAAGGCAAACATTACAATATATCTCCAGAAGCTATTCTTGCCTGTAAATGTTGATTCAAGATGGTTCATAGTTAACTGATTAATCAGAATTCCGAAAAGGTCCCTCTTTTCGGATGGTCGATTGAGTAATGAAGGCCTATGCTCTCCTGTCTGTTTTTGGCCATTTTAATAATAAGATATCCGACATTTATAAGGTTCCTCAATTCGCAGATCTTTTTAGATATAAGTGAACGTTTATAAAGGCTTTCAGTCTCTTTGTAAATTATTTCGAGACGCACTAAAGCTCTTTCAAGACGAAGGTCTGACCTTACTATACCAACATAATTACTCATTATCATCTGTACTTCCTTGTAATTCTGGGTAATAAGGATCATCTCCTCAAGGTGGGTAGTTCCTTTATAGTCCCAATTGGGGAATTTGTCTTCGAATACCAGATCCTGAAGACGGTTCCCTGAATGAATTGCTGCCCTGTGAGCATATACCGCAGCTTCAATCAGTGAATTTGAAGCCAGTCTGTTTGCTCCATGAAGGCCGGTAGATGAAGCTTCACCCAATGCATAAAGTCTGTTAATATTACTCTCACCATCCATATCAACTTTAATACCTCCACATGAATAATGAGCAGCCGGAACAACTGGTATCATGTCTTTTGTGATATCAATACCACGTGCAATACAATGTTCATAGACATTCGGGAAGTGGTCCACCAAACCTTGCGGATTCAGATGAGTACAGTCGAGCCATGCATGATCGTCGCCCCATATTTTCATCTCATTATCGATGGCTCTTGCAACGATATCCCTTGGTGCAAGTGATCCGCGACTGTCATACCTGTTCATGAATCTCTCGCCGGCCATATTTTTCAGAACTGCACCATAGCCGCGTAGAGCTTCTGTAATGAGAAAGGATGGTCTTTTATTCGGATCGTACAATGAAGTGGGATGAAACTGAACGAACTCCATGTTTTCAATTGTTCCCTTGGCTCTGTAAACCATTGCTACACCGTCGCCGGTAGCAATTTCCGGATTGGTTGTTGTCATGTAAACATTCCCCATTCCTCCTGTAGCAATTACAGTTATTTTTGAGAGGAAGGTTATTACTTTCTGGTTAACAAGATCAGCAACATATGCACCAAAACATTTGATATCAGGATTGTTCTTCTTTAAAACATCTCCAAGGTGATGCTGTGTAAGGATTTCAATAGCAAAATGTTGTTCAAAAATTTCAATATTAGCGTCTTTTCTTACCTGTTCAACCAAAGTTTTCTGGATGACCTCACCGGTTCTGTCTTTATGGTGAAGAATCCTGTATTCTGTATGCCCTCCCTCCTTAGCCAGATCGAAGGTTCCATCTTCTTTCCTGTCAAATGAAACACCTAATCCAATCAGGTCTTTTATTCTGTCAGGGGCTTCCTGCACCACCATCCTTACTACTTCTTCATTGCAAAATCCATCGCCTGCAATCAGAGTATCCTTGATATGTTTCTCAAAATTATCTGGTTCACTGAACACGGCAGCGATACCTCCCTGTGCATACCTTGTATTGGATTCCTCAAGTTTTGCCTTGGTCACAATCGATACATTGCCAAACTTGGCAGCCTTTAGTGCAAATGTCAGGCCAGCTATTCCTGAACCTATTACCAGAAAATCAGTTCTCTTCTTCATCATTAAATAATTGCCCTTAATGGTATGATGTAACTCGCACCGACACGTCGGGGCCCGGTTCATCAGATTAAAATAGGAAACAAGGGTTAAAGATACAAATAGATTTACAGGACTTACTCTCTCATCTCCCTTTTTGAAATCCCCCTCTCCCCAACCCCCCGACAAGTCGGGGCAGGCTCTCCCCCAAGAGGGAGGGGCTATAACGCTGTCTATGTTCTTGTTACCCCCTTCTCCCGCATAAGCGGGAAGGGGGACATGGGGCATGAGGTAAAAAAAACGGAAGGGTGGTCAAGGGGTGAATTCATTAAGCATAATAGAGGATTTGGGAACGTATTAACGGGGAACAGGAACTGAAACTAATTGTAAAACAGAAGATTTTAAATTACTTTTGCCTTCCGCTAAGGTAAAACAAAGTAATTATGGTTCAGGATGATCTATTTAAAAAATTAGTTGCTCATTGTAAGGAATATGGCTATGTTTTCCCTTCAAGTGAGATCTATGACGGATTAAGTGCAGTATATGACTACGGCCAGTATGGTGTTGAACTGAAAAATAATATTAAGAAATACTGGTGGGACAGTATGGTTCTGCTTAACGATAATATCGTGGGCCTTGACTCTGCTATATTCATGCACCCGACAATATGGAAAGCATCAGGTCATGTTGACGCATTTAATGATCCTCTCATTGACAATAAAGACTCGAAAAAGAGGTACAGGGCAGATGTTCTTATTGAGGAACACCTTGCAAAGATTGATGATAAGATAATCAAAGAGGTGGAGAAGGCAAGGGAAAGGTTTGGAGAAGTTTTCGATGAAAAAAAATTCAGGGAGACAAATCCCAGGGTTCTTGCCAACCAGGTTAAGATCGATGAACTCAATGTCCGGTTTTCAAAAGCGCTTAATGAAACAGACCTTGCTGAAATAAAACAGATCATCATTGACAATGAAATAGTTTGCCCTGTATCCGGTACACGTAACTGGACAGATGTAAGGCAGTTTAACCTTATGTTTGCCACCGAGATAGGATCGACTTCAGAAGGAGCAAATAAAATTTATCTTCGCCCTGAAACCGCTCAGGGAATCTTTGTCAACTTTCTTAACGTTCAAAAGACCGGAAGGATGAAGATACCCTTTGGGATAGCACAGATAGGCAAAGCATTCCGTAATGAAATAGTTGCCAGGCAGTTCATCTTCAGGATGAGGGAGTTTGAACAGATGGAGATGCAGTTCTTTGTGCAGCCCGGGAGTGAGCTGGAATGGTTTAAAAAATGGAAAGCCTTGAGGATGAAGTGGCACCAGGCACTCGGTTTCGGAAGTGAGAATTATCGTTTCCACGACCATACCAAGCTTGCCCATTACGCCAATGCTGCCACAGATATTGAATATAAATTCCCTTTCGGGTTTAAGGAGGTTGAAGGTATTCATTCAAGAACCGACTATGACCTGAAACAACACCAGGAATACAGCGGCAAAAAATTACAGTATTTCGACCCTGAGAAAAGCGAATCATATGTACCTTATGTGATCGAAACATCTATTGGCGTTGACAGGATGTTTCTCCAGGTTATATCTGCTGCGTATAATGAAGAGGAATTGAAGAAGGAAGATGGAAGCTCCGATACCCGTGTTGTACTAAGGTTACCTTCGTTTCTTGCTCCTGTTAAGCTGGCTGTGATGCCTCTAGTTAAAAAAAACGGACTTCCCGAAATTGCTGAAAGAATTGTACATGATCTTAAGTTTGATTTTAACTGCCAGTATGACGATAAAGACTCGATTGGAAGACGTTACAGGCGACAGGATTCTATTGGTACTCCATATTGTATAACAATAGATCATCAGACTCTTGAAGATAATAGTGTTACTATCAGGTATCGCGATACTATGGACCAGGAAAGGGTTAAGATTGATCATTTAAGAGATATTGTAGCTGAAAAGGTCAACATCAGAAGCTTGCTAAAAAGGCTTTAAATGAATAAGGTTCTTATAATCACCTATTACTGGCCGCCTGGTTCAGGAGCCGGTGTTCAGCGGTGGCTAAAGTTTTCGAAATATCTGCCTTCGTTCGGATGGGAACCGGTTATTCTGACTGTTGATTCTGAATATGCTGCTTATCCTTCGACAGACAATTCCTTGAAAGCTGAGATATCCTCTGATATAAAGATTTATAAAACCAAGGCAACAGACTATTTCCGGATTTATAAAAATGACAAGACAAAAATTCCTTCAGCAGGTTTTGCGAGTAATGATGATAAAGGTTTAAAAGGAAAAATACTTAGGTTTATACGCGGCAATTTCTTTATTCCTGATCCCAGAAAAGGGTGGAATAAATATGCTTTCAGAAAAGCTTGTGAGATAATTAAAGAAAAAGGGATAAAGCATATAATCACCACTAGTCCACCCCATTCAACCCAGCTAATAGGATTAGAACTGAAAAAGAGGTATCCGGAAATTAAATGGATCGCAGATCTGCGTGACCCATGGACTGATATTTATTATTATGATCACTTTTACCATACTCTTCTTGCAAGGAAAATTGATGAAAGTTTTGAGAAGAAAGTGCTGAAAACAGCTGACCTAATAATTACTATAGGCAAGTCATTAAAAAATATTTTTTGTGCTAAGCTTCCTGGCATTGAAGGTAAGATTAAAGTTATAACAAATGGCTATGACGAAGATGATTTTACCGGTTTTACTACAGAAAATCCTGAAGTATTTACCATATCCTATATCGGTACACTTTCTGATTCATATCCTGTTTCCGGGTTTATGGATGCATTTAAAAATCTTGTCAATAATGGATATTATATCAAATTAAGATTTGTAGGAACTATTTCACCAAGACAAAAAGCTCTTATCAAATCAAAACCCAGTAACTCATTGATTGAATTTATCCCATATGTAAATCATAAGGATGCAATAAAATATTTAATGGAATCATCAGTTTTGTTACTGATAATCCCGGATCACCACAGCAATAGAAGCATAATTACCGGCAAACTGTTTGAATACCTCGCATCCGGGAAACCTATTATATGTATTGGCCCGAAAGACGGTGATGCAGCGAATATTCTGGAGATTACCCGTCATGGTTTATGCGCCGTTTATAACGATACAGAAGGAATAAGTTATATTATCGACAATTATTATAAAGCAGGTTTACATTCGGAAAAAATTGCACCACCTGAATTCAGCAGAGGCAATTTAACTAAAAAATTGACAGCTCTGCTTTAATCACTTTACGGAATTATACCTGAATTATTATATTTTCTTTAGGCAAAATTATTTCTTTTCCGCCCCGATAAGCGTCTTACGAAACGAAAGGTTCTTCGCCCGTTTGAAAATAAAGCACATGCCCATCTGAAACCTGCCATGTTCTACTGTAAATCACTGTTAAGGTATAAGTGAGGCGAGAGCGGGTCCTGTTCTTTCACTATTGTAAGGGCGACCCAGATTAGAAGCACCTGAGTAAATCATTTTAGAAAGTACATCTTTCCCCTAACAAACAATATGTAAAAACAATTATTTGCATCGTCGCGAAAGACTTTAAGCAACAAACTATCGCATTTTTGTGCCCATTTATAGGGAAAGGACGAATACTTATGGCATCTCAGATATTTTAAAGCTTCGCGTCTCAGGAAGCAGTGTGTATTGATCGAAGTTTTTAAAATGCGCTATAACTGCCTTTCGACGTGTTTTATGGTTTTGGGTTCCAAAATAAAACGTACGAAAACAAGCAATAAGTTAGGGGAGACCTTTTGCCAAGTATGTTGTATTGTGTTCATTATGTCCTATTCAAAGATTTAATAAAATTCGCAACAGTGAATTTATCCGCTAGAATTTGCTTTATTTCAAAAAAAGACGGCACCTTAAATAATACCGACAAAAGTACAACAAGACTAAGGTAGAGGATGATCTGAATAGCCAGGAGAAGGATGTTACTAATTGGGAAAATAATTCCAAGGCTCCAGGTCAGTATAGCAGGAACAATTGCAATTCCCATTAAAGGCAGAAAATCGATGCATTGAGCAATTATAGAATAACCTATTAATCGCCTCGTATACATGGAATTAACCAAATATCCAATCCAGTAGAAAAATACAATTCCGGCAATCAATATTGTAATTCCGTAAACTGCTCCAAGGATAAGCAGGGGAGTAAAAATGATGTGCTTGATTATTTCTGTTCTCAGATACAAGTCGGTGCGTCCTTTTATCTTCATTATATTTTGATTTATAACGTGCATTGGGGAAATGACATAGGCAATGCATAAGGCCTGAAACATTACGACGGATGGCAACCATTTTTCGCCTAATATGACAACAAAAAGCGGTTTTGCAATTGCTGCCAGACCAAACATGATGACAAATGAGATATACATTACAGTAGTTATCAGTTTATTGATACTCGCCTTTAACTTTTTATCATCGTTTTGCATCTCCGACAGTACAGGGTAGCTCACCTTATTGGTTATCGAGGAGATGGTACTGGAAGGCATCAGGCTGTACTGATCAGCATTTGTATAATAACCCAGAATCCTGTCTGAATAGTTTTTTCCAATGATCAGGTTAGATAAGTTTTTATATAATGCAGCTACTATGGAAATTATCAAAATATTCGACCCGAAAGTAAAATGTTCTTTGAGAAGCAGTTTGCTGTAATAAAACTTCGGAAACCACCTGTTCTGATTCCATAATATTCCAGACCGGACTACCTGATTTATAATAGTTCGCCAGACAAGACTCCAGACACCAAATCCATAAAATGCCAGAATAAGAGACGATGCACCAGAAACAAAAGTACCAATAGTAGATGATTTCGTAAGTGTTTTAAAATCAACGCCTTTGATAAGTATTGTTTGCTGAATAAGAGTAACCGACCCGATAAGAATTGCTAGAGATGTAACCCTTGTTAAGGATACTAATTCGGGTTTACCATAAAAGCCTGCAATAAAAGGGGCGGCTATCCAGATAATAACATAACACACCAAACCAACTGCCAGGTTTACCCAAAAAATAGTACTGTAATCTTGTGTGGAACAATTTTGTTTACGGATCAATGATTGGCTCAGACCACTGTCAACAAAAACCTGGGAAAGGGAGATAAAGATGGTAATCATCCCTATCAGACCAAACTCTTGAGGAGAAAGCATCCGGGCTAAAAAAATCCCGAAGATAATGCCCTGGCCCTGACTTAAGAGACTTTCCAGGGAACTCCAGAAGAAGCCCTTAACTGTTTTACGTTTTAAATCGCTTACCCCCACACAATTATTTTGATTTACAAAAAATACGGACAAAATTAAACAAAATTAAGCAGTTTATACCTTACAATTTTCAACTTGTGGACTGAACATGCTGGAGCATTCTTTATTTCGAAAAACAGCCCAACTCGTTATAGAAAAAAAACATATTTTTACACTGGTAAAACCCTTGATACTGAAATTCGCTAAACAATCAGGTTACCTAAAAGTATTTACATAAAAAATGAAAGCGCAACAACCCCTGGTATCCATTATTTCACCAGCATACAATCATGAAAAATTCATTGAAGATTGTATCGAATCTGTGCTGGCACAAACTTACGTCAACTGGGAAATGGTAATTATTGATGATGGCAGTACTGATTCGACCTATAAGATTGCCTGCGACTACGCCCGGAAAGATGGTCGCATAAAGTCGTTTACTCAAAAAAACATTGGGATTTTCAGGCTGGGTGAGTCGTATAATTTTGCATTAAAAGAAAGCTCTGGAAAATATATAGCCGTTCTGGAATGCGATGACGTTTGGCTACCCGGAAAGTTACAGATCCAGGTTGAGGCTTTAGAACAGAATCCCCAATGCGTTTTATCATGGGGAAAGGCATATTTGTCAGCTACCGATCTTTCATATAACTACTATATGGCTCCCCGTAACGACAAAGATATAAACCTCTTCTATAATAAACCGGTCGGAGGATTCCTGGAAAAATTCATAAAAACTTTGATCCCTGCACTTACCATTGTAATCAGGCGTGATTCATTACTCGAAATAGGCGGGTTTATCCAGGGGTTTAACCTTCCATTGGTGGATATTCCAACCACTCTTGAACTGCTGATGCATGGTGAGTTTGCCTATATAGATGAGCCTCTGGGCCATTGGAGGATATCTCCGAATCAGGTAACAAAAACCTATACCGGACAGATGGCCACCAGCGTTTACTCTCTGTTTCAATCAATTATGCAACGATTTCCTGCTGCATTTGAAGAACATGGCCTTACCAAAAAAGTTGTTGATGACCATTTTCGCAATCGATTGGTAATAAGCTATTCTCGATCGGGGCGGTATAAATTAATAAGGAAAGATTTTAAAGGAGCACGGAAAGATTATCTCCACTCTATTACTCATTACGGATTTACACAACCCGTATGGAAATTACGTTCTGCTGTTGGCATCTTTTTCAGTTTTCTAAGGATGGACGTGGAGTGGCTGGCCAGGCTTATCGGACACGATTCGTACAAATGAGATTATTCTCAAATTCTTGTATAATATTTAGGTACGAAATCGCAGATAGACAAACAATCAATCATCAGTTATTATGAATGAAACCAAAACAAATAGCGACAATAATCCGGGTGGATTAAAATGTAAAATCTGCAATAATGAATCAGATAATGAATTAATTATTGCTCAGGAAAGGCATCTTGGGCTTGGTGATAAATTTGAGTATGTTTTATGTTCAAAATGTCTCTGTCTGCAGATAAAAGATATTCCTGAAGATATGGACAAATATTATCCGTCGAGCTACTACTCATTTCAGGAAGCAGAGTTCCCATCAAAATTAAACAGATTCAATTTCTTTCTGAAGAAATGTTTAATTAACTATTATATGGGGTACTTTGATATAACAGGATTCTTTTTGTCGTTCATTCTTGAGCATCCATTTCCATGGATCAGAAATAAAGAAATTAATTTCAATTCAAAAATTCTGGATGTTGGTACTGGCTCAGGAAGAAAAATTTTGTCGCTTCAAAGAAGTGGTTTTACCAATCTTACCGGAATTGATCCCTTTATCGCAGAGGATGTCTATTATGAAAACGGAGTTACGGTATTAAAGAAAGATATTTCTGAAATTGATGAAAAGTATGATTTCATTATGCTTCATCACTCTTTTGAACATATGCCCAATCCACAACAGGTGGCAAAACATATCAGTCAGCTTCTTGACTCTAATGGATGTGCTTTAATTCGTATTCCTGTTTCAAATTCTTATGCATGGCACAAGTATGGAGAATACTGGGCTGGATTGGATGCACCTCGTCATTTCTTTATACACTCACCGCAAAGCATGAGCATCATTTTTAATGAAACTGATCTGAAAATTGATGAAATTGTTTATGATTCAGATATATTCCAGTTTATGGGCAGTGAAAAGTACTTAAGAAACCTGACCCTTTCTGCCTCAGACGATATTTTCACTAATAAAGATTTGAGAAGATTTGCCAGGGAGGCAAAAAAACTAAACATGAATAATGCGGGAGATGCGGCCTGCTTTTATTTAAAAAAGGATCTGAAATTATCTAATTCCTTATAACTAATTGATTAATTGTCACCTATAGAAGTATGACAGAAAATCAAGTGCTGATTATATCGTTCTGGAACCCGACAGCAGAAAATCCGCAACAGGGTGTTTTTATTCAGGATCAGGTAGCTGCTATTTGCAGTTTGCGTGAGAATATTGTCTTTCTGCAGGTAAATGTGTTGCCTTCTGACAATTTTCTTTTAAAGAAAACAATTGAAGATTCAGCCTTTTATAAAAACAGACGAATCATCATTAATCTTTATTCACGCCTCTGGAAATTCTGGTATGTCAATCCATGGATACTGGCCCGTATTATATATCGCATCCTTAAAAAAAGAGGCGATGAGATAAATCCTGCAATCATACATTCAAATGTTATTTCCCCCTGTGGAATTGTGGGATATCTTCTTGCAAGGCGGATGGGTGTTAAACTATTGATCTCGGAACACTGGTCAAAAGCAGAAAAGCTGTTGAGACATCCGCTCTACAAAAGAATTGCAATGAGGGCCTATCGCAAAAGCTTTGCCATCATCTGCGTATCTGAGTTTTTATCGCTCAAAATAGCCAAAGCCACCGGTCATGAGAATATCATCGTCATTCCAAACATTATAAACAGCGAGTTTTTTACTTATCTGCCAAAAACACCCTCCGGCAATGGGAGACTCTCCTTAATGTGTGTAGCCTCATGGCGACTTCCAAAACGATTGGATTTAATCGTTGATGCTCTTTGCTATTACGCCCTTGAAACCACCCGACAGATTGATTTAAAGGTTGTGGGAAACGGCACTCAAATCGAAACGCTGAAAAATCGGGAAACTCCTGTAAATTTACACATCGAGTGGCTTGGCTATCTCGATAAACCGGCTATTGCTGCATTGCTTCAAACTACTCAGGTGTTTTTACACGCCTCAAATATCGAAACCTTTTCGATAGTAACGGCAGAGGCACTTGCGACCGGGACCCCGGTACTGGTATCAAACACAGGTGCATTACCTGAGCTGATTAACGAACACAACGGGATTCTGGTAGAAAACAGCCCCACATCGTGGTTGCAAGGCATCAGGGCAGTTGTTACAAAAAAATTTGATTACGAAGCAATTGCCATTCAAAATCAAAACAAATATTCGCCCGGTAATGTTGGCAACAGCATTCTTTCAATATATAACAAAGTGAATAGCGATCTGAGCTGAACTGATGTGAATGTTTTTGATTTATGACGATTTTCCTTGCAGAACGTTAAATCTTTGCATAGCAGAATAACCCATCATTTTTATTTGTAACTAAAAATACCTGATAATTACATACTTTTGTCTTTTACCATTAAACCATTAATAAACACCTTCCAATGGAAATCAAAAAAATAATTAAACTGGCTATACCTCATTTACTTGCGGCGGTGATTTTTATGGTCATTTCAGTAGTATATTTCTACCCGGTGCTCGAGGGAAAAGTCCTTCATACAAATGATGGAACCGTGGCGCAGAATTCTGCCAGGGAGATCAGTGATTTCAGGGTTAAATATGGAGAAGAGCCACTCTGGACCAACTCAATGTTCAGCGGGATGCCTGCTTATCTCATTTCTACAATATTTTCAGGCAATATTATCCGGTATGCACATTCAATTCTAACGATCTTAAGGCTGCCAATTGCTTCAATATTCCTTACTATGTTCGGTTTTTACATTTTACTCCTCATTTTTAAGGTTGAATGGCGATTAGCTATTGCCGGAGCAATAGCTTACGGGTTTTCAACATATTTCTTTTTTATTCTTGCAGCGGGACATAATACTAAGGCTTTAGCTATTGCTTATATGGCTCCGATGATAGGTGGCATATATTACTCATACAGGCATAATGCCATTAAGGGAGCTTTAATTACAACTTTTTTTCTGTCACTCGAAATATTAGCGAATCATCCCCAGATTACATATTATTCATTTCTATGCATTCTTATATTCATAATTGCAGAATTCGTCTTTTCTGTCAGGAATAAAGAGATTGCACAATTCATAAAAAGTTCTGCGATTCTTATAATTCCTGTCCTGCTTTCTGTTGGGATGAATTTCAGTTCATTATATACAACATATGAATACGGAAAATATTCTACCAGGAGTAAGTCAGATCTGGTAACTAACGATTCGAATAAGACAAGCGGGCTGGATAAGAATTATATCACACAATGGAGTTATGGAGTCGATGAGACTCTTACACTTTTCATACCCAATTTCAGGGGAGGAGCATGCCAGCCATTTGACAAATCCTCTGAAATTGTTTCGGTTCTGCGGAAAAACAATGCCTCACAATATATTAACCAGTTTCAGAAGTACTGGGGATCACAGCCATGGGTTGATGGCCCAGTTTATGTAGGAGCAATAATTTTCTTTCTGTTTGTTTTAGGATTGATAATAATTAAAGGGCCTGAAAAATGGTGGCTTCTGGCAGCAACATTGCTCTCTGTCATGCTCGCCTGGGGAAAGAACTTTATGCCGCTTACCAACTTGTTTCTTGATTATTTCCCCGGGTATGATAAGTTCAGGGCAGTAACAATGACTCTCGTCATAGCTGAATTCTGCATTCCATTGCTGGGAATACTGGCATTACGGGATATTTTTAATGGAACTGCTGCAAAAAAAGATATTCTGAAAGGGATAAAAATAGCATTTGGGATAACCGGTGGATTGACCCTGCTGTTTGTGCTTTTCCCCGGACTTGCCGGTTCATTTATTTCTCCTGCGGAGCAGCAGGGACAGATCCCTGCCTGGCTTTCATCTGCGCTGATTTCCGACAGAAAAATTCTTTTAAGAAGCGATGCCCTGAGATCTTTTATTCTGATCCTTCTGGGGACAATAGTGATCCTTGCATTCTACTATGAAAAGATAAGAAAAGAGTACGTAGTAGCTTTTCTTGCCTTACTCTTCCTGACCGATATGTGGCTTGTGGATAAACGATACTTAAATTCTGACAAGTTTGTAAGAAAGGAAGCAAAAGTTAAATTATTTGCACCCACTGTCGCTGATAATAATATCCTAAAGGATGAATCATATTACAGGGTTCTCAATCTTAGCGTTTCTCCTTTCAATGATGCATCTACCTCACTATATCACAAATCAATAGGAGGTTATCATGGCGCCAAACTAAAGAGATACCAGGAACTCATTGATTCATCATTGATTAAAAACATTAACCTGATTCAGACAGTTGGCAGCAACGCAAAATCCCTTGAAGATTTTCAGGGTGTTTTTAATAGTACCTCTGCACTTAATATGCTTAATACCAAATATGTGATCTATAATCCGGAAGCTCCTCCTCTGATCAATCAAAATGTCCTTGGGAATGCCTGGTTTGTTGAAACTCCGGTTATAGTTGACAATGCAAATGAAGAGCTTTCAGGGGTAAACAGCATTAATCCTTCCCGACAGGCAGTTATTAACAAATGCTTTAAAGATCAGGTAACGAACACTGATTATCCAATCTCTGAAGGGGATAAGATCGAACTTAAATCTTATAAGCCAAATGAACTTTTTTATAGCAGCACATCCAAGGGAGAGAGGCTTGCTGTATTCTCAGAAATCTATTACCCTGCAGGATGGAAGAGTTATATTGATGGAAAAGAAAGTAAATACTTCCGAACAAATTATGTCCTCAGAGGAATGGTTGTTCCAGCCGGAGATCATGAAATAAAATTTGTGTTTGAACCCTCTTCCTATAAGGTTGGAAATAAAATTTCGCTGGTAAGCTCAGTAGCGTTTATTCTTTTGATTGCAGGCTTTTTCCTTGCTAAACTTAAGATGAAATCTAAGTCTGAATAGTATGGTGCATCATAAAGTATGCCCACTCTGTTCATCTGAAAAGATCTTATTACATTTCAGATGCATAGATCATTCTATTAGTAAAGAGGTTTTTGTACTATATAAATGTTCGGCATGCGATTTCGAATTTACACAGGATTATCCCAAAGAAACTGAAATAGGTCAATATTACGAATCGGACAATTATATATCACACAGCGACACTTCAAAAGACTTTTTCAATAAGCTGTACCATCTGGCAAGGAACGCTATGTTACGAAAAAAGAAAGGGATCATTAAAAATGTTACAGGCCTTAAGAAGGGAAGTCTTCTTGACATAGGCAGCGGGACCGGTCATTTTACCGGCATAATGAAAAAAGCAGGTTGGCTGGTAAAAGGAATAGAAATAAATCAAAAAGCCCGTAATTTCTCTGTATCTAGGTTTGGATTGGAAGTAACCGGTCCTGAGAAGATATCAACATTTGAGTCAAATAGCTTTGACTGCATTACTCTATGGCATGTTCTTGAACATTTTCATAATCCTTTTAAATACACTTCTGATATTATCCGTCTTTTGAAACCCGGTGGTTTATGCCTGATTGCTTTACCTAATTGCAGTTCATACGATGCAAAATATTATGGCCGGTTCTGGGCTGCTTATGACGTACCGAGACATTTGTGGCATTTCAATCCATCTACATTCAGAGTTTTTTCAGAAAAAACCGGACTTGTTTTAGAAAATCTAAGGAATCTTCCGCTTGATGTATTTTACATTTCGATTCTCAGTGAAAGGTACAAAGGTTCATCATTTGCCTTCCTGAGAGGGATGGTAAAGGCATTGCCATTTGCTTTTTTATCAGTTTTCAATAAAAGGAAAAGCAGCTCCGTTATTTATATTCTTCGAAAACCTTAGACATTTTAGGCACTCCAAACTCCAGATACTTTCCTTTTGATCAATAACGATCCAGCCAGCGATATTTTCTGCTATTGTCCCCAATTTTCAGAGCTAACGTTATTTCGTGAGTTCCGTATGTAATTCGTTGAATCTCCTGCAGCGTGAAATCAAAAGCATATCCAATGAAGATATTTTTGTATTTTACACCAAGGTTAGCTATTATTGCCCCGCTGGTCCGGTAAGCCAATCCTGTCCAAAAATCCTGATTATAGCTATATGAAACACCTATATCGGCTAGTGGTTTAAGTTGTTCTGACATCATTAAAATGAATGATGGCTGAATTACATTATAGCTTCCTGAACTAAAATCATAAGATCCGAAAAGATAATAGTGCCTGCTCATTTTAAAATTTTTATAAGCAGAATTCCCAATTTTAGCTGAAGCTTCGAACAGTTGAACAGCAGAAAAACCAAAACTGTAATTCGCATTAAGAAGATAAGCCCCAAAAGTCACATCAGGGACGAAAATCCCCCGGCGAAGGTCATTGTTTAGCCATGGTTCATTCGGGTCTTCAAAATTTATCTCCTTCTCATTGATCTTAAAATGATAGCCGGTAAAAGCAAGCCCCATGGAGAGTTGAGTGCTGTTCTGCAACCACATATGATATGCATATGAAGCCTGGAAACCTGTCCTTTGAACCAATCCATTCTTATCGCTGAATATGTATCCACCCAAACCTACTTTCCCATCGGATTTTGGTCTGTAAACCTGTCGTTTTACCCGGGATTGTTTTATCTTATAGCTTTTTTTAAGCAATCTTGTCTGCATGCTGAAAGAGAATGTTCTGGGAGCACCGGAATATCCAACCCATTGTTCCCTGGCGGTCATATTAATGCTTGTATATCCGTCGCTTCCCGCCACCGCTGGATTGATAAGAAATTTGTTATAAAGATACTGGCTATATAATGGTAATTGTTGTCCGAAAGTCAAATTGCCTATCAGAAACAATAAAAATATGAAAGCCGGTCTTCTCATAAGAGCTTAAAAATATTAAATTTTATCTCACTATAGTCACATTACCAACAAGTGGTTTAGATCCGTTATGTAAGTCAATAATATAATGGTAAGAGTCAATAGGAAGTGAAGATCCATTGCTCTTTCCATCCCATGGTTGCGGATATCCTTTTCCCGATCTCCAGATAATTTCACCCCACCTGTTAAATATCTTTATTTCCATTTTCGGATATAACTCAATCATCCCAATATTCCATACATCATTAATCAGGTCTTCGTTTGGTGAAATCGCATTTGGAATTATGAGACAGGTTTCATTCACAGGCTCAACAATAACTGAGTCTTTCATTGAACATCCGTTCAGGTCCGCAACAATAACTTTGTAAAATCCTTCCGGAATATTTGATAAATTCCTACTGGTTGAGTTATCTGACCATTTGTATGAATAATCCGTTCCCACGACCCCGCCGGTAACATTTAATCTTATCTCCCCATCAGGTTTGTCAGGACAGAGTGGAGGGGATATATCAAAGACGAGCTTTATGGAGTCAGGCTCTGTAAGTGTAATTGTTGAACTGGCATGGCAATTATTGGCATCTGTGATTATAACACTGTATTCGCCAGCAGGTAGGTCCATCCGTGTACTGCCAAAAATACCATCACCCCAGAGGTAATCAATCGTTTCCACCTGATTAAGAGGTTCAATACTAATGGAACCGGTACTATCTCCGGCACAGTTAATATTAAACCCGCCTTCACTGCTTGCCGATAAAATGAATGTCATACCAAGTCTTCCCGGCTCTGTGAGATTAAAAGTTTCTGTTGCGGTACAGTAATTGATGTCTGTGATCAACAAACTATACTCTCCCGCTTTAAGGGTTGAAATATCTTTTGTAGTTGCGGTGAATCCATTGGGGCCTGTCCAGCTGTAAACGAAAGGAGCCAATCCACCCGAAGGGTTGATCTGGATGGACCCATTTGCCAAACCATTGCAACTTATGTTATATTTGTTATAATCAGACAGGTTTTTTGTATAATTCAATGGTGGAGGCAGATTTACTCTAATTGAATCAGTTTTCACACAACTATTATTATCAGATACAGTTACATGATAATAACCTTGGGTCAGATCAACAATATCTTCAGTAATCGCTCCGTTCGACCAGGAATAGATATAAGGGGCAACACCACCTGAAACTGTAAGATTAATTGAACCATTATTAAAACCAGGTGACTGACAAGTAATATGTGTTGGGATAA
>Ga0315278_10000337_pt1 | contig 41717 bp, 39 predicted proteins | sample YL17G06_0_MG_FD_203880 | JGI IMG/M metagenome (GOLD analysis project Ga0315278, IMG submission 203880) | Sediment microbial communities from Yellowstone Lake, YNP, Wyoming, USA - YL17G06_0 | ecosystem: Environmental > Aquatic > Freshwater > Lake > Sediment | place: USA: Wyoming | collected... | reverse complement strand
TAACGACGATGGCCACCAAGGGTGCGATGGTCGGGTAGCAGACGACCGCTCTTAGCCCACCTTCGCATTGTGACAACCGATACACCTATGGCCAACGCGGCAGCACCGATTGATAAGTACATATCGTTTTCTCCAGTCAGTCCGTTGATTGGAGCCATACAAATGTATTAAATGATCAGGTTTGTCAAATAATTTCTTCGGCAGCTAGAAACCCAACTGTGCTAGCGATGGGGCCACCGGCTGCCTCGCAACGACCACCTACGCTGCGGCTTTGACCACAGGTGCGGCTGCGAAGATTCTCGCAGGCAAGACACTGCTATGATCGCTGCTCCAAATGTGCCCACGTCGGCGCTTGAGGGTAGGCTCTTTGACAATCAAATATCCTGCGAATGGATGGGCATAGAAAAAGCTACGGCCTTCCTCGATATGACTCCGAACGCCCTGCGAATCATGCAATAACCGGGCAGCATGGCCCATTAGGTGAGGAGGCCGTCCTCTGGATGGCGCTGTAAACTCGACTCCAATGTTGGACGACCATGTATGCGTTACATCTTGGCGCAAGCGGACTGAACCTCGGCGAGAAGCAAGTTGAAGTTGGTCTTCAAAGTCGCCTGCGCCCGCATTTGATCCTCGACCGTCGCATCGGGCGGATCACTCTGTCCTGCTGCTAATGCCTCCACCGACGCGTTGACTTTTTCGCTGTAGCGACGAACGTCCGGCTCAAATTGCTGAAAGCGGTCGTTGCATTCGCCTACCGAAGCCGGCGGCTGGATGAATCGATGCAAATATTTGCCATAAGGTGGCAACTTATGGGGTGGCACCTTGGCCGGCTGCCAAACCGTATGCTCCCACGCATATTGTTGCTTGTCTGAGCCCGTGACTTTAGTTGTCACGGAATGCCATAATTTTTCCGGAACGCCACCTGGCAATTTATTACCCAGGCTTAAATCAGCATTAGCTTTGACGACGATCTTGCCGTCGATGGTTCGAAACTGCCCATCTTCAACTCCAAGGTCACCGACCACCATGCCTAGCTTTGGATGATACCCAAGACTGGCCACTGTGGCGATGTTCGTATCTATCAGGGTTACCTGACCCTCTGCAATTGCTGAGGTAAAACTTAAAGGCTTAACTCCCCCGCCAATGCCTCCATGAAGACTTATCCCAGGGATAAAAGAAACCGCGATAGCCTGAGTTTCCTGGTAGACGACTTCTGACCTACCACCAAATTCACCGCCGATATTTCCGGTAACGGTCACGCCGAGCAGCGGCACAGGATAGAAGGTGGCGTTGTCTCCAAGGGACCTGGTAAACGACTGCTTCCACTTACCCTTTATATCGCCGTGATACTTTTCCTGGCCCAAATAACGAATGATCGCCTGGACACCCGCTGGATCCGGACTTGCCTGAACCAGGATCTCAATCACCTGACCGTGGCCACCACTACCAGCACCACCAATTTGCTTGCCGAAAACATAAGCATCGATCCAAAAATCGGCTTTAAACGACGGGGCCGCGTGCTCCTGCAGCACGGTGTCCGCCGTCATATTGGTATCGACCTCAAAGCGGTCCTTGCTGCCGATTGCGAGATAAGCGTCTCCAGGCGCCGCCATACTCGCGAGCGCTGCAAGCGATGGCTTCGCGCGCGCATAGCTTGTCAGACTGAAATGCAAACCAGCTTCAAAAAGGTCCGTTCCTGGACTGTTGCTACTTGCGACGTTACTGGTCACAGATTTACAGCCAGCGACTACAGTCGAAGTCGACAACAGTAGAGCGCCTTGGACCAACCGACGGGTAAACATAATCAACCTCACCTTTAGTGGCGGCCCTACACGCGAATCGTATAAAAGTGTAACCTATTTAGATCTCGGTCGTAATATCAGCACGAGGATGCCGTTTTGATGAAACATCAATTAACGTTTTACGGATTATCTCTTGGTATTTTAGGTGTTCTGGCATCGATCATCGGACTCGTAATCAGCACCTATATGCCGAAGCAAGCCATCACCCCCAGTTTGGCAGCGCCGACTGCTTTGGTGCGCGTCCAGACTATCACCATGGCAACGGCCTCTGGCGAGGTATACACCCTGTTTGGCCAGATCAAGGCCTGGTTGCAACAAGATCCTGACGCGCTAGTCCAAGTCGAAAACACGCTCACCCTCGCACGCGTCGAAGACGATGATACAAGGCGCCGCATGTCGCTGCTGTACGGCACACTGGCCGAATCCACCAACCCTGAGGCAGGACTAGCCCTGGTCAAGCTCTTAGGCCAGCGTCTCTCGGAGTCGGCCGTAATTCAAGCGGCCGCAGCTCTTGGCGATCAGATCCACCCGCCGAACGCAGCTCTTGACGCCCTTTGGCAGGAGGTGCAGCAACCACTGAGCGAAGCAAGTCGCAATGTCTCTTTATTAGCTTTTGGGAGTGTTGCACATCACCTCGACAGCGACCGAAGTGATGCTACCACGCGGCTCCTGAGCTTGGTGTCTCAAAGCAATGGATCGCTAGCCGACATCGAAGTGCTGGCCGCCATGGGCAATCATGGGTCGACGGCGTATCTTCCGTACATCCGCAATGCCGCCGCTAACCCGAGTCCACAAATCCGTGGAGCTGCTCTATACGCTCTGCGCTTTCTTCCAAGCGCAGAGTTGCGGGACTGGCTAGCAGTGACCGCGGCAGCAGATGCAAGCAATGACGTCAAGGCGGAGGCCGTGCGTTCGCTACGGGTTTTGAGTCGAGACGCCATGGATGTTCGGCGACTCACAATGGTGGCACGCTCGAGCACGGATGCCGACGTGCAACTCCAAGTCGCCCGTATCCTTAAAACCTCATGCGAAGAAGTCGACCGCTCGTTGCGAAACCTTGCTCTCGGCGAGATCGCCCAGCACACGCTTTTTGACTCAGTCCGGGAGTTTATCGGCGACGGCCAAAGAGTCCCGGTTAAAAGTCACTAAGCAGACGACTAGGTCGTCGCTACCTGCTGCTATGGTGACCTCGGTGATCGGATTCGTGCAGGCTTGGTCGGCAAAGAATCCGGAAGTTTTATTGTCTGTCGAGAGACTGAGCGGAAGGTTGGTGGCCATCTCCAGGTCCTATTGGGCCGGCGACTTCGCCGCGAAGAAAAAACTAAAGTTCTGACACATTGTGCCGATAAGACCAGTAAGATGGAGCACTTACTTAAAAGATATTTGATTACCATGAACTTTATTAATACTTTCATGGTGTTGCATATAGCAGCAGCATGCGCATTATGCATACTGTCCTGCAGTGCTGGAAGCGGCAGCAAGGCGCCGGCTGCCCCTGCCGGAGGCTCCAGCAGCACCCCATCCCCCCAGTCGGCCAACACCACCGGGAGCGTGGCCACCGCCAATTCAGGAGGGTCAGGAGGAACAGGCAGCAACGCAACCGGAAGCAGCGCTACCGCTCAAAGTGCAATCCCCACAACTAGCACGGGGAGTAGTACCGTTGTTAACACCGGGACCGCCAACGCCGGCGGGAGTAGCACCGGAATCACCGTGACGACCGGACCCAATGGCACCGTGACGGTGACGCAAAACACTCCCAACACCCTTACACCCGGGGGTGGCGTCAGCGTTGGCACCTGCGACAGCGTGAAGACTCGGTTGACGTGTCTGGAGTACTTCCTGCCGCAATCCGACCCGACGGCAGCAAGCAGGTACCAGGCTAGTTGCGGCCAACAGCAAGGCACCTTCGGCGCTCCTGGCACCTGCCCAAGCAGCAACACCGTTGGCAAATGCACGGTCATTCTGGGCGGATCCGGGATCAGTGTCACCTATTATGGCAATACCAACGTGGCATCGATGCGCGCTTCGTGCGTCAGCCAGAACGGCACCTGGCAGTAACGGCGTGTCTTTCTTCTCTGTAACCCCAACGTCTTGCAGTACTCAAAACCGCGGCTTTATTGCAACTACACCAAAGACTGCCAAGTCCTATCCTTAGCCTCCCAGGACGCGGCCATCTATGAGGCCTGCACATTCGATCATCAGACCCAAAACTGCCAAGGCACGCTGGGCGCCTGTATGTTTGTGTGTCCGACGATGGAGCCTGGGGTACTGTCCATTTAGGGCAGCATACACCCAATATATCAAGCCAGGCCCCTCAAGCGCTTTGAGCGCGCGAGCTTGTATACTTCAGGATGGATCGCAGCTCAGTTAAGGCGCATGCGTTGATGACTCTGTGCTTTTCCAGCCCTCCACGACGTGCCTGCGCTACCGCAAAATCCATGAATGCCAACTCCTCAGGTGCATGAGCATCAGAGTTGACGACAAAGCGAACGGGATATTTCGATGCTAAGTTGAGTGCGGCCTCGCTAAGGTCAAGGCGTGTTGGTTGGCCATTGATCTCAAGGGCACAATGACAGTCAGAGGCAACTCTAAAAACCTCCTCAAGATCCAATTCATAAGGCGGCCTTTGACCAATGAGCCTGCCCGTTGGATGGGCGATAGCATTGAGAAGGCCCGTCCGCATGGCGTTGACGATGCGCTTGGTCATCTGCATGCGTGATTGCCGTTGGCCGTAATGAATGGCGCCAACGACCCAGTCGGCCTCTGCAAGTACGCCGCTGGACAAATCGAGCTTACCATCTTCCAAAATGTCGAGCTCAATCCCTTTGAGCAGAACGATGTCGCTAACTTTGTGCTGCATCTGATCAATAGTGTGCCAATGGCGCCGTAGCCTTGTCTCATCTAGGCCATTGGCCACGGTGACTCGCCGCGAGTGATCCGTTATGGCGATATACTTGTAATGTCGCTGCTGTGCTGCGACAACCATGTCAGCCAGCGATCCTCGCCCATCCGTCACGTTTGTATGCAGATGTAGATCGCCAAAAATATCACCTGACTCAATTAAGTGAGGCAGGCGGTTCGTTGCTGCAAGCTCAATCTCGCCGGTGGCTTCCCGGAGTTCTGGAGGTATCCATGCAAGTCCAAGCGCCCGGTATATTTCATGCTCTGTCGAGCCAGCGATCCACTCATCATTTTTGTAAAGCCCGTATTCATTAAGCTTCAAACCTCGATCTGCGGCAATTTTGCGCAGGACGATATTGTGCGCCTTTGAGCCAGTAAAGTAAATCAGTGCTGCACCCAATGAGCGCTCGGGAACAACTCGTAAATCAATCTGACGACCACTTTTCAAACGGATTGCCATTTTGGTTTCACCTCTGCCCAAGATCATCGAGCCAGAGTCAAACGTCGCCAGACGGTCCATGACTGGCTTCGCATTGGAACAGGTAACGACCAAGTCGAGATCACCAATGGTTTCTTTGCAACGTCGATAGCTTCCGGCTATCACCAGGTCGCCTAGCCCTGGCACAGCTGCCTTCGATTTCATGTGTTTCGTAACTGCCGCCGCCAATGCCTTAGCCTCTGAGACCAACATACGACCTGACGTCAGCTGAATATGGGCAAGTCCAGCTAATATTTTTTGCTCGCTCGTCGGTCCAAATCCTTTGCAAGCCGATAGCTTATGCTCGCTAGCTGCTGCATACAAAGCATCGAGCGAATGGATATGAAGATCATGCTGCAGCACTCGAGCTCTTTTTGGCCCAATATTTGGAACGTTGAGAAGGTCGCGGGTACTGGCCGGAACCTGGCGCCTTAGGTCATCAAGGAGGCTAAAATGTCCGGTTTCCAGAATGGCCAAAATCTTACCAGCAAGATCTTTGCCGATACCAGATATATCTGTCAGTTTGAAATTTGCGTCGCGTATGGAACTCGCCAGCGGTCGACTTAAGGACCGGACCGACCGTGCGCCGTTGCGGTATGCTCGCACTCGAAATGGATTCGCCCTGTCAGAGCTTGTGATCTCAAGAAGGTCCGCGGTCTCGTCGAAAAGATTCGCGATCGTCTCATTATCGATTGCTGATTCACCAAATTTAGGACGGATACTCATGGTTCCTACCTTCAGGCCATACTATGCCACGCAACGCAAGCATGATGAAGACGCATATACACGAAGCTAGTGAAGCAATTTTTAATCCAACGAGCACTTATTTATCGGAACTCTAGGCAAAAAAAGAATACTTGGCACCATTTCTGCAAGGTCTAATCACGCGTTAAGAACCCTATAAATATCAGGTTCTGGTCTCGAGGTGGTTGCAAGAGATCGCAAAGGTGAAGGGCATGATCTTTAAAGACCGGAGTGACGCAGGGAAGCGTCTGGGTAATGCCATGGCGAGATTCAAGGGGCGCAGTGACCTCTTGATATTGGCATTGCCGCGTGGTGGTGTGCCAGTTGCCTATGAGGTGGCGAAGAATCTTGACGCCCCGCTTGACGTCTTTATTGTACGTAAGCTTGGAGTTCCAGGGCATGAAGAGTTAGCAATGGGAGCTGTTGCGTCCGGAGGACTCAGAGTTTTAAACCAAGACGTCATTACCAAGCTGGGCATTCCAACCGAACAAATCGAGCGAGTGTGCATCAAAGAAGAGCGAGAGATTGCGCGGCGTAGCGCTGTTTACCGTGGTGGAAAGCAGACCGTCGAGATCAAAGGTAAATACATCATCCTCGTCGACGACGGACTGGCAACAGGATCTACCATGCTCGCCGCCATTCGCACGTTAAGGCGCCAAGATCCCAAAGGAATCGCAGTCGCCGTCCCCGTTTCGCCGCATTCAGCCTGTGCCAAAGTTAGTACCGAGTCAAACGAGGTCATCTGTCTGCATACGCCGGAGCCATTTGTCGGGGTAGGGATGTGGTACGAAGACTTTTCCCAAACAACCGACGATGAAGTTCGCGATCTCTTAGAAGCCGGGACGTCAACCCAGGCAAATCCAATCGGATCGAAAACGTCGGGCGGCCTTGCATGGAATGGAGTCGAGTAAAGAGGGATAATACCGGTAGAAAATTGGACCTATCTCTGATGAACGTTCTGGTGGTTGGCCTTTTACCGCTACTCGCACTTGGGGCTTTCGCACTCGAAGATACGACGATCGATGATTTGCACCGCCCTCTTGTCGCGCTTGCAGTGGTCAAACCCTCGGACGATGTCCTCCTGCACGACCACGTTTATACTCAACGCCTTCCAAAACAATCGGACATTACTTTGTATCATTAGCAGGACACATGAATCAAAATTCGAACATCGACCTTGGCTTTATCGAATGTGTGAGTAAAAAAGCCCCATGAAGATCTAACACGCTTCAGCTGATTCCCAAGAACCTTAGCTAAATCCGCATATTTCCCTCGGGACATTATGCTGCTCAACGCCGACTACTTGCTCCTTACATCTGGCAGGTTTTAGTCTGAACGATCTTTAATGATAGGCGGGAGTGCTCTCAGCACAGAAATTGCATTTGAACTCTCGTCTTATCTCATCAATTTCACCCCCAAACGGGAGCGATGAAATGGCTAAGCGGCTTAAACCAAGTTCCTAGTTCCAGGTAGTTTAGATGTCATGGCAGGTCAGTGGTTGAAAAAATCGTCTTACGATGAGTAGAGCGAAACAAGACGATTTTATACGATTGTGGCTGAGTTAATGGAAATCACCTGCATTCTTTGATTCTCAGAGTCGCAGGACTTCCGGAGAATAATGAAGATGAAAACAAATACACCTATTGGAGCAGATGTTCGCATTCATGCCGGCGGCGTTAATCTAGACGGAATTTTATCCGTTCCCAAAAACCCCAGTGGTTTAGTTTTATTTTCCCATGGGAGCGGCAGTTCCCGTTATAGCCAACGCAATCAATTTGTGGCTCGCTGCTTACACGAGCGAGGATTAGGGACGCTTCTTTTCGATCTATTGACTCGCGAAGAAGAGTCAATAGATAGCCAGACGCGACAAATCCGATTTAATATTGAACTATTGGCGGCTCGACTTTTGGATGCGACCCGTTGGGTCATGGGACATTCAGATTTATCGCTGCTGCCGATTGCCTATTTCGGCGCTAGTACGGGTGCAGCGGCCGCGCTTATCGCCGCTGCTGAGCTGCCGAAACCAATCTGCGCGGTGGTATCGCGGGGCGGTCGCCCGGATCTTGCTACCACAGCATTGCCGAGAGTGCGGGCACCAACCTTGTTGATCGTAGGTGGCGCCGACGATGTTGTGATCGATCTGAATAAGACGGCGCAATCTGCCATGATTCATGCCGAGACGAAGTTAGCCATTGTTCCTGGTGCAACTCATTTATTTGAGGAGCCCGGGGCGCTAGTACAAGTCGCAGAACTGGCTGGGGATTGGATTGAGATGTACTTGGGTCATAATACTGCACGGCAGCAACAAGGGGAGTCAATGGACGTTGTCGAAGCAATTCATCATAGAAACGCTACCAGGTCATTTTCGAACGCCCTGGTCCCAGATGCGCTGATCCATCGACTGCTATCGCTCGCAATCGAAGCTCCAAGTGCCAAGAACGTTCAGCCATGGGCCTTCGTTGTGACCCATGACAAAGCCTTGATGGCCGAGCTTTCAAGTCGCGCCAAGGCCAGGTTGCTGCGCGATTCGAGCAACGACTTGATGGGAATGCGCGACCAACTAGCTGAGCCAACCTTCAACATCTTCTATGGGGCGCCGGTCCTGGTCGTGATTTGCTCGACTTCAAAGGAAGCACAGGCGGCACGCGACTGCTATTTGGCCGGCGAGAATTTGATGCTGGCAGCGACGGGCTTGGGGTTGAGCACATGTCCCATCGGCTTCGCGTGGTCCGTGCTCGCCGACGACGATGTGCGGAAACGTCTCGCAATTCCAGAGGACTATGAGCCAGTCCTGCCGATCGTCGTCGGCTATCATAGCGCTCAGCCAGAGCTAGCGCACAGCCGCAACAAGGTGGACCTGCTGCATTGGGATTAAGCCCCCGGAGTCTCAGGCCCCAGTTGCACTGCTGGAACCGAATTGTTCTAGACTCTTTTCTTCTATCCAAATGCGCCCGCACCCACCGTGGTCGCAACTAGGCCACGGGAAAGTCCAAGATGAAGGCCATGATTTGCAAAACTCAAGCTTCCATCGCGACTTCACCGCTTGAATGGACGAATGTCGCTGAACCCCAAGTCGGCCCAGGTGAGGTACGGGTACGGGTGCGAGTGTGCGCCATATGCCGAACGGATCTCCACGTGATCGAAGGCGATCTTGAACCTCGCAAACGGCCTATCGTTCCTGGGCACCAAGTCATCGGCATCGTTGACCAAGTCGGGACCGGATGCCATCGTTTTTCATGTGGGAGCAGAATCGGAATCGCCTGGCTCCGCCATACCTGCGGTCACTGCCAGTTCTGTTTGTCTGGTCGCGAAAACCTTTGCTCCGAGTCTGCCTACACCGGATGGACCGCTGACGGTGGGTACGCCGAGTACGCCGTCGTTCATGAAGACTTCGCCTACCCGATTCCCGAGCAGTTCTCGGACCTCGAAGCATCCGCTCTGTTGTGCTCCGGGATCATCGGTTACCGAGCTCTCAGCCGGAGTCAGCTTCCGCCTGGCGGTAGCTTAGCAATCTACGGCTTCGGCTCGTCGGCGCATGTCGTCGCTCAAATCGCCAAGGGACGAGGCAGCCGCATCTTTGTCTGCACGCGTGGCAAGCGGCATCAAGACCTAGCACGCCAACTCGGTGCCGACTGGGTAGGGGACGCGTATGATCGGCCTCCTAAGCTCTGCGATAGCTCCATCATTTTTGCTCCGGTTGGCGAGCTGGTGCCGGTCGCACTAGCCGCACTCGCACGCGGCGGGACCTTGGCACTGGCGGGTATTGTCATGAGCGATATTCCGACGCTCAATTATGAGCGCCACCTGTTTTACGAGAAAAATGTCCACAGTGTGACATCCAATACGCGCGAAGATGGCAAGGGGCTGCTGCGTGAAGCGGCCACCTTGGGAATTAAGCCGCGAGTGACACGCTACAGACTGGAGGATGCCAATCGCGCACTGTCTGACCTTAAGGCAGACAAGATCTCGGGCACCGGAGTGCTCGAGATTTGACCACTCGTAGGTTCGGCGTTCAGCAAATCCTTGGCAGTTGCTCCCCACTGAGCATCGGAACACACCGCTCGGTACCGTATGGACCTTCGAGAACCAGCATCCCCTTGTGCTCCTTGGTCGTGCGTCCGATGACGATAGCCTCGCGGCCCTCCGGCAGTTCACGCATGAGAGCAACGGCTCCTTCGGCGTGCTGTGCTGGTACAAAAACGACGCAACGGCCTTCATTGGCAAGATACAAAGGATCCAAGCCCAAGATCTCGCAAGCGCTGCGAACCGACTCGCCGACAGCAATCTTATCGTCACATAGCCTCATACCAAGCTCCGCACTCTCGGCGAGCTCGACCAAGGTCGATGCTAAGCCACCCCGCGTCGCATCACGGAGGCAATGGACGGGAATGCCGCTCTCGAGCAGACTCCGCACCAAGCGATGCAATGGTATCGAATCACTTTCGATCGGCGGATCAAAGACCATGTCTGCCCGTGCACCCATCACGGCCACTGCATGCCTACCAAGGTCGCCATTGATGATGATTGCGTCGCCAGCCTGAATGTTCTGCGGGCCCATCAAAATTCCTGAGGGTAAAACACCAATACCGGCGGTGTTGATATAGAGGCCGTCACCTTTGCCGCGGTCGACGACCTTGGTGTCGCCGGTAATGATCTCGATCCCTGCAACCTCGGCAGCTGCGGCCATGGATCTGAGGACCCGCTCCAACGATGCGACAGGAAAGCCCTCTTCGATGATCAACGCACAGCTCAAAACTTTTGGCACAGCTCCGCACATGGCGAGATCATTCACGGTACCATTTACCGCAAGCTTCCCGATGTCGCCGCCCGGAAAAAATAGGGGGTCTACGACATAGGAATCAGTCGTAAAGGCGAGTCGCTCCCAGTCTGCCACCGAGACCACAGCACCATCGTGACGCAACGACGGCTTCTCGCTTCCGGGTAGCAAGGGTAAAAGGCGGCCCAGCAGTTCGCTCATCAGTCGTCCACCACCACCGTGCGCCATCTGGATGACCGGTGAAGAGTGTAAGGGTCTAGGACACTGCAAACTCGGGGACGGGGACGACTCCATCGATGCTCCTCCTGCGGTAGTGGTAATAGGCGGCGCACGCTCCCTCGGTCGACACCATAGGGGCACCGAGCGGATGCTCTGGCGTGCACGCTTTAGCGAATGCCGGACAATGCGGCGGCTTGATTTGGCCAGTTAGCACGGCACCGGCTTGACAAGTACTGGGTCTTGCATTCACGGTGCAGGGACCAGGAAACCTTAGCTCGGCATCATAGCTTTGGTAGGCGTCCCGCAGCGCCAGACCGCTCACAGCAAGCTCGCCAAGACCGCGCCAACCTGAGCCGACGATCTCGAAAACTTCTGCGACCAGTGCCTTGGCAGGACTATTACCTTCAGGACGTACAACTCGCGCATACTGATTCTCAAGCTCGGACCTCCCGACTTCGAGTTGGCGCACGCACATCAAAATACCCTGCATGATGTCAACCGGTTCAAAGCCCGTAACGACGATGGGCACGCGGTGAGTGGCGGCAATGAGTTCGTATTCGCTGGTTCCCATAATGCTACAAACGTGACCTGCCGCTAAGAATCCTTGCACGCGGTTGTCTTCTGCTTGCAGGATCGCGAGTATCGCCGGCGGTACGAGAACTTGCGCGACAATCATAGAGAAATTCGTGAGTGCTTGGCGCCTAGCGGTATAAACTGCCATAGCGTTGGCTGGCGCAGTCGTCTCGAAGCCTACAGCGAAAAAGACCACTTCGCGCTCAGGATTCTCTCGGGCAATGGCTACGGCATCGAGCGGCGAATGGACTATGCGAATGTCGGCCCCACGCGCCTTGGTCGTCAAAAGATCTTCGCTGCTTCCGGGCACCCGCAGCATATCGCCGAAAGAGCAAAGAATCACTTTCGGCTGTTGGCTCACCCACACTGCCGTGTCGATCTTTTCAGTCGGCGTCACACATACGGGACAACCGGGGCCGTGAATAAGCTCCAATCCCTCCGGCAGCAGTTGGTCCAAGCCATACTTCACAATACTGTGAGTCTGGCCGCCGCAGACCTCCATGATGCGCCAGGGGCGGGTTACGACACGGCCTATGGCCTGAGCTAGGGCTTTGACTCTCGCGCCGTCGCGGTACTCTTCGACATACTTCATGGTCGGCCTTCTCCAGCAGAGGGCAAGCCCGCAGGACAATCGGCCGACAAGCGCTCGCTGTTCGCTTGTTCCAGCTCGGATATAAGACCAAGGGCATAGTCAGCAGCCTCCTGATCGAGCCGACTAATCGCAAAGCCGACGTGGACGATGACATAGTCCCCTGGGGCCACGTCGGGAACGTAGGCAAAGTTGACCCTACGTACGACGCCTCCGAACGCCACTTGACCGATGCGACCTAGCGGGTCGTCACCGACTACATTCATCACTCGTCCGGGGACGGCTAGACACATACAACCGCCTTTCTGTCGCAGGATGTCAAAAGGCCATAGAGAGCCTGACCAGCAGCAAGACCGCCATCACCGGCAGGCACCAATCCATGGGTATAAACTCTGAATCCACGGGCATCCAGGCGCTCCTCTGCGAGTGAAGTCAGCAACGCATTTTGAAAGACACCGCCAGTCAGAACAACTTGGCGGGGATTGCTCACAGCCATCGCAATGGTGGCAATAGAATCCGCCAAGGCCTCGTGAAAGCCGCGCGCAATGGCGCCTATGTCCACGCCGTTGGCAAAGTCCTCCAGCATAGCCTCCACAAGTGGCTCCCAGTCCAATAAGTAGCCGCGATCTGGTCTATGATCGATCGCCATGTGATAGAACCTTGAAGTCGTGGCTGATGCAGCAATGCATTCAAGCGCCACAGGGGCCTGTTCCGAATAAAGAGCGATTTGACAGAGGTCAAGGATGGAAGCGGCAACGTCAAAGAGGCGTCCGATGCTAGAGGTACGAGGTGCGTTGACGCGTCGATGGATCGCCGCGACCAGCAAGCGTTGTTCCTCGGCCGTGAACGCTCTGCGGACAGCTGGGGACGCTGCAAAGGCTAAGTTGCCGTGGACTTCACAGAGCAGTCCCAAAGCCGATCGTCTTGGCTCACGCATAGCTTGTTCGCCACCTGGCAAAGAAAACGACCGCAGCGATCCGAGTCGTGAAGCACGGGTTTCTTCGACAAGAAGAATCTCCCCACCCCAAATGGTTTGATCTCCGCCATATCCGGCACCATCCCATGAAAATGCCAATACGGGCCCCATCAACCCATGCTCTAAGATGCAAGACAGGGCGTGAGCATGATGATGCTGTAGCGCAACTGGCTGGAGATCCGCAGTGGCTGTACGAGCGCCCTGATAATCTGGATGCAGATCCATGACGATAACTGTAGGTCGGCAATGCAGCAACGTGGCAAAGTCCCGCGATTCCCTGGCAAGCATGGACAAGGCCTCCGGGCTATCCAAATCGCCAATGTGCTGGCTCAATACAATATGCTGTGGCGTCGTCACGGCGAAGGCATTCTTCTCTTGACCACCAACAGCTAGCACATCCGTAACATGTGTCCTTCGGTGCTCAAGGGCCAGTGGTGCGTAGCCGCGTCCAAGGCGCATGATTCGGGGGCGACTGCCACTTATGCGCACGACCGCATCATCGACCCGATGCAAGATCTGGCGGTCATGGACGAGCCAAACATCGGCAAGACCATGCAACTTAGCAAATGCAGTCCTTTCGTCGATGCAGATCGGCTCACCGTGTCGGTTGCCGCTGGTTGCAACCAAGGGACGGCCCATCATGGACATAAGTACATGGTGCAAGGGCGATGCCGGCAGCATGACACCCAGCTGGGATGAATGAGGCGCAACCAGTGGACTTATCGTCCGAACCTCATGGCGACCCTGCACATGTTTCCTTCTGAGAATAACGATGGGCTTTTCGGGACTGTTTAAGACTTGGGCCTCTCCTCCACTCACGTCACAAATTTCAGCCACGCTACTGAGCGAATCAAAAAGCAGCGCGAGTGGTTTGCCCGGACGGGCCTTTCCCTTCCTAAGTCGGACCAGCGTCGCGTCCGCAGATGCATCAGCAAGCAGCTGATAGCCGCCAATTCCCTTGATGGCGACGATGGCTCCGGTACGAAGCTGACGAACGACCTCATGTATGGCCGCGACACCCGTAAATAAGGTATGCTGCGCTCCATTCTTAAGCGCAAGGGAGGGACCGCAATTCGCACAGGCAATCGTCTCGGCGTGGAAGCGCCGATCCCTAGGGTCAGCATACTCGCGGCTGCAAGCATTGCAGGGCGTGAACGGCGACATGGTGGTATGGCCGCGATCAAACGGCAGGCCTCGCAGAATTGTAAAGCGAGGTCCACACGTTGAGCATGTAATAAAGGGAAAGAGGTAACGCCGGTCAGCCGGATCCATCAGTTCACGCAGACACTCAGCGCAGGGAGCTCGATCATGAGGAATGAGCGTTGTAGGAGCGGTCCGCAGATCACCATGCTGGTTAGTCATAACGACCTTGAAACTGGCTTCCGCAGTGGGAACTACCTCCGTCCGATGAACGTCCAAGACTTGTGCTGGCGCTGGCGCCGACCGCAGTCGGCTCAGCATAAGCTCCAAACTCTCGCAAGGTCCTTCGGCCTCAATTTCCACTCCTCCCGGCGAATTGCGGACGTACCCGGCAAGGCCTAGGTCAGACGCGATACGATAGACGTAAGGTCGAAACCCAACTCCTTGAACCAGGCCTCGCACAACGATACGAAAGCGCTTTTTCAACGTTATCCTTTCATAGTCTTGCCAACTTCGATCTCAACGACGTCGAGAACAACATCCATGGCGAAAGGATCCTGCTGATCATCTGAAGTTTCTATATCGAGCTCTGCACTGTCTGCTATGCCACCCATCGACGCCATGGTGAAGTGCTCGCGAAAATGATCAGGAGACATATGCGATAAGGCTCCAAGGCGCACCTTGACGGCGACAACACGTTCTGCGCCCTCGCGACTCGCGACGGCATCGATCTGATTCATTAAATTGTTCATCAGCGACATCTCATGCATGATTGCCATTCTCCTTTAGTGATTTGGATCCTTGAACGTGATTCATTGCAGGGACATATACCTCAAGGCACCTTGGCCATTCAGAAACCATCCGCTGGACGACGTGAGCAAGCCCGGCGCTAAGAGGGTCCCCCATAGCAAACTGTTTGCCGACGATACCTACGATGATTAATTCCTTTGGCAAGCCTGAGAAGGTTCTGGATAGATCGATCGCCTCCTTAAGTCCAAATGCGTGAGTGGACAGAACGAACGCATCCTGGGGCAGTGGTCCTTGCAATCCATCAAGAATCAAAATGTCACCGCCCGGCCGCGATCCCACATCAAGTGCGTCGATGACCACGACTCGGCCTCGCCCTCGCCAAAGATCCATCAATGAGAAGGCCGAACCGTTGGATTCACACACCTCGAAACTAGTGCATCCGGATAATGACCGAGATCTCAATGCACGCGCGGCGACCAAACCGGCGGCATCGTCGCCACGAAAGTCATTGCCAATACCGATCACCAACGTCTCAGCCGCCTCAGTTGACTCATTCATGGCTTCACCGTCCCGTCGCTAGGTTCGACATCATGAATCTCTAGACGCAAAAAGTGCGTTGCACAAGAGATACAGGGGTCATGGTTGCGGATCGCCTGTTCACACAGATGGGTCAGATCGCCCTTAGGCAGCGCGGCACGCGACGGCAAAAGGTCGCGCAGGTCATCCTCGATCGATTTTTGATTCTGCGACGTGGGTGGGATGATCTTAGCATCTAGTATCGTACCGTCTTCACTCAGTCGGTAGCGGTGATAGAGGAGGCCACGTGGAGCTTCGGTCGCCGCTGCTCCTTCTCCTGCGTGGAGAGTGAATGGCACGCTGGAAGCGGGAGCTTCACGGTAGTTTTCGATCATCCTAATGGATTCTTCGAGGGCATGAACGATCTCGATACTTCGGATGACGATGCTTTTAAACGGGTTTTTTACCACGCTCTCAAGAATGACTTCATCCGCAAGACCACGAGCGGTCGTGGCGAGACGCTGGCGATTCAAGTTGAAGCGTGCCAACGGTCCGGTCAGATAGGCTCCGCGTCCCTTGACCACTGAATGAAGTGCGTTGGTGTACGGCACATGGATCTCTGTAAAATGATCGTCAAACTGCACAGCATCAATGTCTATACCCTGACTTGAAACGACGCGCCCCTCGCACATTGGATATTCCGTGGGATGGCGCAGTGCCACGAATTCCGGTTCTCGGTCAAAATCGGGAAAGCTAAAACCTGCGACCCAACGCACGGTGTCCACAGCCATCGCCAATGCACGCTGGAGCGGCTCCAGCAAGGTACGGAGCTCGCTAGGACGAGGAGCGCGGTGAAAGCCGCCCACCTTTACATTGATCGGATGAACCTCTCGGCCACCGACGACACTGACAATGGAGTTCCCCGCCTTCTTGATCGCTAGTCCCATTTGGACTGCCTTTGGGTGGCTCTTGGCCATTCCCATAGCATCCTGAAAGCCAAGAAAATCTGGTGCGTGAAGCATATAGACGTGGAGCGCGTGGCTTTCAATCCACTCACCGCAGTAGAGAAGGTGCCGCAAATCGCGCAACGGTTCGGTGACTGTCACGCCCAGTGCATATTCAACGGCGTGGACGGCACTCATTTGGTAGGCGACCGGACAAATGCCACAGATTCTAGCGGTAATGTCCGGAGCTTCAAGAGCGTTTCGACCGCGGAGGAAAGCCTCGAAGAAGCGCGGCGGCTCAAAGATCTTGAGCTGAACGTCCTCGACCTTGCCCTTGCGCATGCGAACGTGCAAAGCGCCTTCGCCCTCAACGCGCGCTAGGTAGTTGACCTTGATGGTTTTGGTCTTACTGTCACTCACGTTTAGTCTCAATGTTTTGAACAGCTCGTCTCACGTCCTGCTTGGCAGCTAGACCGGCTTGTCGAAAAGGCTCTGCCCACGCATTAAACGTGTGGAAGAGATGCTCCGTCGCCAGCGGTGAGAGGCCTTTTTGCTCAGACCAGTCGGATCTTAGCGAGTCGACGTTGGCATGTTCCTTTGGACCGAAGCAGCCGTAGCAGCCCCGATCGTATGCTGGGCAAATCGCGCCGCAACCCGCCTGCGTTACCGGACCCATGCAGGCCACTCCTTTCGCAACCGCAATACAGATATTTCCTCGTTCTTTGCACTCAACGCATACACTCTCGCTGGCAATGTTAGGGCGTCTTCCCTTAAGAAAGGCCAGGATAACTTCGAGCAGCTGGCGCTTGTTGATGGGGCAGCCGCGTAGTTCAAAATCGACTCTTACATGTTCAGCAATACCGGTCGATTGAGCAAGCGTATGGATATATTCAGGACGAGCGTAGACGATGCTGGTAAATTCTCGCACATCGGCAAAATTGCGTAAGGCTTGAATTCCTCCTGAGGTAGCGCAAGCTCCGATAGTGATGAGGGTTCGAGACACTCGTCGCACCTCTTTGATCCGCTCCGCGTCGTCGGGTGTCGTGATTGAACCTTCGACGAGCGACAGGTCGTATGGTCCGCGCATGACGGCGCGGCTGGCTTCAATGAAATGCGCGACTTTTATCTTTCCAGCTAGGGTTAGGAGCTCATCTTCGCAATCGAGTAAGCTTAGCTGACAGCCGTCACATGATGCGAACTTCCATACCGCCAGTTTCTTCAGTCTCTCACGGCGCATCAGAGTTCCTTAACCGTGAGGAGGCGTTCTACACGGTCAAGCGAAAACACGGGGCCATCGCGGCAAACAAAATAGCGACTCAGTTGGCAGTGACCGCAAAGACCAACAGCACATTTCATGTTCCGCTCCAAGGATAGGTAGATGTGCTCTTTGGCGATTCCAAGTTGGAGCAGATCCTGGACGGCATGGCGCATCATGACCTCTGGACCACAAATCAATGCCGCTGCGTTGCCCGGGTCAGGGAGAGACCGAGGTAGCAGCGAAGTCACGACGCCTATTTCGCCCTGCCAAGCCGCCTTAACATGATCAGGGACGCGGTCGACAGTGACTCGCACCTCATTGGACTTGGCGCCATTGGTGCGAGGTTTTGCCTTTTGCCAGCGAGCAAACTCGCTGGCAAAGATTCTATCAGCCGGCGAGCGAGCACCGCAGTAGATGCCGACATCGCCAAACTCGTCACGGAATTTCAGCAAGTGATGGATGGCTGGCCTAAGCGGTGCGAGTCCCAGGCCTCCTGCCAGGACCATGACCGAGCGTCCATGCAAGGATTCAAGTGGCCAATGTGTACCGTAAGGTCCGCGCACCCCAAAGCTTTCACCGATGCGCAGGCTGCCGAGGGCTTTGGACACAGGACCGACTCGGCGCACCGTATGAATGAGTGCCCCATCAGAGCCTACGGCACTGATCGACACCGGAATTTCACCGATTCCATGGACATATAGCATATTGAACTGGCCAGGGTGGACTTCTAGCTGCACGCCGCCATCCCCGGAGTGCGCCTTGATCGTCACGGTGTCGACGGTCTCCCGAGTCTTTCCAGTGACCGTGAAGACCCTTGGCACAAAGGAATTCCGGTGAGCATGAACCTGCTTCTGGACATTGATCGACTGGCCGAGACTCATGCGCTGTGGTCTCCATAAAGATCGAGCAGTCTGAGTCGAGTCGATCTCAGACGCTCGACCATCATGCCGGCGAGCCGCTTGGCGACTTCATACCCAAGCCTAGGATCTCCTTCGCATTTCTCGCGGAGGCACTTGCCATTCAGTTCGACAAAAGACGTTCCTTCAAGGGCTTTAATATCGAAGGTCCATTTGTGCGGCGGGAACAGCCAAGACCATCCCGACATATCGCCAGCGCCTAGAGTCTCGACCATCACACCGCCACGTCCAGGAACGTTTGTCTCAATCGACACCTTGCCACGGCGAACAAGAAATAGCGCTGCGGCCTCGTCGCCTTCGTGGGCCAGATATTCGCCCTTTTCCGCGTATCGGTTCTTGGCACAACCTGCGACAAAGCGTGTGAACTCTGCTCCCAACCCAACAAAAAAAGGATGGCTACCGATGAGGCTTTCGATCGTTTGGGTCGTCATGGATGCTCGTACTTTCTAGTCTGCACGCCGGTGACTTCCGGCGAAAGAGTTAGGGCCTTAAGCTCTACGGTAAGATCGATGCCAACGGGGCACCAAGCGATGCAGCGCCCACAGCCGACGCACCCTGAACTTCCGAACTGCTCATGCCAAGTCCCCAACTTATGTGTCAACCACTGGCGATAACGAGACCGCGTTGTCTGCCGGACACTACCGCCGTGCACATAGCTAAAGTCCAAATGGAAACATGAGTCCCAACGGAGCCAGCGTTCGGCGACATCTCCTGATAGGTCGCTGGTGTCTTCGATGTTTGTACAAAAACAAGTGGGACAAACCAGAGTGCAATTAGCACAGCTTAAGCAACGCGAGGCCACTTCGTCCCAGTGCGAGTGCTCAAGGCTGTCTCGGAATAGCTGCCCCGGGTTATCCAGCTTGAGGTGCCTCCTGATCAACGCCGCCGTGGTGTCGCTCTGCTGTCGAATCGCGTCGCACTCTTTCTCTGTTGCAAGCTGCCGTGGAATACGACTTGCGATATCAGCGCCCCTCTCGCTGCGCACCTCGATCGTGAAATGATGGTCCCCTTCGGAGGGAAACTCAGTCAGCGCGAGGTCGTAGCCAACACCTGATGAATCCGGCGGACCCAGCGCGGGTCCGGTGCCCATAGACGTACAAAAGCAGGTCGCGGCCGACTGGGCGCAGGTCACACCAACGAGAAAGGGCGTAGCAGCCTTGCACTTAGCGTCAATTAAATCGTTTGCCGGTTGGCCGCTGACTTCTCGTACTCGCTCCTGCACCCGTATAGCCGCCAATTCGCAAGCGCGCACTCCGATAAAGGCAAGCTGCTGCGGGTCCCCGCTCGGCCGTTCAGGTTGTTCTATGGTAAAGGTCTCGCCTTGGCGCCGCGCGCGCCAAAGGAGCTGGCGTTGCGGCGTGAGAAACTTCTTCCACGACTCAGGCCCAAGGTTGTATCCGAAGAATGCTTGGTCCTCTCGTCGCCTCAGTCGGTAGCGACCCGCTTCTTGCTCATCGCCCCAACCTATCGGCAGGTCTTCTGGACCATTGAGCTCTTCGAGGATTATGCCCCCCCCCGAAAGCCGCGGTCCGATCGTCAGAAAGTTAGCGGCGTGCAGTGCCGAAAACAGAGCGCCCAGATCTCCCGCACGCATCCGATAGGTGACGCCGATATTCGCACTTATACTCGCCATGAGCCCGCATCAAAAAAATAGTGAACGATCGAAGATTAGCGATCTCCGTGAGTCTCTTCGGCCTGAGCGACCATGCGCGCGGTCCTGACGAAACTGTCCGGATTAAGCGATATGCTATCGATACCCAACCTTACCAGCATGGTGGCAAACTCCGGATAGTCGCTTGGCGCCTGCCCGCAGATGCCGACCTTCCGTCCGTTGGCATGAGCCGTCTCGATCACCTTTTCAATCATGCTCGTCACGGCTTTATTGCGTTCGTCGAAAAGTGGCGCCACAATTTCTGAGTCGCGATCAACACCGAGCACGAGCTGGGTCAGGTCGTTCGAGCCTATAGAGAAGCCATCGAAAATTTCGGAAAAGCCCTCCGCCAAGATGACATTGCTGGGAATTTCGCACATGCAGTAAACCTCAAGGCCACGTTCACCGCGCTTCAGGCCATTCGCTTCCATCTCTAAGAGCACCTTTCTGCCTTCCTCAATCGTCCGACAGAATGGGATCATCACCTTTAAATTGACGAGTCCCATCTCGTCACGAACCCGGCGGATAGCGGCGCATTCTAGGGCAAAGCCCTGCCGATACCGCTCATGGTAGTAGCGTGAAGCGCCGCGAAAGCCGAGCATCGGGTTTTCCTCTGCGGGTTCAAACCCACTTCCACCGAGAAGCCCCGCGTATTCATTGGTCTTGAAGTCGCTGAACCTAATGATAACCTCGCGCGGATAGAAGGCGGCCGTGATCATAGCAACACCTTCGGCAAGTCTATCGACAAAGTAGTCCGTCTTCCTTGCATATCCCTGCGTGAGCCGGGCAATCTCACGCTTTTCCTCCCCACTCGGCAGAGCATCAAATTTGACCAAGGCCATGGGATGAACTTTGATCGCATGGGTGATGATGAACTCCATCCGGGCCAAGCCGACACCATCGCTAGGCAACAAGCCCAGCCGCAGCGCTTCGTCTGGATTAGCCACATTCAGCATGATGTTGGTGAACGTCGGTTTGAGTGCTGCCGCGTCGACCTTGCGCCGGTTGAACGGTAGTCGCCCTTCAAAGACAAAACCGGTGTCACCGTCGGCACACGAGATGGTAACCAGCTGGCCTGTTTTGAGGGTTGTGGTGGCGCTTTCGGTACCAATCACGGCAGGAATACCCAGCTCCCGGCTGACGATGGCAGCATGGCAAGTACGCCCACCATGATCGGTGACGATGGCAGCGGCACGCTTCATCGCTGGCTCCCAATCGGGATCGGTCTTCTTCGCCACCAAGACCTCTCCCAACTCCAACCGACCGAGGTCACGCGGATCATCGATCACTCGGACTGGTCCAGCACCGATCCGGTCGCCCACGGACCGCCCTTGAACCAAGACCTTGGCATCAGCTCGAGTGGCGGCGGCAAGTTCAAAGATTTCCAAATTCATCGCGTGAAGCAAGGGTCTTTGTGAATGGACCGTCTCCGGCCGCGCTTGTACAATGAATAGGTCGCCGGTACGACCGTCCTTAGCCCATTCAATGTCCATCGGCGTCGGACCGCGGCGTTTGTCACTGTAGTGCTTCTCGATGCGGCACGCCCAATGCGCTAGCTGAAGAATATCATCGTCAGAAACGCAGAGCTTTTCGCGATCGCTGTCCCCAACAGGCACAGTGCGCGTCCGCTTACCGGCCCCAGCGTCGTAAATAATCTTGAATTCCTTGCTGCCAATCCGCTTCCGAAGAATCGGTCGCTTGCCGAGAGCTAGGGTAGGTTTGAAGACATAGATTTCATCCGGGTCAACGGCCCCCTGAACCACCGATTCGCCAAGACCATAAGCAGCATTGATCAGCACCACATCGCGAAATCCGGTCTCCGTATCCAGCGTGAACATGACCCCAGCAGTTGCTAGATCTGACCTCACCATCCGCTGAACACCTACGGATAAACCAACTTTAAAGTGGTCGAAATGTTTATCGTGTCGATAGGAAATGGCACGGTCCGTGAACAGCGAGGCAAAGCATTGCCTGCAGGCCTCTAACAGCGCCGCTTTGCCTTGAACATTAAGAAACGTCTCCTGCTGCCCAGCAAAGCTCGCATCGGGCAAGTCCTCCGCCGTGGCACTGCTGCGCACGGCAACATCGACCAAGGCATTGCTCTGCTCGCAAAGCTGATCATAGGCTTGAGTGATTTCGGCGGCGACATCGACAGGCAAGGGCGCGTCGAGGATCATAAGGCGAATTTTGGCTGCGATTTCGTGAAGTTCCTCTGGCGTACGATTGATCCTTGTAAGCAAATCCTCAATCTTTGGTCGCAGTCGACCCTCGTCCAAGTGACGCCAATAGGCCGCCACCGTCACCGCAAAGCCAGGCGGTATTTTGACTCCTTCAGCACTCAGCTCCCGAAACATCTCTCCGAGGGAAGCGTTCTTGCCACCGACGGTGGGTACGTCTTCGTAGGCGATCTCATCGAACCCCAAAATGAATTTTAGGGCGCTGCTCTTTTGGCGTTTCGAAGTCATACCCATTGGTCCTTGTAAAATTGAAAAGGGGACATGGAGTTTTTCATATTTATGCAAGATCAATGCCGCCGACACATTACATGCGAAAGCCCTCGGAACCGCATGAACGAGTCAAATGCAGCGAGATATTTGGACCCATAGTGGCAATTACCACACGTCTGCTCGGACCTGTCCCCGCCCTTGACGCCATCATAGCCAAGACGCATACCGCCAAATGCAGTGCTACATCGGGTGTTAGACTCAGCTCTCCTCAGGCCCCAACTAATGGCATGCAGCCCTTTAGTGGGTCGTCATGTCTGTTGAAGCGCCAGTTGTTACCAGACTCAGAGGCGCCGGCAACGAGGTTAACGCCGCGGGCCCTGCACTCCAAAGGTTCAGCAGAGCAGTTTCGTCGAGGGTTTCTACCGCAAGCAAGCGCTCCGCCGCTGCGTGAACGAATTGCAGGTGCTCCTTGATGACCTGCATCGCCATCGTATAGGCGGCGTCCAGGATGCGCCGAACTTCGGCATCAATCGTGCGGGACGTTGCTTCGCTGGTTCCACGTGTCCCCTCAGCCGTCGGGAATGATGCCAGATATTTTGGTCGCGCGACTTCATAGACCGCCAAACCAAGACGCTCGCTCATCCCATAGCTAGTAACCATTAACATCGCCAAATCAGTGGCTTTTGCCAGGTCATCGGCAGCCCCGGTCGAGACCATGCCGAGAATCATTTTTTCAACGACCCGCCCGCCGAGAAGTACGGCGATCTTTGCCATTAATTCGCCCTCGTCAAGCAGGTATCGGTCCTCGGTAGGGCGACGAAGTGTGTAACCGAGCGACCCGATGCCGCGCGGAATGATGCTCACCTTGTGGACCTTTTCGGTGGTCCCAAGCGCAAGCGCGACGGCAGCGTGGCCGATTTCGTGGTAGGCTACCCGCTTTTTTTCCGACGGAATCATGAGCCGTTTTTGTTCCAAACCAGCCACGATTCGCTCAATCGCCTGGGTGAAATCCGCTTCGGCCACGCATTCGGCACCGCGGCGTGTCGCAACAAGTGCGGCCTCATTCACTACATTCGCGAGATCGGCGCCCGAAAAACCGGGCGTTAAGGCCGCGACCTTCGCGACGTCAAGCTTTTCATCGACCTTGATCTTCTTCAAATGCACCGCCAAAATCTGGGCACGACCGGCTTGGTCCGGCAACCCGATCAGGACCTGACGGTCGAACCGACCGGCTCGGAGCAGCGCTGGATCAAGGATTTCTGGACGGTTCGTCGCTGCAAGCAAGATAACCCCCTCCTGGGGGTTAAACCCGTCCATCTCAGCAAGCAACTGATTGAGCGTCTGCTCCTTCTCATCATTGGCACCGAGGCTACCCAGGCCGAGCGCACGCGATTTGCCGAGGGCATCGATTTCGTCGATAAAAAGAATGCATGGGGCGTTCTTTTTCGTCTGTTCGAAAAGATCGCGAACACGTGCAGCTCCGAGTCCGACAAACATTTCCACGAATTCTGAACCATTAATGGAGAAGAAGGGAACATCTGCTTCACCAGCAATCGCCCGCGCAAGAAGCGTTTTGCCCGTCCCCGGCGGACCGACTAGCAGAACGCCTTTGGGTATCCGTCCTCCGAGTTGCGCATAGCGTTGGGGCTCTGTGAGGAAGTTAACGACCTCGCGCAACTCTTCTTTGGCCTCGTCGACGCCGGCGACATCGGCAAAGGTCGTCTTGACGTCCTTTTCCATAAAGATCTTGGCCTTAGACTTGGTAAGCGAGAGAAGTCCGCCCTCCAGGCCGCGCGATGCGCGCCTGAGGATGAGAGTCCAAAGCAAATAGAACAAGAAAAGCGGCGCCACCCAAGAAAGAATCGTCGTAAAAAAGGAGCTCGAAATCTGGCGTCGAAAAGTAACACCCTTCTCATGAAGCTTTTGCACCAGTGTCGGATCGTCAAAGGGTATTGTCACAAAAGCCGATGGTGCCTCACCATCCCTGCCGCTCTTAAGCTCACCAGTGAGGACCGCATCCGAGAGCATCACACTCCCGACGCGCCCCGCTTCGAGATCGTAGAGGAATTCGCTATATGGAATGGTCTTGGCATGACCTCGGTGCTGGACGTAGTCATTGACCAGGTAAAAAGTGGCGACCGCGAGTAGAAAGTAGCCAATATTCCAGCCAAAATTGCTTGGACGATCAATCTCTGAATTGACTTTGATCTTTGGATTGGATTCGTTTGTGGGCACCTATCGCTCCATTGGTCATCGCAATGCTGATGCAATCCTTCTGCCATATTTGTCATGAGAGACAAAAATATTGTGCCGCCCACCCAACCCAAAGGGCCGCAATTTTTGTCAGAGTTATCAACGCTCAAAATGGCACGTTGGCTGCAAGCAATGGAATAGAGGTGACAAGCCGCATTCTCACTCTTCGGATCACGAAAGAAGGAGCAGCCAAATGGTTAACATCGAATCAGAAGCTTATAAAATTCATGTGCTACAGGAGGCGGCACGGCCTTTACTTGAGACGGGCGACGACTACGGGGATCTGCTCGCTCTGGTCGGCAATGCGACCGTTGTCTTACTTGGCGAGGCTACGCACGGTTCGCATGAGTTCTATCGCGAGCGCGCCCAAATCACCAAACTCTTGATACGTAACAAGGGGTTCAAGGCTGTTGCCATCGAAGGCGACTGGCCGGATGCCTATCAGGTCAACCGATTTGTACGTGGCCAAAGTAATGACCACGAGGCGATCGATGCACTACGCGGTTTCACGCGCTTCCCTAGTTGGATGTGGGCCAATGCCGATGTTCTCGACTTCGTTGGGTGGTTGAAAGCACACAACGAGTCCCAAGGTCCGGAATCAGCCTCGGTCGGCTTCTTTGGTCTAGACCTCTATAGCCTCTACCGCTCAGCGCAGGAAGTCATCGAGTATCTTGAAAGAACAGATGTCGCAGCAGCCGAAAAAGCAAGGGTACGCTATGGATGTCTGGACCGCTTCGGCAGCGACAGCCAACAATATGGCTATGCAACTGCACTCGGTCTCGCACCATCTTGCGAGGAGGCTGTCATCGCGCAGCTGGTCGATCTGCAGAAGCATCAAGAACGCTACCGTACCCATGCGAACGGCGAGTTAGGAGCGGATGCTTACTTCAATGCCGAACAAAACAGCCGACTTGTGCAATCGGCAGAACATTACTATCGGACAATGCTCCGTGCAGAGATTTCATCGTGGAACCTTCGCGATGAGCATATGGTCGAAACCATTGAGCACATCCGTCAACATTTGGCGGGAGGCGGCCATGAACCAAAGATCGTCGTATGGGCGCACAACTCACACATCGGTGATGCCAGAGCCACTGATATGTCGCGTCGAGGTGAATTCAATATCGGCGAACTAACCAGGAAGAAATACGGTTCCGGCGCCCATGGGACTGTGTCTATCGGCTTTACGACCTACCACGGCACCGTCACAGCGGCATCAAAGTGGGATGGTGAGGCTGAGCACAAAACGGTTCGACCTGCACTGAACGGTAGCTATGAAGAACTCTTTCATGGCACAGGACTTTCCCGCTTCTTCCTTGACCTAAGGCGTAGTTGGGAGGCTGCACGTGTGCTCAGAGAGCCCATGCTAGAACGGGCAATAGGCGTCCTTTACTTGCCGCAAACCGAGCGTCGCAGCCATTATTTCCATGCGTCTTTGGCGAAGCAATTCGACGCGGTCATCCACATCGATCGCACTAGGGCCGTCGAGCCGATCGAACACATATCAAGGTGGGTTACGGGCACCGAAGCGCCTGAAACCTACCCGAGCGGAGTCTAGTCCCGCGCTGGGGAGTGGTACAAATGTGCATAGAAATCGCTACCTAAGATAGAGTTAAAAGTCCCCGCTCCCGATGCGGAATGAATTTAAGGGTGACCCTAAAGTGCCATTGAGTCACTTTTTAGCGACATTGTCGCCATTTCCCTCCGATGCAATGGTAGCGCCATATAGCGCTGTGCACGCACCATAAGGCTGCGGCCCAATCCTTGCAGAGTTGGCAACAGCAAGCTGGGGCCATGGTCATTGCTGCACTGGGCTCCTGTGTTTACATCAAGGAAATGCGGAGGAATTATGCAACATGCCGTAAAAATCGAGTTTCATGGGTTCCCACCATCCGATGCCGTCACCGATAAAGTGACCCGCCGGGTTGAGCATCTCAATAAGCTCTATCCTAAGATCATCGACGGTCGAGTTGTCATTGAGCTGGCGCAACATCACCGCAAGGGCCAAATCTTTCGGGTTCACATAGAACTGAACGTGCCGGGGGAGCGTCTCGTCATAAGCCATGAACCCGGCGATGAGCATACCCACTTCGACGTCTATGTCACAATTCGCGATGCCTTTGACGCCATGGAGCGCATTCTCCAGGCCTATGCCCAGAAGATGCGACGTGACACCAAACGCCACGAGGCACCTCTTACCGAGGGTCGAGTTTACCGCCTGTTCCCCAATGAGGGCTTTGGCTTCATCACGACTGGCGATGATCGTGAGGTATTCTTCGACGCTAATGCCGTCGTCGACAAGACGTTTGAGAGCTTAGTGGTCGGGTCACCTGTGCGGTTTTGCGAGGAGGCTGGAGAAGAAGGGCCGCAGGCAACGACGGTGCATGGATGAGGAGCTAACCTACTATTCAGAAGCAAGGGCATCCGGCCCTAGCGACGCGACTCATGCCAAGGAGCCGTCCTTGGTCAGACGCTAGCGAAACTTACTAAGCGAATTGCGATAAGTGGACACATGCCAACGTACTGCCGGGGCGGGCCACTTGGCCCGACCTTGGCAGCACTGGATCCAGCCGAACAGTCCGAATACCGGCTGCCGGTGGTAGTCCGACGGCCGCAAGACGGCTCAGTGTTTGATATGGATCTTCTTAACGTCCTTCTTCGCTTCGGGACACTTTGGAACCTCGACTGTCAGGACTCCTTTGTCGAATTTGGCTGAAATCTTGTCTTTGTCGACAGACGTTGGCAACCGGATCGTGCGTTCGAATGAACCGAAACGCCGCTCGGTAAAATAGCGGCCGGCATCCTTAGTTTCCTTCTCTTCCTTTTTTTCGCCTTTGACCGTCAGGTACTCTTTATCGACCGAGACTTCGACATCCTTATCGGTGAGTCCAGGAAGTTCAGCTGAAAGGGTGATTTTGTCGTCGGTTTCCTGGAGGTCAAGACGCGGCACGAAGTCTGTGGCATTTTCTCCAAGGTCCGAAAATGACAAGAGCGATGGCTCATCTTCGAAGAAGTCGCGCATCATCCGACTCATACTGCGCTGAAAATCAGCGAGGTCGTCACGACGACGCCAGGGTGCGAGTGCCCGAAGACCACTTGGAACGATGTCTGGTAGCATGATGTTCTCCATTGCAAGTTGGACGGTTTAAAATGACACGAAATCCCTCGCGACTTTGTCTCGACGACTGATGTCTGGGACTCCGTACTCATAAAGCAAAATACATGCCACCTCATGAGACATGTCTTTCAACCTTTGGTCGGAGCCTGCCATCGCTGGTATCGACATCGAGCGATATGTCGATGTTAGGCTTCCTGGAACGGGTTATCCCGGATCTGAAAGCCCTATATCGCTTGTCAATTGAATGCCAATCGTCTCGGTGAGTGCTCGAACACGGTGTTGCAGGTGCTGTGCAATGAAGCAAGCGCCAAGAATGACCGATATTCGTTCGGAAAGCAGTGCCGAGGCGAGGTCGATCACGCGCTTATTCTTGCCATGCCTCGAGGATCAATGCGCCAGCTTTGCACCCAGTTTTTGCATCATCTCGGTTGATGCGGCCACCATTTGTAGTGCCTGCCTCTTCTGCTTGTCGCTCAAAGCTGCGATGGTTTGGATGAACTTTGTGGTCGTCATACAAGGATCAGCCACCGCATCCGGACTTTTTGCAACAACGGCGATGTCGCAGTTAGGATTGCTGCCAAGCGACACGGGGAGGGGCGCTTTGGGCGGCGGAGTCACCGGCAACGGAACCTCGGTTTTAATCGCCGGCTCAGCATTTGCGGTCGCCTCCTTTGCCGTTTGACAGCCAGACGTCACGGACCCGACAGCAAGCGCGCCCATCAACACGGCACCGAGCAACTTTCTATTCACATGCATGTCCATAGCATCCTCCCCGAAAGTAAGTTCACGTTGAACTGTGCAATTTCTGCACCAACGCATAAAGGACGAATCCCACGAGAATGCCGGGAGTAAACCGGGTCTTGCGATCAGACCTATTTGCTGGTAAGAAAGACCTCCCGTGCGTCGCCCAGCTTAATCGATCATAGCGGTTCGAAGTCCCCCCGATTACCTCGACCAAACCCAAGAAAACGCCGCGTTATCGCTGGTTATTTTCTTGCATCGATGAAAGTCGTTCCGACGCATGGGTGGATATGTCGAGAAACACCAATCTCAGCTGGAGGATTCGCTATGAAAAGAACCATGTGGACTATCGTCGCGGCATGGGCCCTCTGCGCCCCACTAGCCAACGCTCAATCCGGCTTGCAGCTCCAATCCCTTCTCGAGGCCGAACCATCCTGCATCGCTGGGGTCTGCTGGCAGCCCGAGGCTACACTCGGCGAAGCTAACCTTGCCAACGTTGAAAAAGGCCGAATTATCGAAGTTCCATCTGATGGCATTGAGGCCTACATGCCCATCGCCACTTCAGCCCAGGGCCTACCGGCTACGATTCAGGGGATCTGGTGGATGGACGGCAATCCGATCGGTGACATCCTCGTCACGCTGGGCTCCAGTCACTACGATCCTGCCACGCGCACGGCTTTCTTGACTACTGGCGACGAGGGTAGCTACAGCTTTCGTAAGAGCGACATGACTAGGGCGGCCTATGAACAAGCTCGGAAATCAGGCGAAGGTTACGTGATGCAATTTGACGAGAGCTTCACCAACGCGACGATCAAGCCGTCCCTATTGAAAGACGGCGTGCGCGTGCTTATCTCAGACAAGCTCATTAGGTTTTCCATGCACTTAGTCGAAGATGGCCACTGGGTCCGTGAATCCTACATCTTTGGCATCAGAATTCCTGACTATAATCTGCGGCGTGTCGTGCGGCCTGACGGCACGCGGGACCCCGCCTACGCCGACTACTTGAAGCAGGCGGGAGAATTCTCGTACTTGCTCAGTCACTTTGACTAACTGCCACGAGGAAACATTCGCGAGCTAGCCAAAGTCACGAATGTGCGACATTGTACACAAGAGAAGTCACCCAACCCCGCGACCTAAGGCCCACCCTAGGTCGCTGGGTCCCGCACCTTAGGCGTGAGCTCCCCTGCTTAGACCATCTTTCGATCCCCTTTGACGAGGCGGATCCATGTGGAAAATCGTTTTGAAGCGTGCCACCAGCTGAGGACTTGTCATCGCTCTGCTTGGTCCGGTGAAAACGACCCGGTCACCGAGTGACGAGTCTTTTTCGAGATATTTAATAAACTCACCCCTCGCCACTCCAGACCCAAGTACCGCGATCTCGTCTGCTCTTGAAATGGCTTTGGCGATGGTTTGGTAAAATAAAGTGATCTCATGACCGCGGCGTTCATCTAAACGCCGCTCGGACGACCCCATGGCGCTGATGTAAGCACGTCCGCCAAGCTGTGTACCGCCCGTGGAGTGAGTGTGCCGCTCCACATTCGATTCGATCTCTTGTTCGCTCACGTCGTCACCGCACAGTTCAACGATTTTTGCTTTTCTATGATCCAACCAAATCCCAAAAAGGTGGAGATTATTCATGGTAAAATCCTTGTCGTTTGCTGAGGCGAAGATCGCCACGCTGATACGCCGCTTGAACTTTTTCGAATAGCAGCGAAGCAAGTTCCGTGCCGCCCCGTCGTTTGCAACCAAAAGGGGAGGCCAATGGTCGCGAGCGTATAAAGATATGCGTCGTCGGCGAGACGATCCACAATGCGGTCGAGATACCTGATTGAATGGCTTAATTCGGCCGACTTAATAGTCGGCAAACTGACGCCTCCTAGTAGCGATGTCCGCATCGCCCGATGCGGCGACGGTAGGCCCGGCTAGGTCAGGACGAGCGCTTCGCGCGGCTTTAGGAAGGCTCGAATCTCGTCCTGACGGGATATGGCATCACTGTAGCCTAGGTCAAGAAGGCGGCGGAGAAAGGATGGCTCGAACAAGAGATAACTGACCATGTCAGCTGCCTCAGCTAGACTCCCTAGGCCCGCCATCAGGTAGCGGATGATGCGCGGCATGGCACTGGCTTCTTCGATGGCGATTTGCGCGATGTCTACCGATGGATGAAAGTAAAGCCAGTCGATTGATTTGAGCGTTGTTGAGGCCTTAGCCTCAGCAGCGAGCAAGTCAACCGTATGATTGATGCGCGATAGGCGCTCGATGTCCGCATCGACCCCGTCGAGTAGAACAGCGTTGATAATTGTGTTTAACACCCTAGCTATACTTGGTTCTAGCGGAGGATCATCGACTGCAGCATCGATGTCTACAACACCGAAGCCGGCGGCCTTGCGGACGCCGATAATGCATAGCTTGTCGGCACCAAGATGAACCGCGGGGCTGAGCGGCGCCGTATTTCGTAAACACCCGTCGCCGTAGTAGCGCCCAGCGACAGAAACCGGAGGAAAAAAGAAAGGGATGGCCGCCGATGCCAGCACATGTCCGACTTCAATGTTTTGCGCAACTCCCACCCTCCGGCTGCGCTGCCAAGGCTTCACTTTAAACCGGGACATACAGAAGGTCATGCATTCAGTCGACGCGTAATCCGTTGCCGAGACCGCTACAGAATCCAAGTGCTTCGCGTCTAGGTTGCCGCGGATCGCCGCGACATCCAAATGGACCCGCATGAGTTCAGCCAATGGTGATGTATCTAACAGGGCACGCGCTCTGTGACCGATCGTACTTCCTCCGGATACGGCATCCACGAGCCAGTGCAAGCCGGTCTGGCTTAGCGACCATGGATCGACCTTAAACACCTGATCGGTGCGTAGGTTCGCCCAAAAGTCCTGGAGTAACTGCGTTGCCTCGATGTAATCACCTGCATGAGCCGCCAGGTAGGCCACATTGATAGCCCCAGCGCTGACTCCGGTAAGTATCCGAAAGGGACTAGGTAGGCCGCTTTGCGAGGCGACTTCAAAAATGCCGCGCAGCACCCCTACCTGATAGGCGCCTCGGGCACCGCCGCCAGAGAGAACCAAACCTACACGCTGGAGTGACTCCCCAGCGGCACTAGGCGAACGCTGAGCCACTGCCCTTAATTTTGACGCGCTTCCCGATGTTACTTCAGCCTCCACATACCCCCTTCACCGGCCAAGGCCAAGCCGCCTTGGCACTGCACTTTGGAACTCACACACGAACCCGCCTGGTCAGAAGCTCCGTAACCCAAAGACCGCCACCCGTCAGATGTGCGGCGCATTTTTGTGACAGTGTCGCCATTTCCATCCGCCAGAACTCCCCAAACAGCAATGCTCGACTCACGCCGACGCGCGCTTGCAAGCCAGTGATAGGAAAGCAAGATATGTGCCAAGCCAAGTGGGCGTTTCGCTCCGTGGATTCCATTTGAGGAGGACTTATTGTATAAGACTCCCTCCAACGGTCTCCCGCGGTTAACAACGCTCTGAGCTGTACTAGCCCACGTTAAATTTAGTCACTCGCCCTCACCAAACCACCCCTAGGAGTCATGTCTTGATGTTTCACTTTGCCTATGTGCGTTTGTGCCTCCTAGCTGCATTAGCATCTGCAACTGCAGCGACTGCGGCACCGCTCGCAACCGGTCTGACGCCTACGACTAACGCCTCGGCTGCACTCGGCGTTCAGGATTTTGGTGCGGTGGGCGACGGCATAAAAGACGACACGCTCGCCTTTCAAGCGGCTATCGACGCAGCTAGCAAATTAGCGACGGGCCACAGCGTGCGGGTTGCACCCGGAACGTACCGCATCACCGCGCCGCTCGCCTTAGGCAGCACCCTACTCATTGGCAGTGAATCGGGTGGTTGGCCGGCCGACTCCCGGCCGCTGCCGACCATCCTCGTCGATGTGCCGGCACCGCTGCCGACCATCCTCGCGGGGCTTGGTGCCTCCATTCACGGCCTGAGCTTTGACTTTGACTACAGCAAAGATAAGGCGCGCGAATTTGGCCCAGCGATTCAGCTCGTTGGCGGTGGTGTCTCGATTGTCAATGTCCTCATCCACCAACCGACCTACGGCATCGTCGCTGACGGCACGGTCAACTGCGGCCGGGTGAATCTGCAAAACGTCTTTATCGTCAACGCCAGGCGCATCGGTGTCCGCTTCGAATACGGCCTCGACATCATCACCATGAACAACGTCGAGGTGTGGAACTACCTGCCGGAGCTACTTGAAACCACGACCGGCTTTCTCATCGGTGCAGCTGACGAGATTCGCTTCACCAACTGTGCGGTCATCGGCGCCGCGATCGGCTTTCACTTTATAGCCACCAAACTGCCGAACGGCCAAATCAGCCGGGCATGGGGCGGCATGGACAATTGCACGGTCGACTATACCGGCACCGGTATCCTCATCGACACCGTCAAGGTCTTACGGATTACCGGAGGTAGCTTCTGGACCCACCACTACGGGATGGTTATTGCCGGCGAAGGCGATGTCCTAGTGGGGACTGCGGAATTTCGCTCCAATAGCAACCAATGCCTGATGGTCAAAGGTGGCGATAGCCTGACCGTGACCGGTTCGTCCTTCAAAAAGAATCCGGGCTGGGAGCTTGAGCCAAAGGTCATCCTCGCGGGCGGCAAGCTGGTCAATCTCACCGGCAACACCTTCGACAAGAACAGTGCTGGCATCGTCCTCGAGCCAGGCGTCAATCGAATCGGTATTACCGGAAATGTGTTTGAGCAGTCGGACTACCCATCCATCATCGATCGCGCCCCGAACGGTCGTAAGGTGATCGAAAGCAACCTGACGGGAGACCGCTAGGTCTCACGGCGCTTGTTTAAGCAAGAGTAAGCACCATCACCAGCCCCGTCGCAAACCACCATCGATCGGTGTATGGGTTCCAGTGATATAGCCGGCATGCCTCGATGATAAGAACGCAATAAATGCGCCAAGCTCTTCCGGCCGCCCAAGACGGCGCGCTGGGATTTGCTGCTGCGTCTTTTGCATTTCATCAGCAAGAGTGGTGCCAGAACGTAGCGCCTTGGCGCGACGTAGATCTTCAATTCGGTTGGTATGGATCACGCCGGGTAGGACCGTATTAACCGTAACCCCATCCGCCGCAACCTCATCCGCAAGCGTTTTGGTAAAACCCGTGATGGCAAGTCGCATCGCTGTCGAGATCACCAGATTCTCGATCGGCTCAAGAACGCTGATCGACGTAATCGTGATGATTCGTCCAAATTGGGCCGCCCGCATGGCCGGTAGCAGCGCATTGCTTAACTGGGCTGCTGTGAGAAACACCTGTTCAAACCCGATGCGCCATTGTTCTGCGCTGGTGTCCGTCGCCTTGGTTGGAGCTGGACCGCCAACATTGTTCACTAAGATGTCGATGCGGCCGAGCGACTGCTGCGCTAGATCTGCCAAGCGAAGCGCGGCTTCGCCGCTGCTCAGATCGAGGGCTCCGGTTTCGACCCGGACGCCATGAGTGGCGCGGATGTCGGCCGCAGCGGCGGCCAATTTGTCGGCACTTCGGGCGCATAGGTATAGATTAACGCCCTCAGCGGCCAAGGCCCGCGCCGTGGCCAATCCTAGTCCCTGTGATGACGCGCAAACCAAAGCGTTCAGGCCACGCAGCTGAAGATCCACTATAAACTCCTCTTATGAGCCGGGACGGCCGTCGAAATCGTTTTAAAGTCGCTAAAGAAATCCAGGCTGTATTGTCCGCCCTCACGCCCAAGCCCGCTGCGCTTCATACCGCCGAAAGCCGTGTGTAGATCGCGGACAAACCAGGTGTTGATCCAAACTAGGCCCATCCGAGCACGGCTTGCCATCCGCTGCGCACGGTCGATGTCCTGCGTATAGATCGAGCAAGACAATCCAAACTTGGTACCATTGAGCAAGGCCAGCGCCTCGTCTTCATCATCAAAAGCCTGCACGGTCAGCACGGGTCCAAAAATTTCTTCCTGAATCAAACGCGATTCCTGCCGCACCCCACTCAAGATGGTGGGCTCATAGAATGCCCCCATCGGCAGGGACCCCGGCACTCGCCCGCCGCACAATACCTCGACCCCAGGCTCTCCACGGCCGGCATCGACGTAACCCATCACCTTTTGCCGATGATCTCGGCTGATCAGTGAACCCATGGTGGTTTGTTCGGCGAGGGGATCGCCGAGCTTGATCTTCATAGTCGCATCGAGAACCCGCGCCACGGTCTCAGCGTAAACGGACCGCTGCACCAGCAAACGCGATCCAGCGAGGCAGACCTGACCCTGGTTTCGAAAAGCAGCGCGAGCCGCTTGAAATGCCGCGTGTTCGATATCAGCATCGGCAAAAATCACCGATGCACCCTTACCGCCAAGCTCAAAGGATAACTTCTTTAGAGTTGGCGCTGCTGCGCGCATGATGTGCTCGCCGGTACCGGTCTCTCCGGTAAATGAAATGGCACTGACACCAGCATGCCGAACCAAAGCCTCGCCAGCACTTTCGGCGCCCAGGCCTTGGACGATGTTAACCACGCCTTTAGGCAAGCCTGCCGCCGCCAACAGTGGCATGAGGGCCAGCACCGATAGTGGCGTCAGCTCCGCCGGTTTTAGCACCACCGCATTGCCCTGGGCCAGCGCTGGAGCCAGCTTCCAGGTCGCCAAATAAAGTGGCAAATTCCACGGCGTGATCAAGCCGACGACGCCCAAAGGCTCGCGGCGACTGACATGGTGCGTGCCGTCCTCACCAACATAAGAGGCTGCGCTTTGATGCGCTGAAAGCTCTGAATAAAAGCGAAAATTCGCCGCTGCCCTAGTGATATCGCCGGTCAACGACTCGGCCATGGGCTTACCGGTATCCATCGTCTCAAGCCGAGCCAGTTCCTCTCCATGCTCGACGATGAGGTCGCCCACCTTACGCAGGATGCGAGCGCGCTCAGCGGCAGTGCTGCGCCCCCAAGGCCCGGCCATGGCCGCATCTGCCGCCGCCACGGCCGCATCGACATCCGCTGCCGCACCAAGGGCGACGTCGCCGAATGGCTGATCGGTTGCTGGCGCGACGTTGGCAAAGCGCTCACCTGACTGCGATGGCACAAACCGTCCACCGATATAGTGATCAAGGTGCTGAGGCAATAGTGGAAACTGATCCAGTCCGTGGCGCATCGTCTAAACCCCAGTTTGATTTATTTCGGCAATCGCTTTCATTTCGATGAAGTTATCTCCTGGTAGCCGCGTCACCGCGACCGTCGTCCGCGTGGGCGGAGCAAATTCGCGGAAGAACTCGTTCCAAACCTTATTCATCACCTCAAACTCGGCCATGTCGGTTAGAAACACGGTGACATCGACCAGGTGCCCCCGGTGCAAGCCGTGGCTGTGCAACACCCGCTCGATGTTGTGGAGCACAGCAGCCGCCTGCGTCGCAATATCATGACGCACGACGATGCCATGGGCGTCGCGCTCGACGCCGGCATAGCTGTTGGTGCCTGGATCTCGACATCCCTGCCCAGCGATAAAGAGCAAGGACCCAACGCGCCGGCTATGGGTGTATTTCGCAAGGGGGGCGGTCAACATTTTGTGCTGTTCCTCATTTGATATCGAGTGATATAGACCCTGCCAGGATCAAAAGATGAATTCTGCAAGATGGCATAGCATCTCCCGGTAAAAAAAGAAAATCAGGATCAAATTGTCCAGATTTTACTTCATAGGGGTGACGAAGTGATGAAGTCAGGCATGCCCAAACCGGCCGAGCTTGAGGCAAGGACTGGGACCATTCTCGGCGGATGGTTGGCACCGCACCCACCGCACCTCGTTTACGGCGAAAATCCAGCGCAGAATGAGCCTCGCTCACGCGGTGGTTGGGAGGGTCTGAGGTGGGCTTACGATCACTGCCGTTTGCGGATAAAAGAACAGCGTCCGGATGTCATCATCGTACACTCGCCGCATTGGCAAACAGTGGTCGGGCACCATGTTCTTGCGGTGAAGCACCTGCAAGGTCTGTCGGTCGATCCGATCTTTCCGCACCTGTTTCGCTACCGGTTCAACCTCGAGGTCGATACCGAGTTGGCTGAGGCCATCTACTACGAGTCGCGGCAATGTGGGCTAACAGCTAAGCGGATGACCAACCCAAATTTTCGCGTCGACTACGGTACGATCGTCTCTTTGCATATGATGAATCCGACGTGGGATATCCCGGTCGTTGCCATCAGCGCCAACAATAGCCCCTACTTCTACGATGATGATATCGCTCAAGATGAAATGACCAGGCTTGGTGCGGCGACCCGTGCAGCCATCGAGAAAACCGGTCGCCGCGCGGTGCTGGCGGCTAGCAATACCCTGTCACATCTGCATTTTTCGCGCGAACCCAATCCTGAACTGCCTGAGGATATGACCCGCGAGCATGTCTATAGCCAGGCGCAATATGAATGGGATATGCGCGTGATCACCTTGATGCGTTCAGGCAAAACCAAGGAGCTTATGGCGATCTTGCCAGAATTCATGCGCGAGACCTTTGCCGAGGTGAAGGCTGGCAGCCTGACGTGGATGCTGAGTGCTATGGGGTTCCCGGAGATCCCCGCCAAGTTCTATGGCTACGGCTCCGTCATCGGCACTGGCAATGCGGTCATGGAGTGGGATTTGAGTCAGCAAGCACCTGGAGGCACGCCATGAGTTTTCACTACGTTGGGCTCGTCCCCGGATTGCCACACCTCCTCGCCCCGAGAAGCCACCCAGACTCGACCGCCTTAGCTACTGCCATGGGGCGTATGGGTGACGAGATGCATGCCGCGGGCATTCGGCGCGTGCTCTATTTTAGTACGCAGTGGATCTCCGTTTTAGGGCAAATGCTGCAAGCACGTCCGCGAATGAAGGGGATGCACGTCGATGAAAATTGGCACGACCTCCAAGGTGTGGACAACATCGCCTATGACTTTGTGGTCGACACCGCGTTTGCTATTAGGCTCGAGCGGGCGATGGCTCAAGCTGATTTCTCCACTAAACTAGTCGACTATGAAGGCTTTCCTATCGACACCGGCACCATTGTCGCAGACCGACTGTTGAACCGCGGACGATTTAAGACCGGCATGCTGTCGTGCTGTGTCTACTCTGATGCGGCCGAAACCGAGCGCCTATTTAAGGTCGTCACCGAGGCCACAAAAGGCGACGCAGTTCCTACCGCTTTGGTCATCGTTTCAGGTCTTTCTGGCCGCTACTTCACTACCGAAATCGATCCACGCGAAGACCATATCTCTAGTCCCTCCGACGACACCTGGAATCGGCGCATGTTGGATCTTCTGGTGCGTCAGCAGGTGACGACCTTGGACCAGGTGCAGCCTGAGTTTGCCAGCCAATGCAAAGCGGACATGGGCTTTAAGGCGCTTTCTGTGCTCAAAGGCGCTGGTGTTTTTAGCGGCGGCCGGACCATCCATCAGCTTGCCTACGGAGCGATCTATGGCACAGGAGCGGCGGTCGTGGCGATTTCATGAACTTTGCCAGTTAAAGCCAGTCCCAGACCTATGGCAATCGCCTGCAATCCCTTGTGATGCAGACCGTCAACCACCAATGCCTAATTTTTGTGTGCGTTTTTTTGCCTTATTTCGGCATTAATTGTATGCACCCGGACGCCCAAGCCGCCTCAGCTATATTCATAACACCATAATTATATTACATTTATAAGATATCGCTAAAGACTTATGGGGAATTGCCGTTGTTCTTTTTGTGTGCGCTGCTCGAGCACATTCGTGACCCCAAGTCGAGCACGACGATACCAAGAGCAAAACAAACCCACGGTAAAGAAGGAACAACCAATGCGAAACAAGAACCAAACACCATCGGCACGGTCCCTACGTCACCTGCTCATCCCTGGAGCCCTCATCGTAGGTATAGCGACCTGGGGCTGCGGTCCGCACGACAAGACCCCAGTCAGTACCAACGACCCAACCACCAGCGGCGGCGGTAGCGTCGGCGGCTCCACTGGCAAGACCATCTCGGCTGATGTGCCTGCCGACTCCAGCGGCGCTATGGGCACAACATCCCTTAACTTTGCTTTAAACTCATCAAGCGCAGCCTTGGCGCTTGCCACTGCTACCACCATGGATATCGGTGGTGGCATCGTCCTTACCGATGCACGGGTCAATATTGGCGCCATCAAATTAAAGGCGAATAAAGACCGCACCCCCGAAGAAAAGGCCCTGCGCCGCCAACAAAAGGCCGACATCAAGGATACCGAAACGAAGATGGAAGACGACAAAAAGGCCTTAGAAAAGTCCAAGGCTAGCCTTGAGTCGACCTACCAAACGGACAAGGAAGCTGCCACGACCGACACTGCGCGCGCGGCTGCCAAGACGAAGCTGGGCACTGGCCTTGCCGCCCTGTCACAAAAGGAGGCCGATCTGCATGCTGCCAAAGAGGCTGCCGAAGCCGACAAAGAGGCCGCAGCCGACGGCAACCTTCGCTGGAAGGGACCTTTCATTTACGACCTGATCGCCGGCTCGATCACGCCACAAATGACCAGTGTCGTCGTCCCAGATGGTAGCTATAAGCGCATCGAATTTAAACTCCGCCAAAACCGCACGGCTGCAGCTGGCGATGCCCTACTCAATGAGTCGGTGTACCTCGCCGGGACGGTCACCATCAAGAGCGTCGCCACCCCTTTTAGCGTATCGCTCGATAGCGACGAGCAGGTCATGCTCAACACAGCAGATGCTTTTAAAGTCGACAGCACCATCGCCAACTCACTGGTGGTCGGGTTTAATCCCAGCAACTGGTTCACCGGTGTTGATCTAAGCGCGGCAACCAAGGAAACTGACGGGTCCATCGTGCTGTCGTCTAAGTCCAATCCGTCACTGCTCGAAGGCATCAAGAACAACATCAAATCCCAGACCAAGTTTGGCAAGGACAAGGATGGCGACGGCAAACTATCGGATAGCGAAGTCAAAGGCGACGGCAAAACCGGCGTCGCAGCGGTAGCAGCGGATGACGCTGCATGAAACCTGGCCCTCGAAAACGGAACGCAAAGCCCCAACCCACCGTTCAGGGCAAGCCTGAACGGCGCGGGAGGGGCCGCCCCAAACTCGCACCCCGGCGCGAGCGCCTGCGGGGGCTAGCCCGGGTCCTGCAAGCGCTTGACCGCCACCCGGTGACCAGTTACCTCAGCCACCGTGATTTTCTCCAGGCTCTCTACGACGACGTCAAAGCCGAGCGCCCCAGCTATTCCTACTACCAGCTTGCTGAAGACCTGGGCTTTTCTCGCACCAATGTTCTGTGGTTGGTTATAACCGGACGGCGGCGTCTGACCGAGCGAGCCTCAGGCCGCATCAGCGCAGCCCTCCAACTCAGCGGCAATGCGCGACGGTACTTCGAAGCGCTGCAAAAGTATGCGACCATTCGCCGGGCCGATCAGCGCGAAACCTGCTTTCAGGACCTGCTTGAACTTAAGGGGCGCGAGCTCGCCCAAGCCGCGGATCAGATGGTGCTGGAGTACTTTTCCGAGTGGTACCATCCCATCATACGCGAGATGGCCGGGATCGCTGGATTTCAATATGATGCAGAGTGGATCAACCAGCATCTGGTGACGCGACTACCGCCGTTGCAAATCCAGCGCAGCCTACAGCTACTTGAACGCCTAAATTTGATTGAATTTGATCAGAAAAAGCGCGCCTATGTGCACACAAAGAAGCAGATTCTTCCCGACCGCGAAGTGGAGCGCCTGGCTTCGGTGCGCTTTCACCAAAAAATGTGCGACGCCGCCCGCGACGCGGTCACCCGGATACCGGCACGGAGGCGCGAGATAAACTCGCTCACCATCTGCGTCTCGGACGCAGATGCAATGAAAGTCGGCGTGATCCTTTATAAGGCCTGCGAGGAGATCATGCAGCTGGAGGCACAGTGTAAGGATCGCGATCAGGTGTACCAAGTAAATGTGCATTTATTTCCCTTCACGCGAAAGCCGGAGGATCACTCATGAGCAATAAGTCGACCCAGACCACAACTGATAAAATTACCAAAATATTCTACCTTGCTGCCTTATCCCAGCTCGCGGCGGCCGGATGCGGCACATGGCTCGGCAATCCAAAAGATCCAACCAAGCCGTCCACTGGAGCCACCGCGACTAGCGAAGTGAGCCTTAGCTTCGACAGTCAGGGCGGCGGCCTGACTCTGACTCAGCCGAGCATCAAGGTCACCGGTCGCAACGGCCAAACCATTGGCAGCATCGTCCTCTCTGAGGCGCGAGTGGTGCTCGGCGAGATCAAGATCAAGACCGCCAGCGATGAACAGGAAGCACGTGAGAGCTTTAATGGGCCATTTATAGTTGACCTAATTTCGCACTCGGCAGCGCCGAAACCCGAGGTGATTACCCTTGCCGGCGGGACCTATAAACACATTGATCTTAAGCTGCGTAAGCTCGAGGATGGCCAGGCCAACGGGATCCTTGCCGATGGGGACCCACTGCGCAACAAGTCAATCCATCTTCGCGGCGTATACACGGCAAGCACCAGCACGGCCACTCCCCAAGCATTGGATATGAGCTTTGATTTAGACGAACAATTTGCGCTTAATCGCAACGCGGCCGTAACAGTTGACACCAAGGTCACAAATAACATCATCATTGCGTTCGACCTCGACCGATGGTTTGATTTCTCCGGGCGCGAGGCGGATCTTACTGACCTAGGCATCCAGACAATCACCCTAGACAAGGATAGCAAGGAGCGTTCGAGCACGGTAAGGCAGGCAATTAAGGAGAATATTAAGGGCTCATCGAAGTTCGGCAAGGATGTGGACAACGACGGTCGACTGGGAACTAAGGAGAGGGAAAACTAAGCTCGACTTTGACGGTTTTAATCTAACCAAAATGCCGGCCAGAACTAACTGATTTTATTGGCAAGTGTGAACCTCTGGCGATAGCATGCGGTGTAGAAAAGCCTGCGCCGTCTTAGCGGACGGTGC
>Ga0315278_10000332_pt1 | contig 42133 bp, 39 predicted proteins | sample YL17G06_0_MG_FD_203880 | JGI IMG/M metagenome (GOLD analysis project Ga0315278, IMG submission 203880) | Sediment microbial communities from Yellowstone Lake, YNP, Wyoming, USA - YL17G06_0 | ecosystem: Environmental > Aquatic > Freshwater > Lake > Sediment | place: USA: Wyoming | collected... | reverse complement strand
TCCACCTTCGGCGGTTTCGCCGTGACGGTGACGGTACACACCGACATGGCCTCGCCGCACCTGGCCAACTTCGGCACTCCCGAGCAGCTCGCGCGCTACCTGCCGGCCATCGTGCGTGGCGAAAAGATCTGCGCCGTCGCCGTCACCGAGCCCGATGCCGGTTCCGACGTTGCCGCCATCCGCACCCGCGCCGTGCGCGACGGCGGCCACTGGGTGCTCAACGGCACCAAGATGTTCATCACGAACGGCGTGCACGCGGACGTGACCTTCGTCGCCGCGAAGACCGATGGCCAGGCGAAGGGCTCGCGCGGCATTTCGATGTTCATCGTCGACAAGGGAACGCCGGGATTCGATGTCGGCCGGGCGCTCGACAAGAGCGGTTGGCGCAGCAGCGACACCGCCGAGCTGACGTTCCAGGACTGCCGCATTCCGGCCGCCAATCTGCTCGGCGGCGAGCACAAGGGCTTCTACCAGATCATGCGCAACTTCCAGAACGAGCGCATCGTGCTCGGTGCACAGGCGATGGGTGAAGCGGCGCGTGCGCTCGAATTGACGCTGGCCTACGTGCGCGAGCGCCGCGCGTTCGGCGCAACCCTTTGGGACAAGCAGACGATCCGCCAGCGCCTGGCGATGCGCGCGGCGCAGGTCGAAGCCGCGCGCAGCCTCGTGTTTCACGCTGCCTGGCTCGATGCGCAGGGGCGCGAGTGCGTGAAGGAAGTTTCGATGGTCAAGGCGCTGTGCGGTGAACTCGTGAACGACGTGGTCTACGATTGCCAGCAGTTCCACGGCGGCTTCGGCTACATGCGCGGGCCGGCCATCGAGCGCCTGGTGCGCGACGCGCGGGTCGGCGCGATCGGCGGCGGCGCCACTGAAGTGATGCTCGAAGAAGTGGCCAAGCGCCTGTAGCGCGGGCCACCCTGCGCCACAACCCACCATGGCACCGACGCAAGAGCAAGAGGCGCAGACGCTGCGCCAGTGGCAGAAGTTCACCCAAGGCGCCCCGTTCAGCCGCGAACTCGGCCTCGAAGTGCGGATCGCCAAGCCCGATTGGTGCGTCATCAGCGTGCCGTACCAGGAGCGGCTGATCGGCAACCCGGCGACCGGCGTGCTGCACGGCGGAGTGATCACGGCGCTGATCGACAGTTGTTTCGGCCTGGCGGTTTTCGTGGCCCTGAACCAGCTGCGCGCGATGGTGACGCTGGACCTGCGCATCGACCATCTGAAGCCGGCGACGCCGGGGCGCGAGGTGCTGGGCGGAGCGGTCTGCTACAAGCACACGAGCGAGCTTGCCTTCCTGCGCGGCTGCGCGTACCACGACACGCCCGACGATCCGATCGCGACGTCGGTCTCGGTCTTCATGTTCACGGGTGGCCGCAGCATCAGTTTCGACGCGCTCGCCGGTGCGCAGCAGAACGCGGCCCCGCCACCGGGGCACGCATGACGCTCGACGAAGTCCTGCGCGAGGCACGCGCCAGCGGCGACTGGAGCGCGCTCGTGGCGTGGCTGCCTTACGCGAATTTTCTGAACCTGCGCATCGCCGCGCAGGGAGAGCGCTTCGCCTGCACGTTGCCGTTCGCCGAGCGCCTGATCGGCAACCCGCGGTTGCCGGCCTTGCACGGCGGCGCCATCGGCGGCTTCCTCGAGTGCACCGGAGTGTTGTACCTGCTGTGGCACATGGATACCAAGGCGCTGCCGAAGATCATCAACTTCAGTTTCGACTTCCTGCGCACCGGCCGGCCCGAAGACGTGCAGGCCGACGTGCACATGGTCAAGCAAGGCCAGCGCATTGCGCACCTGCGCATCGTCGCCTGGCAATCCAGCCCCGACAAACCCATCGCCGTCGGCCACGGCAACTTCCTGCTCGCACCCGAACCTGAGCCGACAGCACCGAAAGAGAGCCGCGCATGACCCAAGCTCGATACCGATCGGTGTTCCGTGCCGACCTGTTCGCCGGCCAGGCGGTCATCGTCACCGGCGGGGGCAGCGGCATCGGTCGCTGCACCGCGCATGAGCTTGCCGCGCTCGGCGCCGGCGTCGCGCTGGTGGGGCGCAGGCTCGAGAAGCTGCAGGCCGTCAAGGCCGAGATCGAAGCGGCCACGCCAGTGCGCGTGAGCCTGCATGCCTGCGATATCCGCGACGAGCCCGGCGTCAAACAAATGGTCGCGGACGCGATCAAGTTGCATGGCCGCATCGACGGCCTGGTGAACAACGCCGGCGGCCAGTATCCGCAACCGGCGCGCGACATTTCGCTGAAAGGTTGGGACGCAGTCGTGCGCAACAACCTGACCGGCGGTTTTCTCGTCTCGCGCGAGGTCTACACGCAATGGATGGAGGCGCATGGCGGCGCCATCGTCAACATCATTGCCGACATGTGGATGGGAATGCCGTCGATGGCGCACAGCGGCGCGGCGCGCGCCGGAATGTTGTCGTTCACCGAAACCGCCGCCTGCGAGTGGGGCACCTCGGGGGTGCGTGTCAACGCCGTGGCGCCGGGCTTCATCGCGAGCAGCGGCCTGGACACCTACGGCCCGGAGCTGGCAGCGAAATTTCGCGATCTCATGAAGGCGGCGCCACTGCAGCGTTACGGCACCGAGGCCGAAGTGTCGTCGGCCATCGTCTACCTGTTGTCGGAGGCCGCCGCCTACATCACGGGGTCGTACCTGCGCGTCGACGGCGGCGTTCCCAACGCACGCCAGTCGTGGAAACTGGAGCCGAGCCGCTCCAGGCCCTACGAAGGGTTCCCGCTGGCGAAGCTGCCCGAGGTCTTGAAGGGCCCGACCTGAACCATGCCAGCACGCGCGTGAGCGGACGCGTACGCCGGATTGCCGCGGAGCCTCTTCAGACCGGATCCCAAGAAAATACCATCCCCGAAGTTTCGAGCGGCACGAAGCTCGGCTTCATCGCCGGCAGCACGCGCTGCGCAATCGTCTCGGGCGTCCAGCCCTGGTCGGTGTGCATGCAGCGAACCGGGCGTGACTGGCTCATCAGGAAAATCTCGTTGCCCCGCAGCGCGAAGATTTGCGCCGTGACGTCGGCCGCGGCATCGCTCGCAAGGAACACGGCCATGGGCGCGATCTGCGCCGTATCGAGTTTCTTGAGCTTCTCCACACGCTCCAGTTGCTGCGGCGTGTCGGTCGGGATCGAGCCGATCATGCGGCTGAAGGCAAACGGTGAAATGCAGTTGGATCGCACCTTGTAGCGCGCCATGTCGCCGGCAATGATTCGCGACACGCCCACGATCCCGAGTTTGGCCGCAGCGTAGTTGGCCTGGCCGAGGTTGCCGATCAGACCCGACGTCGACGTCATATGCACATAGGCGCCCGAGTTCTGCGTCTTGAAGTGCGGCGCGGCGGCGCGCGACACGTAGAACGTGCCGTGCAGGTGCACGTCGATCACGGCGTGCCACTCTTCGATCGACATGTTGAAGAACAATCGGTCGCGCAGGATGCCGGCGTTGTTGACCACGATGTCGATGCGCCCGAACGTGTCGGCAGCGCATTCGATGATGCGGTTTGCCGCCTTCCAGTCGGACACGCTGTCGCTGGACAACACCGCCTCGCCGCCGCCGGCGATGATTTCGCTGACCACGTGCTGGCCCGGGCTGGCATCCTTGCCTTCGCCGCTGACCGACGCGCCAATGTCGTTGACCACGATCCTCGCGCCCTGTGCCGCCATCTGCAGCGCGATGTCGCGCCCGATGCCGCGCCCGGATCCGGTGACCACCGCCACCTTGCCTTGCAACATCTCTCCCTTGTTCATCTGTGCTCACTCCTTGTCGTGGTCAGTGGCCGGGGCGCGTCAGGCTGCATTGTGCAGAGCGCCGCGGTCCGAAGTTTCGCGCCGAGTCTCAGCAGCTCGCACCTTACCCGCGCCATGGGGTTCTCGACGCGTCAAGCAAGGTATTTCCAGGTGTTGGCCCCATCGAAGAGCCGGATGCGGGCGGGCCCGACTTCGGACGGATCGAAGTTCCGCATGTTGACACCGTGCGAGGAGCTTGGCTTTGGGTGAAGCGGTTCCCAGTGTGTGACGCACCCGCAGTGACGACAGCGAACGAATCTGAGCGTCTTGTCGCCCCACACGTACCCGACCGTGTTTTCAGGGTGCCCGATGATCCGGACTGTTCCAACCTTGTAGTAGGCCCAAAGGGCGCCGATCCGACGGCAGATCGAGCAGTTGCAATTGGTGAGCTTTTTTGGGCGGCGCGGAACTTCGATTCGAATCGCGCCGCAATGGCAGGTGGTTGAGAGCATGGCTGCGGGGTGTGGGTTGGGGCCTGACGCTCAGCATACGCTGCGGCGCGCGGCAGCGTCGGCTGCATGCGGTTGTCAGGCGTGCATCGTTTTGATGTCCGAGTGACACCTCTCAGCTTGTGCCTCGGCCACCGGCCCCTTCGAGCATGCTGCGCACATAGCTGTCCTTGTCTTCCACCTGGAACAGAACGTGCCGCTTCTGCATCTCGCTCTTGTCCATGCGCCACAGCGTCCGCATCGTGGCGGACGGCGTGTTCGAGACGATGAAAGACTGCAGGCGCACCGCCGGATCGCCGAGGCGGTCTTCGATTTCCTTGATCGTCTCGTGGAACTGGATCTTCGGGTCCGTGGCCCCGAGGTGCCGGATGCCCTTCGGGTCCACGAAGATGACGTGCTGCCGACCGCCGGCAAGCAGCCACAAGATGAAATCCGGATGGAAGTTGCCGGCTTCGAAGAAGCCAACGCCGCGACCCTTGCTCAGGTTGCGCAGCAGATACAGCTCCCGGGTCTGGAAGTAGTCCGCGTTGCCGTCGTGGAACGCCTTGAGATCCTCGACGAACTGGCGCTCGCCCTTGTTCAGCGCCGCGGGGCTGATCTCGACGATGTTCGAGTCCAGATAGAGCAGCGGCTGATACAGGTGCTTCCCGAACCAGATAGCCTTCATTCCCTGGAACTCCCACGGCTTGAGGTCGCCCTTCTCGATCGCGGTCTTGAGCTCGCCGAGCCTGGCGACGATGTCGTCCCGCGACTTGTCGATCAGGATGCGGTAATAGCCATCGTCCGGTGACTCCTTCACGCACAGGAAGTTCGGGTCGTCGCCTTCCAGATCGCGATACTCCAGGTGCGGCAGTTCCCACTCGCGCTTGCGGAAGGTGTAGTAGCGCTCGGTGTACTTCTTGAGCAGCGAGAAAGCGATCTCCTGCCACAGCCGCAGCTTCTTCCCGAATGAGTCTTCCTCGAACGAAGCGAAGGCGAGCTCCTTCTCCGGAATCTGCAGTCGGTACCAGCTCTGATCCGCCAGCAGTTCCTCGATTCCCCGCCGCGTCAGGTTCAGGTTGTACCAGCCGCGCTCTGCCTTGAAGCGCTCCAGCTCGAAGTAGAGGCGGTCGACGTCGAGGAACGCCACATGCCGGGCGCTGAGGTGGGTCTCGTTCGGCACGGCGTCCGCGTCACCGCCCACCAAACCACCCGATTTCATTGCCTGGATCTTTGGGTACCAGTTGAGCACGAGCCGGTTCTCGTGGAGGTGCCTGGCCTCGTTCGCGTCCTCCAGATTGGGCGGCGCCACGGTGGGAACCGGGCCGAGCTTGCGGAACGGGTCGCCGAACTCGGTGCTGACGCCGTTGATCGCCTTCTTGAGCCGGATCGTCTTGAGCTTCTGCGTGCCGAGGTTCTTGATCACCGGCAACAGGAACTCGATGCGATCGTCGTTGCTGGGCAGGCCCTCCTCCTCAAGGAAGTCGCGGAACTGCGCCATGTAGTCGGCGTGGATGCCGAAGATGCCGAGTGTCTCGAGCACGCCGATGTGCCTGGGCCGCTCGATGCCTTCCGGCAGATCCGTCCTGCCGCATCGCTTCAGGCTCCATGGAGTGCCGTAACCCTTGAGCCGCACACCGCGCCCGAAGAGCTGGATGATCTGCGCGCCTTCGCCCCTGCCCACGTTCATCAGGCCCATGGTCGAGACGCGCCAGCTGCTCCAGCCCTCGGTGAACTTCTTCGAGCCGATCAGGAGGTTCACGGTCGAGTGCGGCTTGTTGATCTCGTGGAACAGCGAACCGGAGAAATCGCGCTCGCCGATGGCAAGGCCATGCTGCTCGCACAACTTCACCAGCTTGGCGTCGTCGCCCACATTGATGACACCAAAGGCCTCGTTCTCGGCGCCCAGCCGCAGCGCCACTTCGCCGCTCGCGCCCTTGAGGTTCTCGACGTAAAGCTGGCCGCCGGCAGGCGCGTTGAAAAGCGTCGCGAGCGTCTCGTCGAAGACCTGCGACGGCGTGAGTCCGCAGGTGTTGAGATACTTAAAGCGCTCGGCGAACAGGTTGCTGCCCGTCGCGCTAACGAGGCCCTCGTTCAGCACGCTCTGGATGCGCCCGATGCTGCCCGAACGGTCCGCCACGTAGCGGCCAATGAACTGCAGGATCTCCACGATGTCGGACGCATCCCGCGTCGCCAGCGTCGCCGTCACGCTACCGCCGACGAAGATCCACAACGGCTTCTCGATGTTGAACGGCACAAACGTCGCGCCCTGTTCACGGTAGAGCCGCTGCTGCTGGAAGAACGAGAGCAGGCAGGCCACCAGATACAGCTCCAGGTGGTTGCGCTGCGTGCCCTCGTCGAGGTTCAGGATCTGGTAGTCCTTGCCGAAGCCGTCGCCGTAGAAGTAGCGGTACGAGTAGTCGAACAGCGTGCTCCTGGCGTAGACCTCGGTGAGCTTGGGCTTGCCCTTGACCGCCTGCCCGAAAGTGGCCGAGTACTCGAACGAGAAGCCCTTTTCGCAGAGCGCGTTGCGATAGCGCATCCACGCGCCGTCCTCGCCGCCGCTGGCGCCGCGGTGCCCTTCGTCCACCAGCACCAGGTTGCTGCCCTCGAAGGCGTCGATGGCGATGGTCTTGTCGCCCATGTCCTCGCGCAGCTTGGTCACTTCGAGGATCTCGACCGCGCGCCCGCTGAACAGCCCGCGCCCGTCCTTGTTGAACAGCTCCGCGTCGATGCCCGCCGTCTGGAACTCGCGCAGGTGCTGCTGCGACAGCCCCTCGTTCGGCGTGAGCAGCAGCGTGCGGTTCAGCTCGCGGCCGCGGCCGTGCTTTTCGAGCGCGTGCTGGTATTGCAGGATATTGGCATGCATCAGCAGCGTCTTGCCGCTGCCGGTGGCCATCCAGTACGCGAGCTTGTTGATCTGCGGCCAGGCTTCGGCAGTCTCGTCGAACGGCGCGATCAAATCGGCCTCGGGCTTGTCCGTGTTGTAGAGCGCCACCTGCGTGTTCAGCTCTTTCAGCAAAGCACTCGGATCGCGGAAGTAGCGGTCGAGGTAGATTTCAGTGAACAGCAGCGTGAGGTACTGGAAATACTTCCAGACGATCGGCTCCTCACGGTGCGTGATGCGGCGTTCGTTCAGCCGCTGTGTGTGCTTGACGATGTTCTGGTCGTACTCGAGCAGCAGCTCGGTGGGGAGCTGCGTCAGGTTGAAGAGTTGCGTCGTGAGCGCGTGGTGGAAATGATGAATGTTGTTCTCGTCCAGCCCTTCCAGCACCTCGTTGCGCAGGGGTTCGGCCAGGTCTTCAAAGCGCTTCACGTTGAACAGCGACAGCAGCCACTGGTTCAGCACCAGCTTGTGGGCGAACGGCGCCTGCGGCTGATTGTTCGCGCGGGTGCGCGGCGTGGTGGGTGCAACGAGGGTCGCACCTGCGGCGTTCTTGCGCGGGCGTGCGCGCGGCATCAGCGTTTCTCCTGGTCGGCGTGGAGCGCATCGACCAGCCTGCGCTCGCGTTCGATCTCGCGCGTGAGCTCCTGTTCGGTCGGCAGGACCTTGAGGTACTTTGCGGCGAAGATCTGACTGCCTTCGCTCAGCACCGAGTACTTGGCGATGGCCGCGTTTTTCTTCGAGCACAGGATCAGGCCGATGGTCGGGTTGTCGCCGGGGGGGCGAGCATGGGCGTCGAACATGCGCACGTAGGAATCCATCTGGCCGATGTCCTGGTGGGTGAGCTTGCCGACCTTCAGATCGATCAGCACAAAGCACCGGAGCAGGTAGTTGTAGAAGACAAGATCGACGTAGAAGTCCTCGTCCTCGAAGCACATGCGCTTCTGCCGGGCGACGAACGAGAAGCCTTTGCCCAGTTCCAGGAGGAAGGCCTGCAGGTTGTCGATGATCGCCTGCTCGACTGCGGATTCGCGCAACGCCGGGTAGTCCTTCAAGTCGAGGAACTCGAGCACGTACGGGTCGCGGATGAACTGCTCCGGTTCAAGGGCGGCGAGCTTGTCACCGGCTTCCTTGCGCACCGGCGCCTTCTTGCGGCTGGCCAGCAGACGCTCGTAGTAGAGCACCGAAATTTGACGCTCGAGCTGTCGGGTGGACCAGTGCTGATCCGCGGCTTCGCGCAGATACCACTCACGGGCCGCGGCATCTTCCACGCTGAGGAGCAGGCGGTAGTGAGTCCAGGATAGCTCCGGCCGGGGCACCGGCGATTCGTCACGCGCCGAGTGACGAATCGCCAATTCGGGAAGCGCCACGTTCCGTTGCCCCGCCGCCACGGATTCAGCACGCAGCGCGTGCTGAATCGGAAACGCAACGTAGAACGCACGCATGTGCCTCAGGTTCGTGGCGGTGAAGCCCTTGCCGAAGTCGGCGGTGAGCCGGCGCGACAGATCGTCCAGCGCTGCCTCGCCGTACGCGGCGCGCTTTTGGCCGCGTTGCTCGTGCTCCACGATGAGCCGGCCAACGTTCCAGTAGGCCTGCACCATCGCCGCGTTGACGGCGCGGTAGGCTCCGCTGCGCGCCGCATCGAGCACAGCGCGGATATCCCGATACAGCGGCTCGGCGGTGCGGGCAAGCGATGGGTCGGGGGCGTCGCGCTTCATCATCACATGCCGTCCATCTCGAACATCAGGCGGTGAAAGTCCTCCTCGATGAGCCGCACCTTCCAAAGGTCGTCGGGAGTCTTGAGGTTCTCCAGGTTGTTGCCGCCGTTGACGTAGATGAGGTCGAACACGCTGTCCTTGGCCGAGGAGCCCTGCTTCGTGAACCACTCGTCGAGCACCAGGTTGTCCTGCTCCGGCTCGCCGGTGAGTTTGCGCCAGATGATGAGCGTCTTGCGGTCGTCGAGCGTGGTGCCGGTGACGGTGCGGAACCAGTACGGGCCGTGCGCCTGCTGCTCAAGGCGGCCTTTCAGGCGCAGGCGCTCCTCGCTGTCGCGCTCGAACACGGCGCTGAAGGCCTGCGGCGCGGCGATGCGCTTTGCGGTGATGCCGACCAGCCAGTTGAAGGTCTCCAGCAAATCGACGTTCACCTCGCGGCTTTCGTCGGAGCCGGGGCGCTTGACCTTGAGCTTGTAGGCCGTGGGGTCGGTGAATGCCTGCACGTTGAGCAGCGACTGGCTGCCGCGCGTCTCGACATCGAGCATGTAGCGCAGGATGTATGCCTCCCTGAGGCCGTCCGCGCCTTGCGCCTCGGCGGCGCCGAGCAAGCTTTGCTGTGTGTCGGTGCGGCGCGTCTCCAAATTGTTGAGCGCGTCTTCGTAGGATTCGAGGCGAACGACCTTGACGATGCGCGGGCTGCGCTCGGCTTCTTCGGGCGTGGCGAGGCGCTTGGGCTTGCCGTCCTTCCACTCCGGCGCGTAGGTGACCTTCTTGATGCGCGGCAGCAGCACCGTGTCGAAGTAGTCACCCATTTCGACGAGGATGAACTTGCGGCGGCCACCATCCGCGCGGTTCAGGTTGATGACGGCGTGGCCGGTGGTGCCGGAGCCGGCGAAGAAGTCGAGAACTGTACGACTGGATGACGCGACGAAACTCAGGAGATTGGCGAGCAACTCCACAGGCTTGGGATTCTTGAATACTTCTCTCGAGCCAAACAGCGACTCCAGAACGTTCGCGGCAACTCGACTGTCGAGCTCGACCAGTCCCTTCAGCCCCGCGGCGTAGTCGCGAAGGTATTCCTTGATCTGAATGATCTGACTCTCGTCGTCTCCGAACAAAACCTTGCCAGAGGCGAGTAGTGTCTTCATTGTCTCCGACGGGAAGCGATAGCCCCTCGCTGGCTGCACGCACGGCCTTCCCGTCGTGGGATGAATGACGTCGTAACGGTAACCCTCCTTCCCAGGGTTATGGACTTTGCGGCCTCCCGTGTACGGACCTTCCTCATCGACGCGGTCATAGTGGGTAAGTGGATTAAGTGACTCTCGGTTATCCCTGACGAACTTGCGGAAGCGCGTCCGTATCTCGTCAAGGCTGCTACATGACGCGCGGAGTTGCTCCCACTCGCTCAGCAGCATCTCCTTCGAATGATTGACGGCGCTCTTCCACTCCGAGTCAGTGGCTGCGATCTCCTTTGCGTACCAAACGACATACTCGTGCTCGGTGGCGATTCGTGTGGGATTGTTGTCGGTTGCACCCTTCCACACCATATTCGCGATGCGGTTGGTCGCTCCTAGCGCGTCGTCCATGAGTAGACGAAGAACCGGTTGCTCGATGTCGTCGATACTTGTCAGCACTACGGCATCAGCCCGCAGAAGTGCCCGAGCTAGCGCTATGCGGTCCCCCAACATCGCAAGCCACGTTGAATGCTGATAGCTGTCTTTGTACGCAAAGCCGTCTCCCCCGGTGTTGTACGGTGGGTCCATGTAGATGCACTTCACATGCTCGCGATACCGCACCTGCATCAGCGATAGCGCCTGAAAGTTCTCGCTCTGGAACAGCACGCCATCAGTCTGCTCGTCTACGTCTCCAAACGCTTCAAGTAGACGCGCCGTGAAGTCGGCGTCGAAATGTCGTGTATCCACCACCAGCGTCGGATTCGCCTTCAGGAACTCGGGCTTGAGCTTCTTGCTGTACCCCGGCGTCATCAGGTCGCCCTTGATCTCATCGATGGCAAAGAGCTTGATCCACTCTTCGCGCTGCGTCTCATTGGCCGCGATCTCCGCATAGAACGCCTCGGGGATGCAGCCCACCGTGATGCACCACTGCGTCTCCACCACGAACTTTTTCTTCAGCCACAACTTCTTCTGGAAGTCTTCGAGCTGGGCGAGGAAGGCGATGATCTTGCCCGCGATCTTGCGGACGACCTTGATCTTGGAGAGGTACTGCTCGACGCGCGGCGCGGTCTCGTTCTCCACATCGTCCAGGTGCATGACCTCGTTCTTGATGAAGAAGTCCAACTCCCGGCGCAGGAACGTTCCGAGGTCCTTGTGGATGAAGTAGTCGAAGGTGTTGCGCGCGGTGTAGCGCTTGAGGTGCGCCTCGAGCCGGGTGTAGTCGGCCTTCTCGCCGCTCGCCGTGACGTGCGGCTTGCCCAGCTCCAGGGTCCACGCAGCGAGTGACGCGACGGTCACGGCCAGCACGCGTTTCGCGGCGAGCGCGCTCAGGTCTTTCTGCGCCGGTGGCTTGCTCTTGCCCGTGCGGACGTCCTCGGGCCAGTCGATAAGCGCCGCAGGCCGGTACTCGAAGCGCATGACGAGTTCCTTGCCCTGCCCGCCGTCCTCCTCGGCGATGAAGTCGCGGCCGGAAACGCCCGGCGCCGCCAGGATGAACACGCGGTCCTTGCCCTCGGCGGCCTTCACATTGCCGTGCTCGCCCTCGGCGGCGTCCGCCAGCCGGAAGTGCACGCGCATCGGTTGTTTGTTGTCGCCGGGCCGCAGGCGGAACGCGTAGTCGCGCAGGTACTCGCTGGTCTTGATGTAGTACTGGTCCTTGTTGGCCCAGTGCAGCGTGACCTCCTCGCCCTCGTAGGGGATGGCGTAGACGCCCGGCTTGTAGACGCGCTTGGCGAGGAAGTCGCCCTCCGAGTAGTAGCGGCGAAAGAAGCTGTACAGGTGGTCGTAGACCTCGCTCTCCAGCGCGCTGATGTCGACGGCATCGTTCGCGAGGCGGGCGCGCAGGTCGGCCACCTTGGGCGACTGCGCGGTGTCCATGCCCGCGGCCTCGATGCCGGCGATGACCTTGGCCAGCTCCTTCTCGGTCTCGGCCTTGTCGGCGGTCCGGTATTGGCCGAACGCCGCATGCACCTGCGGCAGCAGATCCTTGTCGAGGAACTGCGACACCTCGGCGCTCTTGGCGTGCATCACGCGGTAGAGGCCAAAGTCGAGGTCGGGTTGGTCGAGCTGGAACAGCTCCATGAGCAGCGACTTCAGCTTTTCGGATTTCTGGCTCATCGGGATTCCTGTTCGATGTTGGTCCTGCTCGCGTTCATGTCAGCTCCCACAGGGCGCGAATGGGCACGGCGAAGAACCCCTCGCCGAATCCCACGCTGGCGTCACCGTCGTACAGCACGACGCCGGCGACAAAGCGCTTGCCCGCTGCGTCCCGCAGTTTGCGCAGTCCGCGAAAGTCCGATGCAGTGACGGTCGCGGCGGCCTTCACTTCCACGCCGGCCAACTCACGCCCGCCACGCTCCAGCACCAGATCCACTTCCGCGCCATCCTTGTCGCGGAAGTGATGGAAGCGGATGTCGTCGTCGCGCCAGCTCGCCTGGCGGCGCAGTTCCTGGTACACAAAAGTTTCCAGCAACTGCCCCAGGGCGCCACGGTCCTGCCATAGCGACTCGGCGTCGAGCCCGAGCAGGCCACACGCCACTCCGGTATCGCCAAGATGCAACTTGGGAGTCTTGATGAGGCGGCTCAGCCGGTTGCTGTGCCAGGGCGGAAGCTGCTCGAGCAGGAAGACCCGCTCCAGCAGGGTCACATAGTCCTTGATGGTCGGACGACTCAACTGAAACGGCGCCGCGAGATCGCTCACATTCAGCAGCCGCGCCGTCTGGCCCGCCGCCAACGCAAGCAGGCGCGGCAGCGCATCGAGCGATGCGATCCGCGCCAGGCCTCGCACGTCGCGCTGGACCAGGGTCTCGATGTAATCGCGGTACCAGCTTGCACGCCGGCGCGGCGTCGCCCGGGCCAACGCGGCGGGGTATCCGCCCGCCGCGATGCGCGCGGCCAATTCCTTCCCCAGTCGCCCGTAGCTGCGCGCCTTGAAGCGGCCCTCGAACAGCGCGTCGAGAAACGCCGGCGAACGACCGGCCAGTTCGCACTGGGCCAGCGGGTGCAGCCGCAGGATCGCCATTCGTCCGGCCAGGGAATCGGCGAGCGTCGGAACCAACAACACGTTCGCCGAACCGGTGAGCAGAAATCGGCCGGGGCGGCGCCCGCGATCAACAGCCGCCTTGATCGCCGTGAACAAGGCGGGGACCCGCTGCACCTCGTCGAGGATGCTGTGCTCGGGCAGGTCGGCAATGAAACCCACGGGGTCGGTCGTGGCCGCACCAAAGGCCACCGCATCGTCGAAGCTGAAGTACGCGTAGCCCTTGGGTCCGGCGATCCCTTGCGCGAGGGTGGTCTTGCCGCTCTGCCGCGGCCCGTGGACCAGGACCACGGGGGCGTCGGCCAGCGCCTCGGCCAATGCCGACACGGCAAAACGGGGATGCACGACGTCAGCGTTCACAGTCGCCAAGTGTAGGCCACGGCTCCGTCTGATTGCAAGGTTTACCGTCGTCCATATGAAACCTTGGGCCACGGCTGGTTGCAAGGGGCGAAAGCGTCCAATAGATCCATAGCTCGGAAGTTGACTCGGAAGCGCCGGGTGCTCGTCAGCCTTCCGAGTCCGGCGGCTGCTCGCGCCGTCAGGCCTTGCAAGCGGCTCACATTGGCGTCGTCTTTTCTCGCAAGGCTGGCTCGCGTCGACGCTTCTGTTGTGATTCCGGGCGCTCACCCCACGGACCTGTCGACGCCTGACCCGTGTAGGTTCGCTGCTACAGTGGGCCTCGAATTCGGAAGGGAATCGACGATGCCATCTGCCGCTGCGCTGCAGGCGCCTGACCTCACGGCATACCTCGCGCCTGCGCGCTATGTGAACAGCGACCACCCGAAGGTGATCGCCTTCGCGCGGGCGCACGCCAGCGAATCGATGGCGCCGCGCGAGATTGCCGTCAAGCTCTACTACGCGGTGCGCGACGAGTTCCGCTACGACCCCTACAACCTCGACCTTTCCGAGCAGGGGCTGAGGGCCAGCAGCGTGGTCGAAACCGGGCGGGGTTTCTGCATTCCGAAGGCGGTGTTGATGGTGGCTGCAGCGCGCGTGCTGGGGGTACCGGCAAGACTCGGTTATGCCGACGTGCGCAACCACCTCACGAGCCCGAAGCTGCGCGAGATGATGGGCAGCGACCTGTTCGTCTTTCACGGCTATGCGGAACTCTTGATTGATCAACGTTGGGTCAAGTCGACGCCTTCGTTCAACCGCACCCTGTGCGACAAGGCCGGGATTCGCCCGCTCGAGTTCGACGGCCACAATCATTCCATCTTTCATGCGTTCGACGCGAGCGGGCGGCGCCACATGGAATACGTGAACGAGCGCGGCCATTTCTCCGACCTGCCGCGTGACGAATTGATCGCGGCATTCGATCACCACTACCCCAGTGTTGCGGGCTGGGGGTCGCAGGGAACGGCCAGCGACTTCGAGCGCGACGTGGAGAAAAGCTCGCGCTGAGCGCGCTTCGGCTCAGCCTGCGCGGTTGAACCCCACCAAGATCATGCTCGACGCAACCGCGATGCAGCCACCCACGACCAATCGCAGCGTCACGCGCTCTTCACGCAGCAGCAGCGCACTGGCCAGCGCCGTCGTCAACGGATAGGTCGCGACGATCGGAGCGACGAGCGCGACCGGCGCCTCGCTCAGTGCCGCATACATCAGGAGCACGGCGCTGCCGTTGAGAGCGCCGGTGATGCCGAACCACGTCACTCCATGTTTCGTGACTGCGGGTCGTGTCGACCGCCGCAGTCGGTCGGCGCCGATCACGGTGCCGGTGGACACCAGGTAACCGATCAGCCCTGCCGCAAACGGGTTCGGCCACAGCATCAACCCCGCCTTCGCGATGGCCTGCGCCAGACCACGCACCACCGCGCCGGCAATCGGCCACGCCAACGACCAGCCGCTGAAGCCCGGACGAACCGCGTCTTGTTTCCAGGTCAGCAGCGTCACCCCGATCACGATGCCGACGCAGGCCAGCGCCGCATGCGGGGGAACCTTCTCGCCAAGGATCAGACCCGCGGCAAGGACGGCGAACAGCGGCGTCGTTCCCGACACCGCGCCGGTGAGAGTCGGACCGAGTTCTTCAACCGAGCGAAACGTCAACAGCGTCACCAGCGCGGGAAAGAACAATCCGACCGCGGCGAACACGAGCCCGGCTTGCAGCGTGAACCCGCTGCCGTCGAATGCGAATGGCGCCGCCAGCACGAACAACAGGGTGGCAGCGGGCACGCTGATCGCCGCACCCGAGCGCGCGTCGAGCGTGCGCAGGCCGACCCGGCTCGCGACCAGCGCGAGGCCGAAGCAAAGCGAACTCGCAATTGCGAACGCCAGGGCCAGCGTCGAATTCGGATCCGGGTCCAACGTTGGCCGACCCGCTCTCTAGTGTGGTGCCTTGCCCATCAGCAAAACCCGAGCTGCCGCGCCGCCAGATCGCGCATCACTTCCTCGGCGCCGCCGCCGATCGCGTTGACTTTCACTTCGCGATAGATGCGCTCCACCGTCACACCGCGCATGAAGCCCATGCCGCCGTGCAGTTGCACGGCCTCGCTCGCGCAAAACGCGAGCGTTTGTGTCGCCTGGTTCTTCAGCAGGCAAATTTCGCCCACCGGCGTAGCGCCCTGCTCGACGCGCCAGGCCAGCATTTCCAGCATCGCCTGCGTCGCTTCGATGCGCATCGCCATGTCGGCGAGTTTGTGGCGCGTGACTTGCTGGTCGATGAGATGGCCGCCGAACATCTTGCGCTGGCGCGACCAGGCCAGTGACTCGTCGAGACAGACGCGCGCAAAGGCATTCGCCCCCGCGGCGAGGAAGATGCGCTCGCGGTTGAAGTTCAGCATCACGGCGCTGAAGCCCCGGTTCTCCTGGCCGATCAGGTTCTGTGCCGGCACGCGGCAGTCGCTGAAGAACAGCGCCGCGGTGTCGGAGCTGTGCCATCCCATCTTCTGCAGCGGCGTCTGGCTGAAACCTGGCGTGCCCTTTTCGATGAGCAACAGCGACACGCCGTTCGGCCCGGCGCCGCCGGTGCGCACCGCGACGCTGTAGAAATCGGCGCGCACGCCCGAGGTGATGAACATCTTGGAGCCGTTCACGACGAAGTATTCGCCGTCACGCCGCGCCGTGGTCTCGAGGTTCGCGACGTCGCTGCCCCCCGAGGGCTCGGTGATCGCCAGGGCGCTGATCTTTTCGCCACGCAGCACCGGCGGCAACACCTTGCTCTTGAGAGCCAGTGAGCCGACGTTGACGATCGGCGGGCAGCCGATCGTGTGCGACATCAGGCTTGCCACCACGCCGCCCGCACCGCAGCGGGCCAGTTCCTGCGCGGCGACGATGCTCATGAACAGGTCGCCTTCGGTGCCACCGTATTCCTGCGGGAAGCCCAGGCCGAGCAGGCCGATGGCGGCGGCCTTGCGGTAGAGCTCGAGCGGAAAGCCCGCCGCCGCCTCCCAGGCCTCGACGTTCGGCATGATCTCGCGCGCGACGAAGCGGCGCAACGCATCGCGAAATTCTTCGTGCTCGGCGTTGTAGAACGGGCTGCGGGAATTGGGCATGGCGCGCCTGGCGAAGATTGAGGGGGATTGCATAGCCACGTCAGGCTGCAGCCGGGGCTTCAGCCAGCGTGATCAACACTGCGCGCGCGCCGACCTGCTCGCCGACCCGCACCGCGACGCTTTCGACCACACCGTCGCGCCGCGCGAACAACTGGTGCTCCATCTTCATCGCCTCCAGCACCGCCAGGCGCTGGCCTTTCGCCACGCTGTCACCGGCCTGAACGAACAGCGCCAGGACGCGGCCGTTCATCGGTGCCGCGATGTTCGATGCCGCCTCCTGCCCGCTGTTGCCGGGTGGGGAGTAAGTGAAGTCGTCAAACGCGCCGACCACGCCGTTCAGCGCCAGGTGCAGCGTGGCGCCGGCGAATCCGAAGCTCGCCTGTTGCTGCACGCCGTCGATCGCCAGCCGCAAGGCATGGCCGTCGGCACCGTTCAACACAATCAGGTGCTTGCGGCTGTCGGCAAGTTCGACCTCGAAGCTGCGATCACCGCTGGCCGTGACATGCACGCTGTGCAGGCGCCCGCCCTCGGCCAATTCGAGCGGCGAACGCGCCGCTCCGTTGGAGCGCCAGTTGCGCTGCGCACCGCGGTACGACGTTGCGTCGAACCAGAGCGCAGCGGCGAGTGCGACTGCCTGCGTACTGAGCGTGGGCCGAGCCAGGGTCGCCACGTCAAAGTGTTTCGCGATGAACGCCGTGGTCGCCGTGCCTTGCGCGAATTCGGCATGCGCAGCCGCCGCTTCGAGGAACGCAAGATTCGTTGGCACGCCCAGCACACAGGTGTTGCGCAGCGCGCCGAGCAGGCGGCGCCGGGCTTCGTCTCGGTTCGCGCCATGAGCGATGATTTTCGCGAGCATCGGGTCGTAGTAGGGGCTGACCGCCTGGCCAGCGGCCAGGCCATGGTCGACGCGCACGCCTGTCCCCGATGGCGGCTGCCAGACCGCGATTTCGCCGCTTTGTGGAAGGAAATCGGCAGCCGGGTCTTCGGCGTAGAGGCGGGCCTCGATCGCATGCCCCTGCAGTTGCACCTGCTCCTGGGTGAGTGGCAGCGCCTCGCCACGCGCCACGGCGAATTGCCACGCAACGAGGTCGAGTCCGGTGATGCACTCCGTGACCGGGTGCTCGACCTGCAGGCGCGTGTTCATCTCGAGAAAGTAGAACTCGCCTTCGCGGTCGAGCAAGAACTCGACCGTTCCCGCGCCGACGTACTGCACGGCGCGCGCTGCGGCGACAGCCGCCGCACCCAACCGCGCGCGCAGCCCCGCATCGACAGCCGGCGACGGCGCCTCTTCAAAGACTTTCTGATGCCGGCGCTGGATCGAACAATCGCGCTCGCCCAGGTGGATGATGTTGCCCAGGCGGTCACCGAAGATTTGCACTTCAACGTGACGCGGCTCGAGCAAGGCACGCTCCAGGATCAGCTCGTCCGAGCCGAAGGCGCCCTGCGCTTCGGAACGCGCGCTGGCCAGCGCCGCGGGCAGATCGGCCAACATCGTGACGAGCCGCATGCCGCGCCCACCGCCGCCGGCCGCGGCCTTGACCATGATCGGGGCCCCGATCTCGCGCGCCATCGCGAGCAGCTTGGCATCGGATTGATCGGCGCCCTGGTAGCCGGGAACGCAAGGCACTCCTGCCGCGAGCATCAGCCGTTTCGCCGCGGCCTTGTTCCCCATCTGCTCAATCGCGAGCGGGTCAGGCCCGATGAACACCAGACCGGCCGCCTGGCACGCGCGCGCGAACGCGGCGTTCTCCGACAGGAAGCCGTAACCCGGGTGCACGGCGTCGGCGCGGCTGATCGCGGCCGCGCGCAGCAAGGCGTCGCTGTCGAGATAACTCTCGAGCACCGGCGCCGGCCCGATGCACAGCGCTTCGTCGGCCTGCTGCACATGCAGCGCATTCGCATCGGCTTCGCTGTAGACGGCCACGCTGCGGTAGCCGAGCGCGCGCGCGGTGCGCATGATGCGGCACGCGATTTCGCCGCGATTCGCGACCAGGATCTTGGCGAACGCGACGGCACTCATCGCAAGCTACATCCTGGCCACGCCGAAGCTGTTCGGCCGCAGGCTTCGCGCCCGGCCTTCGCGGCACAGCGCCAGCGTGTACGCCAACACCTGGCGCGTATCGCGCGGGTCGATGATGCCGTCGTCCCACAGCCGCGCGGTTGCATGCAGTGCCTGCGACTCGATCTCGAAGCGCTGCACGATTTCAGCGCGCATCGCTTCCAGCATCTCGGGCTTCGCGCTTCTGCCGGCGCGCGCCAGCTTTTCCTCGGTGACGATGCGCATCACGGTGGCCGCCTGCTCGCCCCCCATCACGGCGACGCGCGCGTTGGGCCACGCGAACAGGAACTGCGGGTCGTAGGCACGGCCGCACATGCCGTAGTTGCCGGCGCCGAACGACGCGCCGATCATCAGCGTGATGCGCGGCACGCCTGCGTTGGTCACGGCCTGGATCATCTTCGAACCGTGTTTGATCATTCCCGCCTGCTCGACCTCTTTGCCGACCATGTAGCCGGTCGTGTTCTGCAAGAACACGAGCGGCGTGCCGGACTGGTCGCAGAGTTGAATGAACTGCGCTGCCTTGTTTGCTCCCGCGGGGTCGATCGGCCCGTTGTTGCCGATGAAGGCGCAGGCCTGGCCTTCGATGGCGCCATGCCCGCACACCGTGGCCGGGCCATAGTCGGGCTTGAAGTCGAGCCAGTCGGAATCGTCGATCAGGCGCGCCAACAGTTCGCGCACGTCGTAGGGCTGGCGATAGTCGGTCGGCACCAGGCCGACGATTTCTTCCGCCGCGTAGCGGGGTGGCTTCCAGGCGCGCGGCGCGGGCAAAGGCAGCGCGTCATTCCACGGCATGCGGGCCAGCAAGTCGCGTGCGATGCGGATACCGTCGGCATCGTCTTCGGCGATGTACTCGGCGACGCCGGAGACACTGGTATGCATTTGAGCACCGCCGAGTTCTTCGTCGGTCGCGACTTCGCCGGTCGCTGCCTTCAGCAGCGGCGGCCCGGCAAGAAACGCCTTGGCGCGCCCGCGCACCATGATCACGTAGTCCGACATGCCCGGCAGATAGGCGCCACCCGCCGTCGAATGGCCGTGCATCACGGTCACCTGCGGAATGCCGGCGGCGGACAGCCGCGCCTGGCCGGCGAAGCCTCGCCCGCCTTCAATGAAGACTTCACCGACATGCATCAGGTTCGCGCCTCCGGATTCGACCAGGCGCACCAGGGGCAGCTTGTTCTCGAGCGCGATCGCTTCGGCGCGCAAGCCCTTGCGCAACCCCATCGGCGCGATCGTGCCGCCCTTGATCGCACTGTCGGACGCGACCACGACGCAGCGAATGCGCGAGACGACTCCGATGCCGGCGATCAAGCCGCCGCCCATCACATTGTTTTCGCCGTCGTCGTCGTGCATGCGCAGGCCCGCGAGCGTGGACAGCTCGAGCCACGGCGAGCCGCGGTCGAGCAATCGCGCCACACGTTCGCGCGGCAGCAACTGCTTGCGCGCGCGAAACTTCGGCTCCTGCGAATTCGAGGTGTCGCGCACCCGGTTTTCGAGCGCGCGGAAAGCCTCGATCAATCCGAGCATCTGCTCGCGCTGGCGTTGATGCCGATCCGAGTGCACGTCGATCCGGGTCTGGAACGCTGGCATGAGCTTGGCAAGGGCGGGTGGCAATAGCGATTGGAACCGGGCGGTGTCGACGCGAACCGCATACGAGTGCGGGAGCGCCGGCACCGATCAGCATCGCCTAACGCTTGTTAGTCGATCCAGTATAGGGGACGATGACCCGCGCCATGGAGCGCAACGCCTCACGCGAAAGGTGCTGGCGATCAACACCAGCGATGCGATCGACGCGAGCGGCGCGTTCGCACGCACCATCGGCAGCGTCGGCCACATTCTCCAAGACTGCGCGCGAGCCTCGTACTGCCGCTACGGCGCGCAGGGCTCACATCATCTCGAGTGCCAGCGCGATGCCCTGCCCGCCGCCGATGCACCGCGTGACGATGCGGCGCTTGCAGCCGTCGCGCTGCATCGAATGCATCAACCGCGTCGCCAGCACCGCGTCGCTGGCGCCGATCGGGTGGCCGTGGGCGATGGCGCCGCGCCAGCCAGACCTCCTACACCGCCGCAACGGATTTGTGCACGACCACGTCTGCGGGAATCGCTTCGACACCGGCCGGCACCCCGCTGCGCCCCGCCGCAGCATCGGGCGTGACCGCGAACAGCAGCACGAAGGTGGGCCACAGCGTGGCGGGCGCGGGTGACAGCATCGATCGGCGCGGGGTCCGTCATGGCCGTCACACCGGCGCGGTCGACACCAGCACCAGGCCAGCTTCATGCACCAGCTTCTTCACCTCCTCGAGAAACGGAGCGATGTCGGCCTGCTGTTCGGAACTCACGTCGAAACTCATGAACGACGGCGCCTTCTGCCGCGCCCCTTTGACCGTCGGCACCTCGAACTTCAGAGCGCGCGTCGAGCTGGGCGGCGCGGGCCCAGGCGCAGCAACCGCCTGAGCGGTCGCTCAGGCCCTGCTTGTCACGCTCGATCAAGGACGATTGGCGTCCGCGGCCGTGTCATGGCCGATTTTCAGCTTCTTCATCTTTTCCCACAGCGTCTTGCGGCTGATGCCGAGCAATTCAGCGGTCTTCATGACGCTGCCGCCGGTGCGCTCCAGTGCGCTGCGGATGTGGCGGCGCTCGACATCCTCGACCATCGCATGAAGGGGCGCGAATTGCCGCGCTTCAGCTCCCGTCGACGTCAATGTTTGGTCAGACCGGGGCAGGCCTTCTGGCACATCCAGGATGCCCGCGTCGCTCAGCACCACGGCCTCTTCGAGGTACGACCGCAGTTCGCGAGCGTTGCCTTTCCACCTGCGCCCCAACACGTCGCGAAGGAACGCTTCTGACATCGCCATGGGCCGGCCCTGCTCCAAAGTCAGCTGCTGCAGCATGCGCTCGGTCAGCCAGCGGATGTCCTCGGGTCGCTCGCGCAGCGGTGGAAGATCGATTCGTATCACTGCCAGCCGATAGAACAGGTCTTCCCGAAACGACCCTGCGGCCATATCGGCGTGGAGGTCGCGGTTGGTCGCGGCGATGACTCGGAAATCGCTGCGCGTGACCTTCTCCGAACCGAGGCGGAAGAAGCTGCGCTCTTGCAGCGCACGCAGCAGCTTCGCCTGCATGCTGGCCGGCAGTTCACCCACCTCGTCCAGAAACAGTGTGCCGCCGTTCGCCCGTTCCAGGTAACCACGGTGCATGCGCGCCGCGCCGGTGAACGCGCTCTTCTCATAGCCGAAGAACTCAGCTTCCATCATGGTTTCCGGCACGGCGGCGCAGTTCACCGCGACGAACTCGCCTTTCTCCACCCGGTCGCCAAGATGATGAACAAGCTGGGCTGCGACTTCCTTTCCGACACCGGATTCACCGGTCAGAAGCACTGACACGCGCTGCTTCGCGACCCTTCGGACGAGTGCCTCGACGCGCCGCATGGCGGGCGATACGCCCAGCACCGCGTTGTCGGGCTCCGGCTGCGACGGCGAACGGGATTCCTGCACCAGCAACACCAGCCGCTCGATGTCGAACGGCTTCGTCAGGTACTCGCGAGCGCCTGCGCGGATCGTGGCGATGGCATCGTTGACGCTGCCGTAGCCGGTCAGGAAGTACCAGGGCACGGCCCGTTGCGACTCGGGCAATTCCATGAACCAATGGCTGGCCAGCCCGTCGGTCAGGCGGACATCGCTGACCACGGCGCGGAAGCGGGTACGCAAAGCCTCCTTCGCTTCCGAAAGGCTTCGACACCAGCGCACGTCAAACCCTTCAAGTTCGAATCGCTGAACCAACGACTCGCCGATGATCGAGTCGTCTTCAATGAGCAACAGACGCTTCATGGGTCTCCCGGTTGGGCATCCAGAACACGAGGCGAGTACATTGGCTTTCGCGCTCATCGACATCGAAACCGCCACCGTACTGCGTAGCGATCTCGTGACAGACCCATAGGCCGAAGCCTCGCGGGTCGTCGCCGCTCTCGGCGGCGATGGTCGCCTTGAGCGAGTCTTGCGTCAGCGGCCGGCCTTGGTGTGACACGCTGAACCGCAGCCGATCAGCGTCGGCGTGCAGTTCGGCATGCACCGAGCCGGGCTCGCCGGCAGCGGCCACGGCATTGAGCAGCATGTTGAGCATCACCTGCCTCATCACGCCGGATGGCGCACGCAGCGCGGACTCCGCCTCCACGTGAGTCGTGAGCCGCACGTTGCGATGCGATACGTCAGGGTGCGCCAAAGTGACCACGTCGGCGAAGTCGTCGATCTCGAGTGCACGGCCCTCGATGCGCGCCTGTGGCAACAGTGCAGCCACGGTGGTCTGTATTTGATGCAACCCGCGCTGAAGCAGGCCCAGCGTGCGCTTGCGCGTCTCCTCGGAGGCGCCGTGCAAGTTGAGCGTCTGGCTGGCGGTCAGCAGTCCGGCCAGGGGGTTGTTGATCTCGTGCGCCACCGCGGCGGTGATGCGGCCGACGGCCGCCATGCGCTCGGCAGACAGCGCGCGCCGTTCAGCCTGCTGGCGGACTTGCAGTTCCGAAATGAGTTGATCCACCGCAGCACTGATGCGGCCGAGTTCGGGGTCCTTGGTTTGCGGAAGCTGGCGGCGAAGTTCCAAGGCATCGGCGCGCCCGATCCGCTCGATGACTTGCGCCATGGTCGCCACCGGCGCGGTCATGCGCCGGCCGATCCACCAGCCCGCCGGCACGAGCAAGAACGCAGCGATGCCGATGCCAATGAGTGCTGGCTGCGTCAGTGCGCCCCAGTCGGTGGCGAACACTGGCGCATCGACCTCGATGTAGGTGAAACCGAGCACCTGTCCGTCCTCGCTGCGCAGGGGCTCCACAAGCGCAATCCCACCATCGGATCGGTCGATGCGCAGACGTTTCGTGACGCCGTTCGCTGCCGGCCAGGACTGGCCACTGATGGAATGGCCGAGCAGGGGTTGCGCGGTCTTCAGCAATTGCGGTGCGGAGCTGGCGAAGACGCGCCCATCAGTGTCGAGAACCGCTGCTCGTGCCTGACCGGTGGCTGCACCGGGCAGGAAGGCCGCCGTGTTGCGCAGCAACGCAAACACGCGCCAGGTATCGTCGGCGGCGAGCAATGGAAGCGCTTGCGCGCCGAGCAGCTGCGCGGCACGATCAACGGTCGTCAGCGTGTCCGTGCGCGCAGTGCGGGCGAATGTCTGGACGGCTACCGCCGTCACGAGCAACGCCGCCAGCACGACGGCCAGCGACAGGCCCAGCGGTATCTGTACCCGGTATGGCAGCCGTGACAGCATCGCTCGAATGCCTACGCGACCACGCCGGAACCGGGCACGCTGCGGGCGAGTTGCCGGATCGAATCGAAGATGCCCGGCTGGCCCGCGATGAACCCGTCCAGGTTCAGCGACTTCAGCAGTGCCCGACCGGTTTCGTCGTTCAGCATGCCGATCAGGCTGCGGCGCAAGGCTTCGAGCTTTGCCGGGTCCGCGCCGCGTGCCGCAACCAGTGGTGGGAAGCCGTGCAGTCTCGACTTCCAGATGACCTCGGTCTGCGTTGCACCTGGCATGCCTTGCAAGCGCATCGTCTCCCACACATAGCCGTCGATCGAGCCGGCGTCCGCCAGTCGCGAAGCGACGGCGTCAGCCACGTTGCGGTGGCCGTGCGCGAAGAACGATCGCTTGAGGTCCTTCTGGGCGATGCCGGACGCGGCGAACTCGCCCTGGGCGACAAGCCATCCGGAATTCGACAACGGGTCCGAGTACGCGAACACCTTGCCTCCCATGTCGGCCCAGCCGCGCACCTGGACCTCGCCGCCGAGCGGGCGGATCAGATAGGACTGGTACTGGGGCCGGCCTTTGTAGAGTGGCACCGCCAGCAATTGCAATTGCGATTGGAATCGGACGAAAGGGTAGCCGCAGGTCCAGGCCGCATCGATCTGGCCGTTGTTCAGCAGTTCGTGCACCGACTGGTACTGGTCGCGCGATGCAAACGTGACCCGCGCGTCCAGGCGCTGAGACAGGTAGTCCGCCCAACGTGCCAGGAACGCTGCCTGGTCGGCCAGGATCACGGCGGTGAGTCCAATGCGCAGCCCCTCCTGGGCCAGCGCCAAGCGTGGGAGCGCGACCAGCATGGCGCTTCCTGCGATCAGTCTCCTGCGGTTCAAGCCACGCTCCGACGGTTTCGTTTTCGTAACATACCTCCTGGGAGTGCGTTACACCATCCGGACCAATCCCTAAACGAAGGCGTGCAAGTCATTGATTTCGCCGGCACCGAGTCGTGGCACGGCGATTGCATTGCCAGTCCTGTTCATTGCGTCCGTTCAAACCACAAACAGGAGAGAAGACATGCAAGAGCACAAGCTCAGCCGCCGCATATTCCTTAAATCAAGCGGCGGTGCGGCGGCGGTCGTCGGTACGGCCGGCGCTGCGTTGCTGCCCACCAGCGCGCAGGCAGCCGCCCCAGCGGGTAGCACCTCGACGAACCTCAGCTACTCCAAGCGCAGCGTCGGCAAGGCCGGCGGCATGCCCGTCAACCAGGCCGTGAGCTTCAGCTACCCGGATCCCAGTTCCCCATGTGTCGCGTTGCGCATGGGCTCCGCAGTGCCGGGCGGCGTTGGTCCGAACAAGGACATCGTTGCCTTCAGCGTCCTGTGCACGCACATGGGCTGCCCTGTGACCTACGAAAGCGGCACCAAGGTCTTCAAGTGCAGCTGCCACTTCTCGATGTTCGATGCCGAGAACAGCGGGCAGATGGTGTGTGGCCAAGCCACGGAGGACCTGCCCCGCGTGCTGCTCGACTACGACGCCAAGACCGACACCGTCAGCGCCGTCGGCGTCGACGGACTGATCTACGGCCGCCAAGCCAACATCCTCTAAGGAGCGCACGCCATGACCACAACGATCAAGGATCGCATCGCGCTGCCCCCGAAGGACGCGAGCAAGACCAACATGACTTGCCACTTCTGCATCGTGGGCTGCGGCTACCACGTGTACAAGTGGGATGCCAACACCGAAGGCGGTCGCGCCGCCGGGCAGAACGCGCTCGGTGTGGACTTCACCAAGCAGGTGCCGCCGCTGGCCATCACCATGACCAAGGCGATGACCAACACGATCACGGATCACAGCGGCAAGCGCTGGAACATCATGATCGTGCCCGACAAGGCGTGTGTCGTGAACGCCGGCCTGTCGTCCACGCGGGGCGGCAAGATGGCCTCGTACATGTACGCGCACGACGGCATCGGCAAGGAGCGGCTGAAGAACCCGCGCCTGTTCCGCGGCGACCAATGGCTCGACACCAGCTGGGACAACGCGCTTGCCATCTACGCCGGCCTGACCAAGAAGATTCTCGACACCGATGGCCCCAGCGGCCTGCTGTACGACTGCTTCGACCACGGCGGTGCCGGTGGCGGCTTCGAGAACACCTGGGGCACCGGCAAGCTGATGTTCACTGCCTTGCAGACGCCGATGGTGCGCATCCACAACCGCCCGGCCTACAACAGCGAGTGCCACGCCACCCGCGAAATGGGCATTGGCGAATTGAACAACAGCTACGAAGACGCGCAGCTGTCGGACTGCATCATGGCCGTGGGCTGCAACTCCTACGAGACGCAGAGCAACTACTTCCTGAACCACTGGGTGCCCAATCTCAACGGCGGCACGGTGGACAAGAAGAAGAAGTGGCATCCGGGCGAGACCGCTGCTGCTGCGAAGATCGTGATCGTCGACCCACGCCGTACCGCCACGGTGGCGATTTGTGAACAGGTGGCTGGCAAGGACAACGTGCTGCACCTGGATATCGAGCCTGGCAGCGACACGGCGCTGTTCAACACGCTGTTCACGTACGTGGTCGAGCAGGGCTGGCACGACAAGGACTTCCTCGCCAAGCACACCAAGGGCTTCGAAGACGCGGTCAAGACCAACCGCATGACGGTAGAAGACGGCGCCAAGGCCACCGGCCTGTCTGTCGCCAAGATCAAGCAGGCCGCCGAGTGGGCCTACAAGCCCAAGGCCAGTGGACACCACCCGCGCACCTTCCACGCCTACGAGAAGGGCATCATCTGGGGCAACGACAACTACTTGATCCAGAGCGCGCTCGTCGGGCTGGTGCTGGCCACGCACAACGTCACCCGGCGCGGGACTGGCGTGTGCCGCATGGGCGGCCATCAGGAAGGCTACGTGCGCCCGCCCTATCCGGGCGACAAGAAGATCTACATCGACCAGGAAGTCATCGCCGGCCGCGGCCTGATGTACACGCTGTGGGGCACCAACCCGTTCCAGACCACGGTCAATGCCGAGCAACACCGGCTGGCGCTGCACAAGCGCGCAGCCATCGTCAACGAAGCCGTGGCCAAGGCCAGGGGGGTGAGCACCGAGCAACTGATCGATGAGATCTACGACGCCTGCAAGAACAAGGGTGGCCTGTTCGTCGCGGCGATGAACCTCTACCCGACGATCATTGCCGAAGAGGCGCACCTGATGCTGCCGGCCACCCATCCGGGCGAGATGAACCTGACCTCGATGAACGGCGAGCGGCGTCTGCGCTTGTCCGAGAAGTTCATGGAGCCGCCCGGCTCGGCCAAGCCGGACTGCCTGATCGCAGCCGACATCGCCAACACCTTGAAGGCGATGTACCAGAAGGAGGGCAAGGCCGACATGGCCAAGCGGTTCGAGGGCTTCGACTGGAAGACCGAAGAGGACGCCTTCAACGACGGCTTCCGCCGCGCCGGGCGGCCGGGCGTGGGCCCCATCGACAGCCAGGGCGGTGACACCGGGTATCTGGCCACCTATGCGCTGCTGCGCAAGGCCGGGAACGACGGCGTGCAATTGCCCATCAAGCGCGTGGAGGGCGACAAGCTCATCGGCACCGAGACGTCCTATGCCGACTACAAGTTCGACACCAAGGACGGCCGGGCCGAGTTCAAGCCAGCACCCTGGAACGGCCTGCCCAAGATGGTCGCCGACCAGAAGGCCAAGCACCGGTTCTGGATCAACAGCGGCCGCGCCAATGAGGTCTGGCAAACCGCCTATCACGACCAGTACAACAGTTTTGTGCGTGACCGCTATCCGATGGCCTTTGTCGAGATGAACCCTGACGACGCGAGCAAGCTCGGCGTGGCCGCAGGCGACGTCATCGAAGTCTGGAACGACTACGGCAGCACCTACGCCATGGCCTATCCGCAGAAGGCGATCAAGCCAGGACAGACCTTCATGCTGTTCGGCTTCATCAAGGGCGTGCACGGCGACGTGGTCACGCCCTGGGTGGACCGCAACGTGGTGCCCTACTACAAGGGCACCTGGGCCAGCATCAAGCGTGTGGGCAACGTCGCGGATTGGAAGCAGAGCATCAGCTACAAGGAGCGGCGCTTCGCCTGATCCGGCGGATGTCTCCTCGCGGCGCCCCGCGCCGCGATTCACGAGGGGTGCCCGATTGCACCCCTCGTTTTGAAACCTCGATCAAGTCTCTCATCCATGAACGCAATCGCCTCGCGCGCTCGCGTGGCCGCCGTCACCGTCCTCGGTACCTTCCCTGCCATCGCAAGCCGGGAACTTGCGCAGAAGAACGACTGCCTGGCTTGTCACGCGGACGCCAACGAGCTTGTCGGACCGGCCTGCCAGGACGTGGCCAAGAAGCGCAAGGCCCAGAAGGACGCGCTGACGACCGTCACCGCCAACATCAAGAAGGGCGGCTCCGGCAAGTGCGGGCCGGTGCCAATGCCGCCGCAGGCCACGCTCAGCGACGCCGATGCGCAGGCGCTGGCCAGATGGACCTCGGATTGAGCAAGCAGCGTTGAACGCTCGAAACAGCAACATTGAAGTCGGGAGACGGGCATGAATGCGCAACAGTTGATTCCTCCTACGCGGCAGCCCCTGCGCGCCGCGTCCGATTTCGCGGATTCGGCCGCTGTCGAAGACGATTTGTTCGACATGACCCGGGTCTTGATCACCTCGCGCGTCAATGTTTCGCCCAAACGGTTGGACGCGCCAGGACCCTCGCCTCTGCAACTCGCGTCGCTGTTGTCGCTGGCGGCCGCGGCGCCGGATCACGGCCTGTTGACGCCTTGGCGGTTCATCCTCGTTCCGCTGGCGAAGCGGCAACGACTCGCCGAGGTCTTCGCCCTGGCGCTGATCGACCGCGATCCCGGGGCCACACTTGCCCAGATCGAATCCGCCCGCGAGAAGGCGCACCGGGCACCGCTGTTGCTGGTCGCGGTAGCATGCCTTGGAACGCGCGAACCCGACATTCCACCGCTCGAGCGGATGGTGTCGATGGGGGCGGCAATCCAGAATCTGCTGCTGGGTTCGCATGCCATGGGATTCGGCGTTGGGCTGACCAGCGGCCAGGCCATGGCGTCGCCGCGCTTGCGCGAGCTCTTGGCTCTGAGCGCTGGAGAGACGCCGGTGTGCTGCGTCAACATCGGCATGGTGAGCAAGGCCAAGTCCTGCAGGCTGCGCCCGGCGCCCGAGACTTTCTTCAGCGTCCTGTAGCAGGCGCATCGGACAAAGGCCGCGGGGGTACAACGATCGAAGGATGCATCGAACGCGCGCAATGCATCGGCGCCATAGACGGCAGCGCGTCCCCCGCCCATGTAGACCGCGAGCGCCACGGTCTCGGCGGTTCCCTGGCGGCTCGCGCCTGCTTTCTTCGCAGCCCGGGTGTGGCAGGCGACGCAGCCGTCGCATCGCACAGCGATGCTGATGGCCCAACGCCATCAGTTCCTTGGTTCGGTGTCGAGCGCGTTCGGGGCAGTCGCGGCGACTGCGAGGCTGCCGAAGGCCTTCATCGTCGCCGGCGCCCCGTCGCGTATCGGACCGATCGCGGCGACGACGCCGTCTGCGAGCCTGGTGAAAGACGGTTCCATCTGCGGTCCTCTACAGCATCTCGATCGCGAGCGCGATGCCCTGCCCGCCGCCGATGCACAGCGTGACGATGCCGCGCTTGCAGCCGTCGCGCTGCATCGAGTGCATCAGCCGCGTCACCAGCACCGCGCCGCTGGCGCCGATCGGGTGGCCGTGGGCGATGGCGCCGCCTTCGACGTTGACGATGTCCTCGGCAAAGCCGATCTCGCGCAGGCAGGCGAGCGCGATGGCGGCGAAAGCCTCGTTGATCTCGACCCGGTCCACCTGGGCCACCGACCACCCCGCGCGCGCCAGCGCCTGCCGCACCGCCGGCACCGGGCCGAGGCCGAAGAAGCCGGGCTCCACCGCACCCACGCCATAGCTCACGAGCCGCGCCATCGGCACCAGGCCGTTCTTCTCGGCCCAGGCGAGATGCGACACCACCATCGCCGCGCCGGCGGAGTTGAGGCCCGGCGCATTGCCCGCCGTGATCGTGCCCTCCTTGCGGAAGGCGGGCTTGAGCTTGGCCAGCGACTCGGCCGTGGTCTCGGGCCGGTTGTGCTCGTCCTTGGCGAAGAGCGTCGGGCCCTTGCGGCCGGGAACCTCGACCGCAGCGATCTCGGCTTCGAACTTGCCCGCCGCCTGCGCCGCGCTGAAGCGTTGCTGTGAGCGCAGCGCCCAGCGGTCCTGGTCCTCGCGGCTGATGCCGTTCTTGATCACCAGGTCCTCGGTGTGCCAGCCCGAATGCTTGCCGCTGAAGGCGTCGTTCAGGCCGTCGTAGAGCATGCTGTCGAACAGCGTCACGTCGCCCATGCGCGCGCCCCAGCGGCCCTGCGGCAGCAGGTAGGGTGCGCGGTCCATGTTCTCCATGCCGCCGGCGATCGCGCAGTCGATCATGCCGGCCCAGACCTCCAGCGCTGCGCTGGCCACGCCCTGCGCACCCGAGCCGCAGATGCGGTTCACAGTGAGCGCGGGCACCTGCACCGGCAGCCCGGCGGCGATGCCGGCCTGCCGCGCGGGGTTCATCTTCACGCCCGCCTGGATGACGTTGCCCATCACCAGGGTCTCGATCTTGTCGGCCGCCAGGCCGGAGCGCTTCAGCGTCTCGCGGATCGCCGCTGCACCCAGGTCGGATGCCGGCATCTCCTTCAGGCTGCCGCCATAGGTGCCGATCGCCGTGCGGACCGGATGGCAAAGGACGATTTGTCGGATGGTCATGGTTTCTTCTCCTGGAGTTGTGTGAATCAGATGCCGAAGGAATCGATGTGCAGGCGCCGGCTATCGACACCCCGCGCGTTCAGCGCTTGCGTCAGACCGCGCAGCATGGCCGGGGGACCGGCGATGTAGAGATCGCGCCCCGTCAGAACGGCCGGGTCACGGCCCAGCGCGTCGAGCACGGTGCCGGTCTCGAGTGCCAGGCGCGCGCTGCTGGGCGCCACGCCATCGGGCTGTTCGGCCACCAGGCGCACGCGCAGGCCCGGCGCCAGGGCCAGCAGATCGCGCAGTGCATCCAATGCATAGAAGTCGGCGTTGCGCCGCATGCCCCACAGCAGCACCATGTCGCGCTGGGGATCGAAGCGAGCCTGCTGCTCGATGAGTGCCAGCACCGGCGCCAGGCCGGTACCGCCGGCGATGAACAGCAGCGGCGTGGAAGCGGGCGAGCGCATCGTGAAGACGCCCAGCGGGCCACGCGCCTGCAGCCGGTCACCGACCTTCATGCCGTCGAACGCCCAGGCGGTGAAGCGGCCGCCGTCGACGCGCCGGATGTGCAGCACGATGCTGCCGTCGCCATGTGGTGCATTCGCAATCGAATACGAGCGCGACAAATGCGTCGAATCCGGCTGCCAGAGCTCGATGTACTGGCCCGGCGTGAACTCGCAGAAGCACTCGCCCGGCGTGAGCGGCGCGAGTGTCAGCTTCAGCACCTCGAGCGTTGGCCGCTCGATGGCCGCCACCTTCAGCATGACGATGCGGTCCGGATGCGGGATCGACGATGGGGCCGCCAGCACGTCATGGCGCTGCTGCAGGTCGTCTTCGACCGCGTGCCGCACGAGTGCCTGCCCCTCCAAGGAGAGCACGCTGTCGATCGGCGGGAACTCGATCGCATGCGCCGGGCAGGTGTTGGCGCAGGTGGTACAGCCGACCATGCAGTTCAGCGGGTCCACCACAACCGGTTTCTTGCGCTCGAAGTCGAAGCGATAGACCAGCCGGCTGCAGCCCGTCACGCAGGTGCCGCAGCCGATGCAGGCGTCTTCGAGGATGGTCGGATTCCAGGCGATCTGCTCGCGCGGCACGCCGTGCCAGGGCTTCGTGAATTGGGGGTTGGGCACAACGCACTCCTTACGTGCTGGCGGCTCCTGCTGCAGCAAGAGCTGTCACACCAGTGCGTAGTAGACGAAGCCAGCCGCCAAAGGATGCAGGCGCGTCTGCACGGCGGTTGATGCAGATCAGCGGGAGTACTACCTTCGAGCCCTTCCTGGCTTGAATACGCCAGCCGCTGTCGCGGGCGGGCAGCGGGTTGAACACGTGCGGAGTTGATCGCCCCCAGCCGACGTTGCACCAGGTCCTGACTGCGCCTTACGTGCGGCGCGCCGCGCGTTTCGCAGCGCTGCGGGCCTCAAAGTGGTCGCCGAGCTTCCATCCCAGCAAGCAGGCCACGCCGAGCCCGATCAAGACACCGATCCGGGGCGTGCCGAGCAGATCAGGCATGCTCAGATGGCTGGGTGCCAACGCGGCGTGGAAGTCCAGATTCATTCGAGGCTCGAGCCATACCCAGAGACGGTATCCGGGATACATCATCCCGAAGAACAACAGGGCATCCAGCCTGCCGCCGGCCGCACCCGCCAGTGCGGTGCCCGGACAGTAGCCACCGACGACCAGCCCGGCGCCGAGCAGGAAGCCTCCCACCAGGACCGCCAGGTCCAGCGTCGGAATGAGGGAATCCGGTGCTGGGAAGAAGCCCAGAGCCTGCATCAGGAGGTAGATCGCCGCCGCCAGCACGATGGCGCCGAACATGACCTTGAACATCGAGAAGTCGCGCAGCAGGAACTGATCGTTGAGCCTTCTGGGGCTGCCGAATCCGGCCAGATCGAGGCTGGCACCGAACAGCACGCCGATGAGCAGGCTCGACAGGCTCTCAGACATTCCAGAACCTCCCGAAGAAGATTCGTGCGGCGAAACCGCCAAGAAAGAAAACGCCCAGAAACGCGAATGCGGCGACCGAGAACAAGGCACTGCCGGTCAGACCGATGGAACTGGTGCAGCCGCCGGCCAATGCCGATCCCACGCCCACCACCAGCCCCCCGGCAGCCGCCAGTACCAGCCGGGTCAGGGGTCGAACGCCTTCTCCGCGCTCGATTGCAAAGCGCAGTCCGCGACTTCTCCAGAACGATGTGAGAAAGGCGCCGGCGAAGATGCCGCCAACCATCCACGCGATCCAGCCCTTGTCTGCAGCGGCACTGTGAATCGAGCAGGAAAACGCGTTGGGCGCCTGCGCCGCTTCGACTGTCGCGGGTGGGCACAGCAGCGCAAAGACGCCGGATACATGGATCCCTGTCTGCGTCCACAGGAGCGACAGTCCGACCACGGCCCCCATCAGCACAGCCGCAAAGAGGGGCCTGAGCGTTCGGTCAGATCGCAGGCAACTGAGCATGCAGACATCCGGTTCCGTGTTCGGCCCGAATCATCTGTTCATACAAGCCCCAGCGCGTTGCGCCACGTCAATGACCGCGCGATCACGCCTGAGCCTACTTACCGAACCGGCCCGACCGCGCCACGAGCAGTTCGTCCTCGGCCAAGGGGCGCCACGCCTCGTCGCTGAGCGGTACGCTCGCCAGCAACACGACCGACCGCGCCGAAGTTCCTACCGCCACGCCGGCCAAGTCGTCGACGCCCGCCGCATCCGACGCGCACTCGCGCCGCAAGCACCAAAGCCCCGGCGGTTCGGCCCGCCCCCCCCCCCGGTGGTGGGCTGCAGGCGTCGCCGCGGTAGATTGCCGGCAGGTCGCCGTTGTGCGCGAACACATGGGTGCGCCCACCGAGTTCGCGCACGAAGGGCTGGGTATTGGCGAGCGACACACCACCCCGCGTGGCGTGGCGGATGTGCGAGAACCTCAGCCGGGTCGGTTGCGAACTCGACATCGCCAGCAGTTCACACGTGGCGGATTGCGCTGGGCGCGGCGTCGCCGCATGCCCGCCGCACGCCATCGACGTCTTCGAACCTGCTGCCAGTTGAACGGGCCGCGATCGGTCAGGTCACGGTTTCATGGTCCATCGCAGCAGCGCCGCGATGCCCATTGCGGTGACCAAGGTGACGCCGATCGTCCACGCCAGTACCGCGCCGAGTTCAGTGGCGTAGTACCAGGTGGCGATGCTGGCCGCCACGAAACCGGTCTCGATGGCGCCGAACGAGGTCGTGAGCCAGAAGCCGAGCCGGTTCACCGTCTGCTGGTTGCGCGTGGTGATCTCGAAGGTGAGCGATTCCAGCCGGTCCACCACTGAATCGAACAAGTCGTCGATGCCGAACAGCACCTCACCGCGCGACGTGGCGTCGGCCGTGTAGCCGTGGGTCTTGGCGAGCGTGCCGTAGTACTCTTCCAGGCCGTCGAAGATGTCGCGGCGCAAGGCGACCAGGTCATCGATGGTGCCCACCACGCCGCCGGCGAGGCGGTCGAGGAAGGAGCGCAGCACCGCGCGTTCCAGGCACAGCAGTTCCAGCGTGATCAGCAGGGGCAGCGTGTTGCGGGGCAATGGCGCGTCGTCGGTGGCAGGTGCGCTGTCATCCTGCGCGTGCACGTCGATCGCACCGTTGCGCGCCATCAGGGACAGGCCCTGTTCACGCCGGCAGAAGTCCCCGGCCAGTTCATCGTCGACGAAGCGCGCCTTGAAGCGCTGCGGCGACTGGTCACGGTGCAGCAGCTTGACGAGATCGTGCGCGTGAGCCTCGACCAGCTCGGGCAGGCTGGCGTCCGGGTAGCGCAGCACCATCAGCGGCAAGGCCATCTCGGGCGCGGCTGAAGCGCCACCGCCGGTCGGCGAGAGATGGCTCCACACGCGCCGGGCCAGGCTGTCGGGCGCCTCCATGTCCAGCCAGCCGATCCAGCGCTCGACGGCCATGGGCTGCGCTGGCGCGGTCAACCACACTTCCCACAACGTCGCGCCCGACTTGTGCACGACCAAGTGGATGTCGGCAAAGGCTGGGTCGGCATCACCGCCCGGCAGGGCCAGGCGGCCGATGCTGCGGCGTTCGAGTCGCCGCGCCTGCAGGTAGGGTTGGCCGAGCAGTCGTTGCTGGCGGTCTTCGATGCGTTCGCGGTAGGCCGCGGCCACCTCATCAGGGATGGCCTGCAGGCCGGCCGGCTGGCCAATCCTTTCGGCCGCCGCCGCAGGCGTTACCGCGAAGAGCAGCACGAAGGTCGGCCAGACCGTCGCCGCAGGGGCCGCTTGCGATTTCATCGCAGCATGATCGTGCATGGGCCGATTCTGGATCCGCGCACACGCAGAATCCCGGGGCCCACCGCCGCGCTGCGGCGGTGGGTTGTGATCACTGGACGCGGGTTTTCATGTCCGGATTCGCGCAGCGTGCGGCGTGTTGTCGGACAGGCCGTCTGCATGTGCGCAGGAGATGGGCGCATCAGCCAGCCGCAGAGTTGCTGCTGTGGCTGTTCCCGTGCGGATGTCCAGGGTCATGTCCATGTGCAGGGTCAGCACCCGCCTGACCCGCGGCCCCACCCGCTGACGGCGGCGCCAAGGTGGCGCAGGGCGCCGTGAACGGCACCCGCATCACCTGGATCGTGGTGTGCTCGATCTCGAATCGGTCGTGTAGCTGCTCGGTAGCGTGCAGCAGGAAGGCATCGTCGGCATGGCCCTCGGGCATCACCAGGTGCGCAGTCATGGCGATCTCCGACGTGCCCATGGCCCAGACATGCAGGTCGTGCACGCGCGCCACGCCGGGCAGCCCTTCCAGCAGCGCCTGTACCGCGTGCAGGTCCACACCCTCGGGCACGCCATCGAACAGCAGATGCACCGACTGCTTGAACAGGCTCCAGGTGCCGACCACGATGATGGCGGCAATCAACAGACTCACCACCGGGTCGAGCCAGCTCCAGCCGAACCACAGCGCCAGGCCGCCGGCCACCACCACGCCCGCCGAGACCACCGCGTCGGCCGCCATGTGCAGGAAGGCGCCGCGGATGTTCAGATCGCTCTCGCGGCCTCGCATGAACAGCAGCGCGGTGGCGGTGTTGATCACGATGCCGATGCCCGCGACGACCATGATGGTCACGCCCTCGATCGGCTCCGGCGACTGCAGCCGGTGCACCGCCTCCCAGGCCAGCGACCCCATCGCCACCAGCAGCAGCAATGCGTTGATGAAGGCGGCCAGGATGCTGGCGCGTTTCCAGCCGTAGGTGTGGCGCGCATCGGGCCGCAACCGGCCGGCCAGCGCGCCGCCCCAGGCCAGCACCAGGCCGATGACGTCGCTCAGGTTGTGCCCGGCGTCGGCCAGTAGCGCCAGCGAGTTGATCTTCCAGCCGTAGAAGGCCTCGATCGCGACGAAGGCGATGTTCAGGCCGATGCCGATGGCAAAGGCCACATTGAAGTTGGCTGCCGCGTGGCCATGGTCGTGGCCTGCACTCATGAATTGTCTTCCTTGCGCCGAAGCACACCCGACAGTTCCGTGCCGGGCGCGACGGTGTTGAAGACGGTGCCATACCGGCGCACGTTCTCGTGCAGCAGGTCCAGCCGTCGGTCGGGCTCGTCGGTGTCGACCATGATTTCGTAGGTGATGGATTCCATGCGTGGCGGAATGTCCTGGCGCACGCCATGCACCCGCACTTCCACACCGCGAAGTTGGAACTTCAGGATCGGTGTGACACGCTCGATGCCCTTGATCATGCACGCCGACAGCGCCGCCAGCAGCAGTTCGGCGGGGTTGAAGGCCTGCGGGTTGCCGGCCACATCGGTGTCCAGCGTGACAGTGGCCTGCTTGCAGCGGGCCTCGCTGGCATGCGCGCTCAGGCGCACCGCAACCACGTCGAACTCCATCTTGGGCGCAGAAGCTTCACTCATGGTTCCGGTCCTTGTCTGCAGAGGGTTTCAAGCCACGACCCCGAGGCCCTGCGCGATCCACCAAGCGCCGGCGGCCGCCAGGAGCACGGCAAAACTGCGCCGCCCCGGCAGCCAGGCCTGTGCCGACGCGAAGCGTTGCATCAGCGCGCCGGGCGCGCCGGGCATGGCACCGGCCGCCAGGAGCAGTGCGCTGTGCCCGATGCCGTAGGCCAGCAGCAGTGTCGCACCCCACCACATCGACGCGCCGAAGCTGCTGCCTGATCCAGCCAGCGCCAGCGCGGCGGCCAGCGCCGGCGTGGCGCAAGGGCTCATCACGGTGCCGATCGGGGCACCCAGCACGACCGCGCCCCACAGGCCGGATCGAGCCAGGCGCAGCTCCAGAGCCGCTGGCAGTCGGATGCCGCATGCTGCGGCCTGCGTGCGCCACAACCAGGCTGCAGCGCCGATCACCAGCGCACCGACCGCCACCGACCAAGGGCCGGGCAAGGTGCCCACCAGCAACCCCAGGCGGGCCGCCAGCAGGCCCATCGCCAGCAATGCGGCGTTCATTCCCGCCACGAATGCCAGCGCCGGTGTCCAGGCACGGCGCGGCGACAGCGCCCGCCCACCGACAAAACCCACCGCCACTGGCACGGCGGCCAGCACGCAAGGTGAGGCGGACGTGAGCACGCCGCCCACGAAGGCGGCCGCCAGGCCTTCGGCGCCGGTCATTGCGCGCCGCCCGGTTGCAGGCGGGCCAGGATGTCCTCGCCCGAGATCCTGCCCATGTGGCGGCCGATCTCGCGGCCTTGGGTATCGAAGAACACCTGCGTCGGCATGAGCTGGATGCGGTAGCGCCGGATGTAGTCCGCTTCCTTTTGCGCCAGCAGGTCCACGTTGACCACGGCAATGCGTTCGCCATGGTCACGCTGCAAGGCCTCCAGAATCGGCTTCATCTCTCGGCACGACGCACAAGCGTTCGCACCGAACTCGGCGACCGTGGGTTTGCCGGAAAGAAGAGCCGCTTGAACCGCGTCGGAAGCGTGGGATGAAGGGGCCGCTGCGACGCCGGCACCGGCCTGCGCCTGAACCGTGCCGGATGAGCGGAGCACGGCTGCGCCGAGCCCCAAGCCCAGGGCCAGCACACCCGACACGACCCCCGCGACCATGCCGGTCTTCATCGCCAGCCCTCCTTCAGCAGCACCCACGCTCGGCCGTTGCCGGGCTGCAGCAGGCGCCGGCGGGAGCCGCCTCGGGCGCGCCGGCCGCGCCACCACCGCAGCAGGACGAGGCCGCGACGGCAGCGGCCGGCGCCGGTGCGCCGCAGCAGCCGCCCGTCGTGGGCCTTGCGGCCGGCTGCGCACCCTTGATCGGAAAGCCCTTGCGCGCCCACTTGAAGAGGCCACCCTCCATGTTGGCCACCTGCGTGTAGCCCTGGACCATGAGAAAGTAGGTCGCCTTCAGGCTGCGCTCGCCCACCTGGCAGACCAGCACCAGCTGGCGCTCACGCGGCAACTCGGCGAAGCGCTCTTGCAACTCGGACAGCGGCATCAGGACAACGCCGGGCACATCGAAGGCCACCTGAGCCACCTCGCCCAGTTCGCGCACATCGACCATCAAGGCGCCTTCGGCCAGCATCCGGCGCGCGGTGGTGGGGCAGACCTCGCGGGCGGGCGGCAATTCAACGCGTGCGTTCATCGTGTGCTCCTCAAGCGGCCAGCCATTTTTCGATCTTGTCGCGGCTGGGGATGCCGCCGGCGTGCACCACCTTGCCGTTGATCACCACACCGGGCGTGCTCATCACTCCGTAGCCCATGATGTCGCGCAGCTCTTCGACCTTGCTCAGCGTGACGGCCACGCCCTTGGCCTGCGCCACTTGTTCGATCAGTGCGATGGTGGTCTTGCAGTTGGCACAACCGGTGCCGAGTACCTTGATGTCCATGGAAGCTCCTGGTGGTTGGGGAAAGGGGTTGCCGTTCAATGGGAAGTCGCCGCCGGCTCGAAGAGCAAGGCGTGCATGCACTCGCGCTCAGCTGCGGTCGGCCAGCCGGCATCCGCCGGCGCCGCGGTCCAGTCGATGCGGCCCTGCACATCGGCGCGGACCACACCGGTAGGTCTCGTTGACCAGGGCATCGGGCTCGCCGCCACCCACTGAACCTCGCCGCCGGAGGCATGGGCGCGAAGATCGCCAACTGGCGTTTGTCGGCGTACAGCGCATGCGCCTGCGGGTGCGGGGTCAACACCACGCGCTGCTGCACGTAGGCCTGGCGCAGCGCGGCGCTGGCCGCTTGCTCGAGGTAGAAGTCGGTGAGCCGGTTGTAGACCAGGTCGAGCGCCAGTTCGCCGTGCCACAGCGCGCCGTCACGCCACACCAGCGCCGCCGGGTCGGCAATGACGGCACGCAGGCCGTGCCGCTCGAAAAGCCTCTGGAACAGCAGGAATTCGGGATAGAGGTACTGCTGCTCGGGCGCGTCGTCGACGATGGCGATGCTCAGCAGCGGGCGCGAATGACCGGCCAGGCGCCATTCATGGCGGAACATGTCCACCAGGCGCTGCTCGAAGGCGGCGACGCCGGCGCTTGTGGGCACCATCTCGTCCATCGCCGCGCAGCAACTGCGCTGCGCCCGCGCCAGCACCGCGTTGAGCATCGCGCCGCCGGCGTTGGTATTGATCTCGATCAGCCCCAGACGCCCGCCGTCGAGGTGGAAGTCATAGCCGAAGAACACTCCCAGCGCCCCGCCCGCGCTCAGACGTGCGATGGCCGGCGCGCTGGCGAGCGCCTGCTCGCGGTACGCCGGCAGCGCCACCACCGACTCGACCGCCCGCACCACCTGCGCGATGCGCTGCAACTGCGGCGCAGCGACGAACACCGGCTGCGCGGCGAAGACCGACGGGCAGCGCTCCCGCATCAAGGCCGACAGGCCCGGCTGCCCAAGCTCGGCGTCGAGCGCATGCGCCAGCGCATTGCGGTCGAGGCTGAGGCAGAAGCAGTCGCGGTTGAGCTGCTCGATCGGGCTGGCGGATGCGGGAGTGGTCACAGGGGCGAAGCCATATCACTGCGGCGCACCGAGGATCGCGGTGGTGATCTTCCGGGCCACCGGCGCCAGGAAGAAGATCACCGGCACGCCGACGACATAGGCGATCGCGAAGGCCTTCATCCAGGTGCGCACAAAGGCCTCGGAGTCGCCGACGTTGACCAGCGTGATGACGAAGGTCATCAGGAAAACCATCATCGCCCCCATCACGAGCGAGAACACAAGGTGGAATTTCTTTTGCGGGTTCATGGCGTGTCCTGCAATGGCTGGAGTTGTCTGAATCACTCGCGTTCGAGTTCGAGGTAGGTGCGGCTGGCGTTGCCGGGCATCAGCTCGGCGGCGTTGAGCAGCCGCATGAAGGGCGCGGCGTTGAAAGACTTGACAGCAGCGCTGACATCCACGCCGTCGTCGACGGCCTTTTTCATGTGCGCACGCAAGGCCAACAGATAGGCCTGGGTGTCGGCCTGGGCCGTGGCCACGGTGGTGACGCTGCCGTGGCCGGGCACCAGCAGCGCCGGGTTGAGCTGCTCGATGACGGCGAACGTGTCGAGCCAGCGCTTCGTATCGCTCACGGGCAGCACACCCAGCATGCGGTCCACGTAGACCACGTCGCCGGTGAACAGCACGTTCTTCTGCGGCAGCCACACCATCGTGTCGCCCGGGGTGTGCGCGCCGCCGCGGTGCTTGAATTCGAACACCACGCCACCGAGTTCGAGCCGCCGGTCGTTGCCGGCAAGCCAGCGCGTGGGCAAGGTGGGCACGGTGCCGTCGGCCTTCGCGCCCAGTGTCGCGCGCAGGGCGACGAGGTGGTCGTTGCCGCGGTTCTTCATGTCGGCTTCGGCATCGGCGTGGGCGATGACTTCGGCGCCCTGTGCCTTGAAGTAGCCGTTGCCGAGCCAGCGATGGTCCTGCCCGCCGGTGTTGACCACCCACCGGATGGGTTGCGGCGTCACCTTCGCGGCCGCCTCGGCGATCTGCCGCGCGCTCTGGAGGGTGGCGCCGCTGTCGATGAGCACCGCGCCGCCGGGCGTGACGACCAAGCCGATATTGGCGTTGAGCCCTTCGTTTTCGGCCGTGCGCGGGCCCCTGTCGCCGACATGCGCGTAGACGCCTTCAGCCACCGGCACGAAGCGCACTTCGATGGCCTGCGCCCGGGGCCCGCAGGCCAGGGCCAGTATGCCCGCGCACAGGCGAAGCAGGTTGATCAGCCGCAGCACGCCTGGCCCCCGCTGCTGTCCTTCACACCCAGCATCTTGAAGATGCTGGCCGCAGGGCAGAAACCGGTGAAACCCATCTGGAAGAGGTTGGCGCCGACGAAGGCGGTGAACCACAGCCAGCTCAGATGCGACAGGTCGACCTGCCCGCTGAAGTGCGCAAGCGCCAGGCTGAGCATGATCATGAAGCCGGCAAAGATGCTGACGGCGCGGTTGACGTTCATGGAAATCTCCTATGGGATTGAAAGTCGGAATGAAGGGCTGTGGTCACAGCACTGCGTTGAACACGAAGCCCACGATCAGGATGCCGGTGGCCACGACCCCGGCGAAGGTGGCGATCAGTCGCACCTTGAGCACCTTGCGCAGGATGATCATTTCGGGCAGCGAGAGCGCGATCACGCTCATCATGAAAGCCAGCACGGTACCGAGCGCCGCGCCCTTGGCCAGCAGCGCCTGCACGATGGGGATGATGCCGGCCGCGTTGGTATACATCGGCACGCCGATCAGCACTGCCAGCGGTACCGACCACCAGGCTTCCTTGCCCATGAAGGACGCCATGAAGTCCTGCGGCACCCAGCCGTGGATCGCAGCGCCGATGGCGATGCCGGCCAGGATGTAGGGCCAGACCTTGCCGACGATCTCGCGCACGCTGGCAAAGCCACCTTCGATGCGTTCCACCAGCGTGAACGCGTCACCGCCGGCGGTGGCCTGGACGTGCGGCATGTCGCGCACCCAGTCCTCGAGGTAAGCCTCCATCTTCAGGCGGCCGATGACCCAGCCGGCGCCGATGGCCACGCTCAGCCCCAGGCCCATGTAGAGCAGCGCGATCTTCCAGCCGAACAGTCCGAACAGCAACGCAAGCGCCACCTCGTTGACCATCGGCGCGGAGATCAGGAACGAGAAGGTCACGCCCAGTGGCACGCCGGCCTGCACGAAGCCGATGAACAGGGGCACGGCAGAGCAAGAGCAGAACGGCGTGACGATGCCCAGGCTGGCCGCCATGACGTTGGCCACGCCTTCGGTCTTGCCGGCCAGCAAAGCGCGGGTGCGTTCGGGCGTGAAGTACGAATTCACCATGCCCATCACGAATACCACCAGCGTGAGCAGCAGCAGCACCTTGGGTGTGTCGTAGAGGAAGAACTGGAGCGCGCCGCCCAAGTGGCTGGCGCGGTCCACCGGCAACGCCGCCACCAGCGCTTCGGAGGCGGGGGTGAGGGACTGGTACAGCAACCACCATGCCACTGCCGCCACGAGCAAGAAACCCCGCGGGTACTGGTGGGGCAGCTGTAGCGTGCGCTGGGACAGGGTCATTTCGGACATTTCTTCACCTCCGCTCAAGGAGACGAAGAAGCCCGGAAAAGGATGCAGACTTTTTTTCGGGCCGCGGCCCTGCGGATCACAGAAAGCGCGCGATCTGCTCGATATCTTCCGGGAACAGCTGACCGGCCTCGGCCATCAG
>Ga0315278_10000331_pt1 | contig 42174 bp, 37 predicted proteins | sample YL17G06_0_MG_FD_203880 | JGI IMG/M metagenome (GOLD analysis project Ga0315278, IMG submission 203880) | Sediment microbial communities from Yellowstone Lake, YNP, Wyoming, USA - YL17G06_0 | ecosystem: Environmental > Aquatic > Freshwater > Lake > Sediment | place: USA: Wyoming | collected... | reverse complement strand
GAATGTGCGAAATCCCTACGACCATCGCATCCTGCCCGACCGGCGCCATTCGGCCCAATCCGAAAATAAAAAGCATAGAAATCAACGCCGACAAATGTATGATGTGCGGCAACTGCGTGGCGGTGTGTCCTGCCATTAAAATAATGGACCCTGTAAATGACGGCGTGTCCATCTGGGTCGGCGGCAAGGTCTCCAACGCCCGCACTCCGCCGATGTTTTCGCGATTGGCCATTCCCTATCTGCCCAATAATCCGCCGCGCTGGCCTGAAGTTACCGCAGCGGTCAAAAATCTGGTGGAAGTCTGGGCAGCCAATGCCAAACAGGGCGAGCGAATGGGCGAGTGGATTGAACGGATTGGCTGGGAGCGGTTCTTCCAACTGGCTCATCTGGAGTTTACCGATAAGCACTTGGACGACTTCACCCACGCCACCACGACTTTCCGCTCTACTACACAATTTAAATACTAAAGCCGATTGAAAGACAAAACAGGCTTACTCGTGCTACGCAGCGACGCGTTACTTCGCAGAGTAGTAAGTAGCCAAGCGTTTAATATGGAAAATGTCGAGTAAAATATCAGGCAGATTATGTACTACGCCAAAAGAATAAAGGGAGGAAAAAAATAACATGGCAAAACAAACATTAAGGCAAAAAATAGCAACAGGAATTGCAGCAGCGGGAATTAGTTTGGCTGCAATTTGTGGAGGATGTGAAGATCCTCAAGGAAATATGGCTTTAGCTGCACTTGGAAATATGGCTCAAGTAAGCCCTTATGCTTCTGCTAATGATAGAACTCTTGGAGCTGGACTTGGAACAATTGGACAAATGGGCCATGAAATGAACACTGCACAAGCTGGAAAAAGTCAGATAAATGTAAATGTTAACAATGCCAGCCAGCCGACAGCTTCAGACTCCTCAATTCAGTATTTTAAAGACCAAAAGATGGCAGATGGAAGCACATATACGGGACAGCTAAAGCTCATGAGTGATGGCCTCTTACATATGCACGGGCATGGAGTATGGACTTTGCTTGACGGAACACGATATGATGGAAAGTGGAATTGGGATGGTAGTAAAAGCGGTGGAAAGATACTATGGAAAGATGGCCATGAATATACAGGTGAATGGAAAATCGTGGAAGGAGGACTAGACCTGCCCGACGGTGAAGGTACAATGAAGTGGCCTGACGGACGAAACTATTCGGGAGATTTCAGGGATGGGAAAATGCACGGTTTTGGAAAGATGATTTATGCAGACGGCAGGACCGAAGAAGGGGCATGGAGAGATGATAAATTTGTTGGCTCTCAATCACAAGTGAGTGCAGGTGATAACCAGAAAAGCCAAGCGAGCAGTTCCAAGTTTGGCTTCGTCAATGTCACGGCAGACGACCCTACTTTTGAGGTTTTTGCAGATGGGGCTTTTGTCGGCAATTCCCCTGCAAAGTTAAAACTTTCTGAAGGTCTCCATACGATTGAGGTCAGAAAAGAGGGGTTCAAAGATTACAAAAAAGAGATTCGTGTGACCGATGGGTCTGAACTCAATCTTAGGGCTGTGCTGGAGAAAAAATAACCAAGAAAATGTCTATCATCTTCTCAAACAGACAGTGAATACAGATAAAAAGACCTTCCGTTGAATTAATCGCAGAAAAGGCCGAAAAGCGTGTTTTTGGAAATCTGGGGACATTTTACTAATTTCTCCGCCGGTTTTCACCCGCAGCGTCCTAAATATGCAAGATGAAACATCATATTTCACTCCGCATAAACGGCGGATAAGTTCTTCGACGCTTTTCAATCGGGAGCTTCATTCAAGAGAAACAATTCGTGCAGTTTCTTCTGTAATATCTTTTTGGGTATAAGCCTGGTTTTATATTCGGCTATCAACGCGGGGGAAAGATTGCGGCTGAGTGCATACTCTACCACCTCGTCGTCTTTAGATTTGCACAGGATAATACCGACGCTGGGGTTTTCATCCGGCCTCTTTACGTCCCTGTCCAGCACCTCAAGATAAAAATTCAATTTACCCAGATATTCCGGCTTGAAATCGTCAATTTTCAATTCAATCATTACCAGGCATTTAAGGCTCCGATGAAAAAACAGCAGGTCAATAAAGTAGTCGTTTTTGCCTACTTGAATCCGGTATTCCTGTCCGACAAAGGTAAAATCCCGGCCGAACTCAAGAATGAAATTTTTTAAATTAGAGACAATACTTTGCTGCAGCTCACGTTCGCTATGGGCTTCGGGCAAATTAAGAAAATCAAGGACATAGGTGTCCCTGAAAACTTCCGGTGCTTCGAGATGCTTTTGTGTCAGCATCGCCGACACTTTTTTTCTGGACAACATCGCACGTTCAAATAAACCGCTGTCAATCTGACGAGCGAGCTCACGCGAACTGTATTTCTCCTTTATTGTGAGTATCAGGTAAAATTTGCGTTCTTCTTTCGATTTGGCTTTGGAAAGAATAAGCAGATGATTTGTCCAGCTTATTTGTGTCAGCACTGCTGACACAAATCTCTTTTTATTGTAAGTTTCGTAAAACTGCCGCATTCGGTAAAGTCCTCTGCGGGTAAATCCCTTAAATTCAGGATGATTAGTCTGAATATAGCCCGCCAGACTGTCTACAACAGCATCGCCCCATTCGGCTGCCTTGATTTTTCTGCTTATATATTCGCCGATGCTCCAATATAGTTTTACCAGCTCGGCATTGACGCTTTTTATGGCGTTATACCTCGCCTCGTGAATCATTCTTACAACTTCGGCAAACTGATGTTCAAATCGTTTCACCAGTTTCATCTCGACATCTCCTGTATGTTAAGAGTGCGATTCTACCTTCCCAATTCCCTTTTCGCAAACCAATTCCCGACAACAACGATTAAACCATAAGGCGAATCGTTGAAAAAAAGGGGGCAATAGATTATACTATACTCAAACCGACCGTCGGTCGGTTTTGAGTAAATACTAATACTGTGGTGACAGATGTTGTTTTTTATCGGTCAAGTTTTACCATACATCGCAGCGGCGGTTTTCGTAATCGGCACCTGCCTGCGGGTGGCCGTCTGGTTAAAGGCGCCTGTGCCGTTTCCGCTGACCCTGTTTCCGGCGGCCAATACCAATACGGGCAGAATGCTGCTCATCGGCAGGGAAATCCTTTTTTTTGACAGCCTGCGCCGCGGCGACAAGTGGCTGTGGCTCTGGGCGTGGCTGCTGCATATCTCGCTGGTCTTTATCATCATCGGCCATATCGCGGGCATCTATTATCTTACTAAACAATTCACGCTTATAGGTTTTTCAGCCGAAACAAGCTCTGTTTTGTCGGGCTGGCTGGGGACAATTTTCGGTATGGTCTTTCTGGCTGCGCTGCTTGTCCTTTTCTATCGCCGGCTGACAATCCCCGAAGTAAAACGGCTTTCCGACCCGGCTGATTATTTTATATTAGGCCTGTTGTTGGCGATTGTTGTTACGGGGATGTATATGCGACTGGCGTCCGATGTTGACCTGCCGGCTGTTCGTGCCTTTATGGCAGGACTGTTTACCCTGCATCCTGTGCCGATACCTAAGCATTGGGTATTTATCAGTCATTTTGCATTAGTCAATATTCTGCTGCTTTATTTTCCCTTTTCAAAACTGATTCATATGGTTGGCATCATCATCAACCGTGCGATGATAACCGAACTGCCGCCGGTCTACCCGCCGCGGCGGGTAAATCCCACGCAGGGCAGCAACCGCAGCATTTCGCTTGGTGAAGGGGGGTGCCGGTTATGAAGGTTAAGCCGCCGATGTATATTGCCAAACAGAGTGATGTTGAGGCGCTTGGGTTTTCCTTTACGCCGGAAGTTCAACAGAAGGCCAAGGCACTGGAAAAAATGGCCGAACTGCGTTCAAAGATGCGCTCGCTGATGGTTATGCTGGAGACGTGCACCAAATGCGGCAACTGCGCCAAACAGTGCCACAGCTTTCTCGGAACAGAAGATTATTATAATTTCCCCGCCGCAAGGGCCGAACTATTTCGCCGAATCTATAAACGCTATTTCACTTTGTCGGGAAAGATATTTGGCCGGTTCGCAGGCGCAGAGGATTTCACCGAAGAAACTCTTGGCAAATGGCTCACGTATTATTATCAGTGTAACGAATGTCGCCGCTGCGCACGATTCTGCCCCTTCGGCATCGACACTGCCGAGATTACCATCATTGCCCGGCATATCCTGTCCGAGTTGGGTATTATGCCAAAGTTTATGCAGGGTGTTGCCGCTAATATGGCCAAGACCGGCAACAATATGGGTATACCGAAGGCTGCCGTAATTGACTCGGCTGAATTTATGGAAAGCGAGATGCGCGAAGAAACCGGCTTAGACATCAAAATCCCTGTGGATAAACCCAATTCCAACGTGCTGTATATTCCGTCTTCGGCTGACTTTTTCACAAATGTTGACACGATGATTGGCGCCGCCAAGATGTTTCACGTTCTGGGGACGAACTGGACGATACCGTCGTCGGTCCTCGAAGCCGCTAATTTCGGCTTGTTATTCGACTTTAACGTTATGCAGGAACATAACCGCCGGCTCAAAGTTGCCACCGCCGAACTTGGAGCGAGTCTGGTCATTCAGGGTGAGTGCGGCCACGGCTGGCGGGCGGCAAAAATGTATACCAACGCCTTAAACGGCCCTGTGCCGTTCCGCCTGCTCCATATTCACGAGTTCTGCGATGAACACCTTGCAAAATTGCCGCTGAAAAAACTGCCTATAAGAGTAACGCTGCACGACCCGTGCAATTATGCGCGTGCAGGCGGCATTATCGAGCAGCCTCGCCGAATCCTGCGGGCCTGCGTGGCGGAACTGGTGGAAATGACGCCCAACCGCGAAGATACTTTCTGCTGCGGCGGCGGGTCAGGTATCCTGATGGATGAGATGTTCGATATACGGATGAAACTTGGCAAAAAGAAAGCGGAGCAAATCAAGGCGGTCGGCAATATCGATTATTTAGTTATCCCCTGCTCAATCTGCAAGGCACAACTGCCGGCAGTCCTGAAATATTATGGTATGGATAAGCTTGAGATGGGCGGATTGATGGACATCGTTGGCAAAGCACTGGACATTAAAAAAACATAAGGTATTATATTGAAAAAATCATATCGAATTGGAGATTACTTACGATGGATTATGTAACGGTCAACGGTGCTCAGATTGAAGTGGATGAGGACGGCTTTATTGTCGACCCTAACCTGTGGAGTGAAGATATCGTCAAAGAATTTGCCAAATTAGAGTCAGTTGAAAACCTGACGGAAAAGCACTGGAAGGTCATCAACTACCTGCGCGACTATTATAAACAATTCGGCATCGCGCCGATGATACGCAAACTTTGCAAAGAGACCGGCTTTACTCTCAAGGAAATCTATGAATTGTTCCCATCCGGCCCGGCCAAAGGCGCCTGCAAACTCGCCGGCCTCCCCAAACCCACCGGCTGCGTATAAGACTAAAAAGAACAATTTATTCTTCGAAGTTTTTTGCCTTTGCCAATTCGTTTATAAGGCCGAGTTCTTTTATTTTTTGTTCTAAAACAGGTTTGTCTATTAAATCGGAAGAAAACCGCAATATCTTTTTGATATCCCTTAGGTGTTTTTGGCTCTCTCCTTCTTTGTAGTATTCGAGTTTTCTTATAATGACGTATTCCGGCGGCGCCAGCCATATATTGACATTGTCAATTTGGACTTGTTTTCGTCTCGACATAGCCCATTTATGGAGTTTATCGTTCCCTGCCGGATATATGTCCGCTTTAAAGCCTGTTATATGGTGGATTATATTGAAATGTCCCCTTGTTTCGCGGGATATTTCGGTCTTTATTGTCTCTTCGGATGGGCAATAAAATTCATCCATCGGAAACAGTTTTATAATTTTTTCAACTGAATCTGTATGAATATCAAGAACGATATCAATGTCGTTGGTTATCCGCGGTTCGCCGTAGATGATGCCAGCTACCGAGCCGGTAACCATATACTGAAGTTTTGATTGGTTAAAGACCTCGAGAAAGACCAAAAAGATGTTAGGTTCTCGCATTGGAAAATGCCTCCCTGACGGCTTGTTCTATCATCTGTTCAGTCCAGTCATTATGCATCTGGCGCAGCCATGCGGCTTTTAACTGCCTGGCGGAATGATACAAACTCAATGCCGCATCGAGTTTCTGTTGCGGGGTCATTTTTTTGTATATCTGGTCCTGTATCGTTATATTGTCCATAGTTGCTATTGATTATACGAAGTCGGGTTGAAATTGTATATAAAGACATGAAAGGTATTTTTCTGTACCTTATTTAGACCTTGACCTGCGGGTATTTTTGAGGGAAAATGGGCAGGGAAAAGTTGATTTACAGCGGATAAAGAGAAACAAAGATGGGCGAAGAAGTTAAAAATGAGTAAAGTGTCCCCGGATTTCGCTTTCATTTGCGGATTCGGCTGCAGATTTTTCCTTATTATAAAGAAGAGCTTTTAAGATTTGCCTCTTTTGGGCCAATGTCTTTGAAGGAAGCACAAGAAGTTTTCTATGTATTCGGGGCCATTTGCGAGCAATTTATAGGCGGCTTTTGCTGCAAATGGTCGACTAATTACCGCTGAGACAAATGTTATTACGATTGCTATTAAGCCCGCCTTCCACCCGTAAATCGCAAATGTGATAATAATAAGACCAATTAGAATAATACTCAGAACGACATCAATTTTTGCTTTCTTTGCTCCTATCAAGAATCCATTAAGCATGACAAGGAAGGCGAAAAAGCATAGCGATACATATAGTAGATAAAGCACTATTGGTTCTCCAAGAATGTTCGATAATAACCTATACAAAATTCATTTTCTATGCCTCTCAAGGGAAACCAGATGAACATATTATCCTGTTATCCTTGTCCGGTCAAGAAAAAGCGAAGTGCATTATTGCCTTTTGCTAAATCTGGCTAAATCAAATCTGAATTCTGGGGACACCTTACTCATTTCTCCGTCATTTTTTGTCTTTTATTCTTTATATTTTATTTGCTTCCGTGAGGTCAGTTTCTTTGGTCTCAGGGCTCCATAGTAAACTCAGAAAAGTGATTATCGCACCGATTGTCAGAACTACTGAAGCTGAAAGCCACAATTCGTTCGGCCCCTCAACCGATACTATGGCGGGAATCTGGTGGAATAAAGCGACCAGGGGAGTAATGCCAGCCCCTCCAACTAATGCGCCTGCCGAATATCCGAAGCCTACGCCGACAGAGCGCGTTCTGGTCGGGAATCTCTCAGAAAGATAAGCCGGGATAATACCCCATGCGAGCTTGAGCGATGCCGCCAGTATGGCCGCTACTATGGCAATTACCATACTCTTGGTAACAGATGCCCATATCAGGGTTTTAAAAAGCGGAATGCCCAATGCGGCGCAGTATAAACAATACCACAGGGTCAGTCTTCTTCTGCCGAGCTTGTCTGAAAGCCAGCCATAAAAGTTGTAACCGAGAAATGCAAAGAACAAAGCAACGCCGTAAATAAAGGTATACTGGACCAGATTAAACTTATCAGGGCCTTTTAGAATTTTAGGTATAAACTGATAGACCGCATAGTCTGTAAGGAAAAGGCCCGTCATAAAAGCAAAGACCTGCAGGAATATCCAGAGTGTCGGAGGTTTGAAAAGCGTTATGAAAGGTCTCTTATCGATTGTGCCTGTTTTTTTTGCGTGTTCGAACACGGGAGATTCGACAAGCATTCTTCTGATATACAAAGCCAGGCCGACCGGTGCAACTCCGGTAAAGAACATCAGTCTCCAGCCCCAGTCATACATTGAATTTTCCCCGATTATAAGGCTTATGCCCAGAACTATGAATGAGGCGACTGCATATCCAAGCGGAAACCCTGACTGAATAAATCCGCCGATAGCGCCGCGCAGCCTTTGCGGGGCGTGTTCGATGGCAAAGGTATGTCCGACTGCATACTCGCCGCCGAAGAAACATCCCATAATGAATCTTGCCGCCATAAATATTGTATATGCCGCAGCCAGTCCCACCTGGGCCGGCGTCGGGATAAACGCACATACCACCGACATAATACCAACGCCGGCGATTGTCAAGATAAGCAGCGAGCGTCTGCCTATCTTGTCGGCATAATGTCCGAAGACAGCCGCCCCCAGCGGCCTTGCTGCCATTGTTACGGCATACAGCATAGCCACCATTAGAAACTGCCACGCCTCATTAAGTTTAGGGGACGTAAATATCTTCGACAATACGGGGGCTAAAACAATGACCATAGCCATATCATAAGCATCCATCCCAAAACCTAAAAACTGCGACCACATCGCCCGTTTGGCATCGCTGCTCATTTTTTCTTCTGCCATTTCTTCCTCATTAAAAATTTTCTCGATTGTCCTTCAAAGATGCTTTTTTGTCAATTCTTAAGGTCGGATATTCATAGGCCATAAGACAAATCGTTGAAAAAAGGGTGGCAATAGCTTATACTATGCACAAGGTATAATTATGATTTCATTAGGCTGGTTGATTGCGGGACCGTTCATTTATTTTGCGGGGGCGGTGTTTGTCTGCATTACTGCGTATAAAATTATCGCTCTTTTAAGGATGCCCCGCCCATTTCGCTGGGACCTTTACCCGCTGCCGCAACGTGGGCCGGCCGGCTCTAAATACCAAAAGCTGGATTTTGGCAAACAGAAGATGCCATTTTACCTCCTGAATGAACTTTGGGAGATGGCTCAGGAAATTCTGGTCATAAAAAGGCTATTTGCAAATAACCCGCGGCTCTGGCTCGGCTCATACTCCCTGCACACAGGTCTATATCTGGGCGTCTTATGGGTTATTCTGTTAGCAGCGGGTGCAATAGTCCAAATCAATACTGCCGCCTTAAATTCAGCCATTTTCGCCGGCCTGTTTTTCCTCACCACTGTTGTTGGCGCCGCGACATTGATTCTGGGTTTCATAGGCAGTGTCTATCTTCTGCTCCGCCGATACATCGACGCGGACTTACGCGCAATGTCGGATGCAGTGTCATATTTGAACCTGTGGCTGATGATTGCCATGTTCGGCAGCGCACTGGCTGCCTGGCTGGTGGCGGACGGCTCTTTCAGTTATCTGCGTAACCAAATTGCAGACTTGATGCTGTTTAAGCCAACGGCACCGTCTCACCAACTGATTACGCTCGAATTTTTCTTTTTCGGGCTGTTTCTGATGTATTTGCCTTTCAGCAGGATGCTGCATTTTGCCGCTAAATACTTCTTCTATCATAATATAATGTGGGATGACGAAGCGATGACGCCCGGCAGCAAATTGGAACAGGAACGATTAAAAGAGCTGGCCTATCGTCCCCAGTGGACAGCCCCGCATATTAAGGCGAACCGCTCGTGGTTAGAGCAGGTGGAGGAAGAGAAAAAGAGTAAATGAAAAAGAAAAGGAAAATCCGCCCGAAGGACATCAGTTCCAATCAGCCGGTATTATCGCCGGTCGAGCCGGAAGATTTATGTCCCCTGCCGGACGAAAACGCTCCCCGTTCTTTTTCGCCGGTAAAGCCGGAAATACGGGACAAATATGATTTTTCATTAGACGGCTTTTCCGCTCTGGGTCTGCCCATACCAAAAAACAAAGAGGAAGAGGAGAAAATCGTCAAATCATTTTTGCGGGGTCTGGGGAAGCTGTTCAAAAAGGAAAACAACTGGGCCTTTCTGCTGCCGGCAGTATTGAGTGCCGAATACTGTATGCGCTGTAACAGTTGCAATGAGGCCTGCCCGATATATATCGAAAGCGGTCGCAACGACATCTACCGGCCCAATTTCCGACCTGAACTGCTGCGCCGCATTTATAAACGCCATTTCACCCCAAGCGGCAGGCTGCTGGGCAAGTTGGCCGGTGCGGACGTAGAATTGAATTGGCGGGCAGTCTACCGGCTGGCGGAACTTGCCTACCGCTGCACTTTGTGCCGACGATGTGTCACGGTTTGCTCGGTAGGAGTTGACAACGCCCTGCTGTCGCGAGAATTGAGAAAAATATTCAGCCAAGAAATGGGAATTAGTCCCGAAGCAGTGCACAGACTCGGCTCTGTGCAGCATCTAAAGACCGGCTCTTCGACCGGAATGTCATCGGCGGCATTCTTGAATGCCATCGAATTCATCGAGGAACTCATCGGAGAAAAGACCGGCCGGCACATTAAAATTCCTGTCGATAAAAAGAATGCCGACATTATGCTGATACATAATGCCGGCGAATATATAGCCTGGCCTGAAAATCCTGCGGCTTTCGCCATCCTCTTTGATGCCGCTGGGATAAACTGGACACTATCCAGCGAAGCAATGGGCTATGAAGGAGTGAATTACGGGGTCTGGTATGATGATGTCCAGTTCGCCCGTGTTGCCGTCGCACAGGTGCGGGCGGCCAAAAAGCTGGGGGTTAAAAAAATCGTTGTGGGCGAGTGCGGCCACGCTACAAAAGCCCTGATAACCATAGCAGACCGCCTGCTGGTCGGCGACTTGGCTATTCCGCGCGAAAGCTGCCTGCCTCTTTTGGAATCGTTCGTAACCGGCGGAGTAATTAAGTTCGACCCTTCCCGCAACGATTTCCCCGTAACTCTGCACGACCCCTGCAATATCGTGCGCCTGATGGGTATTGTTTCGCCACAGCGAAATATTATCCGGCACATCGTCCAGCCGGGAAAATTCCGGGAGATGCCGAACGCCGGTGTCCAGAATTACTGCTGCGGCGGCGGCAGCGGGTTTGCCATTATGAGCTCACAGAATTTCGCTCAGTGGCGAAATGCTGTTTCCTGCCGAATGAAGGCCAGGCAGGTTTTGGAGGCCTTCAAAGATTGCCTTGACCCTGCGATTCCGAAATATTACTGCGCCCCCTGCTCAAATTGCAAGGGCGCGGCACGGGACGCACTGCAGGAGTATTACGGTTTTAAAAAGAAATACAATATCATTTACGGCGGACTGGTGGAACTAATGGTCAACGCTATGCCAGACCTGCCTAAACCTTATATTAGCTGGAAAGACGAATTTTAAAATATCTCAGCGATTGCCCCTCCACGCCTACCAGATTGTCATTCCTGCGTAAGCAGGAATCCATCCCGATTGTTTCATAGCCTGCCTTGACAAAAAATTCACCGCCATTTTAAAGATGCTCACAAAATACAATCGCCTCGGCCCAGCAGCCTTCATCAACCCAGACGATTTCGAAAACATTATCAACGGACAGAAAATTTAGCGTATAGCTGTTCAATAGTTTTGAGTTATAAGTTTTTAGTTTTGAGTTGCAGGCCGCGGCAATCTCAAAAAGGCTGTTTGACAATATCCGGCTTATGGTTAAAATAGGCAAAAGCAGCTTTTGGGGCTTGCCCGCCGTTCGTGTGGCGGGCTGACAACAGGGGCGAGGAGAAAGTTAAAAGTTAAAAGTTAAAAGCCAAAACTGTGGAGTCCGCCATTCGACAGGCTCATGACAGGCCGGAGGCGGATAAATATTTCGTATATCGCAGATGGTATATTGTGAGAAGAAATAGTTTCCCGTTTTATACAGTACGCCAGAGACGTATAAAACTGTATAATCATTGTTGGGCAGAAGAAGGAAGATGTCCGTGAGTTTCCTACGTGGGTTGTTTGGTCAGAAACAAGATCCGTTGCTCGAAAGAGCTGGGAATTTAGTGCAGGCTGCTCATATCAATGCTGTGGGGATGTTCACCCCACTACTGGACCGCTTTATAGTTCTGAAAGAAGCCAATGTTGAGCACTGGGATTTCGTGCTCACGATAGCTGGGGTTTTCATGGCAGCCACTCGTCTCAACAATCTGCGAATCGGTGATGTTCGTGAAAAGAAGTTGATGGAAATTATCGCGAAAGATCTAGCGGAGCGGTATCCAGACGGTATTCAAGGATTCGAGGACTGCAAGGGCCTTTTTGAAAGCGAGTTCGACCATCTTACTGCTGCAGGACACGAATCACGATTCATTACATCAGACGCGGTCGGTACGTGGATCGTATGGAACGTGTTAGGAAAATCGCCACAGACAAAAGAAGAGTGCATGCTGGTTCGCGCGACAGGGGTGATGGTTACTCACAGTTTCTTTGACTGGTGGAAATAAGGGATGTAAATAATAAGACCTAATATATTTAGTAATAATAGATAACTGTCCCCCTGTTTTATGGGAAATCATATAAACAGAAGTTAGGCCGAATGAGAACGTATGGAACGAATTGAGCCTTTCAACTCGCAACATCTTGAGGCGGCATGTCAAGTGCTGGCCGATACTCAACGTGGGCTTACAGGCACACAGATTGAGCGACTTCTTCAGGAAATAAAGGTTGAAGACGTTTCACATAGTCTCACTAAATGGAAGAGGCTTTTCAATGCACTATGCGGCGCTCAGAACAATCATCAAGTTGGCAATCATTTAATCATGTTCATCAATCGCGCCATGAATCCAGTCAGCTACGCTCGTGACAAAGCTGCTTTCGATTGGCGCAGGAACGAGCTTAACGTCGTACTTGCGTTTTGTGGCTTTCAAGTCAGAGAAGACGGCAAGGTAATTAGGTCGAGTAAGGAAACGACACTTACAGGTGCGCGCGCACGTGCGGGACGTCTTCAAGCCGCACTAGAAAGTCGAAGTGTTCATCCAGAGGTCCTTAAATACTGCCGCGCAGAGCTGCTACAAGATAACTACTTCCACGCTATTCTAGAAGCCACAAAAGGTGTCTCGCAGCGAATTCGAGATATGTCCGGCTTGGGTACTGATGGCGCTGATCTAGTCAATACTGCATTCTCCACCAAGACACCAATTCTGGCACTCGGCCCACTGGTCACGGACACAGAAAGAAGTGAACAAAAGGGCTTCTTAAATCTTCTTGTAGGGTTGTTTGGGGCAATCCGCAATCCAGTGGCTCATGCCCCGAAAATATCTTGGCCAATGCCTGAACAAGATGCACTGGACATTCTGACCTTCATTTCATTTATTCATAGGAAGCTTGACAATGTTGTTAAAGTGTCAACCAAGGAGGCCTAATGAATCATTCCAGCGGACGTGTTACCGCGCCGCTGAATTTAGGCGTTCCGTAAATTCTGAGCAAGAAGCCGCAGCCGCCCATAAATAGCTGGGGACAGAATAAAATAAAAGATAAAAAATCAAAAATACGACAGATTGCCGCGCTACGCTCGCAATGACCCCAATGAGATAGCTGAACGACAAGCATCTCACAGGGCGGGTCTAATGTGGCAGGCCGCCGAAGTGGAGAAAGAATAAATAACCCTCAAGATAAACTTGAGGGCTAACCAAAAAATAAACTAACCCGCCAACGTAAAGTTGGGGGCTAACCGAAAAGAATAAATAACCCTCAAGATAAACTTGAGGGCTAACCAAAAAAATAAACTAACCCGCCAACGTAATCCGCCTTCGTTAAAACTACGGCTCTATAAGCATATTTTTACGACAAGAAAACAGTGTATTGACTATTGGCACCAGAATTCATAAACTACAGGCCAAGTAGTCGCTTGTCGCTTGTCGCTTGTCGTCAGTCGCTGGTTGGCAGAAAAAAGTGTAAACACATAAACCCCGCAATAAATTGCGGGGCTAAATATGTATGAAAGAACAAATTGTAAAAATCGGGCTTGTTGGGTTCGGCACTATCGGAAGCGGTGTTGCTAAATTGATACTGCAAGAGGCGGATTCGATAGCGGCAAAGACGGGGCTGCGGCTGAAATTGGCGTGCGTAGTCGACGTCGATACGAAATCGCAGCGCGCGGTAAAACTGCCGGCAGGCGTTCTGACTAACGACCTTAACAAACTCCTAAATGACGACAGTATAAAAATCGGCGTTGAACTTGTGGGCGGGACGCGGGCAGCAAGGCAAATCCAGCTTAAAATGCTTGCGGCGGGCAAAGACGTTGTTACTGCAAATAAGGCGCTTTTGGCGGAATACGGCAATGAGCTTTACAAGGCAGCGCATAAGAACGGCAGGTGCATTGCATTCGAGGCAAGCTGTGCAGGGGGAATACCAATAATTTCATCGGTCAGGACGGGACTGACCGCAAATAATATCGAAGCGATGTATGGGATAGTCAACGGGACGTGCAATTATATCCTTTCAAATATGACGGCCAAAAACGAAGATTTCGCAGAGGCATTGGCAGCAGCACAGAAAAAGAGATATGCAGAGGCAGACCCGACTTTGGACATCAGCGGCGGGGACAGCGCACATAAGTTAGCAATACTGGCATCCATTGCATTCGGATATGAAATCAGCCTTGACGATATATCCGTTGAGGGCATCGAATCAATTTCGAAAGACGATATTCGTTACGGCGAGGAAATGGGCTACGTGCTGAAACTATTAGCTATCGGGGAGAAAAATAAGAACAATAAATTTTCGCTGCGAGTGCATCCGTCTTTTATTCACAGGGACAATCCGCTCGCACGCGTTGACGGGCCATTCAACGCAATCAGCATATTCGGAAGTGCGGTCGGGCAGGTGGTGTTCTACGGCAGAGGAGCGGGGATGATGCCGACGGCGAGCGCCGTGGTTGCCGACATTATCGACGTGGCGCTGGGCAATTCCGCGACGACTTTTAAGCACCTGCGGATTCAGCCGAGAAATAAAACAGCGGCACTTATAGAAAAAATCGGTAATCTTGTAAGCAGATTTTACATCAGGCTGATGGTCAAGGACCGTGCAGGCGTATTTGCGCAGATTGGCAAGATACTGGCCAAAAACGCCATAAGCATATCGGGGATTCTGCAGCACGAAGGCCGCGGGCCCGACAATACCATTCCCGTGGTTATAACAACCCATCCAACGCAGCAGAGCAAAGTAACGGCGGCCCTTAAAGGAATGGAAAAATTAGATACGGTATGCAGCAGGCCGGTGTGCATAAGAATTGTCAATATACCGGAGGACAAAGATTGACGGCGAAATATGTCATAATAGTTCCCGACGGGGCGGCGGATGAGCCAATAGAACAGTTCGGCAATAAGACCGCTCTTGAGGCGGCACAGAAGCCCAATATAGACGAAATCAGCATTATGGGGAAACAGGGAATCGTCCGCACAATACCCGAAGGGATGGAGGCAGGCAGCGACATTGCACAGATGAGCCTGTTGGGTTATGACCCGCGGCGATATTACAGCGGCAGAGCGCCGATAGAAGCGGTGGCACGCAATATTGAGCTGTCGGAGCAGGACTGGGTGTTCAGGTGCAATTTAGTAACCATCTCGGACGGCAAAATGGCAGACCACAGCGCCGGCCACATAACCACCAAAGAGGCGACTACACTGATAGAAGAACTGAATGAGCAGTTCGCCGACGAGCGGATGCGTTTCTATCCCGGGGTAAGCTACAGGCACCTGCTGGTTTTTAAGGATGCGGACTTTGACGTTCGGACGTATCCGCCGCACGATTTCATAGGGACGCCGATAGACAAACTTTTACCGCGAGGCAAAGGCGCCGATGCTCTTATCGAGCTGATGGCGCATTCACAGCATTTTTTTGTCGACCACGACATCAACAAAGTCAGAAGAGACCTCGACGAAAACGAGGCAAGCTCCATCTGGCTGTGGGGACAGGGTAAAAAGACGCAAATGAAAAGTTTCGAGGAGCGGTTCGGAATTAAGGGGGCGGCGATTACGGCGGTCGACCTCGTAAAAGGGCTGGCGATGCTCATCGGCTTCGACGTGATAAACGTCCCCGGCGCAACAGGATTCGTAGATACGAATTACGCTGGTAAAGGCGCTGCGGCGATAGAGGCGATGAAGAAATACGACCTTGTCTTTATACATATAGAAGCGCCTGACGAGGCATCTCATAGCGGCAATGCGGCGATGAAGAAAAAGGCAATCGAGCAGATAGATAAACACATCGTCGGGCCTGTGTTCGATGCGATTCGGAAATATCCCGAATGGCGGATACTGATAGCACCCGACCATCCGACGCCGGTTCGGACGTGCGCCCATTCGGCAGAGGCGGTGCCGTTTGCGATGGCAGGGACGGCAATTACGGGCGTGCTGCATCAGCCTTTAAGCGAAGCAAACGCCGAAAAGACCGGATTTAAGATAGAAAGCGGTTTTGAGCTTATGGAGTACTTTTTGAAGAGCTAAAAATGTGAAATTAAACGTTCAAAACTGTTGAAAAACAGCCGCAAATACATTAAACTTTTCAGCTTGATTTTCCGTTTTTACAATATTAGCAGGGAAAACTATGGCAATACTTGTGCAAAAATTCGGAGGGACATCGGTAGCGGATGCGGAAAAGATACGCAGGGCCGCCGGGCGGGTAATCGAGGCGGTGAAAAAGGGCTATCAGGTGGTGGTAGTGGCATCGGCGAGGGGACATCAGACCGATGAGCTTATTGCGGACGCATTAGAGTTAAATCCCAATCCGTCGAAGCGGGAGATGGACCAGCTATTAAGCACGGGCGAGCAGCAGACAGTCTCGCTTTTTGCGATGGCACTTCATGCGATGGGTTATGACGCAATCAGCTTTACCGGCGGGCAAATCAGAATGCTGACCGACGGCGTGTATACAAAAGCGAGAATAATGAGCATAGATGCAAGCAGAATCCACAAACAGCTCGATTCGGGCAAAATCGTAACCGTGGCGGGCTTTCAGGGCATCGATGAAAATGAAAACATAACGACACTCGGCAGAGGCGGCTCCGATACGACGGCGGTTGCAATTGCGGCGGCGCTGAAAGCCGAAGAATGTGAAATCTATACGGACGTCGACGGTGTTTATACGACCGACCCGCGAATATTCAAAAAAGCTGCAAAAATGAAGCAAATCAGTTATGATGAAATGCTCGAACTGGCAAGTCTCGGTGCCGGCGTTATGCACAGCCGGTCAATTGAGTTCGGGAAAAAATACAATGTAAAAATTCACGTAAGAAGCAGTAGCGAACAAACAGAAGGAACAATAATTACACACGAGGTGCCGCAAATGGAAGGTGTAGTAGTATCAGGCGCAACAATACAGAAAGATATGGCCAAAATAACTCTTATCGGCGTCGACAACAAGCCGGGCAACGCTGCGAAGATATTTGCGCATCTGGCGAGGGCGAAAGTGGTGGTCAACGACATTATTCAAACGGAGGTAAGCGGCGCGAAAGCGAACCTGTCGTTTACCATCGGGATATCCGACCTGCCTACGGCAAAAGAAGCGGTTGAGGAAATTAAAAAAGAGGTGGGCTGTGAAAAGGTTCTTGCCCGCGACGACATTGCCGAGATTTCGGCGGTGGGCGTGGGGATGCGAAATCACTACGGCGTCGCTGAAAAGTTGTTCGGCTCATTAGCCAACGCAAAAATTAATATCGACGCAATCACAACGAGCGAGATTCGCATCAGTTGTATCGTAGATAAAAAGGACGCCGAAAGAGGCCTTGAGGCGGTCTGCACCGCATTCGAACTGGATAAACCCGCTGAAAAGCGGGGGAAAACCAAATAAGGCAGCCGGTGCCATACAAGCGCAGGAAAATTACTTTTGCGATGAGCAGAGGCCGGCGAAATATCCTGTTTGTGTTCGCCGCCCTGTTGGCTTCCGTATTCGCATATCTCGACCGCAATGCCGTCCATCATAAACGGCATTATCCGCAAACGGTCAGCCAAGCGACTGTATCTGATGTTGAGAAATATAACGACAAAATATTTACCGTTGTAAAGGCAGTTGACGGGGACACTATAGATATAAATATACCCGATGGGGAATACAAGCATACGAGAATCAGGTTGTGGGGAGTTGATACGCCGGAAACAAAAAAGCCCAATACGCCGATTATGTATTTCGGGCCGGAGGCATCCGAATTCACCAAAGAATTAGTCCTCGGCAAAGCGGTTACAATATATCTCGACGAAAAACAAACGCGGGACAAATACGACAGGCTGCTGGCCTATGTTCAACTGGGGGACGGCAGATACCTAAATGAGGTTTTGCTTAGCGAAGGTTATGCGTATGCTGATTTGCGGTTTAAGCACGGTTTCTACAACAAATACAAACAACTGGAGGCCTCTGCCCGCAGAGGCAAAAAAGGATTGTGGGAGAAGGTAACGCCGCAACAGATGCCGCAATGGAAACAAAGAGAAACGATGCGGGAAAAATAAACAGCTCTCTCGCTAAGGTTTTTGCTGTTTGTAGCTCTCGATTTTCTTTTGCAGGTAATCCACTAATTCGGCGTTTTTATCAGCAGACAAAAGGCGGAGCGCCGATTGAGCCGTCGTAACAGCGTTGTCGAAGCGGCCGGTCTGAGCATAAGCTTGTGCCAAAAGTTTAAGGACATCAATGTCGTTGGATTTAAACCGAAGAGCCTGCTGATAACAAGTTATGGCCTCATCAAGTTTACCCTGCGAGGCAAGGACAATGCCGAGATTATAATGTGCCTCAACATAATCTGGTTTAAGCTGCAAAGCCCTGCGCAGGTGAGCAACCGCATCATCAGGCTGTCCTATTAACGCAAGGGTAATTCCAAGATTATTATGTATCTCAGCGTCATCGGGTTTATACCATAAGGCTTTATTGTAACAATCGAGGGCGTCGTTCAGCCTCGCCTGTGATTTGAAGGTGTTGCCGAGATTATACCATGCCTGCGGATAATTGGGCCAGATTTGCAGGGCCTTTTGAAAACACATTTCAGCTTCATCAAATCTACCCTTCAACAGGAAAATATTGCCGAGATTATTATATGCCCTTGGGAAGTAGGGCTTAATCTTAACAGCCTTTTCGTAACATTTTTCCGCTTCGTCTAATTTATTTTTTTTAGCCAGTGCGACGCCGAGATTATAATATACAACGCCGTCCAGTTTTATACGCAGGGCCATTTCGTAACACTCAATTGCATCATCAATTTTGTTCTGGTCAATCAGAACTGAGGCAAGATTGTTATACGTCTCAACTTCATTCGGGTTGAGCCTGACAGCCCGATAGAAACAACCAATGGCATCATCAGGTCTGCCGTCGGCCTGAAATGCAATTCCCATCAGGTTGTAAAGCGATGCTGCACTGGGCGTCAAAGTCAACATATATCGGCAGTAACTTATGGTGTCCTTCCAGTTTGCGAGGTATCGGCGTGTGCCAACGGCTTCGGATACCGACAATAAAGGCACAATCATTATCGCTGCGGTCATACAAAGTTTGCTGAATCCGCATTTTTTATATAACCAAATCAAAAAAGCAGTCAGGGCCATTAATAATCCTATCGACGGCAGATATGCAAATTTGTCGGAGGCAATAACATTGCTGAAACCTATAACCTGCATAGTGGGCAAAATTGCGACAAAGAAAATCAGCCAGCCTGTAAATGCCGCCCGGGTCCATCGCAGAGAAATTATTAACAGCGGAATCAATACACAGGTGCCGATTACGCCTGCCAGCATCATCGGGTTCGCTAAACCAATCAGCTTTGGAAAGGCATAATGAGATGAGAGGTTCATCGGCCAGAGCATTTTGTAAAGGTAAAAAATAATGTTATGGCAGAGGACCAATAAGCCGTATTCAGGACGATAATCGCCCGGCAGAGAAGTAGCGGCAGTTCGGCTCTGGGAGATATAAGTAACGACCGCCGACAAAGCGCCAATGGCGAAGAGCGGAAACTTCTCAAAAATGATTTTGGATTTAGAGCCTGCTCGTCTCAGCGGCCAATAATCTATCAGGAGCATAACCAACGGCAACGGCGTGCTGGTCGGCTTAGACATCAAGGCAAGCACATACATTACCATACAGCTTATATAAAATTTTCTGCCGCCTTTTTGTGCATATCGCACATAAAGAATAAGACACCAAAGGGCAAAAAATGCAGCCAGCAGGGTTTTTCGTTCGCCTACCCAGGGGATGGGTTCAACGGTCATAGGATGAACGCCGAAAAGCAGTCCTGCTGCTGCCGCCGCCCAGACGTTTTCAAAGAGCAGGTAAAGCAGCACGATTATCAAAGCGGTATTTGCCGTATGTAAAATAAGACTTGTGCGGTGAAATGGCATCAGGTTATTTTCGCTGCCGCCGAGTGCGTAATCGAGCATCAGCGAAATCATTGCCAATGGCTGATAATAGCCCCCTACTGTTGACGGCTCAAGCACCTGGCTCAAAAACAGCCAGGCTGACTCGAAGCTGGGATTCTGGACAAGGGCATTTTCGGTAAGATACTGGTGGTCGTCGAAAGATATGACTTTAGCCGACAATGCCGGCCAATGCGTTACCAGCACTGCGCAAGAAACAACAACAATCAAAAAAAACAGCAATTTCAGACTGGATACAGTTTTTGTTATAATTTGTATTCCTTGATTTTGCGGTAGAGCGTTCTTTCGCCGATGCCGAGGATTTTGGCGGCGATTTGGCGATTATTTCCTGTTTTTGCAAGCGTTTCTATAATGGCGTGCTTTTCCAATTCATTGAGTGACACGCCTGCCGGGCCTGCCGCTGAGCGACTGCCTGTCAACTGCAAAGGCTGATGTATCTCAAGCGGAATATCCTGTATGTCGAGCCTGTCCCTGTCGCACATCACAACCATAGTCCTGACACAATTGCGAAGCTGACGAATATTACCCGGCCAGGGATAGTTTGCAAGAACGGACACAGCAGAAAGTGTAATACCCTTAACCTGCGAGCCTGTTTCAGCAACGGCTTCCTTGAGGAAATAATCTATAAAGGCCGGTATATCCTCCGCCCTGTCGCGCAGGGCAGGCAATATGACGCTTACGCCTTTGATTCTGAAATATAAATCCTGCCTGAATTTTTTTTCTTCTATCAGGTTTATCAAATCGTGGTTGGTGGCGCTGATGATTCTGACGTCAACAACAATGGATTTGACCGAACCTACGGGGACGACGACGCCATCCTCAATGACTCGCAGCAATTTGGCCTGCATATTCAGCGGCATATCACCGATTTCATCGAGAAAGAGCGTTCCCTTGTCGGCGATTTCAAACAGTCCCTTTCTGTCGCCGGCAGCGCCGGTAAAAGCGCCTCTGACGTGGCCAAAGAGTTCGCTTTCGAGCAGGGTCTCGGTCAGGCCTGCACAGTTTATCGGCCTGAATGGTTTATCGCTTCGAAGAGAATTATTGTGAATTGCCCTTGCGAGCAGTTCCTTTCCGGTTCCGGATTCACCTTCAATCAGGACGGGTATGTTGGTCGGCGATACTCGTCTGAGGACCTCAAAGACGGACTGTATTTCGGGATTTTCGCCCCGCACGCCGGTAAATTCAAAACTTTCCGGCGATGATTTGCCTTTGTGGTGCCGACGAGAATACACAGCAGAGACCTTTCGGCAGGCCTGCTCAGCAAGTGTGCGAAGCTGAGTAATATCTATCGGCTTAACGAGATAATCATAAGCGCCGCGCCTGATGGCCTCTTTGCAGGTGTCAATACTTGCATAAGCCGTAATTAAAATGACCTCTATATCAGGATTGTATCGTTTCGCTTCCTCAAGTATCGTCAGCCCGTCGATGTCGGCATCGAGTTTCAGGTCGGTAATAACAACATCTACTCTTTCGCTTCGCAGGATTTCCAGAGCGTCCCTGCCGGTGTAAACGGCAAGCGTCCGGGCGTCGAGTTTTTCGAGCGATTCTGCAATACCGTCGGCGTGATTACGTTCATCATCAATAACCAGAACCAGAGCGTCCTTGTTCATCAAAACACCGTTTACTCAGCCTCTATCTGTTACAGATAAAGGCAATTTTATCGTGAATTGCGTTCCTTTGCCAGGCTCGCTGTCAACGTTTATTGAGCCTTTATGGGCCTCGATAATTTTTTTTACCGTTGCCAGTCCCAAACCAACACCCTGCGGCCGCGAGGAATAAAAGGCATCAAAGATTTTTGCCAGTTTTTCAGGAGCGATGCCTCTGCCGGTATCACTAATCTGAATTACGGCACTTTGATTTTGGGCGGCGGTTTTTATTATCAACTCACCGCCGGCATCAATCGCCTGCTGGGCGTTGATAAACAGATTCAATATTATTTGTTTTAACATATCGGCATCCACTTTGCAAACCAGCGGCTTATTATACAACGCCACGCGAACGGTTATTGACCGGCTGTAACACTGCGGCGAATAAAAATCGACCATATCACCGACAAGCTCGTTCACGTCGACATCAGCCGGCTGCAATTTCACTTTGCCGACATATTTCAGAAACCCGTCAAGTATCTGTTCAAGCCTGTCGAGCTCTTTCTGAATTACGGCTATCTTTCTGACCGCTCTTGCAAGCCTGTGGTTGCTTTGCGCATCTGAAGGAACATTATTCGAATCCGCCAAATCTTCGCTTACCAGTTTAAGGTTTATCTTTATTGTGGAAAGCGGATTTTTCAACTCGTGGGCAAGCTCGCCGGTCAGCCTGCTCAACTCCTCAAGCTGTTCTGTATACTCCCTCTTGCTCATTCGAATTTCAGAAAATCCCCCGAAGCGACAATATATAACCCTGCGGAACCGCAAAGGTTTCAGCCTTTTGAAGCTGCCTTATTCTTTTGCCGGCTGCTTCTGGTCGCCGTTCTTTTTATTTGTCTCAGCCAGAGCTGCTTTTCGTGAAAGTTTGAATCTGCCCTGCTCATCAATCAATATCAGCTTTACGGTTATCAAATCTCCGACCTTGCAGACATCATCAACATTCCTGACATAGCCGTCGGACAATTCGCTGATATGACAGAGACCTTCGACGCCGGGCGAGATTTCGATGAAAGCACCAAAATCCTTGACGGAAACAACCTTTGAGTCCGGATATATTCGTCCGACCTGCGGCGGCAGCACAATGGATTCGATAATCTCTTTGGCCTTCAGATGTCCGTCGCCTCCGACACAGCTTATATAAACGGTGCCGTCCTCCTCTATTTCTATACTTGCGCCGGTCTGCTCCTGTATGCTCTTAATCATTTTTCCGCCCGGCCCAATAACCTTGCCGATAAATTCGGGGTCAATTTCTATCGTTATCAGTTTAGGAGCGTAGACGCTTAACTGCGGTCTCGGCTCGCTGATAGCTTTGCCCATAATATCCAGTATTTTCAGGCGTGCAATTCTTGCCCGCTCCATCGCCTCAACCATAATGTTATGCGGCAGGCCGTCGACCTTTATATCCAGTTGTATAGCGGTAATACCGTTGACGGTGCCGGCGACCTTGAAATCCATATCGCCGAAATGGTCTTCTTCGCCGATAATATCGGTGAGCAGCTTATATTTGCCGCTGCTGTCGCTAATCATACCAATAGATATTCCCGCAACGGGTCTTTTGACAGGGACACCCGCATCCATTAAAGCGAGTGTTCCGCCGCAGACGGATGCCATAGAGCTTGAGCCGTTCGACTCAGTGATGTCCGAAACAATCCTGATAGTATATGCAAATTCATCTTCCGAGGGCCTTACCTGCTCCAATGCCCGTTCAGCAAGTGCACCGTGGCCTATTTCCCTTCTGCCCGGGCCCCGTATAGGTTTTATCTCACCTACGGAAAACGGCGGAAAATTATAATGGAACGTAAAGTTCTGAGCGTATTCTTCCAGCAAACCATCTATAATCTGCGCATCCCTGACGGTGCCGAGAGTAACGTTGACAAGAGCCTGCGTTTCCCCGCGTGTGAACAGTGCTGAGCCGTGAGTTCGCGGCAGGATACCGACCTCGCAGGCAATCGGGCGAATATCGTCATAACCTCTTCCGTCAGGCCTTTTGCCGTTCAACAGTAATTTGCGAACCACTTCCTCTTCAATCTTGTTAAGAATACGTTTGACCATCGCTTTATTATATCTCGGCTTAGCAGTCTGGCGGGCAATATCTTCGACTTCCGTAAACGGGTCTTCTTCAACGGGTGCAGTCAACGGGTCGCAATATTCGACGCCTATCTGCTCGAACAGCTCTTTTACAGCGGTATTTCGCTGCTGCTTATCGGGTATCTGCTTGAGTTCATACAGTTTGTCCGCTATCTGCGTTTTGATTGTGGAATAAAGCTGCTGGTCAATCTCAACAAGCGGCGTTTCCTTTTTGACGCCGACTTTTTTGTGCAGCTCATCTATCATTTCGCATATTTCAATGACCGCTTTATGCGCTTCAGCAATAGCTTCTTCGATGACTTTTTCGGGCAGCTCTTTTGCGCCTATTTCTATCATATTGAGCGCATCTTTTCGTCCGCCTGCAACCAGATTGAGGTCGCTTGTCTCAAGCTGCGTATGGGTGGGATTGACCACAAATTTTCCATCCACCCTTCCCAGCCTGCAGACGCCTGTGGGACCAAGGAACGGAATCTGGCTTATGGTCAAAGCGGCGCTGGCGCCGACCGCTGCCAGAACATCAGGGTCATTTTCATCGTCAGCGCTCAGAACGCTGGCCAGAATCTGCACTTCCTGAAAATATCCTTCAGGAAACAATGGGCGAATGGGTCTGTCTATCGTTCTGGCGGTCAGAATTTCCTTCGTGCTTGGCCTGCCCTCTCGTTTGATAAAGCCGCCGGGGAACTTCCCTGCGGCACTGTGCCTTTCGCGATAATCAACGCTGAGGGGGAAAAAATCCGTCTCTTCGGACTGCGGCGGCGCAGTTACTGCGGCAACAAGAACTATAGTGTCGCCGTAGCGAACAGTAACAGACCCATGGGCCTGTCTTGCCACCCTGCCCGTCTCGATTGATAAAGTTTTGCCCCCGATTTGCCGCTCTACCTTGTGAACATCGAACATAAATTTTCCTTATCTATAAATATATAAAACTGCGAAACTGCAGGCCCGAAATCTGTCCCCTCTTCTCTTGCGTCCTTTTATTTCCGCAGGCCGAGCCGGGTTATAATTTCCCGGTAACGGTTGATGTCCTTTTTGCCTATGTACTTGAGCAATGCAGACCTTGTTCCAACCATCTTGAGCAGTCCTCGTCTGGATGAATAATCCTTACTATGCACCTTCAGATGCTCGGTCAGGTCATTAATCCGTTTGGTCAGCAATGCAATCTGCACCTCAGGCGAACCGGTATCTCCCTCGTGCGTTTCGAATTCGTTGACGACTTTTTCTTTTTCCTGTGACTTAAACATCCTCTTTAACTAAATCCTTTCCTAAATACAGCTTACATCCGGCAATTTCATACGTTCATTACAACATTTTCTAAAGAATTAAGTATTTTAAACATCTTTTTGCAGATTTGCAAGTGTTTTTCCGTGGCAGAAACCAGATAAATTTTGACGGCCCATAAACCCCTAATTGCCGTTAGGTTCGGTATTGGCGGGCCAATCCTGTCCCTTAATGCCTCTTTTTGTCAGATTCGCATCAGGAAATTTGTCGTTTGCTTCGCGGATTTCTCTGGCCTTTAGAAAACGCACCTGTCCATCGGCGAAAAGATAATTTCTGCTGCCTTCCCACGTCCACCAGCCGGCGTCATTGCCCTTCAGGGGGTAATGATTGCTGAGCCATTCGCCTATGAGGATTTTCCCTGAAGGTTTGGCCACTTCTGTAACCTTCTGAGGCACAGAAGGCTGAGGACTACTGTAAGTATCTTTAGAACTGCTCATCGCATCTATCTGCGCAGGACTATGGTAGAAAGCCATAGAATAACTGTAACTTGTAGATTCATACTTTTCCTTACTGACCTTGTCCTGCGCACAAAACAGCACTGAGGCGTTTTTTTTGACGTTGGTAAGGTCAAGATAAGGCCCGACAAAAAACCGCCAGCCCCGTCCCATCCACAGCCAGTAATTGTTGTTCGGGTCCCTCCCCGAAGTTTTCGAGACAGGGTCCTCGGCACACGGATATGTATCATCGTTGGTCTGCGCATACAGGTTTACCGCAACGTGGATTTGCTTGAGGTTGTTTGAACATCTCATCCGCAATGCTGTAGACCTTATCTTGCCAAGCGACGGCATCATCAATGCAAGCAAAAGGGCAATTATGAATATTACAACAAGCATTTCTACGAGAGTAAATGCGATGCGGCGATTGCAATTAATTTTACAGTTCACTATTTACCTCACAGCAATTCTTTTTATTTGCCGATGCAGAATTTTTCGAATATGCCTTCTAATATCCGTTCATCAATATTTTGCCACCTGATATCAGAAAGTCCCTGATATACCGACCGCAGCATCATCGCAGCGATTTCATCACTGCCCTTCTGCAATTGGCCGACAGACTCATCAATATTTTTGACGGCTTCGGCAACAGCCTGCCTGTGCCGGGCGGTGAGCGCTATCACATTTGGCTTCTGCAATTTTGAACCATAAACAGCCTGTGTTATCACACCGGCAATTCTATCACGCAGCAGTTCAATACCTGCGCCGCTTTTTGCGCTTACCGCGATAAATTCATTATCAAAAAGCCTGTTTAGCGCCGTGATTTTTTCTGCCATTATGCCTTCGGAAAGCAAATCCGATTTCGTCGCAGCCGGTATCAGGGTTTTAGCTTTTACAAACTCGTATGCGGCAATATCCTCCTGCCAGTCCGTCTTGGATATATCCACACAATATATAACTGCAACGCTATTATGCAGCGCCTCGACAGAAGCCTGCCGGGCCAGCTCATCGAGAACATTTTCCGTCTCCGCTATCAGGCCTGCACAATCAAAGCACACACACCTGCCGCCCGGCAACTCCAGCAAACCGCTCAGCACGTCCCTCGTGGTCTTTCGCTGTTCGGAAACAATACTCCGTGCCTGGCCGAGTAATGCGTTTAAGAGACTGCTTTTGCCGGCGTTAGGCACACCTGCAATCCCGACGGCAGGCAAATCCACTACCGATTCATAACTGATGGCGCCGCTTAATAACTGCTCAAGCCGGGCCTTAACGGCGGTAAGCCTGTCCACCGCTTCGGGGCGGGTAATAAATTCTACGTCTTCGCCGCTGAAATCGAGTCCCGCTTCAATCAAAGTCAGGCAATTCATCACGTCCGCAGCAGCTTTTGCCGTGGTTTCAACCAGCCTGCCCGCCAAAAGTTTTTCTGCAGCGTTCAACTGGTATTCGTTTGAGCTTGTGATGACCTCGTTTACAGCTTCAGCCTGCACAAGGTCGATTTTGCCGTTAAGATAAGCACGGGCGGTAAACTCGCCCGGCTCAGCAAGCCTGAGACCTTTTTGCAGCAGTCTGCCAATCAGCATTTCCACTGCGGAAGAATTTGTCGAGAGGTGAATTTCGGCAAGCGTTTCGCCTGTATAAGAAAACGGAGACAAAAACAAATACAGGACGGCATCAATCTCAAGCTCATCATCAATACGTATCCTGCCCCGCACTAATCCACTGCCGCTGCCCGTTATCTTAGCATCAAAAATCTGCCGCAGCAGGTCAATTGCAGATTGGCCGCTTATGCGGACAATCACCCTCTTGTCCGAGGTCGGGGAGCTGACCGCTATAATTGTATCCTTCACCTGATACATATTTTTCTCGTAAACCTCCGGCGAGGAATTTTGGCCATCGCTTAAAAACAAAAGAAAGATGGAATTTTAGAATTTATAAAATGGTTTAGGCTTTTTCTTTTTGACCTTGCCGCCGGTCTTGCTTGTTACGGCAACCAAACCCTGTGACTGCTGCTGTTCTTTTTCTTTGATGTGTTTTTTGATGACGTATTGCTCGACAACGCCGGCAAAAGTGCTGGCCATAATATACAGGTTCAGTCCCGAAGGCGCCTTGTAAAGCATCAGCGGAAACATCAGGGTCATCATCGCCATCATTATCTTCTGCTGCTGGGCAGCCTGAGAGTTCGTTGAAGCGGCAGGTTGAGCAGGCATCAGCTTTTGCTGCAGATAAAAAGCCACACCCATCAGAATCGGCAAAAGATTTACCGAATCGAGCTTTCCGAACAACGGCAGATAAATCGCCGTGAATCTGAAAATCGCATCCGGCGCCGACAAATCCGTAATCCAGAAGGGCAAAAACGCCGCTCCGCGCAATTCAATACTGGCGTCTATCGCACTATATAACGCTATCCAGATTGGCATCTGCACAAACATCGGCAGCATACTCATAATCGGTGTCGCACCATGCTCGCGATAAAGTGACATCATCTGCTTGTTCATCTCAGCGCGGTTGTCGGCATACTTCTTTTTTATCTCCTCAACCTGCGGCGCAAGTTTGCTCATCTTGCTCATCGAGACCTGGCTCTTCCGCGTAATCGGATGCAGAACAAGCCGAATCAAAAGCACAAGGATAATAATAACGACGCCGTAATTCGGTATAAATATGTACATCCATTTCATAATTGCCAATATACCGAATGCGAGGGGATTGGTTATGGCTGCCGGACAGCAGAAACAGGGCATAAAATCTATCGTCTGAACAAAACCCAGATTCCGGTAAAACTCACTCTCATCAAAAAGACTCTTGTCCTTCGGCCCGATATACAATTTGAATGCGTATGTTTTGGAATTGTTTTCCTGCCCTGCCAGCGCCAGTGTAACTGCTGCTGTGTTTACATCCACGCCGATAAATCCGTCTTCCCCGCCGGCATTTTCGGGCTTGTAGGGACTATAAGCCCAGCCGAGTCTGTCCGTAACCCAGTCGCAAAAATCCTTGCCTTTGTCCGCAGCAGGCACAAGGACAGCGGCAAAATATTTATTAGTAACGGCGGCCCACAAAAAATTTCCGCCCGGCATAACTAATCTTCTGTCCTCTATGGTTTTTGCCTTGATGAGTTTTCCGACATCCCGCCGAATACTGCCAATCTGGCCATTTAAATTCTTAAAACCCCCTGCGACCTTCCTGACATCAGTCCTTGCGTTGTCCTGACAGATTCCCGAAGGCCCTGCAAGATTGAATCGTATCTTCTGCTGCAGGGCAGAGAGATTTTCGACAGTTATATCGCAGTCCACAAGATAACTGCCGACGTAGACCTTATAAATTTTACTCAGCTTAATGACCGGTTCACCGGTCGCCCCGTCTTTGATAATCGCTTCAAAATGTGCGGTTTGAGAACCATCTTTGCCGCTTTCTATTCCGATGGTTTTCCAGCACAGCCTTTCTAAAGACAATTGAAGCTGCTGTTGAACAAAAATAAATTCTTCGTTTGCCATTGACAGGGCTTCGCTGCCGTCAGGGCGGTATGCAGGCAAAAGGAGCGTCAGCGGCTGCGGATTCTTATGGTTACCATCGTTAAATCCCTTATTATTCCCGTTACTGAAAATGGCTCTTGCGATAGATGCGCCCCTTGAGTTTAATTCCAGTTGAAATCTAAAGCCCGCGTCCGGGTCTTCAGTTTTTGGGTCCGCCGCGCCGAGTATAATTATTTTGCATTCGGCGTCATCGGCCTCAAAACCGGCTGCGGTCTCTGCTTCAAGCTTTGCGTTCTGTTGAGGGATGTTCGGCTCCGCAAGCGAAAAGCCGACAAAGCCGAATATGACAACAGCCGTTATCGCTCCGATAAGGGTAAACCTGTTTTTATTTTTTGCATTCTGCATTTTGTATCTCGCAATTTTTATCTGCCGTCACGCAGGCGGTCGGCGTTAAATTCATCGAGCTGGCCGACAGCTTTTATCTTTTTTATCGTGGTCTCAAAATCGTATTCGAGCCGGACGAAATGCACTTCGTTTTCATCGACGCAGACGTAACTTGCCCGGTTGTCTTTGTCTCTCGGCTGCCCTACCGAGCCGATATTGATAATGGCTTTTTCTCCTTTGATAAGAGGATAAACGTTGCCGAGCTCATCAGGCAGATAGAAATCCGGCTCTTCAAGAAAAACTCCCGGCAGATGAGTGTGCCCCACAAAGCAAATATGCTCGATGCGTTCGAAAAGCAGCCGAACCTTCACCGGATTGGTATATACGTCATCGGGAAAAATATATTCGTTTATGGGCCTTCTCGGCGAGGCGTGGATAAAATCTATTACTGCCTGCGTATCTCCGGCCTTCGTTTTGAGCGTTCGGCGCATCGGCAAAGTGCCAAGGAACGACCATCGCTGGTCTCTCGACTCTTTTTTCTCTTCTGTTTCCAGCACCTCACGCGTCCAGAAGCTCGCCTGCTCGGCGCCATAGTTGAAATTTGTCGGCTCATAAAAAACCGCATAATCGTGGTTGCCGAGGACGCACCATTTGGTCTTTTCTATAATAAGGTCGAGGCATTCCTTCGGGTTCGGCCCATAGCCGATTACATCGCCGAGGCAGTAAATCGTCTTAATGCCGCGGCTTTCGATGTCCGAAAAAACAGCCGTCAACGCCTCTAAATTCGAATGTATATCGCTTATAATCGCAAACATATCAAACCCTGACAAATTTAAGCCAACTCGTCCTGCGCAAGGTGTTACTTAATAACAAAAAACCGGCAAAAACACCAGAACATTCCTTCGACCAAAGCATAGAAAATATTCTTTTGCTTTGTCCTGCGTTTTTCGCATTGTTATAATAGCCCCGGTTTTGCCCGCCGTCTGTTTTGGCGGATTAACTCAAATTTTATACTTGTGAGGTCTCAGTCAAAGGTATGACACTGCTCGAAACTCGTGGTTTGATAAAAAAGTATTCAGGCCGGACCGTGGTCAATGAAGTTTCCGTTACAATCGCCCAGCGAAGCATTGTCGGACTTCTTGGCCGAAACGGCGCAGGCAAAACCACCACCTTCAGAATGATTATGGGAATGATTGCGCCTGAAGGCGGCTCAGTTGTTTTCGACGGCAGGGACATCACAAATCTGCCGATGTATAAACGTGCACGGCTCGGGATTGGCTATCTTTCGCAGGAGCCAAGCATCTTTCAGCGCCTCAGCGTCAGGGATAACCTCTACGCCATTCTGGAAACAATGTCCCTCACCAGTGCCGAACGGAACAAAAGAGCCAATATGCTTATCGAACGCTTTGCACTAACCGAGGTCGCCGACAGCCAGGGCAGATTCCTCTCCGGCGGCGAACGAAGAAAACTCGAAATCGCCCGGGCTATGGTAACAGACCCTTCGCTGATTCTGCTCGATGAGCCGTTCAGCGGCGTCGACCCCATTGCGGTCGAGGACTTGCAGCAGGAAATTTACCGCCTTGTCGCTTCCGGCGTAAGTATCCTCATCACCGACCATAACGTGGAAAGAACGCTCGAAGTGGTCGATAAAGCCTATATAATCGACCACGGCAAAGTGATAGGCGCCGGCCCGCCGGCTGAAATCATCCGTAACGACATCGTCAGAAAATCTTATCTCGGAAATACATTTGACGGCAATGAGTTTGACGAAAAATGATAGATATCGAAAAATGTAAAATCACGCGATACCCTGCTGATGTTCTGGCAAAGAAATCCAAGCCGGTCGAAAAAATCGACGACAATATCCGCAAATTAGTCGATAAAATGACGGACATAATGATTGAACTTAAAGGAGTCGGGCTGGCTGCGCCGCAGGCAGGCGTGCCGCTGCGGCTGTTTATAATATCGCTCGATGGGACAAGAGAAAACGTCAGGGTCTACGTAAACCCGACCGTAACGCCTCTCGGCGAGGTCGTCGCTACGGAAGAAGGCTGCCTTTCAGTGCCGACAGTCGTCGCAAAGGTGCGCCGGTTCGGCAGATGCAAAGTTACCGCAGCCGGCCTTGACGGCAAAGAATTTACCGAAGAAGGCGAAGGCCTTTATGCGCGGGCGCTGCAGCACGAATACGACCATATCGAAGGCGTAACCATCGTCAATCGTATGGGGACGACCTCCAAAATTGCAAACCGCAAAAAACTAAAAGAGCTTATAGAAAAACACAAAGAGCAGAAATAGTTCCGAGTTTTTAGTTGCAAACGAAATCATCAATGAAAATAGTTTACTTAGGCAGCGGTGAGTTTGGGATTGAATGCTTAAATGCCCTTGCCAAATCAGGTCAGGGACCAGCGTTGATTATTACGCAGATGCCGCAGGCGGCGGGCAGAGGGAAAAAAATTACGTCTACCGCCGTCGCCAAATGGGCAGCATCTCATTCAACGCCTTTCATAGAAACGGATGATGTAAACTCAGCGGAAATTGTCGGCAAAATCGCTGCGAGCAAGCCTGATTTAATTGTGGTAATCGCCTTCGGGCAGAAAATAGGCAATGAGCTGGTAAAGCTGCCGCCGAAAGGAGCTATAAACGTCCACGCATCACTGCTGCCGAAATACCGCGGGGCTGCGCCGATAAACTGGGCGATAATCAACGGCGAAAAAGAAACAGGCATAAGCATAATTACGCTGGCGGAAAAAATGGATGCTGGCAAAATCCTTGCGCAGGCAAAGACAAATATCGGCCCTGATGAAACGGCAGACCAACTGCACGACAGATTATCGCAAATTGCGGCGCCCCTGCTGCTGGAAACCATAGGTAGAATTGCTGCAAATGCCATTACTTACGCCGAGCAGGACGATTCAAAAGCTACAAGGGCGCCGAAACTGAAAAAAGCAGACGGCTTTTTAAATTTTGGCGAAAATGCGGAAGTGCTGCGGAGGAAAATTTTAGGATTGTGGCCTTGGCCGGGAGCGGCGGCGATTTATGTGTCGAAAAGAACTGCGAAACAGCAGCGGGTTACGATAGCAATGGCTGAAGTCGTTGAAATTAAAAAAGTTGCGAATTTATCGGCGGGGACGCTGGATGAGAATTTAAATATTGTCTGCGGGGAAAATGCGTTAAAAATTTTGAAAATCAAGCCTGAAGGCACAAAATTGATGAGTTTCAAAGACTTTGTAAATGGCAGAGCGACCCAGCCGGGCGATATGTTCGTATCCGTCACAGGCGGACAAGAAAATAGATAAATAGTTGAAACTGTTATCAGATGTAATCAGATGTAATCAGAAGGTCATCAGAACGCATCCAAAGTGAATCAGAAGCACTCCAGAGATATATCAGAGGGACTCCAAAGTGCATCAGAAGACACCAGTGTTTTTGTTTAAGTATTGTCATAACAAGGACTTAAATGTAATCGGGCTGTGGATTTTAGCTAAAAATCCTAAATTCTAATCTCTAAATCCTAAACAAATTCGAATGGCCGAAATGGTTCGACGCGCTGCGCTTGCTCACCACAGGCGGTTCGACGCGTTCGACTCGTCCCGAATTGTCGGGACTCGCTCAGGGCGGGTTGGGTTTGTTTGGCTTTGTTTTTCCGACGTATGCGAAGTTGTTCATTTTCACAATACTTTGTAAAACAGAATGTTACGTTCATTTGAGTATCCAGCAAATTGGGTTTGTTTTGCATAATTCGTGCCCGTGGCTCGTCGCTTGTGGCCAGTGGCTCGCAGGTTGGATTCAATATAAACTTGTCAAAGATGCGGGAACGGAGTTTGGGCATCCCTATAATAAAGCGAACATGCGCGTTTGATTCGACCCGGCTTCGCCTTCGGCTACGCCGCGGCAAGCTCTATAACTATTAAGTCGTTATAGAATAAGGATTTAAGGAATTGGAAAAAATTTTGCGATTTTGGTTTTTTTGGGGTCAGACCCCTGCGAGTTTGATGCGAAAGCGGAGCACAAGAGCAAAAGTGCATAAGTCAAAAAAACAGGAGACCCTAGGTAACAAATTTCTGGGGCAGGCAAGCGGTCGCGGCTCTGCGGTAATGGGTTTTGTGGAATTTTTTTTGACTTTACAGTTTAACAGAAAGATATTATAGTAATAAATAATAAGGGTGTGAGGTTACACAAACCTCACAGGTTAAAGTCAGCAGGTGGTCGGGCCGCCATCTAAATTAATCGAGTTTTTAGATTATTTAGGAGGCGAATTATGTCTAAACCTGAAGACTTAGCCGGCGGTAAAAACAGCAGCGCACTGGGGCTATTGGCAAGACTTTTCTGGATGCTTATAGGCAATGCAATCCTTGTGATTTCGGGCGTGTCAATCCTTCATAACGAAAAAGGATTTCATATTGCCGATGCGATTTTCTGGATTACCGTAGCGATTCTTATCCCGGTCAGATATTTAGACATAAAATTATGGGAAGGCGGGACAAGTACGGGCAGGCCTGCGACAATGACTGACTGGCGAAGGTATGCTGTTATGTTATTAGGAATTGGCGGCGGGATATGGCTGATACTGCATTTAGTAACCTATATCGCCAGCACTCCAAAATAAATTACAAGGACGTTCCTTCGAGCCAATGGTCAACGAGTAAATCGAGGTCTTTGAAATCGACGAGGCCGTCGCCGCCATAGGGGGCGATATCGGCGGGCGGATAGCCTGGTATGTCGAGCCACTGGTCGGCGAGAATTGCAAAATCGTAAAAGTTTACGCAATCATCGCAGTTAAAATCCCAGGCACAGGTAATATCGCTCAAATCTTTGTAAACCTGCCAAGTCATTTCCTCTTCGGTAGTCTGGGCCTGGACGCCGTCGAGGAAGTTATCATTTCCCCAAAGCTCATATTTCAGGTTGGACCAGTCGGTATAACCAGTAAGCGTATCATTAGGCGATGCAGGGACACTGCCGCGAACGTGGTTAATGTCGGCAGAAACGCCGACGTCGTTTGTGTCACCGTCTCTTCGCCAATCAACTGCGCCTGTTTCATTGACCAGATGAGGGGGCAGGTCTCCGACGGGGACAACGTGGTTGGCATCGCCACCTATGCCGGTAGATTCATTGAGAGCGGCTTCATTAAGAGAGGGAAACGTTGTGCGTGAATAATCGAGCCGCCAGCTATTTCGATAGTCCTGGACACGCTGGGGCGGGTCGGAGGTATGGACTCTGCCGGGCATCTGCCAGGTATAGTTCATAATACTGTGGTAGTTAGGCTTGAAGTTATACCTGTAATCCTGTCCCTGAGCGAACTGGTCCCCGCCGTGGAGCAGGCCGAGCGTGTGGCCAAATTCGTGCATAAAAGTGCCTGCTATCTGGTTTGCATCGACGGCGCCCCAGTTGGGGTCTCCGAGAGTAACCATAAAATCATTGCCGTTTATTTCCGCCAAACCGGAGGAGCTGCCGCCGCTGTGAGTTTTTGCGAAGATGCAGTAACGATATGCCTCTGCTTTAGCGGCCCTGATATTCTGCCAGTTCGGGTTTGCTCTCTGGTTAGGGTCTCCGAACCTTGCGGCCTTGACGGCATCAAAGGACGGCCAAGGATTAGGCCAGTTTGCATCAGGGATGTTGGTTTCGTCAATCTGTATATGGAGATTTATGCCGTCCTGATAATCAGGATTATGAACAAGAGAATACGGGACGGCAGCAAAGGCATCCACAACTCTATCGAGGGTTGCTTTGTCCGGTGCGAAGCCAGTCATAGCATCGACCTCGACAAAAAGGTCTTTATGATTGGGGTCAGCATCGGGGAGATTGAGGTCAATAACACCGTCATAATTATAGTCGATACCCTCTGTTTCCCAGACGTCGGGCAGGCCGTCTTTATCCCTGTCCTGAGAATATTTTATTGTAGCGTAATCATTTTTAGTAGATATTCCGCCATAACTTGTTCCCGTAACATATACGCTGCCTGAGCCATCGGTTGCAATATCACAGGCGGCGTCATAACCTTTTGCGTCGGGATAACTGTAAGTAGCGACCCATCTTCGAGAGCCTGTGGGCCAATCATATTTAATAGTGATGTAATTGGAGTCGCTGACGCCTGTAACGTAGACGTGGCCGTCGATACCTGTGGTTATTGCGTAAGCTATGTCGGCGATATCGTGGCGGTTAGGGTCATTTGCATCATAGGCGTTGACCCATATCTGTGCGCCGTTGTTGGCATCATATCTTATAGTGAGAATGTCCCTATATGAAGCGTTTGGCTCACCGCGGAGGTAATTTACGCTGTCGCCTGTAACATAGATATGTCCTGCGTTATCGAGAGCGACGGCGTATCCTTCATCGATGTTGTTGGCCGGGCCGTTATAAAGTTTGCGCCAAATCATACCTCCGCCGGGGCCGTATCTGACAGTCAGGCAGTCGGTAGTTCCATTGGCATCGGTCGTGCCTGTAATATGAACGAACTCCTGCCTATCAACAGCCAAGTCAACGGCGTGACTATTGCCGCTGCCGTTATACCTGCTGACCCACTGCCGATTGCCGTCGGTGCAGCGGTATTTGATTGTGGCGCAATCATAAGAGCCGCCGTTTCTCTGGCTTGAGCCGGTTACATATACGAAATTGCTGTCGGTGGCAATGTCGGCGGGGTAATCATCCATAAGAGGAGGGCCTTCATACCACTGCTGCCACTGGAAGTTGCCATTGGGGTCATATTTGACTGTGGCGTAATCCCAATAATTGGGGTCGTTGCCATCGCAATAACCTGTGATGTAAATATTATCATTTTTATCCACAGCCATTGCGACGGGAGTGTCGTATCGTTTTCCGCCTTTTCCGCTGAACCATCTTGTCCAGAGAAGGACGCCATTGGGGTCATATTTAACGGTGGCCCAGTCATTTCGGAGGTCCCAGCCGTGCCAGGAAACGCCTGTAACACAGACGTTGCCTTTTCCGTCAACTACCACATCGGACGCGGAATCGCTACGCATACCGTTGGGGTCGGCGTTGTCCCAGAGGCACCGCCATTTCTGGACGCCGGCGGAGGTGTATTTTACGGTGCAATAATCCTGCTGTGCGTCGGACCCGGTATAAACATTTCCTGTTACAACAATATTATTTCCATATTTATCCATCGCCACCGCAACGGCAGAATCATTATCGTAGCCGGGGCCGTTATTACGGGTGAGCCATTGCTGCTGGGGCCTAACCTCGCCATGCAGCAAATCCGCACAAGGCATCATTACAAAAAAAGTTGTAAGCAATATGTAAATAAGGGGGTTAAAGAAAACGGCCGGCTTATTTGATAATAGGGGCACGGTATAAACCATATCGCATCTCCTCCAACTCAATTAAATTGTAAGTGTAGCGAGCAACAGGCAATAAGTCCAGCAAAATTGGTGAAAATTTTTGGGTGAAAGATTTGGCTTGAAATGCGAGAAAAAAGCGGTAGAATACAATGTTTTAAGATTTCAGGAGATATTTGGATATGAAAAAGAAGATACATCCGGAATACCAGAAAGTAGTAGTCCGCTGCGGATGCGGAAGCACGTTCGAGACCCGCAGCACGGCGAAAGAAATACACGCGGAAATATGCTCTGCGTGCCATCCGTTCTATACGGGCAAACAAAAATACGTGGATACGGCAGGCAGAATAGAACGATTCCAAAAGAAATACGGCAACGACTACTTCAAAACGAGCGAAAAAGAACAAAAAAAGTAGCGTAACAATAGCGGACAACGTTTAACGTATAGCGTATAAAATATCAGAGCGATATTTTTTAGAGTTGCTATACTGTAAGTGTTATCCGCTATTTTTTTATAGAAAAAACCCCCGAATAAATTCGGGGGCTAAATATAAAAGAGCCTTATGCCTGAAACCGAACAAAAAGATACGCTGCTATCGAAGCTGGATGAGATAGAGCAACGGTTCTGTGAAATCGAGCGTCAGATTGCTGACCCTGCTATCGCCGTCGATAATGCTAAGGTTATGCCGTTAGCAAAAGAGCAGGGAAAGCTGCGAAATATAGTGGCGAAATATCGCGAGTATAAGAAAATCACTACAGAACTCAAAGAGGCGAAACATATACTGGCAGACAGCGCTGCGGAAAAAGAATTTAAGGAGATGGCGGAGGAAGAGGCGAAGCAGTTGGAAGCGAGGCAAAGTCCTCTGCTGGAAGAAATCCAGAATATATTAGTGATGGCTGACGACGATGCCATCGATTCGGTGATAATGGAGATACGGGCGGGGACGGGCGGGGAAGAGGCGTCGTTATTTGCGCGGGATTTATACGATATGTATATCAAATACGCCGACAGCCGAAAATGGAAGGCAGAGCTGCTGGATTTCAGCACAACAGATAAAGGCGGGTTCAGGGAGACGATATTCAGCATAAAAGGGTCGGGGGTATGGTCGGAACTTGGGTATGAAAGCGGGTGTCACCGCGTTCAGCGTGTGCCTGAAACGGAGGCGCAGGGCAGAATTCATACGTCGGCGGCGACGGTGGCGGTGCTGCCTGAGCCTGAAGAGGTCGATATACCAATAAATCCGAGCGACGTTGTGGAACACGTCAGCAGAGCGGGCGGGCCGGGGGGACAAAACGTCAATAAGGTCAGCAGTGCAATAAGGCTGGAACACGTGCCGACGGGAATAACGGTGAATATGCGCGAGGACAAGAGCCAGCACAAGAACCGTGCGAAGGCGTGGCGGCTGCTGCGGAGCAGGATATACGAACATTATCAGAGCCAGAAGATAGCGGAGCGGGACTCGAAACGCAAGACGATGATAGGGTCAGGGGACAGGTCGGAAAAAATCCGGACGTATAATTTTCCGCAGAACCGGCTGACCGATCACAGAATAAACCTGTCGCTTTATAATCTCGATAGAATAATGACGGGCGCTATGGGCGATTTGATTACAGCGCTGAAGAAATACGATATAGAACAGCGATTAAAAAATCTTTGAGACCGAGTCAATAATTTTGTGAGGATGTGCTATGACAGAATGGGAAAAAAGAATCAAGGAGAAAAAGGTTGTCGTGGGCGTTCTGGGGCTGGGCTACGTGGGACTGCCTTTAGTGAGGGAATTTACCTCAGCAGGGCTGAAGGTTACGGGGTTCGACATCGACGAGAAAAAGGTGAGGACTTTAAATTCGGGCAGAAGCATCATCAAGCACGTTCCCCACTCACAGGTGCGGGCAATGATAAAAAGCGGACTATTCAAGGCGACGACCGATATGTCGCTGATTCGCAAGGTCGATGCGGTGCTGATATGCGTGCCGACGCCTTTGACGGCGAACCGCGAGCCTGATATGCAATTTATCGTCAAGAGCAGCGAGACAATCGCCAAGAACCTGCGGCGGGGACAACTGATAGTTTTGGAAAGCACCACATATCCGGGGACGACGCGAGAGGTGGTCATACCGATTTTAGAGAACAGCGGGCTGAAGGCGGGAAAGGATTTTTACTTAGGATTTTCGCCGGAACGAGAAGACCCGGGCAATAAAAATTTCACGACAAGAACCATTCCGAAGGTCGTAGGCGGGCTGACGAAGACGTGCAAAGATATGGCGTGCAGTCTTTACGGGGCGGCGATTGCAAAAATTGTCCCCGTATCGAGTCTCGAAGTGGCTGAGGCGACGAAGATTCTGGAGAACGTATACCGGTGCATAAATATCGCTATGGTCAACGAGCTGAAAATTGTTTTCGAACGGATGGGCATAGACGTCTGGGAGGTAATCAAGGCGGCAAGCACCAAGCCTTTCGGGTTCAATCCGTTTTATCCGGGGCCCGGACTGGGCGGACACTGCATCCCCATCGACCCGTTCTATCTGACGTGGAAGGCGAGACAATACGGAATGGCGACACGGTTCATCGAGCTGGCCGGGGAAATCAATACGAATATGCCGCACTACGTCATCGCAAAAACGATTGAGGCGCTGAACGAACGAAAGAAAAGCCTAAAGGGAGCAAAGGTGCTTGTGCTTGGGCTGGCGTATAAAAAAGACATTGACGATTTGCGGGAATCGCCTTCGATAGAGCTGATAGAGCTACTGCGTCAAAAAGGAGCGAAGGTCGATTATAACGACCCATATATTCCCCGAACACACAAGCAGCGTCAGCACGATTTGAAAATGGTTAGTAAAAGACTGACGGCAAAAATGCTGAGGAGCTATGACGCGGTGCTGATTTCGACCGACCACAGTGCATACGATTACAAGTGGATTGTTAAAAACGCAAGGCTTGTGGTCGACAGCCGAAACGCCACGGCGAATGTCCGCAGCGGGCGCAATAAAATCGTAAAGGCTTAAATTTGAACGGGGACAAAATTGCTTAAGGCAAGCGAAAATCCGCCTATTGCGTGGCCTGAAGAAAAATCCATCCGTGATTTTGCGGGGCAATGGTGGGTAGCACATACGAAAAGCAGAAATGAAAAGGCCCTTGCGCACGAGCTTATCCACAAGAACATCAGCTATTTTCTGCCGATGAACTGGAAAATCAGCAGGCGGAGCGGGCGGACAATGCGGACGCTGCTGCCTTTGTTCAGCGGGTATTTGTTTTTCTGCGGGCAGGAAAGTCATCGTCTCGAAGCGCTGCGGACCAATCGCATAGCGAACGTAATCGAGGTGAAAAACCAGCAGAAACTGGTGGAAGAATTACTGCAGATAGAACGGGCGATTCGGGCTGGCGCAATCCTGCTGCCGCACAAATACATCGAAGCAGGCCGGCGATGCCGAGTCATAGGCGGGGCTTTGGCGGGCCTCGAAGGAGTAGTCGTCAAGACGAAAAATACCACGCATCTGGTACTGCAAATAGATATGCTCGGTCAGGCAACAAGCGCTGAAATTGATGTCGATATGATAGAAGTAATAGACGAGGAAAGCATTCGGTAAACCTTTTCAAATGGGGGCTGCGGCTGACAATCCGTGAAAGTTTGCTTGCAAAAAGCGGCGTAGATTTGGTATAATATTGCCCAAATTCATAAAGAGAGCATCACAAATGGAGGAGGATGCTACGAAAAATTATCGGACGCGTAAATTCTGCGCAAAAAAGCCAGTTTACGGTCTTATTGCTGCCGTAGTGCTGCTGTGCGCAAGCAAACTGGCGATTGGGGTTGTTCTTCATCCCGACGGCGAACCGAATCTGGCGGTCTGGACAGACCGGCCTGACGCCAACGTTGTGGGGCGATGGGGAAACAACGCTTCGTGCGTGGCGGTGTCATCGAACAGCGTAATCACGACGCGGCATCAGGGAGGCGACGTTAATACGCCTGTGGAAATTGGCGGCCAAACATATCTGGTCGAACAAATCTGGAACCACCGAACAGCAGACCTGCGGGTGGCAAAACTGGAGGATGCAAATCTGACAAGTTTTGTGCCATTATATACAAACACAGATGAAGAGTCCAAAGCCATCGTGATAGGCGGCTACGGCAAGGGCCGGGGCAGCATATTGGATGACTGCGGCTATACCTGGGCAGGCAGCAGCAACGAAATACAAAGATGGGGACAAAACATCGTCGACTACGCCTTTACCGTTGAAGAAAACGGTTATGTGTCGGCTGATTTCGACGGGCACGGTGCGGCGGATGCGCAACCGTATGAGGCGGCAGTGGCGGAATGGGACTCAGGAGGCGGATGGTTTATATATGACGGAAACGAGTGGCGGGTTGCGGGCCTGTCGCACGGAGTCGAACGTTACGGAGAAAGCTGGTACAACCAGCCTGATAATATGGATGCAATCAGAATCAGCTCATACGCTGCGTGGATTTCCGGGACAATTCCTCCACGGCTGCCAGGCGACCTGACGGGGGACGACTGGGTGGATTTGGCGGATTTTGCCGTCCTCGCCCAATACTGGCTGCACACGGACTGCGAGTCTCCGGACTGGTGCGGAGGCGCTGACAGTGAGCCTGACGGGAACGTCGACTGGGCAGACTTAAGCGTCATTGCTGACGGATGGCTGTGCAATTAAGAATGCTACTAACGATTAAAAAAAACGTTTGTTTTATAAACGAATCTGTATTATGATATTTCCTGTTCGGGGCGTGGCGCAGTTTGGCTAGCGCACTTGCATGGGGTGCAAGGGGTCGCAGGTTCAAGTCCTGTCGCCCCGATTTTTGTTTACAACAGCAGATAAAATCATTCTGCAGAGGGGTTGTTCAGTAGGTCAGGCCGCCATTGTTTGGTCCGTTCGAGGGACTGCTGACGGCGCCAATCAGCGATTTTTTTATGGTCGCCGCTCAATAGGATATCCGGCACCTTCATATCTCTGAAGATTTCCGGCCTAGTATATTGGGGGTATTCCAATAAACCTTCGCTGAAAGATTCCTCCTTTGAGGAATTATCATCGCCGAGCGAGCCTGCCAATAACTTGACGACGGCATCGATAACAACCATAGCTGCGAGTTCGCCGCCGCTGAGGACATAATCGCCGATAGAAATCTGGTCGGCATTTAAGCCGATGCGAATTCGCTCGTCGAATCCTTCATAATGGCCTGAAATCAGAATGAGACGTTTTTCCTTACTTAATTCGACCGCTTTTTTCTGGTCGAATTTTTGGCCCTGCGGGGTAAGCAAAAGGACTTTGGCTTTTTCGGGCGATAATTTTTCGACGTGCTCGAAACAATCGTAGACGGGTTTGCACATCATAACCATACCCGGTCCGCCGCCATAAGGGGCATCATCGACTTTTTTATATTTGTCGGCGGCAAAATCACGGATGTTGGTCAGAACAATCTCTACAATCCCCTTTTCTTTTGCTCTTTTTAGAATCGAGTAGTTAAGGGGCGATTCGAACATCTCCGGAAAAAGAGTAAGGACATCGATACGCATATTTCATCGTTCGCATATTAAAAAACCCCCGAATAAATTCGGGGGCTAAATATTAAAGGATATATTTATGTGGTTGGGGCGGGTTCG